>ENA-UOOH01001892-UOOH01001892.1-fermentation-metagenome-genome-assembly--contig:-NODE-1892-length-19299-cov-5.673509_pt1 | contig 19299 bp, 14 predicted proteins | sample MGYA00245778_ERZ724025 | MGnify/ENA primary metagenome ERZ724025 (study PRJEB28704, sample SAMN03018313) | fermentation metagenome | biome: anthropogenic terrestrial biome; feature: soil; material... | reverse complement strand
AACTCCTACTTCAAATTGCTTTAAACATCCCAGCACATCAAAATAAAATGTAGCCTGAAAAAATCTTGTCTGGGCAGTCATCTAAAAATATCGTATCTTTGCATCACAAAAATATCTGAACGGCAGGATGCTGTGTTTTCTGTCGCCGGTCTTTGCAGAAGACGGGAGGAAAGTCGGGGCAACACAGGGCACCATACTTCCCAACAGGAAGGTTCCATAGCCGGTGGAAACAGACAGTGCCACAGAAAATAACCGTCACGTTGCTTCAGGGTAACGGGATAAGGGTGAAAACGTGGGGTAAGAGCCCACGGCAGCGTATGGTGACATTCGCTGCGGGCAAACCTTATGGGTTGAAAGGCCAAATATACCGGAAGGCCGTCAGCAATGGCGGCAGAGAGCTGCCCGCTCTTTTCCGGGGGGTAGGCCGATAGAGCCTTGTGGCAACACAAGGCCTGGATAAATGACAGAACGCCGGAGAAGCTATGCTACCCGGCCGACAGAACCCCGCTTACGCACAGCCCGGCTCCGTTCAGATTTTTTTTCTCAACCACTCAATATTGAAACCACTTTCGAATATGTAATAGTAAAAGAATGCAACTAATACACGGAGAACGTGATTCATAAAGAATTACAAATAAGAAAATTAAGTTTAGTGTTTCTGCCTGAGCATAGGAGTAGGGTCTTCGGGTGCTTTGTGGCGAAAATGTACTAGTCGGAAGTAGCTCAGCCCCTCAATAACTCAACTTTCTCAACTTTCTCAACCCATGCAAATAACGCCCAGTTAACTTTTTTGACTGCGGATTGTTACTACTTTAAATATTGTTTAACACTTTTATCCTATGCTAAAAAACTACCAACATTTGACCTTATTTTTTGGATTGCTGCTGAGTATAGCTACCTTTAAACCTGTGCAGATTAATGCACAGAATCCTATCCCAAACCCTGGTTTTGAAAACTGGACCAACGGTGAACCGGATGACTGGAATACCATTAACCAGGAAATTTTTGGCACATCTTTTACAGCCGTTACGCGCGATCAGACCAGTATGCATTCGGGTACTTCGAGTATAAAGCTGGAAACCATTACTGAAACCATTTTTCTTATTGGCCCCGTAACCATGCCAGGAATTATAACCCTTGGAGAAATAATCGTTGATCCGGTTAATGCAACCGGTACGGTAGAAGGAGGAATTCCCATTACCGGCATGCCTCAAAAACTCAGGGGTTGGTACCGCTATCTCCCACAAACCGGGGATTCCTGCATTATGGGTATCGGACTCACCCGGTGGACTGGCACTTCCCGCGACACCATTGCATATTCATATTTAATTGCAGGCGGGCAACAGGATACCTGGCAGGAATTTGCCGTACCAGTAGTTTACGAGATTACAGCGGAACCTGATTCCATGAATATAGTTTTCTTCTCATCTAACTTATTAAATGGCTCACCTATAGCCGGCAGTTCCCTTTGGGTAGATGATTTATGGATAGATTACGAAACCGTTTCAGTGCAACTGGCTGATCTGAGACAGGACTTTTATATTCAATCATCAGCCGGAGAGGTTTTTATTTTTACCCATGCACCTATGGGCGGCGAAATCCAGGTATTTAACCTGAGTGGATCACTGGTTTATCAAGCACGCTTAAAAGCTGGAATGGGTCAGCAAAAACTTTCGTTGCCCCGCCTGCCGTCCGGGCTTTATATTGCTCAACTCAGCAGTGGAGGAGAGCGTAAAGCGGTAAAATTTATTCAGCACTGATTGTATTAACCCATGCGTAATTTTATAGTGAAGCATTCCCGGAAATGCTTCACTTTTTTATATACTATTCATCACAATCCTGCGTTATAAAGCCCGAAGAGTTATCAAAAAGCCATTGTTCATAACTCTGCTTTAAACATGCTATACGAATCGGACTATCCCGTAATTTTATACCCCATTTTAAGCTCACATTATGATTCGGACTTTCTTCCTGTGCTTTGCCTCCGTTTTTCTTATGCTCAGCCTCTCTTCCCAGGGCCAGCAAACTGTTGCCAATCAGGGTCACCGCCCTGAACAAGGCATGGTTACACATCTTTTTTATATGCAAAAGTATGAAGCTGCCCGCAACATGAGTAGCCGGCTTATGTCACCCGAAGAACTGCTGCTGTCCTTTGATGTGGAAAAGGATTATTACACTTCAGCTTCTGCCGCTGAACTGGAACAAGAGGATGCTCCCGCATTGCTCCTGAAATTTCTGGAAGATTATCCTGAAAACACCCGCACCAACCTAACGTGGTTCAGACTGGGAAACCTTGAATTCCGCAACCGCAATTACAGAAATGCACTGCGGGCTTACGAAAAAGTGGATACCTATGAATTCAATCAGCAAACAAATGCAGAATATGCTTTTAAACGGGGCTATAGTTACTTTATGGGAAAAGATATGGATATGGCTTCGCGCCTGTTTAGCGGCGTAAAAGACAGGCAAACCCGCTACACCGGGCCGGCTACCTATTATTTCGCTCACATAATGTATGAAAATGGTAACTATCAAACTGCTTTACCTGAATTTGAAAAGTTGCGCCAGGATCAGACTTTCAAAAGTGTGGTACCCTATTACATCATTCAGATATACTATCTTCAGGGCAGGTATGATGAAATGCTTGATATGGCTGAACCTTATCTGACCGGGCCACGCAACAAACGCACCAACGAAATTTTACGCCTGGTGGCCGATGTAAATTACCGCAGGGGAAATTATGCCGAAGTAATCAATCAAATGGAAGATTATCAGCAGGTTAATCGTGGACGGGTTAGCCGCGAAGAAAATTATGTACTGGCTTATTCATACTACATCACCAAAGCTTACGAAAAGGCCATTCCTCATTTCCAGCAGGTTACCGGCATTGAAGATACCCTTGCTCAGAATGCCTGGTACCATCTTGGCGACAGTTATCTGAAAACCGATCAGAAACAGTTTGCGTCCAATGCCTTTTTCGAAGCCTGGAAAATTCCCATACAATCGCCGATAGCAGAAGATGCTCTTTTCAATTATGCCAAACTCAGCATTGAACTTTCATACAACCCCTATAATGAATCCATTAAGGCACTTCAGCAATACCTCACCACTTATCCGGCCTCACCCCGTCGCGATGAAGCTTATACATATCTGGCAAACCTTTATCTGGTAACCAAAAACTACCGTGAGGCACTCTCCGTTCTTGAGAATGTTACCAAACGCAACAGCCAGCAAAATGACATCTATCAAAAAATTGCCTACTTCCGTGGGCTGGAGTTATTTAGCGATAAAGAATATTTTGAGGCCATTGGGTTGTTTCAGAAATCCCTTGAAAACAAGACAGATGCCACCATAGCTGCCGGCGCTGTTTACTGGACGGGTGAATCCTACTACCGATTGGGTCAATACGAACTGGCCCTGGGACGTTTTGAGGCATTTGTAGCCATGCCTGGTGCCGCGCAACACCCATCGGCCAGCCTTATCGATTACAATCTGGGCTATTCATTACTTAAGCTGAACCGGTATGCCAAAGCTGCCCCCGCTTTTGCCCGGTTTATTGCGCAAAGCAAAGCCGACCGGGTGATGATAAACGATGCTACCCTTAGATTGGCCGATTGCAATTTTATGCAGAAAAATTACGCAGAAGCATCACGGCTGTACGAGCAGGTAATTGCCTCCCGCGGTGCCGATAGCGACTATGCCCTTTATCAAAAGTCACTCTGCCTGGGAGTTACCAACAATACTTCACAAAAAATAAGCTCCCTGCAAAAGCTGGTTTCCACCCATCCAAAATCAAATTATGCAGATGACGCCCTCTTCGAGATGGGACAAGCCTACCTGTCAATTCAGCAAAATGATCAGGCTCTTAAACAGTTTCAGCAACTCATCAGCGAATTTCCCCACAGCAGTTTTGTAAAACGTTCATTGCTCAATACCGGCTTGATTTACTACAATACCAACCGAAATCAACAAGCACTGGAAACCTTTAAAAAAGTGGTTAAGGATTATCCGGCTACCGCTGAATCGCGGGAAGCACTGGCAGTAATTAAGAGTATTTATGTTGACATGAACCGGGTGGATGAATTTGTAAATTATGCCGGAGAAGTGCCTTTTGCCAATATCAGCCGCACCGAACAGGATTCACTGAGCTTTACTGCTGCCGAAGCCCGATACATGAATAACGACTGTGAAAAAGCCTTGCCAGGTTTTAAAACATACCTGGAAAAGTTTCCCGATGGCATATTCGCACTTAACGCCCACTATTACAAGGCTGATTGCGAATCGAGGGCTGGCAATTATAATGAAGCCATTGAAGATTATCAGTATGTTACCGGTCGTCCGCGTAACCGCTTTACAGAAAATGCAGCACTTAAGGCTGCGGGCCTGCTTTATCGTATGGAAAGCTGGGCAGAAGCCCTGAAAATGTACAATCTTCTGGGCGAAAATGCCGAAAATGATGCCAATATGCAGGCAGCCATGCTTGGACAGATGCGGTGCAATGCCAGGCTGGGTAACAATGGAGTAGCCATGCAGATGGGACAGCGTCTGTTGCAGGGGGAGAAACTATCCGCCGATCTCATGGCTGAAACCCAACTAATTGTAGGTAATGCAGCCTTTGCATTGGGTAAACCCGACATGGCCGGTGAAGCCTTTAGCGAGGTAGTAAAAAGTTCTCAGGGCGCCCTGGGGGCCGAAGCCCAGTATCAGCTCGCTTTAATTGAATACCAAAAAGCCGATTATATCAATGCGGAAAAACAGGTTTTCAAAGTAACTTCCGATTATGCCTCCTATGATTACTGGGTAGCCAAAGCCTTCATTTTATTGTCGGATGTGTATGTTAAAACCGGCAACATATTCCAGGCCAGGCAAACCCTGCAAAGTATCATTGATAATTATGAGGGTGAAGACCTGCGCAATGAAGCCATTTCAAAACTCCAGGTCATTGAACGCAACCACAAACCGGCGGAATCTGCCGGCAGCAAATTCGATGACGATGACGACATTATGATCCGGTAATGCAATCCGTAAATTCTCTGAACAGCACAAACAAAAAGCTATGAAAACCATTCGCATAAAGACCAGTTTACTCTTTGTCGCAATCATTACATCTCTTGCATTTCCGGGGCAGCTTTCAGCGCAGTCGCTCAATGAGCAGGTTACCGTGGTAGCAGCCTATGAACCTTCCATACCGGAGGTGAATAAAATAAATGCCAATCCGGCTGCAGAAGAAACTGAAGTTAAGCTGCCCAAACTTTCCTACGGCATTACACCCACTCCCCTTGAACCTGGCTTTACTCCGGATGTAATTCCTTCGGTACGCCTTACGGGAGAACCCCTGGAAAGGTTATACCGCAACTATGCCCGCATTGGTTTTGGAAATTACACCACACCTTATGCTGAATTCTGGGCTACTTCCCTTCGAAATAAATCATACGGACTGGGACTACACATTAAACATCTATCTTCGTCGGGCGAAATAAAAGATTATGCCAAAAGCAACAATAGCCTCAATCTGGTGGAGCTGCAGGGCCAAAAATTCTTTGAAAACCACACCTTAAATGCCAACCTGGGTTTCAGGCGCAACGTAGTGCATCATTATGGGTTTAAGCCTGCCCTGTATGAGATACCCATGAACGAGGATGTCCTGAAGCAGCGTTTCAACCGTTTGAGCGCCGGAGCTGAATTTGCATCGCATTACAAAGAGAAAGATAAGTTCAACCATGCCGCGCAGCTGAACTTCAATTCTATTGGAGATAAATTTGATACCCGCGAGTCCACCCTGAATCTTAAGCTTTCTGCCGATAAGCAATTTGAGCTGTTCTCAATCACCGAATATCAGCAGGCAGGTATCGAGGGCAACCTGAGCTTTACCCAGTATCACGACAGTGTAAAAAGGCAGGGAAGCTCACTGGTTTCTTTTAAACCTTATCTCGCCACACGATTTAATGAATATACCTTTAAAGTGGGAGTTGATCTCAGTTTTGTGGGTGACTCAGCTTCCAAAGCTCATCTGTTCCCTTTTGCGGAAGCCTCACTCGAAGTGATTGACGAAGCCCTCACCCTGTATGCCGGCATCAATGGAACCATTCAGCGACGTGGCTTTGACGCACTCAGCGACGAAAATCCATTTGTACAGAGCATTCTGCCATTGAAATATACCCGGGAAAAATTTGTGTTTTATGCGGGAGCAAGGGCACGCGCAGGCAGGCTTATTAATCTGTATGCATCATTTAAAGCAGCTTCGGTCGAAAATGAGCCTTTCTTTGTGAATGATTTTAGCCAATACCCGCGGCGGCGGTTTACGGTAATCTACGATGATGCGGGTCACCTCGCCGGACGTTTTGAAGCCGAATTTAACCAGGCAGAAAAATTAAACATTAAAGCTTTTGTGGCTTTTGACAGTTGGAACACACAACGTGAGGCTGAAGCATGGCACAAACCCACTACCACTATTGGTGGCAGCATTTGGTATAACCTGGGTGATAAAATCATTGGAAAAGCATCCCTACAGGTAAAAGCCAAACAAACCACCCGTCTGCTGAATGCCAGTGATGAACCCTATGCTGTTACCGTTAACGGATATACCGATCTGAGCCTGGGCCTGGATTACCGCTACTCCAGATTGCTTACTGCCTTCCTTAAATTCAACAACATTCTCGGCAGCCGTTATTATTACTGGTACGATTATCCGGGCTATCGTTTTAACATGATGGCAGGCATTTCCTACTCCTTTTGACCGGGTAAATTAATTTGTTAATAACTTGCTGATTTTAGCCTGGTTTACATGTAATTGGTATTAAAAAAAATAGTATCTTTGCTTATTAACTAAAATTTACTATTTTACTGATTATGAGTGAATTAAATCAAGATTTCACCTCCAACGGAAATGGCTTACGTAATGGAAACGGCAATGGTCATTATACAGCCGACAACATACAAGTACTTGAGGGATTAGAGGCTGTAAGAAAGCGCCCCTCCATGTACATTGGCGATACCAGTTCACGTGGATTGCATCACCTGGTAAATGAGGTAATCGACAACTCCATCGACGAAGCTCTGGCCGGTTATTGCGACGATATTAAGGTAACCATACATCCCAATAATGCCATCTCTGTGTCCGATAATGGCCGGGGTATTCCGGTAGACCTGCATGAAAAAGAAAACCGCTCAGCTCTTGAGGTGGTAATGACTGTACTGCACGCGGGCGGGAAGTTCGATAAAGGCTCTTATAAAGTTTCCGGCGGATTACACGGTGTGGGAGTTTCCTGTGTGAACGCACTCTCTTCACGTATGCTGGTTACAGTTCGCCGTGATGGGAAAATATATGAACAGGAGTACAGGATTGGCAAACCGCAATATTCTGTCAGAGAAGTTGGCGAAACCGATGAAACCGGAACTACGGTTTATTTTGAACCCGATGCAACCATCTTTGCTCATCCGGTTTATGATATGGATGTTCTGAGTTCACGATTACGCGAACTTGCTTTTCTGAATAAAGGCATTGCTTTATCCATTACCGATGAACGTGAAAAGGATGAAGAAGGAAATTTCCTGTCCCATTCCTTTTATTCTGAAAAAGGGCTGGCCGATTTTATTGACTACCTGGACGGAATGCGGGAAAAGCTCATGCCTGAGCCCATTTACATTGAGGGCATGAAAAATGACATTCCGGTGGAGATTGCCATGCAATACAATACCTCCTTTAGTGAAAACATCCATTCCTACGTAAACAACATCAACACGCATGAGGGCGGCACCCACCTGGCCGGTTTTCGCAGGGGATTAACCAGAACCCTGAAGTCCTATGCCGATAAGTCAGGCATGTTGTCCAAACTGAAATTTGACATCAGCGGAGACGACTTCCGCGAAGGGCTTACAGCCATTATCTCCTGCAAAGTGCAGGAACCTCAGTTTGAAGGACAAACCAAAACCAAACTGGGCAACACCGAGGTGATGGGCGCCGTGGATCAGCTCGTTTCCGAACTGCTGACTTATTATCTGGAGGAACATCCCAAGGAAGCGCGTACCATTGTTAACAAAGTGATCCTTGCAGCTACCGCGCGCCATGCAGCCCGCAAAGCCCGCGAACTGGTGCAGCGTAAAAATGTGCTTTCAGGATCAGGACTGCCCGGAAAGTTGTCCGATTGCTCGGAACGTGACCCTGAAAAATGCGAAATTTATCTCGTTGAGGGTGATTCAGCCGGTGGCACTGCCAAACAAGGGCGCGATCGAAAATTTCAGGCTATTCTCCCGCTCAGAGGTAAAATACTCAACGTTGAGAAAGCCATGCAACATAAAATATTCGAAAGCGAGGAAATAAAAAATATTTTTACTGCACTGGGTGTTTCCGTGGGTACCGAAGAGGACTCCAAGGCACTTAATCTTTCAAAACTCAGATATCATAAAGTGGTGATTATGACTGACGCCGATGTGGACGGCAGCCACATTGCCACCCTCATTCTTACCTTCTTCTTTAGATATATGAAAGAGATGATAGAAAACGGATACATCTATATTGCCATGCCTCCGCTTTATCTCATCAGAAAGGGTAACAATGAGAAATATTGCTGGACCGAGGAAGAACGTGCCCAAATTGTGGAAGAGTATACGGGCAACGGGAAGGAAAGCAGTGTCCACATTCAGCGATACAAAGGTTTGGGAGAAATGAATGCCGAACAATTGTGGCAAACCACCATGAATCCTGAGTTCCGCACCTTAAAGCAAGTCACCATTGAAAATGGGACCGAAGCCGACAGAATATTCTCCATGCTCATGGGCGATGAAGTTCCGCCACGCCGCGAATTTATTGAGAAGAATGCTAAATATGCTAAGATAGACGTTTAGAGTTTTATCGAAGAATATGTAGAAAAACAGCCTGATGGCTGTTTTTTTTTGCCTGATTTAAATGAATGGAAACGCCTGATTTTTTATCGGAATCCTTTTATTTATCCTGCTTTTTCACCCTCAAATCAGTATTCATAAGTAGGTGTTTATATTTTTGGTCTGTTTATTGTATAAATACTTTGACTAACCAATCTGATAAGTTTATGCTACGCAAATCATTTCTTTTGACCGCATTTGTTGTTTTGTTCACTGGCTTATCACAAGCTCAGAATTATTCTACTGCTTTGGGAGCCCGGCTGGGTTTCTTTAATGGAATTACCATCAAGCATTTTGTATCACAGGGCAATGCCATTGAAGGAATTGCCGCCTTTCGCTGGAACGGATTTGTGTTCACCGGATTGTATGAATGGCAGAGACCCATTAAAGGTGCTCCCGGTCTGGATTATGAAATTGGTGTTGGGGGCCACATTGGGTTCTGGGATAACGACCATTATTATTGGTATGACGATGATCGTCACGGTAATTTTACCGTAGCCGGTATCGACTTTATACTTGGACTTGAATACACATTTTCGGAAGTACCCTTTAATCTGGCTCTCGACTGGAAACCGGCCTTTAATCTGGTGGGTGACCATCACTGGTGGGGCGACGGCGTAGCCCTTTCTATACGATATACATTTTAAGCACTTTCTCTCTCTCTATATATCTTCCCCGCCCGGACTTTCTTGAGTTCCGGGCTTTTTTATGTCAACTATTACCTGCGTTTCTGCTTAAGCAACCATTCATACAAAAGCGGATTGTTGTATGTCCTTGTCCAGCTATTGTGGTTGGCATCAGGATATATGGTGAATTCAGCCTGATTTCCCGCCTGGTGTAGCTCATTTACCAGAATAGCAGCCGGAGCAAGGGGAACCACATTATCCATGGCACCATGAAATGCCCATATGGCCATATCTTTGAGTGTTCCGGCCCTTTCTCTATGATTCCGGTTAACCGGACCACAAACGGGCGCAATGGCTGCGTAATAATCAGGATGTGCAAAAGCCAGATCCCAGGTACCCCCTCCACCCATACTCAGACCTGTAACATAAACACGTCTTTCATCTATACCATAACTGGAAACCACCTGCCCGATTAAAGCATGAAGCGCTTCAACATCCCAGTCCTGTCCTTCAGGACACTGTGGTGACAACACAAAGAAAGGAAATTGTTTTCCCATGGAAATCAACATTGGAGGGCCATGTACTTTTACCTTTTCGGGATTATCTCCCCTTTCGCCTGACCCATGTAAAAATACCAGCAAGGGCCATTGTATATTTCCATCCACTCCATAGTCTTCAGGCTGATATAGCAGATAATTAAAGGTAAATGACTTCACTGTTTCTCCACTGGCAGTTAGCTTCATTTGCGGATCTTCCTGAGCCATAGCCCTTACAAAACTCAGGGATAATACCAGAACTGTTATGAATCTTTTCATATGCGGTCACTTTTTTAGTCATAAAACATCCAGGTAACACCAAATCTGAACGCCCGGTCTGCCATAGGATACCGGGGCACCATAATATATTCGTAGCCATTCAATCCACTGTTGGCATGTTCAAGCACCACAAACATACGTGCCCGCTTTACCCTGAAGTTTATAAACACATCCAGATATGGATAATTCCCTGTTTCAACCGATTGCTGAAGATAATAAGAACGGAGCGCCGGCATATAAGCCTTTGCATTGAAAGCAGTATTATAGAGTAAAGACGTTCCAGCCTGCAGATGCAATGCTCTTTTAAAGAGTGCCAATTGGTAATAGGCGGTAATCCTACCGGCCAGTTCAGGCAGGGGCATAATCGCAGGCTTGTTGGTTTTTTGCCAGATACCAAAGGCTTCCAGCGTGAAACCACCAAGGGGTATGCGTGTAAAACCATAAATCTGAGTAACTGTAATGGCATCTGCTGAACGTGCCGGTTGCGCGGTGGTATCAAAGTATACCCAACCATCGAGATTATAGAAATTTACGCCTGCACTTAAATGTTTGCGGCGATAATCGGCTTTAACACTGAGAATATTCTGCTGACCAAAAGTGTTTTCCCATGCAAAGTGATTGCCTGAATGAGACTGCATGAGGTAATCAGGCTGCAGCGAATGCAGGGAGAGTGAAGCGGAGAGATTTCCCCAACTCTTTGAATTGTCATAGGCAGGTAAGGTAAGCATGGCACTTACGCCCTTATCGCCGTTAAAAGGCGCGCCACTGGTAAGCCAGAGATATCCTTCGGCCCGGGCCAATCCAAAAGCATTGGCTGAAAGGTAGCCAAAAGTAGTCACCCGGTTGAAGGTCCGCTTTATTGTATCTCTGGTGTGCATGGTAACCGCGTGTTCAATGCCTGCCTTGAGCAGCAGGGCTTTGCCGCTTCCCCTGGCCCGGCCAATGCCTCCCTCGAAACTCAGCTCGTTTATAAACTCATGATAAGCTGTAGAATCATAGGTAGCCACTGAATCGAGGTAAATAACGGGATAATAACCCGATGCAGGCTTTTGATCTTTATAAAGAAACGAGTGTTTGTTGTATTTGAAAGTATGACTAAAAAAATCAGTGCGCTCAGGATTAAAATAACGGTGCATTCCTGGTTCCAGGCTTTGGTCAAAAGCCGGTTTCCGACCGGCAGTCGAATCTTTAATTGCAACTACTGAATCAACCCGTGAAGTATGTTTTTTTTGGGGATTAGGCCCTATATAATAAAACTGCCGGACAAACACTGCGTTTTCCTTAATCTGATTATCGGCCGACTGCAACCGGATGGGAATGCGTTTACGGTCAGTTTCAATATTTTCGGTAAACAATGAATCATATGCCATCCCGCCATTTTCGCGCCATTTAAACCGGTTGGAGTGAAAATTACCCAGGGCGGCGTACCGTTCGCCTGGCGCAACATATTGAAGCTGAATGGCTACTGAAACATCATCTGATTTCTGCCGGTTGTATAAACCTATGGAATTGATGATGTTTAAATCGATGCCGGTGCTGAATCCCCTGGTAAGATTCTGGGTATGGGTTAAGGAAAAAAGCTGGGACTTGCCAGTACCGAAAGAATAAAAGACATTGGTAAACGGTCCGAAAACATGATAATATCTTATGTTGTGGTTACTCAGTCTGTATAAATCAAAAGAATAAGGTGAATATCTGAAATCATTGCCTGGATTAAAATCAAATATCAACGACTGGTAGGCAAGCCCAATATTTCCATTCACCGCATTTATGCGTGAGCTGCCTTCAATGGGATCATAAAACTGCAATCCGGTGAGCAGGGTATCGTTGATGCGTTGCAAGGTCTGCCCGGGCCAGCGTTCAGTGGTATGAAAAAAATAAATGGATGCCGTATCCGGAGAACGCTCGCTGTCGTCGCCTGTGGTGCCCAAACCCTGGGCAAACAACAAAGGGCCAGCAATCAGCAAAGTACAAAGCAGAATAAAATGACGCATGTAAAATAGCGATGAAAACAACTACAAAGATAGATTAATCGCACCATCCCCGAAAGGGAATAATGATAAGACGGAACTTATTGCTTTACAAACTTTAAATGTATGGTTTTATTGCCTGAATGAATTGCCACCATATAATGACCACTGGAAAGCATACTCATGTTGTAGATGCCTGTGGTATTGGGCACTAGCTCTCTGACAATTTTTCCGGACTGATTGAATACCACGATGGTACAGGGAAATATGCCTTCAGGATGTTGAATGAATACCTGCTCGCCAACCGGATTGGGATACAGCATCCAGCCACCGGTCTCATGCTCATTCAGGCTACTGGTTTCGCCATGGAAAAGCCACAGAAAAGCAGCACGGAATTGTTCGCGCCACAAGGCTTCATTGTGCTGACCGCCCTGAATGACCACATTCCTGATGTTGGGTTCAGGCAAACCACTGGCAATCAGCGAATCACTCATGCGAAGCATATTGGTGTCGGTGTTACTCCCTTCTGCCGAACCACACATCTGATAAATACGCATTGCATAGCCGAACGGGGCATTTGCAGTAAAGGTCCATACTGAATCCGAAAACCAGTAAGAGGGAGAAAACACACCGGCTTTGCCAAACACTTCAGGATATTGAAGTGATCCAAAATGCGAGATCAGGCCTCCCAGTGAACTGCCCATAATGCCGGTATTTTCCCTGTCGGGTAAAGTGCGAAAGCCGGCGTCGATATGTGGTTTGAGTGTTTCCACAATAAATTGCAGGTAAAGTGCGCCCCTGCCACCGCCATAGGCCGGATTTATCCATGGGGTGTATTCCTCCAGACGGTAGATGCCGCCGTTATCTATGCCAACCACAATGGGCACTTCATAACCCTGCTCAAAGAGTTGGTTCAGGGTTTCATCTACCTCCCATTCGCCGGCATAAGAAGTTTTGTTGTCGAACAAATTCTGACCATCATGCATATAAAGCACCGGATAATGCTTACCTGAGATCTCATAATCGGGTGGATAATAAATCCGGATGCGGCGGTAACGGTTGAGCTGAGGCATAAAAAACGATTCATCCATTATGCTGACATTTGCCGCAGCAGTGGAAGGATTGGTACCGCCGCCCGCCCAGTTGAGTATGGTCACGTTTATCGTTTCACCATTTCCATAGGTGAAATTACGGTTGGAAATCTCTTCACCATTGGCCCCTTTTTCAACGGTCGCCCAGCTTCCACGGTTAAATTTGAACTGTATGGTAGTGCCCTCCGGCTGAAATGCGAGGGTAATCTCCCATTTCCCCTGTGCATTTTTATGCATTACAAAGTCAGGATTCCCAGGCTCCCAATTGTTAAAATTTCCTGCTATGTATAGCTGCTCATCAGGCGGGGTATTTGCCGGTATACTAACGGCGATAAAAGTAACCTGGCCCGAGGAAATAAATGAGAGGCCCATCAACATGAAAAACAATGTGTATAATTTCATCTAAAGGTATTTTCGTTGGTGCAAAGGTAATGTATTGATGTCAGATGGTGGAAACACTTTTTCATGTACCTTTGAACATGCAAATTTATCAAGCTAAATATGATGAAAATTCGCCCATATATTGCGCTTCTGATGCTGGCTGCCATACTGCTTTCCTGCAAAGAAACTTTAACGGAAAATAAGAACAAACCTATGAATCATAACCACAAAACAGTCGTATATCAGGTATTTACCCGTCTCTTCGGGAATACCAACACTACCAATAAACCCTGGGGTAGCATTGAAGAAAATGGGGTAGGTAAATTTATTGATTTCACCGATAAGGCCCTTGAGGAGATTAAGGCATTGGGTGTCACCCATATCTGGTATACAGGAGTTCCACATCATGCATTGATCAGAGATTATACCGCCTATGGCATCAGTAACGATGATCCGGATGTGGTGAAAGGCCGGGCGGGATCGCCTTATGCAGTAAAAGATTATTATAACGTGAATCCCGATCTTGCTGTAAATCCGGCAGAGAGACTGGATGAATTCAAAGCGCTGGTAGATCGGACCCATCGCCATGGTCTAAAGGTAATCATCGATATTGTTCCCAATCATGTAGCCAGAAAGTACCAGTCGGTTTCCAATCCGGAAGGGGTGGAAGATTTTGGCGCTTCTGATGATACTTCGTTAGAATATGCGCGCGACAATAATTTTTATTATATCCCGGATAAATCCTTTATTGTTCCCACCCCGCTTCATGGGTACCTGCCCCTTGGAGGTGAACAGCATCCTATGATTGATGGTCGTTTTTATGAAAATCCGGCCAAATGGACCGGCAATGGTTCCAGGCTTCCACAGCCCGACTTTTACGATTGGTACGAAACAGTAAAAGTAAATTACGGAGTTCGTCCTGATGGAAGTTATGATTTTGATACCCTGCCTGAAGATTTTAACAAAAAAACACCGGCTGAACATTTCGATTTCTGGCAGGATAAGGATGTACCCGATAGCTGGAAGAAATTCAGAGATATTGCTTTGTACTGGATTGATTTTGGCATAGATGGATTCCGTTACGATATGGCCGAAATGGTGCCGGTGGAATTCTGGAGTTATATGAATTCAGCCATAAAGCGGAGAAATCCCGATGCTTTTCTGCTGGCCGAAGTATATAATCCTTCCCGTTACCGCGATTATATTCATCTCGGCAAAATGGATTTCCTTTATGACAAAGTAGAATTATACGACACCCTCAAATTCATAATGCAGGGGCATGGTTCTACAGACAACCTGGTGGGCATTCAACAGGGACTGGCTGATATTGAATCACATATGCTTCATTTTCTGGAAAACCACGATGAACAGCGCATTGCCAGCCCTTCTTTTGCAGGAGATGCCTTTAAAGGCAAACCGGCCATGGTAGTAAGTGCCACCATCGGAACCTCGCCTACAATGGTATACTTTGGCCAGGAAGTAGGCGAACCGGCAGAAGGCAACCCGGGATTTGGAAGTGCCACCAGAACGACCATCTTCGATTACTGGGGAGTACCAGCTCATCAGCGATGGATGAATAATGGAAAATTTGATGGCGGACAACTCTCTCCCCGCGAAAAAGAATTGCGCGATTTTTATCAGCGCCTGCTCAACTTTACCCTCAGTAGTACGGCCCTGATGGGTCATTATCAGGAAATTCATTCATTTAACCGCATGAATACTACCGGTTATTATGATAAAGCTTTTGCCTTTGCCCGCTGGTCTGATGATGAACATCTGATCATATTAACGAACTTCAAAGATGCCATAACCGACAGCTACGAACTGCAATTGCCTGCTGAGCTGATTGATAAGTGGAACCTTAAAGAGGGTGGCTATAAACTGAAAGATCAGCTATATCAGCAAAAGGAGTTTGATCTGGTGGTTTCCCGGGGAACCGGAAAGATTAAAATGGAAGTTAAACCGCTGGAATCGTTTATACTCTCATTGAAATAAGGTCTGAGGATCAACACTCCAACAAATTTCACTCTGGAGATGTCGAAAGGCAAATTATCATATAAAAACCTGACAGGTTGCCTTAGACCCAGCTCAGGCACAGGAAAAGCTGGCAGGACATCTCCTGTGATAAATCAATAAACCGACAAATCCCGCCCTAAACGGGCAGGCAATAACTCAACAAATCAACATAAATGGGTCCCGATCCTCAACTACTGCTCCAACTCATCGAAATGCGCATGCCTTTCGGAAAATACAAAGGAACCGTGCTGTGTAACTTACCGGTTTCCTATCTTGAATGGTTTCACCGAAAAGGCTTTCCGGAAGGCAAACTTGGCATGTTGTTGCAAACCATTTATGAAATAAAACTCAATGGACTGGAATATCTTTTACAGCCATTAAAAAATGGTAAAAGATGATGAAACCTGCTTCCATCAGTACTTTACGAAAAGAGTTAGACCTGCTGCCACCCAAAGAACTGTCGCATCTGTGTTTGAGGCTGGCCAAATTCAGCAAAGAGAATAAGGAATTATTGAGTTATCTTATTTTTGATGCGGGAGATGAAGAGACGTTTATAAAGAATGTAAAAGTGCTGATAAAGGCACAATTTGAAGAGATCAATACCTCTCATATGTTTTATGTGCGCAAAAGTATCCGCAAAATCCTGAGAACTACCAATAAGTACATACGTTATTCCGGCCAAAAGCAAACGGAAGCAGAATTATTAATTTTCTTTTGCCAGACCCTGAAAGCTTCCGGAATCAGATATCAACGGGTAACGTCTCTGAACAATTTGTACCAGAATCAGCTAATAAAAATCCAAAAAGCATTGGCCCTGCTTCATGAAGACCTTCAGTTTGATTATCAGCAGGAGTTGGAGCTGTTGTGATTGGTGCCTGCCCGCTTCCGGCAGGATCTGTGCCTGCCCGCCCCTGGCGGGAGGTGTTGTACTTCCAGCCCTGACAGGGTGAAAAAAACATGTCAGGGCATTTCTCCCCGCCTTATGGTGATGTCTATTATTTTATTCTATTGTATTATTTTTGCAGCCGATTTTTTTTATTCCTTATTTACCAACTATATGAAAAAAGTATTCCTGTTAACGGTATTGTCATTGATGATTTCTGTGCTATCTGCACAAAACCTGCAATTGCATTATGATTTCGGTAAAGACCGGAATTATCTTACTTCTACTTTAGAGATGTTCAAACCCGATAAATGGGGCAGTACCTTCGTATTTGTGGATTTGGATTATGATGTGGGGGAAATAAAAGGAGTAAGCCTTGCCTATTTTGAAATTGCGCGCAGTTTTAATCTTCGGGAAAGCCCCCTGGCTGCTCATCTGGAGTATAATGGAGGTTTTGGGCAATATTATGCCGGTGAATATTTCGGTGCATTTCAGATCGATGACGCCTGGCTGGCAGGGCTTGATTATAATCTTAATAATGAAGACTTTACCCGCGGCATTACCTTTCAGGTACTGTATAAATATATCCGTGAAAAGCATGACGTATCATTTCAGCTGACGGCAGTCTGGTATATGCATATGTATCATAAAAAGATGACTTTCACCGGGTTTGCTGATTTCTGGAGAGAAGATATGTACTTTGCGGACGGCATAGACATCAGCAAAACGGATTTTATTTTTATGGCCGAACCTCAGTTGTGGTATAATTTCACAGAAAACGTCTCCGTAGGTTCTGAAATTGAGGTAGGCTATAATTTTGGTGGAATCAAAGGCTTTAGGGTAAACCCCACGCTGGGAGCCAAATGGACTTTTTAACCAAATCTATATACGGAAACCATTTATTTGCATTTAGCCATTTGTAAAAAACAACATTTCTTTGTGTTTTTTATTTGTTTTGTTTTGAAAAATTAACACCGTACCACTATTTTTTACTCTCTTGCTCCTGCTCTTTGGCTATATATTCAGCAACTTCTCCAAATAATGTTGTTCTATGCCAAAATGCGCCTTCAATTGATAGATTCTCTCCAGTACTTCCTGATTTGGTTTTGTCAGTGTTATTTTGCTGATTCCTGCAATTAATACATTTTTAGGGGTATGCTCGGTGGCAATGAATTCAAAAACCCGTGTTTTATAACCAAATGCCTCCATTATCAGTGCGCGGAGGGTGTCGGTGAGCATTTCGGCCTGCCGCTCCTGGAGTATTCCATGACGGGTGATTTCCTTCAGAATGTTATCGGGCTTCATTTGTTTACGGATTTGCTTATGGCAGCAGGGTGCACAGACAATTACCGGGGCTTTGGCTTTGATGCCCCGGTAAATGGCTTCATCGGTGGCAGTATCACAGGCATGAAGAGCAATCAGCATATTGAATTCCGGAAGGATCGCATTTTCAATGGTACCTTCTGTGAATTTAAGCCCTTTAAAACCGGCCTCTCCAGCTATCTTATTGCATTTCTCCACCAAATCGGGACGAACTTCCACCCCGGTTACCCGGATATTTTCCGACTTGTTATTCTTCAAATAATCATAAAGAGCAAAAGTAAGGTAACCTTTTCCCGAGCCCATATCTACAACAGAAAGGCCATTGCTTTCCGCTGTATTTTTAAGGATGCCATCAATGATTTCAACATATTTGTTGATTTGTCTGAATTTGTCCTGCATGTCATTCTTTACTTTGAACCCGGCAGTAAGTATGCCCAGTTCACGCAGGTAAATATTATTTTCGGGTTGAATAAAACGTAGTTTAATTTTATCGTGAGTAAATAAGGGGATCTCAGTTGAAGTGGCTGCTTTTTTTAGCAATTTGGAATTTCCGCGCTTATTGCACAGTAGCGAAAAGTCAGCCTCAGATGTAAACAGGTCGGCATTGAAAAAATGTTCCTTCAGCAGTCTGTCAAACTCGCTGCCTGCCTGATCCAACGACAGGTTTCTGGTCAGGTCTTTGGTGGCATGGCGATACACAAACGAGAGCATAACTTCACCCTTAACCACTACCGGCCTTATAAACACATTGTTCAGATCGGTGGCCTGGCTTCTTTTTTTGCTCAACACTGCCTTAATAAGCGTATTAATTTCAAAGCTTTTGTAAAGATATTGTGTGAGAAGGGCAATGTTATCAGTACCTGACATGGTTAGAGTTTGTTTGGTACAAAGGTAACGCAAAATCAGGCAACACTACGATCAGCTTTTCAGAGAATACAAGGCATGGTTGAAAAAATAATTATAATCCATGATTTTCTTTCCCGGGTAGCTCGTTTTTTGCATCTTTTGCAGGAAAAGGCTTTGCAGGATCATAATCCGTGGTATGTTTTAATGCTGCCGGGTCTTTAAGGCCAGGACTATCGTCCATTTTCTCTTCAATATCATGTCGCTGTTTCTGGCTGATTTCACCCTGCTTATATTCTTCTTCAATTATATCTCTGGTATTGGGCCTAATCTTTCTGTTCTGATTGGTGGTTTTACTGATTCTGATAAAGTACCATACGATAATTAAAAGAAAGATTAAACCAATTATCCACCCGGTGGCTAAGCCCCCCTATAATCGGACAATTTGTTTTCGTGTTGCAAATGTACAAA
>ENA-UOOH01001891-UOOH01001891.1-fermentation-metagenome-genome-assembly--contig:-NODE-1891-length-19301-cov-19.383508_pt1 | contig 19301 bp, 15 predicted proteins | sample MGYA00245778_ERZ724025 | MGnify/ENA primary metagenome ERZ724025 (study PRJEB28704, sample SAMN03018313) | fermentation metagenome | biome: anthropogenic terrestrial biome; feature: soil... | reverse complement strand
TTTTATAGCGCTTGGCAAGCCTTTGGATTTTACCGACGATGGTGCTGCGGCGCTTATACTCGTCTTTCCGTGATTTCACGTATACTAAAAACGGATTAAGCAATTACTTCCGAATTATATAAAATGCGGTCAATAATAATAAATTCTACCCAGTCGAGCGCTTAACCTACTAAGTAGCTCATTGGTTATCGTTCCGGTGTTTGCAGCCACCTGCTCCGCTGTAATTTCTTCAACTCCGTCTTTGCCAATCAAGGTAACAATATCACCTCTTTTTACGTTTGGAATGCTGGTAATGTCTGTTATAAGCTGATCCATACATATCCGGCCAATAATCGGTACACACTTCCCACCGATTAGAACATGACCGCTCTCCATGGATAGGTTGCGTGGAACGCCATCGGCATAACCAATGGAAACAACAGCAATTTTCATTTTCTCCTGCGCGATAAAGCTCCGACTATAGCCGATACTTTCTCCGACTGTAATTGTTCGTACAAGAGCAACCTTTGACTTCAAGGTTAAAACTGGCTGCAAATTCAATGAATATTTGATATTCGCTTCGGGTGTACTTAGAACACCGTACAATGCAATACCAACTCGGGCATAGTCGCATTGCAGTTCGGGATAATTTAGAACCCCATAACTGCTTTGTATATGTATTTTAGGAATTTGTATATGTCTTTCCTTCAAACCAGCAAGAAGCTCATAAAAACGTTGAATTTGTTGATTTGTAAAGACAATTTCCTTTTCTTTAATGCTATCAGACACGCATAGGTGTGTAAAAATACCTGTAACTTTTAAATTCTTATATTCAAACATAGATGCAATTTCAGACACATGCTGATAATTTTCACCAAGCCTGTTCATACCTGTGTCCACTTTAATATGAACCTTTATGGGTTTGCCAAAGCCATTCAGTTCTTCAGCGTGTTCCACATCTACTATGGTTTGCGATAAATTGTAATGAAGAAGTTCTGCGGTTCTTGCAACAGGAGTATAGCCTAAAATTAGAATTTCACCTTTAATTCCCTTTTTACGCAAACGCACACCTTCGTCAATCGTTGCAACAGCAAAGGCATTAATACCATTGCGGTTTAATTCAACTGAAATTGGAACATCGCCATGCCCATAAGCGTTGGCTTTCACAACTGCCATAATCCTGCATCCATCAGGAGTTGCTTCTTGTATAACCTTTACGTTATGACATAGATTCGACATATTGATTTCAGCCCACGCCCGGTAACTCTTCTTAATAGAATTAGTTTGACGGTTTAATTTTATATTAGAGAGTTTGACAATTACATAAGCAACGACAAGAGAACCAATTGCAACAGCCATAAAATGAATGATGCTGTTGTTAATTAACAGCTTTTGTAGCTCTGTCATCTTCGCAAAACCACGAAATGCTACAATAATCACCGGATGAATTAAATAAATGAGCATGGATGCACTTCGCAAATATTTATGACTTTCCCCTTTCCATAATAACAAACTCCGAAACAGAAAATACATGCAAGGTATAAGCATAATGTACATAGAATCATGCCTTTGAAGATTTAAACTTCTCAGTAATAACCCTTCTGTTAGCATGAGTGTAAAGGACACCCCCAGCCCTGAAAGGCAGGTTTTCAATGACATTATCCTTTCCCATATTGAAATTAACGCACCCATCATGAAAAAGATAGGGGCAAAAAATAAACCGTTTCGCGTATAGTCGGAAAACAAAAACAATCCTTGATAAACAGCATTCAAAAATGGGATGCTTTCAGAAATACCGTAATAGCTATCACCAAACAAGCCAACGATATATAAAAACAGACAAAAAATAAATGCCTGCCCAGATTTCAATTTTTTTAGTAGTAAGAATACAATACAACCTCCCATGATAGCTGCCGGGAGATACCACAGATGATAAAACGTACCGTCAAAAACAATATCCTTCAAAAGATTGGGCAAATACGTCCAGTCTTTCACTACTCCTGTGTAAAAATTCAATGGCAGATATAGCAGGGCAGCTATAAAATAGAGGATGGCTGTCTTTTTTATAAAAGTTTCAAGCTTACTAAAACTCTGTTTTCCGTCCTGTCTTTTCGAAAAAAGAAAAAATCCCGATACCATAAAAAAGAACGGAACTGCAACACGGGAAATCACTCTTGTTAGAATGAAATCGGCTGTTTCACTAATATCAGACAACGGCGAAGTATGAATTGCAACTACCAGAAAAGCAGCAATTATTCTGAAGTAATCAATACCTGCGTATTCCTTTTTTTCCATCATAACCGATCCTTCCACAGAGTTACCACTACTCCGTCCACGTTATTGCCAGATACCTGATAAGGAATGCCCTCCGGAATATTTATAATTGCTTCCTTTCCGTTCTGAATTGGTACATAGAAAATCTCATACTCGCAATTGTTAATCTTTATTTTCAGGTGATTACTTTGATAAGAAAACTGCTTAAGATAATCTGTGTACTCTTCCAATGTTAACTCTCCCATCACTTCGGAATGGGGATACCCTACATAGCGGAAATGCCATGGCTCATGGGAGATGCTTGTAATTTGCTCACGTCCTGCTGGGTAACGCTCAATAAAACCATACTGTATAGAGATGTCACGAAAACGCCCACATATGCCAGCGTAAGGAAAATCCGGTCTGATAAAATCAATTGTCTCCCTATTCAAGGCAAGGTCAACGGCAAATCCAGTCTGATGTTCACTGCATCCCGGAATTGCAACATATTTTTTAGTAAAGTCCTTTCCGTGTTCGCACAGCGAATCAGCATAGATTTTTTGTTGATCTTGCAGGGTTCTGTAGCCGCTGATCGGAATAATCTTGCGTTCACATCTTAAAAAAAACATTACCTTCGACAGCATTTTTGCGGTTTGTCTTTCTAAAAGAATAAATGCTGCATCGGAATTTGCGGGAACAAGGTTTTCCTTTGGTATATCATCTTTCAGGGGATGCAATGGATTTACAAGTATTAAAAAACCTTTTGATATATCTGCTTTTTCAAATCGAAGAATTCTCATGACTTTAACGCCAGCCTTATCAGTTCGTCAATAATTTGCTCGATAGCCATCCCAATACCTTTCAACATATTTGGATAGCGACTGTGGGCAGTAAAACCTGGAATAGTATTCACTTCGTTAAAAACAATCTCATTTCTAGGTGTCAGAAACATATCCACCCGGGCATATCCCTTACAACCAAGTGACCGATAAATAATCTTTGCTGTTTCCTTAATGCGACTTGCAGTTTCTTCGTCAATACGGGCTGGCATATGGATTTTAGAATTTTTCAAAGTGTACTTTTCTGTATAATCAAAGAAACCTTTTGACAATTCAATTTCATCAACTTCACCAATCGTAAGCATTTTATTACCAAGAATAGCACAGCCTACTTCAAAGCCTTCAATAGTTTCCTCGATAATTACCTTTCGGTCATGCTGAAAAGCAACGCTAACCGCTTCAGTTAATTTGTTTTGATAAAAAACCTTTGTAATGCCGAACGACGATCCAGCATTTACCGGTTTCACGAATAAGGGATATTTCAAATGTACTATCTGTTTTATTAGCTCATCATCAGATATGGGCGAATTTAAAACAATGCAATTTGGTGTTTTTATACCTGCTAAGCTTACCAGCCTGTGTGCCATATCCTTGTCCATGCATAGAGCTGAGCTAAGTGTTCCACATCCGACACAAGGGATGTCTGCCATTTTAAGCAATCCTTGTATTGTTCCGTCCTCACCGTTTTTTCCATGCAATACGGGAAATGCGACATCAATAGGAATCTTTGTTATCTTTCCATCATCCATTACGAGAACTCCATGCATATTGCAGTCAGGTGATATGACAGCAGGAATACAAGAATTACTCTCATGCCATGTGTCGTCTTGAATATGGCTTATATCACCACTATATTTCAGCCATTCCCCCCAGCGAGTAATACCCAGCATAATAACATGATATTTTTTCGAATCAAGATTTTTTATCACAGAGTAAGCAGACTGCAAGGAAATTTCATATTCAGTTGAACGGCCTCCAAACAATACGGCTATTGTTTTCTGTTCCATTAAATCAACCCTTTCATTCTTTAATTTCTGTCCGTCAGTAGAATCAGAGATTGCTGCCTAAAACTTTATCAAAAAACCAAGACCCCTATAAGTGGCGGGTTCCGATTCTACACTTCAGATGGAGTAGAGTCTCCATCTGAAGCCCCGATGTTCAGCTTTGCTGAACGAGTTCACTGCTTTCAAATTAAAAAAGCCTGTCAGCTTTGGTATTTTAATCTTACCGAAAGCAGACAGGCTATATTGGATTATTAACTTATTAAGACCTTAAGAAAAGCTTATGAAGAACTTATTTTTTCGTTAAAATTACTATTGTTTTGCTGATTACCGGTCGGAAAAATCACAGTGAATGTTGTTTTGCTCTCGTCACTTTGAGCTGCTATCGTTCCGCCATGCGCATTAACAATTTCTTTTGCAATGGCCAGCCCCAGACCTGCGCCTCCTGTTTCTGAGGAACGCGCCGTGTTTATTCGAAAGAACCTTTCAAAAATGGTTTCCAATTTTTGCGGAGGAATAGGATCACCGGTGTTTGTAAATTGAATTACTGTATTTTCTGCTTGCTCAAAGGCTGTTATGTCGATAATACTGTTACTGTAACTATATGCAATAGCATTTTTCATAATATTATTAAACACACGGGAGAGCTTATCTGCATCCCCCCATAAAACCAAGCCGTCCGGTGCACGGACAACAGTCTGCTTGTTTTGTGGCGATAGCATTGGGTAAAATTCATCAGCTATTTGCTGAAGCATATAAGGTAAATTTATTTTCCCGTAATTTAATATTATAGAGCTTAAGTTAAAACGTGTGATTTCAAAGAATTCCTCAACAAGCTGTTCTAAACGCAGCGCTTTTTCCAAAGTAATACCGGTATATTTTATTCGTTGCTCAGCGGGTATATCGGGTGCTTCGCTTAGAAGGCTCAAATATCCGATCACAGAGGAAAGCGGAGTTCTGATATCATGTGCAATATTTACAACAAGTGCATTTTTCCGCCGTTCAGCTTCTTTTGCTTCCCGTTCATGTTGCCGTGCAGTTCTTTTGATTTGGTTCATTTTGTCTTCGATTTCTCTAAGCTCCTTTGGCAATCGGATATCCTCATCATCGGATTGCACTAAAGCTTCACTTGCCACAGCTACATCATCTATGTAACCTACAGTTTTCTTCCAATAAATATAAATAATAATCAGTATCATGAAGAACCAAAGGATGGGAATAAGAAGAATGTAATAATTTTCAAACCTTTTCAGAACATAATATATTGGTTTTGGCTGCCAAGTAATACTATATCCAACATAAAACACGCTAAAAGCAGCAGCTAAATAGATTACTGATGCTATAATCGACGTTTTTGCACACTGAAGTATTATCTTTTTCGTAAATTCTGAACGAAATTGTTTATCCTTCAATTTTGTAACCGACCCCCCATACTGTTTTAATGTATTTGGGATGTTCAGCACTGTCGTTCATCTTTTCTCTAATATGCCGGATATGAACCATAACGGTGTTATTGCTGTTAGTAAAATATTTGTCTCCCCATACCTCTTGAAATAGTTCTTCTGAACTGACCACACGACCCCGACTAGATGCCAATACCCATAGAATCGAAAACTCCGTAGGAGTAAGGGAAAGAGACTTTTCATTCAATATGCATTCGTGCTTGTCCTTATCTAATACTAAACCGGAAAACACTATGGTATTTTCTTCCCTCCTGGGCTCAACGGTATTGTATTTTGTAAATCTCCTTAATTGAGCCTTTACCCGTGCAATCATTTCAAGCGGTTGAAAGGGTTTTGTCATGTAGTCATCCGCACCTAATGTGAGACCGGTTATCTTGTCAATTTCTTCATCCTTAGCGGTCAGCATGATAACAGGAAAATGATGTTTTTCCCTTATCTGTTGGCAGATTGAAAAGCCACTCATATCGGGGAGCATGACATCTAATATAGCCAAATCTATCTTTTCATTCTCAATGCAATTCAAAGCATCGTGACCATTGTAGAATGTAAAGACAGTATAATTTTCGTTTTCCAGATATACTTCAATCAAGTCCGCGATAGATTGTTCATCATCCACCACTAAAATATTCGCTGCCATAATATGTTCCGCTCCTTTTATCACAAACCCAACAATAATTATACCAAAGAAACGAAAACTTTTTCTGAGTTTAATCTTATCAAAATATTAAGATTTTCTTAATTCTAAATTGAAAGCAGTTTCTTTCCTCGCACATATAAGAAAAGTGTGTGGACTTTGCTCTAAATTTTCCGGAAAAATGTGTGGTTTTACTCCTAATTATTTAGAAAGCATATGAGAACTACTGTTATTATTTTCTAAAATTTTGTGCTGTATTACATAACAGAATCCTCATTTCTTACTCTTTCGTTTGCTTCAATTTGCTCGAATATAAGAGGGAGCACTTCCTCTTGCTTTATATCCAGGACGTGCGCAAATTCATCATACAAGACTTTCTCTGCATCTTTAAGAAATCGTTCATCAGAAATGTAGAGTTTTTTGCCATTCTCTTTTAACTCTTGCTGACGCTGGTGCAGCGTTTTAATCAGCTTCACAAGTGCAGTGTGGTCATTCCCTGCGAGAATTTGTTTATATTTCTCTCTTCTTTCATTATCATTCTCTATCCAAATCGTATCTTCATCAGGCATAGCCTTGATAAGAGCATATATTTCCTCGGTTGTGAGGGTATGGTACATTTTTTCTTTAATCACCTCATTTCCAATTGGCAAATAAAACGTCAAATTGTTCTCAAATACGGGTTCCAGAACATAATATGAAGAGACTTCCTCTCCAACCTTCATATCCTTTATTCCGACGATCTTACAAACGCCATAACTCCCATATATGATACTATCACCTATTGAAAACATGCCTACTCCCCTTCCCATAATATTCAAAAATATCTTTGCTGCTTTTTTGATAAAGAACTTTATAATTCCTTCGACGAATGCTTACACCCTAAGCATTCTTATGGTATGCATCTTTATACAATACGCATTTTCTTGCAAAATACGCTATATGTTATGAGCATTTTATAACCCGTAAAGGGCGTACCCTCTGCAATTCTCTGCGCATAAAAAAGTATACTTAACTCTGCATTAATGCAAAAAAACGTGTTGCGCCAAAACGGGACTTACGCCCTGTAAAGCGACAACACGTTTAGCTATTACTATTATACCATAATTTTCACTAAAAATGCATGCTGTTAAATAGTGGGATCCATATCAATGTTTATTCATTCAATTAAAGTGCTTAAATTGGGGAAGGTATTCCCGGTTAGCTTCAAACATTTCGTCTACCATGCTTTTTATTTCATTCAGGCTTAAAACCGCTGAGGTCAATGGGTCAAAACATATTGCATGGAATATCTTTCTTGGATCACCTTCTATTGCACCCTCCACTGCCAGTTCCTCGCAGCGTGCACTTGTATTTATCAATACTGCAAGCTGCTGTGGAAGAGCTCCGACATGAATTGACCTTAGGCTGTTTTTTGACGCAATGACAGGAACCTCAACACAGCAGCCTTCCGGAAGATTGTCAATCAATCCAAAATTCCTAACATTACCATTGAATTCAAACAAGGTATTGTCGCCAAATACTGCATTAAAAATATATGCTGCATATTCATGACCTCTCTCGAGGTTGATTTCTTTTTGGTTCAGCCACTCTGTAATCTTGTTTTTCCAGCTGTCTTCACGCTTTAAGTAATCATTTAGAATATATGCATATGTTCCCGGATTCCAACCGGTACCATGGGTACAATATTTCTCAATTAAATCCGGACGCTTTCTGAACCACGCATTGTACTCGGAATTATGCCCGCTGGACTCTGTAACATAGTAATCCAGATGAATAAACATCTCATTGCGCACTATTTCCTCGTTATAGATTTCAGGCTTTTTTACCGCTTCACGAATAAGAGGGTATGCATCCTTCCCATTCCATTTGTACTCCAGATAAAATGCCTGATGATTGATTCCCGCGCATAGATATGTAACCTCCTCCATAGGAGCTCCAATCCATCTTGCAAGCATTTTAGCTGTTCCCTGCACACTGTGGCATAGTCCTGTAACATTAATATTACTGTATTTACCCTTCATTGCTCTGCACAGCATTGCCATCGGATTTGTATAGTTCAGGAAAATCGCTTCAGGGCAATACTTTTCAATGTCAGCACAAATGTCCAGCATTGTTGGAATAGTTCTAAGTGCACGAAATATGCCTGAGGGACCACGGGTGTCACCAACGTTAATATCCACACCATATTTTTTGGGGATTTCAACATCATAACGCCACACGTTAACGCCGCCAGCTAAAATAGTACATACAACGCCATCTGCGTCCTTTAAAGCCTCTGCCCTGTTTTTTGTTGCTATAACACGAGCTCCATATTTGCCTTCTTCAATAATTCTTTCAACTGCCTTTTTAATGTAAGCTAATCTCTCATCATCAATATCCATAAGTGCCAATGTACAATCGCTGAACGCGGGGAAAGTAAGGATATCCCTTACAAGACTTCTTGTAAACCCAAAGCTGCCTGCACCGATAAACGCTATTTTCTTCATAATAACACCTCAATTCTTTGTATTTTTTTAACTCGTTCAACCTTTTCCCCGGTATCTTCAAACTTTTTTTAAAAAGGATTGGTTAAACAATTGTTTGCAAAGGTTGGAGAGTTGGTATATTGAGTTTTTTTGCACAGCTTTTACGTAAACTTTGAAAAAGCAACACCAAGAGATTCTTATGTGTTTTTACTGCTTTCCGAAACGCAAATAAAATTATAACAAGCTGCCTCAACACTAAAATACATCAATTCGTCAATTTTGTATATGGATATTTGCTTGATCATTATGTAATAATACTGTATTATAATTTCATGCAATGTTATGTTTTGCAGGATGCCTGCCGCATAGTGTAAATAGAAGGGATGTGGATGGTTTGCTCCCTGTATATAGCGAAAAAAATCTGGATTTGCAGGTTCGTAACTTTGGGTATGAGGATTGTAAACCCGGTCATGAATATGGTCCGGTTGTTCGAGAATTTTTTCTATTTCATTACATTTTTTCGGGATGTGGTGTTTTTCAGGCTTACAACCAAACTCATTTCCTGCAGGAAGGACAGGGGTTTCTGATCCATCCTAAGGATCTAACCTTTTACAAGGCAGATAATTCAAAGCCTTGGGCATACGGCTGGTTTGGTGTAAGTGGTCTTCAAGCCGAGAATTATTTCAGTGAAAGCGGGCTCACCCGCGAGAACCCCATATGGCGAGGTGGCAAAGATCCATTTTTAGAAACAGTTCTAATGGATATGAGTAACGTTAATACAGTTAAACCTTTTACATACCCTCTTCTTACCGGTTATGCATACATTTTGCTTGCCAGACTGATTGAAAGAACAAATCATCCTACTGCTTCCGAAAAAAGAGTAAGCAGACAGGAGACTTATCTCCGTGCAGCCATAAACTATATCGAGCAAAATTATTATAATAAGCTAACGATTGACGAAGTTTCCCGATATGTTGGGCTGGATCGCAGCTATCTTGGTTCTCTTTTTATCAAGTATTTACACATATCAATGCAGGACTTTTTAATTAATCTCCGAATGGACAAAGCCTGCAGCCTTCTTGAAAACGAAAATTTAAGAGTTGGCGATGTGGCTCGTTCGGTAGGTTATCCGGATCAATTACATTTTTCACGCATTTTTAAAACTCGCAAGGGCGTAACCCCGACAGAATTCAAATTACAGCGTAGATTGTCTTAATATTTTGTTTAACGTAACATGCTTGCATTAGCGTACAATTCACGCAAGCGTTTAGTTAATAATATTTCAAAATGCATTTTTGCGAGTTTCGGCTTACCCAGGTACTTTTACTTCACAAAATGCACTAAACTAATGTGGCGTATTTTTAACGCTTAGCATTGAAAAACGCATGTTGAACTATACAGCTCTTGCAAATGAAGCTTAGTTTCCGTTATTGCACTGCTATATTACAAAATATGGAAGGTGTAGACAATAGCTATCACTTACAGTGAAATAAGAAATAAATTAAAAATGTGCTTGATTTAAACTATGCCTCATATTATAATAGTCATGTAAACGATTACATTTGGATATTATTTAATAAACTATACATCAATATATTTATGATGTAACCCATTACAAAGGAGAGGTGCACTTGACAACAATAAGTGATGTAGCTAAGGCAGCCGGTGTGTCTGTTGCGACAGTATCAAGAGTCATTAACGGAATTGCTAATGTGTCCCCGGAAACCACGGCGAAAGTTACAAAGGCAATTCAAGAATTAGATTATCGCCCCAATCTATTAGGCAGGAATCTTCGCAGGACAAAATCAGAAAGGATTCTTGTGCTTTTGCCTAATATATCTAATCCTTTTTACTCTGAAATCGTTAAAGGAATTGAGGATGTAGCGAACCGTAACGGTTACAGTATAATGCTCTGTAACACAGATTCAGATATAAAACGCGAAAAAAAATATATCAAAATGTTGAAAACCCGCCTTGCTGATGGCGCAATTCTAATGGCCTCAGAAATTTCTTGCGAGGAGTTAACCGAACTGGCAAAAGAGGTTTCCATGGTCCAGTGCTGTGAATATAAAGAAGGAATCCCTGTTTCTCATGTTTCAATAGACAATGAAAAAGCTGCATATAAAGCTACAAAGCATTTGATAAGCCTTGGGCATCGCAAAATTGCATTCATTGGTGCCAATAATCAGTTTCTGTCATCAAACCTTAGGGAAAAGGGATATCTGAGGGCTTTATCTGATGAGGGGATTGAGCCAAATCCTGATTATTTGTGTTATGGAGATTATAGCTACAAAAGCGGACTACGAAATATGAAAAAGCTGTTGAACCTACAGGAAAGACCAACCGCCGTCTTTTGTGTTTCTGATGTAATGGCGATTGGCGCAATCCGCTTGGCAATGGAGGAAAATCTTAAAATTCCTGAAGACCTTGCGGTGTGTGGTTTTGATAATATTCATTTTTCATGGATGTTCACTCCCTCTGTAACAACCATTGCACAGCCCATGTATGATCTCGGCTGCACTGCAATGGATGCATTAATCCGCATAATAGAAGGTAAATCTTCTGAGGTAATTCACTATTTCTTGGAGTATGAGCTAATAATCAGGGAATCCACCGTGAAATAGTGCTGCTACGGAAACGAACCCGCGGATTTTCGCTGGTTGCCTTTGAGTGAACTCGTTCAGCAAAGCTGAACATAGGGGCTTCGGACGGAGACTCTACTCCACCTGAAGTGTAGAATTGGAAATTGCCACTTATAGAAGAGGGGATCTTGGTTTTTTGATAAACAAAATAAAGGGCTCTGCTAATACTTTTGCTACAAGTAGATAATATGTAATTTTTAAACCTAAAGGAGGTTTTTTAATTGATTGGAATCGGAATTATTGGCTGCGGGTCTATAGCAATTCACAGGCATGTTCCTGAATATGCTTCACGCAAGGATTGCAATTTGGTTGGGTTTTATGATCCCATAACAGAACGGGCACAAAATTTGGCTGACAAATTTGGCGGAAAAGTTTTCGAAAGCATTGAACAGCTCCTGGCGGATAAAGGCATTCATGCTGTCAGTGTATGCACCCCAAACAAGTATCATGCACCGGCAAGTATAGCCGCTCTTAAGGCAGGAAAGCATGTTTTATGCGAAAAGCCTATGGCAGTTTCGCTAGATGAAGCAAAATCAATGATCAACACAGCTGAAGAATGCGGAAAATTCCTGATGATCGGTCACAACCAGCGCCTTGCTCCGGCTCATATTAGAGCGAAAGAAATATTACAATCCGGAGAATTGGGAAAGGTGTTGACTTTTAAAACCGCTTTTGGCCATGGCGGTCCTGAATATTGGAGTCTGGACAAGGGCAGACATACCTGGTTCTTTAAGTGTGATGAGGCGTTTATCGGTGCAATGGGAGATTTGGGAGTACATAAGGCAGACCTTATCCGTTGGCTTATCGATGATGAAATAGTTGAGGCAAAAGCCTATGTGACTACTCTCGATAAAACCAACGAAAAAGATGAACCTATTGAAGTGGATGACAATGCCATATGCCTGTTAAAGTCCCGGAAAGGTATTTATGGAACCCTTACCGCCAGCTGGACCTATTATGGCGCCGAGGACAACAGCACTGTTTTATACTGTTCCAATGGTGTAATGAAAATCTATGACAACCCGGAGTTTCCCATTGAAATAACAAAAAAGAACCGGGAAAAAGCATATTACAAAGTGGGAAATATTCAAACCAATGAATCCCAAACTAAATCAGGTGTTATTGACATGTTTGTTGACTCTATTCTTAGTGGGAAAGAGCCGGAAATAAGCGGTGATGAGGGGTTTGCCGCTCTGCGCATAGTTCTGGCTTGCCTCGAATCGGCTCGCACAGGAAAAACTTGCATTGTAGACGGGAGATGATTGTAATGATGCTTAGGTATGGCTGTGTTGGAGCGGGATCAATCGCTAGGGAAAAACATATTAAGGGCTATCATGCCTTTGATAATGTAGAATTCGTATCGATTTGCGATGCAAACGAAAAACTTGCACAAAAAGCTGCTGCTGACTTCGGATTTAAAACATATTACACCGATTATCGGGAAATGCTCGAGAAGGAAAAGCTAGATTTTATCAGTGTATGCACACCGAATTATCTTCACCACCCGGTTACAATATTGGCACTGCAAAATGGTATACATGTTCATTGCGAAAAACCTATTGCGCTAAACAGCATTGAAGCTCAAGAAATGGTGGATGCCAAAAACAGTTCCGGGAAGAAGCTGATGGTAGCTCTTAATAACAGGTTCACAAATCATGCATGGTTTGTGAAAAAGTATGCGGATGAAGGCTTGTTCGGAGAAATATATCATGCACGCTGCGGCTGGAAAAGATTACGTGGTATACCCGGACGGGGCGGATGGTTCACAAATAAAGCACTCTCCGGCGGGGGACCTTTAATCGATTTGGGTGTTCACTTCATGGATCTGGCAATGTATTTTATGGGGTATCCTAAGCCGGTTACTGTTTCAGGAACAACTTACAGCAAGTTTTCACAGAACAAAAGCGTAAATTCATCCGGATGGGGAACCGCTCAGGAAAAAGACGGAACTATTGATGTTGAAGATATGGCTTTGGGTTTTATTCGCCTGGAAAACGACGCCACTTTGGATATCGAATTCAGTTGGGCATCCAATATAGAAAAGGATGAAAGGTTCTATGAGCTGCGTGGCACCAAAGGGGGAGCGATTTTCCGTAATGGCGAATTAAAGATTATATCCGAGCAGATTTCAACAGTTGTCGAACTGAAACCAAATTTGAATTTTAATAGTCCAGTTAATGAGTTTGAGCATTTTATTGACTGCATACAAAATGACACAGAGCCAATTGCTAAGCCGGAAGAAGCCGTTATATTAATGAAAATAATTGATGGTATATATCAGTCCGCACAAGCCAAGCACGAAGTTAAAATCACAGAGGAATAACTAAAGAAAGTCAGCCTACAGTAGACTATTTAAGAAACAATTTAACAAAATGTTTTCATAAATAATGTTTTCACAAATATACCTTAACTATTTAAAATTTGAGCAACAGAAGATATCTTATACAGTAATTTTACTGTAATTTATGTTATGATTGCTTCCCAGAAAATTGCGAAACGACTTTTTCCTACGGTTTGCCTGCAGTAAGTTGCAGCATACGTAAAAAGTCATTTAAAATTCCGCAAAAATAAAATGGAGGGGTTAGTATGAGTTTTGTTGATAAGATCGGGCTTCAGTTATACACGGTTAGAGATGAAGCAGAAAAGGATTTTTTAGGCACATTGCAAAGAGTTGCTGAAATGGGATACAGAGCAGTTGAGTTTTTCGAGTTTTATGGCACTCCGGCCGATAAGCTAAAAGAAGCTCTTGAGAAGCTTTCATTAATACCCGCAGCAAGTCACACTCCGATTGAGCAATTAAAAAATGATTTGAAGCATGTAATTGAATATAATAAAGTGGTTGGAACAAAAGCCATAGTCTGCCCTTGGGCAGAAATTGGAACTTATGAAGACGTCCTTAAAATAGCAGATTTGATGAACTCAGTTGCCCCGGAAATCTTAAAAGCCGGAATGAAAGTTGGATATCATAATCACAGTAACGAGTTTAAGATTTTTAATGGAGAATATGGTCTTGATATTTTATTGAACTCGACTGAAAAGGCTGGGGTCTTCCCTGAGATAGATGTCTTTTGGGTTGAATTCGCAGGTCTTGACGCAATCAACTATATTTCAAAGTATAAAAACAGGTGTGAAATAATTCACTTGAAAGATATGAAACACAGAGGGCAAAGCGAATTTGCGGAGGTTGGCAGTGGTGTTCTAAACATGAGAGGTATCATAAAAAAAGGCTTGGAAATGGGTGCGGAATATTTCATAGTTGAGCAGGACACAACCGAAATACCCTCTCTTGAGTCTGCAAAAATCAGCATAGAAAACCTGAAAGCAATTGCAGCTGAGCTGGGCATATAGCGGCATTCAACAGCAATCAGCATCATTTCTTCAGAGAATATGGTCATTCAATGAGTGCTTGCGCGAACTGAATGCCAATGCAGGAGCGTACCAACCGGAACGCTTCCTCAAGAAGGATAACCCAAGTTACCGGAACGCTTCCCCAAGAAGGATAACCCAAGTTACTGGAACGCTCCCCTAAAAGAAAAACCCAAAACACACTGGAACCCTCCCTAAAAGAAAAATATCAGTCCCGGAACGCACCACAAGCCTCGACTAATTAAACGTTGGCTAAAAGAAGTTTAAAAATTATAGGGGACATATCGCAACAAGGATAATACTCGAAGCAGCGATGTGTCCCCCCTACTTTGACAAATTCTATCTAAGAGCGTCTCCAAAATCCTTCATTAAATCTTCAATGTCTTCCAGACCTACAGATACCCTAATTAAATTATCATTAATTCCAAGCTTTTCGCGCTCTTCTTTTGGCATTGAAGCATGAGACATGCGTACAGGATAGGACACTATTGTCTCAACACCGCCAAGGCTTACGGCAACCGCTGCCAGTTTGACGTTTTTCATAAATCTCTTCGCTTTTTCATAGTCAAGTGTTTCGAAGGACAGTACGCAACCCGCACCGTCTGCCTGAGAATAATGTATGTCACGATCCTTATGCCCGGAAAGCCCCGGATAGTACACATTTCTAACACTTTTTTCATTAAAAAGCCATTCGGCAAGCTTCTGTGCGCTACTCTGCTGATAGTCCATCCTAATTTTCAACGTTTTAAGACCCCTAAGTAAAAGCCAGCTGTCCTGCGGTCCTAAAACAGCACCAAACCCAACCTGTACTGCATATATTCTTTTTGATAGTTCCTCGTTTGCAGCTACAACAAGACCTGCCACGACGTCGCTGTGTCCTCCGATAAATTTTGTTGCACTGTGAATTACTATATCAACCCCAAGTGAAATAGGACGCTGAAGATAAGGCGACATAAATGTATTATCAATAATTGTAAGGAGCCCATGCTCTTTAGCTATTTTAACCATTGCTCCGATATCGGTTATTTTCATCGTCGGGTTGGAGGGTGTCTCAATATATATTGCTTTTGTATTATGCTTCACGCTGTTTTGAACTGCTATAGGATCGGTAGCATCAACAAAATCAATTTCAAGGTTGAAGCGATTAAATATCGTAGTACTGGCTCTATATGAACCACCATATACATCCTGGCACATTACGATATGATCTCCGGCAGAAAAAATGGAAAGAACAGAAGCAACCGCTGCCATTCCCGAGGAAAAAGCAAAGCCCTTGAATCCACCCTCAAGACATGCAATACTCTCTTCCAGTGCGAATCTTGTGGGGTTTCCCGACCTTGAATATGAAAACGCCTGCTTTACCTCAACATCTTTTTGGTGATATGTAGAAGCCTGATATATTGGTATGCTCAGGGCTCCGGTATGTTTGTCAATTTCATTTCCGTTATGAATCAAGCGGGTTCCAAATCCGGTAGTATAACAATTTTTTTGCTCTTTCATTCAAATTCCTCCACAACAACATCACTTTTACAAGCTGTCCCGCTTTGCTATCTTTGTATTCACAGAACGCTTGTTATTTATTTTAACTCATTTTTTATGTTTTGTCTGTGCTTTTTTTTATTTGTTTGTGTCAATCGTTTCTCGTGTCTTCGTCACCTATAAATTAGCATACAACCCTTGTAAAGTTTTTCACAAGCGTGACTCGGTGAAATTTCCTCGTCAAATTTCTCTACAATAAAAGATTCGCAAAGTGGCGGGGGACTTTAACAATAATTTATTGGTAAAATAATACTTGTGTAATTAATTGCTATATGTTATTATATTGTAATTGTCGATATATAGATAATATTAGCACTTTTTGTCGATAATAAATTAACTTTTCCATCCCACTTGTTATTAATATTTTGAGACCTTGGTATCGATATGTGTGGTGTGGTGTGGTGTGGTGTGGTGTGATATCACACCTTCATAGGTAGCCTGCTGTGTAGACAAGCACCCAAAACTAAGGAGCGTACCAAAGGAGCGTACCCACTGGAACGCTCCCCCAAGAAGGATAACCCTAACCCACTGGAACGCTCCCCCAAGAAGGGTAACCCTAACCAACTGGAACGCTCCCCAAAGAAAGATAACCAAAACACAGTAGGAAAGTTTAATTAGAAAATAAAAAGAGAGAGGACGCTACTTTATGGAGAATGCTTACGCTAATGAAACAAACAATATTCTTCTGGGTGATATGACAGAGCAGGCTGAAAATGTAGAAGCAGAACTATCTTTAGCAGAAATTTTTCGAATACTTCTTAAAGGTAAATGGTTAATAGGAATTCTGGTTTTCGTAGCAGTTATCGGAACCTTTTCCTATTTAAAGTTTTTATCTCCGGGAATCGGGAAGGTACAAACTATTATATCCTTCAACTATAATGGCATTGAAAAAGGGCTTGATCCCCATGGAAAAAACATGGATGTATCAATGATTAAATCACCGTTGGTTCTTGATAATGTTGTGAAAGCATTATCGCTTGAGCAGTATGGGATATCTTCAAACGACTTAAGAATCAATATTAATATTACCCCCATCATCCCCGGAAATATAACCGAACATATAACAAGGCTTGAGGAAGACATTAAAGGAAACATAGAAACCTTACAGAAGTATATCTACTATCCAAACAAATATATAATAAACTTCAACCTGAACAGAAAAATGAATATATCTGCATCATTGGCACAGCAAATCGTTGACGAGGCAGTCAAGCAGTATCAGGAGTATTTTTATAAAACATACTCAGATATGTCTGTTCTGGCCAGTGCAATACATCCGGTAGATTATGAGGAATATGATTATCCGGAAATTTCTACTGTAATACATAATCAGTTAAATATTTTTACAAGTTATCTAAGAACCAAACTTAGCCAGGAAAGCGGCAGTAATTTTCGCTCTGTTGAAACCGGTCTATCCTTTGGGGATATACTAGAATCAATATCAATTGTTCAGCGGGTTGATTTAAACCGCTTGGATTCCATCATTGGAGCATATAACCTGACAAAAAACAAAGAAAAGCTGATAAGATTGTACGAATACCGCATAAAAATGGATCAACTAAAAATGAATCAAAAAAATGACGAAGCAGCTCTGCTCATGAATACCGTAAAGGAATATCAAAAGGATCAGAAATTGGTAATGTCAGGTTTGGCGGGAATGGACAACAACGGTCTTATCAAACTTGAAGAAACCGATGAATATTATAACACCCTCACACAGCATTATATTGATGCGGGCATTGCTGCAAAAGAAAGCGAAATGATGATCCTTCATTATCAACAAGAAATTGACAAATTATTACATGACGAAGTTGAGGCTTCCGACAAAGCAGCAGCAGAAGCTGATGTAAATAGTTTAGTTTCTGTGATTAAGGAACGGATTGAATATTGGGTAGAGTTAACTAATACAACGGCAACCGAATATTATCAAATAAATTTATTTAATCAGGCAATTACAAGAAATTCACCCTCCGAGTTTATTTCAAGCTTGAGCGAAAGCAAGATGACATTAGCGATATCCGCAGCTTTAGCGTTTATGCTTGGAGCCTTCATTGTATTTATGCGATACTATTTAAAATCAAATTGATATTTTGATTATTTCCAGTGAACTCGTTCAGCTAAAGCTAAACATCAAGCGTTTTTATTGTAAAAAACGCAATGAGCTTCAACGGGGGCTTTGAATATTATCGATTTGGTGTTTTGATTCCTTCCCAGAAAGTAACTCAACTTTCCCGGAGTGTTTTGAGGTTATCCTTCTTGGGGGAGCGTTCCGGTTGGTTAGGGTTATCCTTCTTGGGGGAGCGTTCCAGTGGGTACGCTCCTTTGGTACGCTCCTTTGGTATGCTCCTTAATTGGCGCCTGCCTGCGAAGCAGATTACCTACGGCAATGTGATTTCACACCTTGGCATGTCGGTACCAGCGCTTTAGAATAACTACTAGAAAGCTTAGGTGGAAAAGTTGAGTAAAGTAATTAAAGGGTCGTGTGTAAATCAGTTCTCACACTTGCCTTCTTTTCGCAATATAATTTTCCACCGCTTGCCTGCAAACATTAAGGAATGCTTCTTCACCAAAAGTGTTAATTTTGAAGAAAACTGCCTGGCTGCCACCGGAGGTAATGGCTGATAGAAACAAGTTATTACCGTCACCAACCAAAGTGATATTAAGGCTTACACGGTTACCGCCCATCATGCTGTACCGTTCATATACTCTGACGGCCATTTTTACAGACCCCATCGTAACACTGCTGCCATCCTCGTAAGTAGCGGAAATGCTACCACTTGTAATATCAGTGTTCAGACAAGCCAGCAATTCATTAAAATTTCCCTGCAAGGATTTTTCATATTTCGCCATATCATTGCCTCCTTGTTTTTAGCTTATCAAATAAAATCGTATTTGTATTATTGTATATTATGATTACTTCCCAGAAAGTAATTTCATGACTTTTTCATGCAGGTATATCTGCAGAAAGCTGTATCTTAGCATAATCATATATATGTGTACTCAGTTTTATTATAGCATAGCACAGTTAGCTACAAATATTCAGGAGCCCAAGATGCCAGGAAGTTAGGTGTTATTTTATTTTTAAACGAATTTGACCGATATTAATATATATTGCCTTTT
>ENA-UOOH01001890-UOOH01001890.1-fermentation-metagenome-genome-assembly--contig:-NODE-1890-length-19302-cov-5.270640_pt1 | contig 19302 bp, 24 predicted proteins | sample MGYA00245778_ERZ724025 | MGnify/ENA primary metagenome ERZ724025 (study PRJEB28704, sample SAMN03018313) | fermentation metagenome | biome: anthropogenic terrestrial biome; feature: soil; material... | reverse complement strand
CAGTTCATGGAACCGGGTGATGCGTGCCTCAGCCTCGATCAGCGCCTGGACAAGGGCAGGGTCGACCTCATCATACGCTGCATCGATCGCTTCGGGGGATATCTGAAGCGAAGAGAGTTTCTGCTTATCGAACTTTTCCGTCAGCGCAAAAAGAGCGGCATCGCCATTTTTACGGACATCCTCGATAATTGCCCCGACTGATTCCTTTACGTCGGCCAGCGAGCCGCGGCGCATCGAAACCCACGACTCAACATTAAGCGGCTGCCATAACATGATAAACAGTATGGGATGTGAGAAGATTTAGAGTATGGGGATTGCTGATTTTTCAGAGGTCCAGATCTCCGGGCTTTACCTCTGCCAGCATTTTCTCCAGGATTCTGGCGGCTGATTCCACCATTTTGGGGCAGAATTGGGAAAACAGTTTCTTTTCCCGAATTACTGCCAGATCTTCCGGAACGGACACATCATATCCCAGCAGATCCCGACAAAGGATCGATCCGTTTTCTGTTTTGAACGCATTGATAAATTCCATCGTTTTTGCGTTTGTCAGCGTCTTTGCCTGCACATCTTGTGCATCGGAATGTCCATACTGCAGCCCGAGAACCATTAGCGCCCCCGTAACTGCGCCGCAGACCTCTCCGCAGCACATTCCCCCTCCAAAACAGCCCCCAAGCTTCAGTGCGGTCTGTTCATCCATGCCGAACTTTCCGGAAAAAGCCGAAAGGACGGCCTGTGAACAGTGAAATCCGTTGTTATACGTTGTAACCGCTTTCTGTGTATAATCAATCATAAGAATATACATTATACAGAACTGTATTATATCAATTACGGGAATACGAACAGTTCATTCGGCGAGCAGCTCGACTTCCATTGAAAGACGCCAGATCTTTCGTTTCGAACGGGCAGGCAGATCGGCAATCTGCATCATGCGCTGATAGATCGTTACCTCGCGCGACCCGCTCACGAGATTGTCTGCGTGTGCTACGATCTTCTCTTCAAGCGTCTCCGGCACAACAGAAACTGGGGAGAGGCCCAGAAGAACCGATTCGTCTTCGGTCAGACCGGCACCTGTATGACGCCCGACGATTTTGACGATCTCCTCGGGGAGGTCCAGGCGGCGGCAGATCTTCGCCCCTTTTGCGGCATGTTTGATTGAATGCGTCTTCGATCTCCCGATGTCATGCAGCATCGCACCGGCATATACCAGGTCGGAATCAACTGACTCACCGGTATAACGTGCGGCGACCTCGGCAACTTTTTTGCAGTGGGAAACGACCCCCTCATCACAACCGGCGAAAAAAAGAGTATGGGAATATTCAGGCATTATCAAGTGCGGTCTGCATCTTGGCAAGGCGTTTTTTCAGCGCAGCAACGATCAGTTCGTCATCGAAATGCACCAGCATGGTCTCGCACTGAGGACAGGCGAAGTTGGTCATCATTGCATTATTGAAAGTCGTCGTGATACCGCAGTTTTTGCATTGATAGAAGTCGTTTGCCTCATCGTATCTCAGACGTCCCGCAAGTTTTCCTGCTGCGACCTCCATCTCGTTGCGCAGAACCATGTTCATATGATCCATACGCATAAGCCACAGATACGTCAGCCAACCGGTCTCATTATTTTTGATCCTGCGGTATTCCGCAAGACGGTGTTCATATAAATTATAGAGCGTGTGACGAACCGAGTTCAGATTGATCCCTGTTATTTCGGCGATCTCCTCGTCACTGCGTTCCGCTTCGATGAGTTCCTCATCGGAACGTTTGGATTCGGCAAGGAACCGTGCTTTATCGGCTGCCTTGAGATCTTCACTGCTCAGCTTTTCCTCCACCCATCTGCGTGCGTATGATATATCAGACCAGCGGCGAAGGAGTTCCAAACCCTCTTCCCCGACCAGTTTGAGCAGATATTGATAGATTGCCGGATTCCCGAGTTGCTCTTCTGTGATGACCGTCATTCCTTAATAAGTTGGAGCGCATCCCTAATATGTTTATCCAGCGAGGAGAACGCCTCTTCGCGGGTGGTACCCGACCCGGTTACGGAAAACATAACTTCTCCTTCTTCGAAGGAGGTGCCCGGATACGGAATGTCGGTGATCGTGCTGCGCAGAGCGGACATTTCTTTTTGGATCGTGATGGGACGTGGGGCGGCGAGGATCCGCCTGACCGCAAAACAGACCGGATTCGGGCGTTTTTCCGGCAGGATGCCCAGGCAGGCATCGGCGTGCAGGGAAAAAAGGTTGATCCCAAGCGCCTTTTCCACCGTCTCGACCGTTCCCTGAAACCGCGGATTTATTTCGATCGCATAGGCCTCGTCATCGGTCAAAACAAAGTCCACCCCGACCGAACCAACACAGCCGCTTGCAGCCACGATCTTCTCCGCAAGCTCCATCATTCGGTCAGCAAGAGGATGTCTGCAGGGAGTAAGTGAGCCGGAGAAAGCATAGGCGCAGGAGTCGCCGCCCCTGAGGATCTGCTCGTTTGCACAGAGAGCAAGGGCCGCATCTCCGGTCCCAAGGCACGAGACGCTTGCCGGCTGGCCGTCGATCGGTTCCTGCGCCATGCAGGGAAGATGCTCCACGAACTCTTCCCAGGCTTCGCGTTCCTCGTCTGAGTGAACACAGGCATTTCGCCACCCGCCGGCTCCAGATAAGGTCTTCATCATTGCCGGATACTCGCCAGGACCAAGTCTGCGGGGGACCGGGACGCCGATCTCCTCAAAAAAGTCCTGGGTCTTTTCCTTGTCCATGAACCGTTCCGCGATATGTGCGGGAGTTCCAAGCCTGTTCTCAATATCGAGAAGTTCCGCGCCGGATGTGGTAACGACATGGTCGATGTCATACGTCTCCAGCATCTCTTCAACAGCAAACGGCAGTTCATCCAGTTCATCGAAGGCGAGATGATCTTTTGTGTACCAGATCAGATCCTGATCGCAGAAATGGTCAACAGCATATACGTCATAACCGGCACGGGCTGCCGAGGCGGCAACGTGGCGGGTCGTATATCCGGCGACAAGAACACTCTTCATATTGTTTCTTGGTCGTGTTCGTGTTTGATCGTGGTCTTTCCAATCTTTGTCGGCAGGACTTCAAGCTCAGCGTCCGGAAATGCAAGGTCAAGTTCCTTTCCTTCATAGAGATGATCCAGACAAAGGGCAAGAGCGGATATCTCTGAGTGGGGCTGATTTGCGACGGCAACATTGTAGTCGGCAAGTTCATACAGATCGCCCGGGACTTTTTCCGCACCGACGACGATCAGGACCTTCTCTTCCTTTCTGATATCTGCGATGACGTCCTGAAGCCGAAGACCGTACATCGTCAGGTGGACGACTTTGCCGCCGCTCTTTTTGAACTGGTTGATGCAGGACTTCCATTTGACATTGTTTTCGCAGAAGAAGGTTCCGCCGAACCGGGTCGCTACATCGGTGATACTGTCGGCGACCTTTGCATCGTCGGCCGCCAGATACATACCGCTCGCCCCAAGAGCACGCGAGCTTAAACCGACATGGGTGGTGACACGCTGATCCCTTTCGGGACGGTGTCCTATTCTGAGGATATAGGATTCGGGTTTGAGATTCATTTTCGTACCTTGATGATGCCGTCTTCAATGTAGATGTCGGAGGATGTGTGCTGGATTTCGTTCATCATCAATATATCGGTGATCGAGAGAGCACAGACAACCTCGCCTTTTACATGGATAAGACAGGCTTTTTGGAGGCGTGCAAGAGATGCCCTGATTTCATCATCAGAGAATCCGGACTGTTCCGCAAGCTCGGCGATCGTCCGCGTTTCATTCTCCGGGATCATATGAAACAGTGTCCAGTCCACGTCCTCATTTCTCATGTCCTAACAATTAGGAAGAGATAGACATTATACTTTATTGATTCACGCAACAGAAAAGTACAACGTAATGGCATATACCTCCACCTCGGATCTTGACTCGCTTGCCGATGAACTCTACGAAGCATCGGGGGACGATGACTTCAGACTCGCCGAACTCCTTCGTCAGCTCCCCAAAGAGACGGCGGTCCGGCTCTGCACATCGAATCTTACCAATGCCCTGCAGACATACATCTATGCATTTGAGGAGGAACCGGAGATCGAGATTTATGAACGCCTGCTGCTCCAGCCCTCTTCGCAGATCACGCGCGGGATCAAAATCGCAAATGTGGAGCTCGCCGAGATCATCTTCGGATTCGATAAAAAAAGCTCGCTGTTTTTCATAGCAGTTTGGGATGGAGAAAAGTTCCTCAAAGCATTTTCCGGTCCAGGATCATACTGGGAAGCGGTGAAGTATGCAAAAGAGATGTCCGCCTAACCTTTCGTGATCAGATCATAGCTGACATGTGCCGGCACGATCGCGGGCAGACTCCCCCACCTGCCGATCCAGTCCCCGATCACTGCATACACGGCGAAGACGGATGACCCTTCAACTTTTTTCATTACCTCGTCGAAGTTTTCCGGCGTGAGGATATTGCACAGGCTGGTAGCCCACGCATCCGCCTTTGCAGGATCATGGGAAAAACAGGTCACTAAGTCTGCGGTCCCAAACGAGACCGAAGGTCCGACGGTCGCTGACGAGGTGCATATACCGAGGATCTCTGTCTGCGGAGGAATGATAAATGCTAACTTTCCCGAAGATGGGGCGGAGCCTGCATAGATTCCGACCCGCAGCTCCCGATCTGAAAACAGCACGATATCCCCGCCGTTGTCGATCAATCCAAAGGAGGCTCCCGTGTTCTTCATCGACTTGATGCCGGCCCAGCCGATTGTTGCCGCAACGGCAGCCATAGGGCCGACATCCGCCTCGAACGATGCATCAGCCATCTGCCGGACCGATTCCGGCGCTTCTGCAGGGGCAGAGACAGGACTGTAACTCATCTGAAAAAAGGGATCAGTCAGGAGATGCTCCTCAAGACCGGTCCGGGCCGCGATCATTCCTTCCTTTGCCGCTTCGATGTGAGAGGTATCATCGGCAAGAATCGTGGTGATCGTTTCACGGTACGCGAACTTCTCGCGGATCATTACTTCTGAATACTTAAGGCACGCTGCGGGCAGTAGGTCGCACATCTGCCGCAGAGGACACACCGCTCCGATTCGACGACGAGCTGCCAGTTTTCATCAAAGGAGAACACCTGTTTTTGACAGATGCTGATGCACAGACCGCAGTCCACACAGTCCGTACGGTTGTGGGAAACCGCATCCTTTTGAATGCGGATAGAGACACCTTTTCTGGTAAGGGCCGCGATGAATTTACCTGCATCCCTGTCATCTACATCGAGAAGTGCCCAGCCCTCATCCCCGTCGATAAGGGCGCGTTCCACATTCACCATCACACCGGACCGAAGGATGGCGGCCGCGATGTTTGGATACTGGACCCCGTCCGAATCGAACTCGACCATCAGTTTCATCTTCGTCCCCTCCCGCCGACAAGATCTCCAAGATCATAGGAGTTGAGCATGCCGAGGATATGCCGGGATGCATCAATCACGACAAGGGCCCCGATGTTGTGCTGCTGAAGGGTGCGTGCGGCAAAGTCCACCGGCGCGTCAGGAGCAATCGTGATGACGTTTTTGGTCATGATCTCGGACACGGTCATATCCTGCTCATCGTTTGCAAAAGCTTTGGAAACATCGTAGGTCGTAACGATACCAATCAGCCGGTTCTCCGCATCGATCACCGGCAGATGGTTTGTCTCGCCTTTCAGAAGCCGTTTGGCAGCTTCCTTGACGCTCTCCTGTCCCGTGATGGTCACAAAAGTCGACACCATCATCTCGTTCACATGATAGACATACCCCTTCTCCGCCATGGGTTTGTTTCTCTTCTGGGAATCGATCGGCCTGGAGGCCAGCGCCATCGTAAAAGAGCCGTTTTCGATCCGGCTCTTCAGTTCGGCAGCGACCTCACGTGCCTTCTTGTAACTGGAGAGCGGGGAACAGCGGACCTCTTCGCCGTCGATTTCAACAGAGCCGCTTTTGAGTTCGGCATAGGTGACCTCGCGGATCACGGGTCTGTCCCGAAACGGCGTTCCGTAATCGACGATGCTTGTCTTCAGATCCTCGTCGCGGACCGCAGTGTGCTTCACAATCTCCTCGTTTAAGAGAGGGATCGGGATACCCACACCGACGTACATTGTCACGCCGTATCCGGTCATAGTGGCGGCTCGGATAAAATCAGGAGACATATCTTTCATATTTCCGGAGGTCATGAGGGTCCCAAACCCGGATCCGGGAGAAGACTGCGTGCCTTCTCCGACAACTACACCGTTTGCTCCGCCGATAAAAATCGGAGTGCCGGATCCGATCACCGATAAGGTAGGGTCGTTTGGAAGAGGGGAGAGACACCCGGCTCCCGAGTAGGTGATATTTCGGTGGGAAGGCAGAAGATAGCCCATATAGGTTTTTATTGCCCGGTCGCTCATATTCACAGCTGCATTATAGGATTGATACGAGTTTCGCGGGTTGACCATGATTGCCTGATTCAGTTCACCAATGGTAAATTCGTTGGTTATTGATGTTCTCGGGTAGCAGTCGGTTCCTTTCGCCCGGGCATGGAGTTCCACTGACTTGCCGGAGATCAGATCTTCGATGACATGGGCCCCTCCGTATTCCGCGTTCCGCGTGGTAGACTCCTGGGTTGCCCCGATATAACAGTCGACGGCTGCAACGCCTGCATAGGCCTCGACGTTATTCAGCCACATTTTTTCCATTCTTATTGGGATTTCGGGGTGGCCGAAGTTCAAAAAAGCTCCGGAAGAGCACATCGCGCCGAAAGTACCGGTGGTGACCACGTCCACTTCTCGAAGTGCCCCGGTAACGCCGAGTTCGTCGACGATATCCGGCATCTCTTCAGCGCTGACCACACGGACACTTCCATCACGAATACGTTCATTTATTTCGTCGATGGATTTGTACATATAAATAATATTTAATCCCGTTCATCCTATATAAATGGCGTTATATTGGGTGTGGATAATCCTGTTTTGCCCGAATTACTGCTCGGATTCCGCCGCGGGGATTTGGGACATCACCGACATACCGCGGTATGAGATGAAGGTGGGCATGCATTATCGTCTGGCCGGCTGCCTCCCCACAGTTCACCCCGATGTTGTATCCCGCAGGCGCGTAAATTGGGTCCAGATATTCTTTGGCGCGTCCAATAAGTTCGCTTACTGCCGCATGCTCTTCTGGAGTGAGATCGAACCAGGATGATACATGACGGCGGGGAATAATAAGGACATGACCCGGCGAAACCGGGTACATATCATATTTGACATATGCGAGGGCATTCCCAAACAGGGGTGTGTCCACTTCGCAGAACGGACAGATCATACGTTTTTCCGCGTTCCTTTGCCGAGCATCGACCGGATATCGTCTCTGTAAATGAACAGGATATCACGGATGTTGCTGATCAGACCGGGTGAGAACTTGAAGAGGAGGTAGGCGATCACGAGAATGAGAAGGAACGCCGCCCCTTCGCAGATAACATTGTGCGACCAGAAAAAGCTTGCATATCCGGGAATCGTCGGGTGAGCCAGCTCGTCTTCGAACCAGGGGAACCACTGCCCGAAGTAGGCCATGATGACGAAAACGTTCCTAAAGATGTTGATGATAAATATCGGCACGGAAACCAGAATCGTAAGCCCGATCTTCTGCGCTAAGGAGGTTTTGGTGAGGGCTATCACGCCTAAAAGGATCGCGATCGCGGTAATCCCGGTGCACCCGAGAACGATCTGATCCATATATCCGTATGTCTGATCCGGGACGAGCCATACCGATTCGAACATATTCCAATCAGCCATGATGTATGGAAAACCGATAATATTGAACACCTGCTGGATACAAAACACTACGATCGAGATGAGCCAGTCGCCGAGTTGAGTGAACACGGCAAACGGGGCATAGACGATCCCGCAGATAGCAGCCGCGTAGGTGAGTCTGAGAATATGCTGGTCCCGGATGAGCAGACGTTTGACGGTGATATATACGAGCGGGATTCCGACGATGACCAGTATCGGGTAGAAGATGTTTCCCTCTTCAAAAAGGCCCGGAAGCATAAGCAGGAAGCTGAGTTCCAGCATGATCCATCCGGTTATCGCGGTATATTTGTCATATTTTCCAGGAATCAGCGTGAAAAGAAATGCGACCAGACTGATGATTAATGTGCAGACTATCAGAGTATCCAGCATATCGATGCATATTGGTTGGACATGGTTGGATAAATGGGTTTGCCAGTCGAACCTGTTGGTTTCATAAGGCTATTTAATATTGAAAAACCAATAGTGTATTCTATGATGTTCTGCCCAACATGCGGGAAGCTGATGAAATCAAAGGACGGCCAGTTATGCTGTTCAAAATGTGGATATTCCGAAACCATCACCGCCGAAAATAAGGAGCAGATGAAAAAAGTCGCGTACATGCAGGAAAACGACATTCTGATCGTGGAAGAAGGCGCGGATATCGGAACCAAACCAACAATCGCCATCAAATGTCCAAACTGCGGTCACGGCATTGCCGAGTGGTGGCTCCGCCAGTTACGCAGTGCTGATGAATCCGAAGTAAGATTCTTCCGCTGCACGAAATGCAAACATACCTGGCGTGAATACGATTAAGCATATTTTCTCCCTCTTTTTTTAAGCAGGCTACACGAGTATTTATATACTAACCTGTATTAACTTATAAATATGTCAAACCTTCCCGAAGACTCGCTGAAGATTGAGAATATTGTTGCATCAACCAAGGTGAATGACAGTCTGGACCTTGTGGCGCTCGCCGCCCAGATTCCGGGAGCGGAATATAATAAACAGCGTTTCCCAGGAGTCGTCCTGCGCATGCAGAATCCTAAGATCGCGGCCCTGGTTTTCGGATCGGGTAAAGTCGTTCTAACCGGTGCCAAAAGTCTTGAAAATCTTACCAAAGGCCTGGAATATCTTGTCACCCTGCTCAAGGATCTCAAAATCGAGATTCTGGACAACCCGACCTATACCGTTCAAAACATTGTCACATCAGCCGACCTTGGAAGCCGCATCAATCTCAACAAAATCGCGATGAGCTTCAATCTGGACAAGATCGAGTACGAACCCGAGCAGTTTCCTGGCCTTGTCTACCGGCTCGATGACCCGAAAGTGGTCGTTCTGCTCTTCGGTTCGGGAAAACTGATCATCACCGGCGGAAAGAAAACGGCCGATGCAAAAAAGGCGGTCAAAAAGATCTACGATGATCTGATCTCTCTCAAACTTCTGCAGATAGAATAACCAATACTGATTTTCACTCTGTTTTTTTGTATTTTTCGCCGAGGCGAGTTGAGGCTTGAAAAAATTCAGGGAGTTAACCCTGATAGGTGACTTCGAGACTGCCGTGGGCAATGGTTTTACCGTCTCGGAGTGCCTCGATCACTTCATCCATTTTGGCATTTGCCGGAATGACCAGTTGTTCGACCCTTCCAAACACCTGGAACAAAAGCCGGTCGGTGATCCCGAGACCCGGAGAGGGGCCGTGCCAGGCATGCTCGCCGAAGTCGTTGAGTCCCTGAACGGCGGGGAACGGGAACTTCGGAGCAGGGCCTGCGTCGTATCCCGGCGGGATGTAGCCGACAGATGGGATGTTCCAGACCGACCAGATGCATTTGTAATTCTCGCTGCCGGATTTATTCTGGACGATCAAGCTTACATACTGAACCTCTTTGGGTACACCCAGAAGTTCGATCTTCGGAGAGATGTTTCCTCCGTTAAAGGTACTCGACGCAGTCAGGCCATGAGTTCCTACATGAATGGTGATAGTGTCCATGATTTATACTCAGACAGGCACATTAATTAAAGTATAGGTCGAGTTACTAATTCATGGACCAGCTGACGATCTATACTGACGGAGCAAGCCGGGGAAACCCGGGACAGGCCGCTGCCGCGTGGCTGATTTTACGCGGCGACGAGGTCCTCGAGTCGGACGTTCTCACCCTTGGGCGTGCCACCAACAATGCGGCCGAATACTCGGCGCTGAATGCCGCTCTCCGCCGTGCCGCGAAGTTCTGCACCCCGAAAGAAACCAAAGTCGAGGTCTTTTCCGACAGCAATCTGATGATCTCCCAGATGACCGGGAGATACGCGGTCAGGTCGGAGGATCTGCGGCCCTTGTATGAAAAAGCAAAACAGCTGGAATCGGAGTTTGCTTCGGTTGCCTACACCCATGTCCCGCGGGAAAACGCCTACGTCGGGTCATGCGACTGGTTGTGCAATAATGCTCTCGACCTCCTCTCCCTCAAATCCGCACCCGCCCAGAATAAGGTCCCAAATAAAATAGAATGCACCCCGATCGGCATCGTTCATTCGCCCTTCGAACGTCAGGACGACGCACCAAGACAGGGGATCTTCACCGACAAACCAAGCAGGATAACGATCTATGAAAAATACCGGGACGGACTCTCCGGGCTTGCCGCCGGTGACAAAGTCTTCATCCTCTGCTGGTTCGACCGGGCGGAACGGGACATCCTCAAAGTGAAGCCGCATGGCCACGGAAAAGGCGAGATGCGCGGCGTATTCTCGACCCGTGCGCCGGTCCGCCCGAATCCGATCTCTCTTACGCTTGTGACGATCATCAGCATCAACGATCTCGTCCTCACCGTCAAGGGACTCGAGGCGCTCGATAAAACGCCGGTCCTCGACATCAAACCGTATTACGGGGATATCGACAGCTGAGAAGCATCCGTTTTGCGATCTCCACCATCTCCCGGACCTCGGCCTCACACCTCTGCTCGACCGCCCCGTACTCCTTTGCATCCATCATCTCCCACACCTTTTTTCCGGTAGGTTTTTTCGCACGCTCAGGAAGCAGAGCGTCGGCCAGCTGATTATGCGAACAGGGATGCAGGATAGGATTCTGTGTCGGAACAAAACCGATCCCCGCGACGGAAAGATCGACGACCCGGCACTTGCCGATCGTGTCGTAGATCTCCGCAGGGGGAGCGACCTGATACTGCAGACATTTCGCAAGCAGAAACGGCATATCGAATGTCGAGATCCCGACCCCGCAGACAACAGGATCCGCCTGGATCATCTTCTTGTCCCTGACGCCCTCCCACATCGCGGCAAACACCCGGTAAAGGGCGGCAACCACCTCCTTTTCGCCGCCTTCGCGCCACATCCAGTAATGAGCATAATCCTGGACCACCTCACCGGCAAGCGGCCGACCGCCGTAAACGACTCCGCCAAGCAGGGTATGCCCTTCGCGAAACGCATTTACGGCAAGGGAGGCGCCGGTCCGTTTCTTCCGATCTATCGGCGGCACAAACGCCTCCAGATCGAAGACGAGGAACTCGGTCAGCTCTGGTTTGAAGACAACCATGATCAGGCGATCGAAAGGGCGATCAGTCCTAGAATCCCGGTCCAGATCGTGTGAACGGCGATCGCCGTAAGCAGAAGACCGACGATTTTTGAGAGGATCACAAGAACGGTCTCTCCGAGCAGTTTTTTGATCTGCGCCGAGAAGATCAGGATCAGCCAGATACATAACAGGGCAAGGATCACGGCACCGAGCGTCAGAAGGATACCGTCCTGAGCCCCGAGGATCATCACCGTCGTGATCGTTCCAGGTCCGCACATCACCGGCGTGCCGATGATGACGCCTGCCATGGATTTTTTGCCGATCCGGTCCGTGCTCTCCAGATTTTTGTGCCCGGCGGAGGATCCGCCGATGTCCAGACCGAGAACGATCTGCAGACCCAGAATAAAGAGGATGATACCTCCGGCGACCTTGAAGCTCTCCAGTTCGATGCCGAGAAGATCGAACAGCAGATTATTGAAGATCAGAAATGTCAGCATCAGAACGCCGGCGACGCCCGTTGCCACAAATGCCTGCCTGATCATCTCGGACTTTTGGAGGTCCCTGGTCAGATTGATGAACATCGAGACCGAAAGCAGAGGATCTAGAATAACGATCAGCGTAAACGCGGCTGATATGACGGCGACCAGTAGTTCCAGCATAGAGATACATAATATTGAGCGTTCCCGCATATTATACCTCGGGAAGATGAAATTTTCATAGAAGACCACGAAATTTCCTTTACGCCTCTAAAGAGAAAATCAGCAGATATCGGCGGCTCGATGTCCGTTTCCCACAAATATATAAAGGATTGGGGAGTTCTATTCACATAACAGCGAAATGACAGAGAAAGAAGTTATCCGTGTTGAAAGACTCGGCTTTCCGTTTGCAACGGACAATCCGTTTCTTTTCTGTGCTCATCATAAGGACATGTATCCGAAAGGAGAACGAGACCTTGGTCCGGCCGTCTCTCTTTCCGGCAGAAATCTGGGAAACGATTTCGTCATAAAAAATGGGTTTCGCATGTATCACGGGCAGCGGGTCCCTGGATTCCCGGCCCATCCACACAGAGGATTCGAGACGGTCACGGTCACGATACAGGGATACGTGGATCATTCTGATTCGCTTGGCGCCGCAGGGAGGTATTGTAACGGCGATGTTCAGTGGATGACGGCAGGAAGCGGCTGTCAGCACGCGGAGATGTTCCCGCTCGTGCATGCGGACCGGGAAAACCCGCTTGAACTTTTCCAGATATGGCTGAACCTTCCGGCAAAGGACAAACTTGCGCAGCCGCATTACCAGATGCTCTGGGCCGAGGACATACCCGTCATCACCTCCAGGGATGCAGGCGGAAAGATGAGTGTGATCCGGCTGATCGCCGGTGAATGGGACGGAAAAAAAGCCCCCGCGCCTTCGCCTGCGTCTTGGGCAACCGATCCGAAAAATCATGTCAGGATCCTGCTTATCCGCATGGATCCGGGAGCGGAACTTCGTATCCCGGCTGTTACTTCGACGATCTCCCGTAATCTCTACTTCTATGACGGCGATCGAATCGTGATAGGCGCAAAGGAGATTGGCCCATACTCGAGAGTTGTTCTTAGGGGAGGCGAAGATATTATCGTATATGCCGGAAATGCCCGGTGTTTCCTGCTTCTCTTGGAAGGCGAGCCGATCGAGGAGCCGATCGCAAGATACGGACCGTTTGTCATGAACACCCCGGATGAAATCCAGGAAGCCTACCGTGACTTCCGGCAGACGGCGTTCGGCGGGTGGCCGTGGGATGTGCCCGACCCCGTCCACGATATCGGTGAAAACCGGTTCGCACGGTATGTGGACGGCCATGTCGAAGAGCGTAGGTCGTATCACGAACCAATGCAGGATGATTGATCTGATTTCAGATTGAAAATCCTGTCTCAAATCTATTTTTCTTGAGAAATATCCTAAACAGATGATGGATTTTATTTAAACCGCTTCGCATTTCCGGATAATACCTAACCCGCTGCTAACGCGAAGTATTATGCTTCTCCGTGCTCCATTTAATAAAGATGGATGGGAAAACATACTCCTCTCTGAAGATTGAAAATATCGTCGCCTCCGGCGTAATTGCCGAAGAAATTGATCTTGCAGAGATATCTGAAAAAATTGACGGGTGTGAACTCAATACAAAACGTTTCCCCGGTGCAGTGTATCGTATAGACAATCCGAAAATGGCATCGCTCATCTTTTCCTCGGGAAAAGTCGTGCTAACCGGAATCAGAAATGAAGCAGCACTGGATGAAGGTCTCGCAAAGGTGCTCGCTTCCCTCAAAGAAGCGGGCGTAAACGTTCTGGATGTCCCGCGGGTCGCCGTGACCAACATAGTCTGTTCCTACGACATCGGCCGGTTCATCAACCTGAACCGTGTGGTCGCAACCCTCTCTCTCGAAGCGATCGAGTATGAACCCGAGCAGTTTCCGGGTCTCGTATACCGGATCAAAGATCCGAAAATCGTAGCGCTGCTCTTCTCTTCCGGCAAGATCATCTTAACCGGCGGTAAGAATCTTGACGATGTCAGAAAAGGTCTTGACTTCCTCGAAGAGAGTCTCAAAGACGTCTTAACCGAACAAAAATAATCAAACACCCTTTGTGAGATTCTCACTCACATATCCTTATTTTATCTGCTTTTCATTCGGCTCTGCCTGATTTATTCCCTATTTTTCTCTGTGTGCCGTTGAGCGCTTTGATTGAATGTCACATATACTTCGGTCAGATATCAATAGGAGAAAACCCAAGTAAAAAACCAGTAATGTATGGGTTGAAAAAGTCCGGCCCATTTCTGTTTACGTACCAAAAATGACCTTCTCGATAAAAAAGAATGAGTTGATGTTACTTTTATTCTTTCAGTGAAATCTCAAGCCCGCCGAAGAGTTTGACGGTTTTGTTGTAGGCGACCGCGGAAATTGCGCCGGCAATCATGCCGATGATGAAACCTGCGAGTGCGTACACGATGAAGTATGCAAGGATATCAACAACACCCAGACCAAGTCCGAGTGTGAATCCTACGTCTAGCTGAAGATTGAACATCAGCATGACACCTTTGATTATTCCAAGGATTGCCCAGAGGACAGCCAAAACTCCTCCCACAACAAATGCTGCGGATGATACACCAATATGCTCGATTTTCATGGTTGAAACCTATAGTAAGAATTTACATCAGGATTATTTATAGACAACGGTTTTTTGGATTCGCCTTCGAGGTATTTGAGAAGTTCAGCCGTACCTGTTTTATCCAGGGGCTGATTGTTATTTCCGCATTTTGGTGAGTGAATACATGACGGGCAGCCGTCCGTGCAGGGACAACCGGTTACCAGTTCACGGGCAAAGGTAAGAATATCGGCAAATAGGTCAGCTGCTTTTTCTGCGAGGCCGATGCCTCCTTTAACGCCGTCGTACATGAAAATGGTTGGAGCGAGCGTATCATTATGGAAGGGTGTAGATACTCCTCCAATGTCGGATCGGTCGCACAAGACGTAATGCGGCATTGCCGCTATGAGAGCATGCTCTGCTCCGTGAAGAGACCCGGGAAATGCGTCCGCAGCAATACCGCATTCCTCATCAATAGTAATCCAGCAGGCTTTCGTCGTGAATTGTCTAGGAGCGGCGTCGAGCTCGCAGGAGGTTACGATCTGATCATATTCGATCACAGAATACCCGCATAAATGTGATGAAACCTGGACTTCCCCGTAATTTACGATAAGGTTATGATGTCTTCTGGTTTTTTCTCTGGAAGTAATGGATATTTCTGTACGTATTATCGGTCGGGTCGAATAGATGTCGGATGTTTTTACAACTCTGATTATGCGGAGGTCCGCATCAATGGTTTCGACACGGTAGCGTTCCCCCTGGTGAAAAATGACTGCGCCAAAATATGCTTCCCGGTATGCCTGATTTTCATCCATGGTCTCAAGGGTGGTGTTTTCACAACGTACCGACCAGGACGCTGCGTCCATTCCAAAGAACGGTGTATTCTGTGCCGGGTTGTCTCCGCCGCAGTAGACATACCCTTTCGATGTACTGGCGAGAAGATGGGCATCTTTGAGGGATTCAAGGATATCGGCGGCCGCTTCCCCGAAGTACTGCCGGTCACGCTCTACCCTGTAAGGAAGTTCGGCGGCAGCGCACAGGAGGTGAGATGAGAGCAGGTAAGGATTATGGATTCCAAGGATCACCTCTTCCTGCGGCGCATTGAAAAATGCCTCGGGATTTCTGGCATAATATTGGTCGATCGGATTTTGACCCGCGATAAAGGTGATGACCGCATCCTTTCGGTTTCTTCCGGCACGCCCGGCCTGCTGGAGAACAGATATCATGGAACCCGGAAATCCGCTTATGACTACAGAGTCAAGACCGCCGACATCTATGCCGACTTCCAATGCGTTTGTGCTGATAACGCCGGACATGCTTCCCATTTTCAGCGCCGACTCGATTTCACGCCGCTCCGCCGGACGATATCCCCCACGGTAAGATGCAATTTTACCGGCAGGCTGCTCCTCTCTGCATCGTATGGCAGTGATCTCGGCGGCTTTTCGTGAACGGGTAAAGCATAAGGTCTGCATCCCTGCCTGCATTTGGGCGGTGACCAGCTCGGCGGCCGCGGAGATACTGCTTTTATTCTGCGGAGAATAGATGCGGAATGTGCGTTTTGCCCGGGGGGAGCCGTCATTATCTATTTCGACAAACGACAGGCCGGTTAATGTCTCGGCAAACGTCCCGGCATTTCCAAGGGTAGCAGATGAAAGAAGAAACTGCGGGTCGGCATCGTAATAATTACAGACGCGGCGCAGTCTTCTCAAGAGAAGAGCGGTGTTGGATCCGAAGATTCCCCGATATCTGTGTGCCTCATCCACCACAACATAAGAGAGATTCGCCCAGAAGTCTCCCCATTTTGCGCGCCATGCAAGAATATGGTGGAGTTCATACATATTGGTGAGAATGATTCGCGAGGTTGACCGGATCTTTGAACGAAGTTCCTGCCGGGTGTCTCCGTCATAGATCGCCGGTTTTGTACGTGCGCGAAGATCGGCGTCAAGAGATTTCAGGAAGAGCAGCTGATCGCGGGTCAGCGCCTTAGTCGGATAGATGAGCAGTGCAGTCGCGTCCGGATTTTTGATCAGACCCTCAAAAACAGGAAGCGCGTAGGCGAGGGTCTTTCCCGACGCGGTCGGAGTGGTAATTATGACATTTTTCCCTTCCAAAACATGATCGACGGTATCCGCCTGATGCGAATAGAGTTGGATATTTTTCTCTGCGAGGTAATTCTTGATCTTCTCCGAGACAGGAGAGTGAGGGAGTTGATACTCTGGGTCTTTCGCCTCCTCGCATTTTATGTACATCTGTTCTTCATCCATACACGGCCTCACATTCTGTTTTGAGAAGGAGAGACAGATTCGCTACATCAAGTTCATTATGTTCTACGATCGGGACAAGTTTTGAAACGTCCCGGGTACGCAGATAATTCTGATAATATTCCGGAACGAGATATCCCGGCAGATCATCGGTTCTCGGTCTCTGCAGGATATATTTTTCAACCGTCCCTAAACAGCAGTCGGGCATATCTCTCCCGTATAATCTCCGGGTGGGATACAACAGATCGAAATGAAGGTTGGGGGTGACCGTTCTCTCGCCGTAATAGGAGAGACGATTATTCAGATACGGAACATCGAACCCTTTTCCATTATAGGTAACCACATGGGTGTGTTTACGGAACAGCTGATTCGTTAGATAGAGAGCGGCAGGTTCATCCTTAATATCGCGAAGCAGATACTGAACGACGGTAAGTTCATTCTCTTTCCAAAACCCGCATCCGAAAAGGATGATCGGAGACTGAAACATGCCGAGGGTTTCAATATCGAAATACAGAAGATCCTCTTTTGGAAGAGCATGAGAAAAACCCAGAAGGAGCGGGTCATTTCCCCTGCGGGCATCCTGAAACAGGCGGCAGATATCTTTTGGCGTATCATTTTCGATCACGTCCGCGATCTCGGATGCGCTGTCTCCCCAGCAGGTATCCCCCAAATCGGTCAGATAGATATGCCCTTTTCTGCGCAGTTCAAAGGCGCGCCTGGGACCGATTCCGGGAACGAGTGTTAATTCCCGCATGCACCGATCGCGCACCCTTTCCTCGGAAATACGATACCCGGAGTGAACCCAGGTGGTTTTTTTCGCAAGGCAGACACCCTCCGGTGTATCAATCTCATAGGTTCCGGGAATTTCTCCGTAACCCGCCTTTGGGATTTCGGTTTTCAGAAATACTCCCGGTATGAATGCCTTGCTGAGAGTCTGCATTGAATCAGATCAGCAGATGAGATAATTCTGATCTTTTGCAACGGATCCTGAGTCGGAATTGTCGGATGCAAACCAGCAAAGCTTCGAAAGCTGATTTCTTCTCTGAATAATGGTGTATCCTTCTGCACGTTTTGCGATTGAGTTTAACGCAATGCTCGTCATAAACAAAAATCAACGTCAGAGTATATATATCCCGGACCGCGCGGTGCGATAATGCCCCGGGCACCGTTTTAAAAATCATAATTAAAACGCATATGTTTGTTATTTTCAATATTTATGCAGATATTGAGTCCAGAATTATATGCAAAAAAATGATTCGCAATCGAGCTGAACCTCGGGAGATACACTGATCGAATACACATCTTTACAATTACAGACGACGTAACACGTACGTGATTTTTCATGCTTGAGATCGAAAACCTGCATGTGGAAGTTGGCGGACGTGAAGTTCTGCACGGCATATCATTAACCGTGCCTGATGGACAGACCCATGTCCTCCTTGGCCCGAACGGGTCAGGAAAAACCACCCTTCTACGTACGATAATGGGCTTTGCTTCTTCCAAAGTAACCTCCGGTAAAATAATCTTCAATGGTGTTGACGTTACGCATAAACCGGTTCACGAACGTGCAAAACTCGGAATGGGTATTATGTTTCAGCGTCCGCCCACAATATCCGGTCTGAAACTCGGCAAGTTCATCACTGCGACAAATAAAATCGATGAGGCACGCATTCCCCAAATCATTGAAAAACTGCACATGACCAAATTCCTTGACCGAGATGTCAACGCAGGATTCTCCGGAGGGGAGATCAAACGCAGCGAGATCCTTCAGCTTACTGTCCAGAATCCTTCATTTGTGATGCTGGACGAACCGGAGAGCGGGGTCGATGTGGAAAATATGGCACTCCTTGGAAATGCCGCGGCCTCTCTTCTGGAAAAGGAGATCCACATGAAGAGTCGGACAAAATCAGGACTTATCATCACGCACACCGGATATATCCTTGATTATCTTGAGGCCGATCTTGGTTATGTATTGATCGATGGATCTTTGCAGTGCAGCGGAAACCCGCGTGAAATTCTCAAAAGTGTGAAAACATCAGGATATAAGGACTGTATAGCATGCCGGAAATGAATGGATTCTCGGGGATCAGCCCCGAAGATAAAGAACGCCTTGCCTTGACCGGGATCAATACCGATTCCATGGAAGGACGCGCAGGAAGTTTCCTCCTCGTAAATGATCACATCCTTCACGCCGGTTCCCAGACGGAAGGCGTTGAAGTGCTCATGATCGAAAAAGCACTCGAAAAATACGAGTGGCTCAAGGATTACTGCTGGAAGATCGTCCCGGCAGACAAAGATCAGTACACAAAATACGTCGCAGACCACCCCCAGAGAGGATATGTCATCATCGCCCACAAAGGAGCGAAAACCACCTTCCCTCTCCAGAGCTGTATGTTTATGCAGGGAGACACGATCCAGACGGTCCACAACATCGTCATTGCTGAAGAAGGGGCCGAGGTCCATCTGATCGCAGGATGCGCAAGCTCTCTGAAAACAAAAGAAGGGGCACACTACGGGATCAATGAGATCTATGTCGGGAAAAATGCCAAAGTCACCTCGACGATGATCCATACCTGGGGCGAAGAGATCGAAGTCTTCCCGCGCACGGCGACC
>ENA-UOOH01001885-UOOH01001885.1-fermentation-metagenome-genome-assembly--contig:-NODE-1885-length-19340-cov-11.883640_pt1 | contig 19340 bp, 16 predicted proteins | sample MGYA00245778_ERZ724025 | MGnify/ENA primary metagenome ERZ724025 (study PRJEB28704, sample SAMN03018313) | fermentation metagenome | biome: anthropogenic terrestrial biome; feature: soil... | reverse complement strand
CTAAAGACCATGGATTAACCTTTTGACTAAATGAACTACTTGAACAAAGAAGCAGTAAGATTAAAAATAATTTTCTCATAACTCACTCTATTAATTAGACTATATTTCTACAAAACAGAAATAATAATTGTTAAGAATGGAGCAAAGTTAATAATCTTTTCTTAATAACGAAAAAGATATTAATGTAAATTTATTTTTATTTCGTGTTTTTGTGAAATATTTATGATTTTAGTTCTTCTTTCTATAGGATAATATTGCCCAAGTATTAACAACTACAACAAAACCTAACAAAGCGTAAAGTTGAGGAAGGAGTTCGACAATGTTGCTTCCTTTAAGGTAAACACATCTCATCACATCAATAAAATATTTCAAAGGGCTAAAAGAACCTATTGTTTGTGCCCATGGTGGCATTGAAGTAAAAGGAGTGTAAAGTCCACTCATTAGAATTAAAATCATTATAAAGAAAAACATCATAAATACTGCTTGCTGGTAGGTTTGAGCATAGTTGGAAAGTACCAACCCGAAGCCAGAAATTGCAAGAGTAAAGATAAAAGAGAATAAATATACAGTAAAAATACTTCCTTGTGGTGTAATTCCATAGAAAAGCCAAGCAACCAAAAAGCCAATGCTTATTACAATAGCTCCAATTATCCAATAGGGAATTAGCTTTGAGAGAATAAAAACAGGTTTAGTTATTGGACTTACATTAATTTGCTCCATATTCCCTTTTTCCTTTTCTCCCACAATATTAAAAGCAGGTAAGAAACCACAAATCAAAGTAAGTATCATTACCATTAGAGCAGGAACCATAAAGAATTTATAGTTTAGGGTTTTGTTAAAAGAGTAGAGTGGCTGAATCTCCATTTTAGGTGAGTTAAGAACTTGTATTGAAGAGTTTTTTTCAAGAGAAAAATCACTAATTATGTTTTGTGCATACATAGCACTAATTGATCCCTTCATTCCATTTACTGTATTTACAGCAATTAGTATATTTGATTTTTTATTTACAATATAATCCTTCTCGAATCCTAAAGGGATATTAATAATCATATCTGCCCTATCCTCATGAATTAATTCCATTGCCTTAACATAGGTGTCTTCAATATAATTAATATTGATTGAAGTATTGGCTCTTAATTTATTAAGAACTTGATTTGAGTAAGAACTTTTATCATTATCCACAACCACAACCCTTATATCCTTAAATTCAAAATTGGCAGCATAAGGCAATAATATTAATGCAATAAAAGGGAATAAAAGTATTAGCTTTGGAAGAATAAAATCCCTTTTGATTTGTTTAAACTCCTTTTCAATTAAATATCTTAACATAATCCCTACTCCAATCTATTTTTATATTTCTTAAGGCTAATAAGTATTAAAACCACACCCATAGAAAATAATACTAAAAACTCATTTAAAACAAATCTTACATCTACCCCCATAATCATTAGCTTTCTAATTGCACTGATAAACCATTTTGCTGGCATAATTTGTGCAATTGCTTGAAGTATTAAAGGCATACTACTAATATCAAACATCATTCCTGATAATAACATTGAAGGCATAAGAAGAATAATTGCACTAATAATCAAAGCAACCAATTGAGTTTTGGCAATGGTTGAAACAAGTATTCCCAAAGATAGAGAAACCAAAATATAGACTATACAAAGAAGAAATATCCAAAAGAGACTCCCATTAATTGGTACTCCCATAACAAAATAAGATACAAGAAAAATTGTAAGTATATTAATTATTGATAGAAAGAAATAAGGTGTTACCTTTGAAAGAATAATTGTAATTGGCTTAACTGGACTTACCAATAATAATTCCATACTTCCTCTTTCCCTTTCCCTAACAATTGAGATAGAAGTCATCATTGCACAAACAATAATAATTATAAAGCCCATTACCCCTGGAACAAAATTATAGGAGCTTTTCATTAAAGGATTATACAATAGTTTAATTTCTGTATTTATTTGGGATAATGGAGAATTTGCTTTTGATTCTTGCATAAGACTTTGAGCAATTACACCACTTGCGTAGTTTACAAGAGTTTTTGCATGGTTTGGGTCTGAAGCATCGGCAATCATTTGAATCTTGGGATTAGCTTGATTGATTAATTTCTTTGAAAAATCGTTTTCTATAATAATTGACAGAGATATTTCACTTTTGCGAAATGCTTTTTCTATTTCAGAATTACTTTTAAAAACTTTTACTACTGAGAAATACTCGCTTTCATCCAATTTATCAATCAATCTATTGCTTATCTCATCACCACTATTGTCCAAAATACCAATATTTGTATCTCTTATTTCTGTTGTTACTGCATATCCAAAAAGCAACATCATAATTACTGGCAGAACCAAGATTATCATCATTGTCCATGTGTCTCGGAAAATGTGAAGAAATTCTTTTTTTGCAAATGAAAGGAATTGTTTCATAATCTAAATTTCTTTTCTTGTGGACTTTTTAGCCAATAATCTAAAGACCTCATCAATATTTTCAGCGTTAAATTCTCTTTTCAATTCTTTAGGACTACTCAAAGCTTCAATTCTTCCGTCAACCATAATTGAAACTCTATCGCAATACTCTGCTTCATCCATATAGTGAGTTGTTACAAAAACTGTTATCCCTTTTTGCGATGCATCATAAATCATTTCCCAAAATTGTCTTCTTGTAATTGGGTCAACCCCTCCTGTTGGTTCATCAAGAAAAACTATTTTTGGGTTATGAAATATTGCTACCGAGAAAGCAAGCTTTTGTTTCCATCCCAAAGGAAGGTCTTTAACAAGGGTATCTTTTTCTTTCTCAAAGCCCAATTCATTTAAAAGTATATCTGTCTTTAAAGCAATTTCATTTTTCTTCATTCCATATATACCTGCAAAGAGTTTAATATTTTCCCATACCTTTAAATCTTGATAAAGTGAAAACTTCTGGCTCATATAACCAATATTCTTCTTTATCTTTTCAGTTTCATGTCTAATATCAAACCCTCCAACCATAGCCTCTCCCGATGTTGGACGACTTAAACCACATAATATTCTCATGGCTGTTGTTTTCCCAGCACCATTAGCACCCAAGAACCCAAATATCTCTCCCTTCTTTACATTAAAAGAGATATTATCCACAGCCACAAAATGCCCAAACCTCTTAGTTAAATCCCTAACAACAATAACATCTTCCATAAACTACTATTTATAAGTTTCTGAGGCGAAAGTCCTTTTTATTCCTTTATTATATTCTACATCTGGATAGCCTAAAATAAGAAATAATCCTTCTCTGCTTTTATATTTAATTCCATGTTCTTTTCTAAACTTTGCTGCTTTACCTCCATTCTGAATTAAAGGATGAATTGCTCCCAGCATACAAGTACCTAATCCAAGTGATTCTGCTGCAAGCATTGCATAAGTTGCTGCAATTATTGGATCAGCTGGATCGGTGTAAGGAGAACCATAAAAATAGATAGCAACAGGTGCATCGTAAGTAATTACATTTTCTCCTCTATCCATACTATCTTGATAAATTGAAAAAACAGGCTGTACAAAATCCTTAAACATTTCGTAATTAGCTTTGCTTAAAAAGGGACGCATAAGAGCAAGAGAAAAATCAGAGAAGAACCATTTTATGCTTTTAAGATACTCACATAAATCTTTTGCGAATTGGTTTGTTTTTTCTTTTGTATCAAAGATTAAAACATTTACATCTGATGGTGGCAATCCCATTGGAGAAGTTCTTGCAGCAAAAAGTATCTTTTCTATCAAATCTTTTTCAACCTCTTTATCTTTATATTCTCTAATACTTCTTCGCCTTTGACATAAACTTAAAAGAGAAGAATAATCCGATGCAAATTCTTTTTTAGGCAAGTCAAATAAATCTTCCTTTGAAAGAGTTCTCCCTCTAATTTCTATTGCTCCATTATGACATATTGCCATACAATGCCCACAAGCAATACATCCAAAACAGGATTCTGATTTTTGGCAAACCTTATTATCTCTTATCTCTAAGGAAAAATCCTTACAGACTTTAACGCAAAGCCCACATCCAATACATTTCTCAGTATTAATTATAATTTTTCCAGACTCTTTCGTCCTTGAAGTTGGTATTGCCATAAAGCTAAAAATATTTGGATTTATTATGATAACTCTTGAACAAACTTGTCAATGTTGTGTTGGTTTATTTCAGAAATGCTTTTATCAGTTTTTGCTATCTTTTTAATAATTATCCTCTCAAAGAAGTTCATGTTTTCAAATAAAAACTCTCTGCCCAGAAATTGTTTTGATTTAGCTTTATCAATTAGCTCTTTTGGATAGGCTCTTTCAAATTCTTCTCTTTGTTTTTCTTCTTCCTTTTCCATTCCACACACATATAATCCAATTTCCTTTTTATGTAAGTGATTTAGATTTGCAACTATAAATTTCTTTACTTTCTTTGAACTATTGCCTGCATATATAGGTGTTCCTATAATTATCCTATCATAAGAACTAATATCTAAAGGAGTGTTTTGCTTTAAATTGATTAAATCTTCCTCTGAATTTAGTTTTTCAGAAATTATCTTAGCAACTTTTTGAGTTGTTCCCTTTTTTGAATAATAAATAATTGCTGTCTTCATGTTTATAATGTTTATAATTTGTTTTCTATTTACTCTATATTCTCCCACCATAAAGGAAAAACTTGACTATCATTATTCAAATCAACAATTTCTCCAATCATTGGGGTCAGTATATTTAGATCGTCCTTCTTATTTGAACTCATTAGTCTTTCTATTGGTTCTTTCCAATGATGTTCTGCAAGAGCGAACTTTCCCCAGTGAATTGGCAAAACTTTTTGAGCATTTAAGTCTTTTGCTTCTTGAATTACTTGCTCTGGCATAGAATGGATATATTTCCATTTCTCATTATATTGTCCTGTTTCCAAAAAAGCAAAGTCTATCTTTCTATACTTCTTCCCTATTTCTGCAAAATGAGAATCATATCCCCCATCTCCACTAATAAAGAGAGTTTTGGATGGAGTTTGCAAAACATAAGAAAGCCAAAGTGTTGTATTTCTTTTGGTTGTTCTTCCTGAAAAATGTCTTGTTGGATTAGAATTAATCTTAAAACTATCTCCTAAATCTTTAGTTTCATTCCAATCCATTTCCATTATCTTATCATTAGAATAATCCCATCTCTCAAGATGAGAGCCTACTCCAAGGCCACAGATAACTTGTTTAATTTTTGGATTTAATTTCTTTATTGTTCTATAATCCAAATGGTCGTAGTGATCGTGAGTAATTATAAGATAATCTATTTCGGGCATATCCTCAACAGAATATATGTTTGTCCCCTCAAAGCAGGAAATCATTATAGGTACTGGTGATGCATGTTTTGAAAACACTGGGTCAATAAGAAATCTCTTACCATCAATTTGAATATAGTATGAAGAATGTCCAAACCATACAACAATATCCTTATCTATAGGAATTGATTTTAAATCAGTTTTAATTGTTGGAATTACATCTTTTGGTCTTAATCCTTCATGCTTATTATCAAAAAGCTTGTCCTTAATTACTGAAAACATTCCTTTCTTACTAACAAACATAGTTGTTGAATTTTGATTGTGGAATTGTTCATTCCTATAATTAGGAGATTTCTCAATTCTTTCCAACCTTTCTCCTTTAGCCTTCTGCCCAAAGACAGGCAGCTGCATATATAAAAACACAAAACCTATAACAACTGCTATAATTACTATTAACACAAACATAATCCTCTTTATCCTCCTTTTTATACTCACAATCTCTATTTATTCTTTTATTATTCAACTTTAAATTCACAAATTATTGGTAAATGATCACTTAATTTTAACCATTCATCGATTGACCCAATTTCAAACTTAACTAAGTTATTCATTATATGCTTTGGTACAAAAACATAATCTATGTGATATGATTTTTCAATATTTCTATATAAGAAGAATGTTGGAGAAGTTTCTTCTCCTTGTTTTTCTTTGGAAACTTGATGATAAACACTATCTATTCCTATTTCATTTAACTCTCTAACAACATCAGAATGATTCCACCATCTGTCCCATTCATCCCAAATAGTGTTACTATTAAAATCACCAATTACAATTGTATTACTCATTTTATGTTTATTAACTTGTAAATATTTCCACAATTGTCCGATGTACCCAAAATTTGGAGAATGATTTTTGTGATTCCAAAGAGCAAGAATATTAGACTTATTATCAATAGAAAAAGGTAAAAAGTATTTAACATCATGTTCCATGTATTTATGACTCCAATTTAAATGACTAATTTTAATTTTCTCCTTTGCAAATATCCCTAAACCTTTATTCTTATTATCCCCTATCCATAAACTATTCTTAGCCCAATTAATATATTTTTTATTCATTGTTTTATTAGGATCTTCACATTCTTGTATAATATATATGTCAGCATCTAATTTTTCTAACTTCTCAAATTTATTTCGTAAAGCTCCATTACAATTCCAAGTTACGACCTTCATATATATCGAATATTTATTTTGTCAAGTATATATGTGCAGGAACAAGGTTAATTGTTAATCCGTCTTTTTCAAATATATCTTGAGAATTTAAGGTTACTATTGTTCCTGTTTTTAAATCAAAGGCTTTCATTGCTTGCAGTAATCCATTATATTCTCTTTCAAAATTTTCATTTGTTATTTTGTAACAAACCTGAACAGCACTAATCACTTTCCCTTTTTCAACCACGAGAAAATCACATTCTCCTTTATCTTGATAATAATAGATTTCTTTATTCTTGCGTCGAAGATGAAGATATATCAAGTTCTCAAATCTCTGTCCTATATCTTCCGTGAAAGAAATTGAAGCAGCTTTGATAAGCCCAATATCTATTGAATAAACTTTTTTGGGATTTCTTGCTTGAGATTTTAAAGAATAAGAAAATTTAGGCACAAAATCTATTATATATGAATCGGCTAAGTATGACATATAATCAAGAATTGTTGTAGAGGATTTTATTCCAAACATTCCAACAAGCTTGTTTGCACTTACAAGATTTCCCACATTAGAAAGAAGGTAAACAGACAAGCTTCTTAATGAAACAGTATCTTTAATATTATGTCTTACAACTATATCTCGCATTAATATATTATCCAACAGATTTTGAAGTATGATCATCTGTTTGTTTTTTACATATTCAGGCATTCCTCCCAAATCAAAATACTCTAACAAACTCTTTTCACTATAATCTGTCTTAGTATATTTTACGTATTCGGAATAAGAGAAGGGGAACAATTCCATTGCGATATGTCTTCCTGTAAGGTGTGTCCCTAATTCTCTACTTAGTAGGGATGCATTAGAGCCTGTAACAAAAACCTTATAACCCTCTCTCAATAGTTGATGAACATATATCTCCCATTTCTCTATTATCTGAACTTCATCTAATACTATTGTATTTGCTTTTCTTGATTTTATTTCATTGTGAAAACGAATAAAATCGGAAGTTTCAAATTCAGCAAGACGAATATCATCAAAATTAAAATAAATAATATTTCCTTTATGCTGTTTAAGATACTGCAATAATAATGTACTTTTTCCACATCGCCTAATACCAGTTATTATCGTTGCAAAACTATCTATAACAGGTATATTTTTTAACTCATCTCTTTCTAAAAACGATGCTTTTAACGAAAACTCCTCTTTTTGAGAATCTATTGTTAATGATATTTCTTCTTGTCTTATCATAATTACTTACTTTTTTCCTTGCAAATATACTATTTTATCCATTACAAATGGATATTTTCTTCCATTACTACTGGAAGATATTATCCATTACTATTGGAAGATTCTTTGTTATTTATTTTGATAATCTCATAAAATAGTCTTCTATTGAAGGTTTGATTTCTTTATAATTATTTTCTTCTTCCTCATTATTTAGAGTTATATGACATGAGTCGCCAAAGGAGAAACATGTTTCAATATTCTTATTTCCTCTAAGCTCCTTTAAAAGTTTAGGCATATTATCTCCTTCAACACTATAGAGCTTTTTGGGGAATTTATTGACAATTGTCTTTGGAGAATCAATATCTATAAATTCTCCTTCATTAATTAATGCAATCCTATCACAAAGATTTGCTTCGTCCATATAGGGGGTTGAAACAATTATTGTTATTCCTTTTTTCTGCAAATCTTTCAACATATTCCATAACTCTTTCCTGCTTATTGGATCAACTCCTGTCGTTGGTTCGTCTAAAAACAAAACATCTGGTTTATGAATTAACGCACATGAAAGAGCAAGTTTTTGTTTCATTCCTCCCGACAATGCTCCTGATTTTCTTTTTTCAAATGGCTTAATATGGGAATAAATATCTTTAACCAAATGATAGTTTTCCTCAACATTAGTATTAAAAACTGCTGCAAAGAATTCAATATTTTCTCTAACAGTTAGGTCTTGATATAAAGAAAACCTACCTGGCATATATCCAACAATATTTCTAATTTTCTTATAGTCTTTAACTACATCATAGCCTTCAACACTCACTTCTCCTTCGTCGGCCAAAATTAGTGTTGTCAAAATTCTAAAAAGAGTGGTCTTCCCTGCTCCATCTGGTCCTATAACGCCAAACAACTCTCCTTTATCAATATCAAAACTAATATTATTTAAAGCTGTTTTTCCTTTATAGGACTTAGAAATATTATTTGCTACAATTGATTTCATAAATTAACATCTGCAAACATTCCTATCTTCAAATAACCATCATTCTTAACACTTACCTTTACTGCATAAACCAAATTATCTCTATCATCTTTAACATAAACTGATTTTGGTGTAAATTCTGCCTTAGAACTTATCCAACTTACCTTACCTTTATATTCTTTTCTCTTCTCTCCATAATCTGCAAATATTTTTACTTCCTGCCCTATCTTTACTTGAGTTAATTGTGATGAGGTAATATATGCTCTAAGAATCATATTGTCCATATCGGCAACCTTAAATAATGGTCTTCCTATTGCAGTTATCTCTCCTTTTTCAGAATATTTCATAATGACAGTTCCATTTATTGGACTTGTAATTCTACATTTATTTAATTGATCATTTATTTGAAGCACTTGAGCTCTTAAAGAAGCTTCTTCTGAACTAATACTTTTATTGCCTTTTTCGAAAGAAGACTTTTGTGCCTTTAACTGCATCTCCAATACAGCAATATTTGAATTTATATCATCTAATTGCTTTGTGTTTGCTGCATTCTTTTGAAGCAGGGTTTCTACTCTTTGTTTTTCAATTCTTAGTTTTCTTATCTGCTCTTCCAAAGCCGCAATCTGAGTATTTACATCAATACTTTTCCCTCCCATTGCTTCAATTCCGTATAGCAATTGTTGGCGTTTGAGGTAAAGTTGCAAGGTATCAATTAAACCATACTCATTACCAATTCCTATATCCTGCCCTTCATGAATATTTAACGAAAGGATTTTCCCATTGGCCTCTGAAGAGACAATAACTTCTGTTGCTTCAAAGACTCCACTTGCATCAAAGGTTTCTTTTCCATTTCCACAAGAAACAATAAACAGAATGCTTAGTATTGTTAATATTTTAATTTTCATATGATTGATTTGTTAGGTTCTTTTGTTTGTAAATTGACATTAATAATTGTATTCTATGCAGAATTTCATTTTGCTTTGCAAGGTCTGTTGCATTTACTTCTTTGATATAATCGCTTACACTCATAACTCCATTTTCCATCTTAAAATGCGAGGTCTCCTTTATTCTTTCTCTTAGTACTATAATCTCCCTATCTGACTTCAATAGCTTTTCTAATCTTTCTATCTCTGTCATTTGCCCTTCCATTTGAAGATTTGTGTTGAAAAGAAAGGTATTTCGATTAGATTCAAGAAGTTGTTTGTTTATATCTATTTGATGTGCATTATTTGATTTTGTATAGAAACTGCTGATATTCCAACTTAAACGCAGTCCTACAATAGCAAAAAAGTCAGGGTCTTCATTAAACATATTTAATGCAGGCTTCCCATAACCACCCTGTGCAAAAGCAGCAAGATGTGGCATTGAGCCGGCATTTATCATTTTCTTTTTAGCATCAAGAAGCTTAATCTGATTATCCATTGCCCTAAGCTCAGGACGAAGAATAGTTGTTGAAAGATTGGAAGATTTTAACTCTGGCTCAATAAATTTTGTATCATTACTTAAATCTTCTCCCATCATTAGAGATAGCATATTAATGTATGATTTCTCCAAAAGTTCAATTTCAACAATTCTTTGTTCGAGGTTTAACTTTTCAACCTTCAATAAATCTAAGTCTGATTCATTTGCAAGTCCTGTTTCTGCAAAGGCGTTTACTTGTTCAATATTTCTATCTAACTCCTTTTGCATAAGAATGGTTAAGGATTTTTGTTCCTTTATACTTAGAATTCCAAAATATAGATTAGCAATCCTTTCTCTAAGAGTATAAAGTTCTACTTCAAGATTTGCCTTTTGTGCCTCAAGTTCTGCCTTTATCTCTTTTCTTTTATTATAGGTATATCCTCCATCCCAGATTACTTGACTTAATTCCAAAGCAGCTTGATATTGGTCTTTTGACATTTGAGGAAACTTAATGAAGTCAGCAGTTAGAGGTGGAGGAAGAGTTACGTCAATTTTAGTAACATCGGATTGATAGGTTGCTTTTGCGAAAAAATTTATTTGAGGCAAGTAGTTTCTTGTTGCATTCGCAAGTGAATAAGCAGAACTCTTTTCAAGCAAAGAAGTATTTGAAAAGGTTGGATAATTAGCTTTTGCTTTTGACTGGCAGTATTCAATTGTTATTTGAGAGTAACAACTTAAACAAAAGAATAAAGCAAAGATTAAAATAACTATTTTTCTCATAAACAATTAGAATTAATAGAATAATTTAATAGACATTTTTAATATACCTATTATTAATAATGCAAATGTATAAATATTTGTAGAATATATTTACATATAATTGATTTTTAACCTTTTTTTTTATCAATCGTGGCTAAATAGAAAACAAAAAAGAGATTTCAAATGAATGAAATCTCTTTTGCATTTATGCAGATTTTGAATTATTAAATCTTGTCTGCAACTTCTCTTCCTGCTCTTAGGGCATTAATATTTGCCATAACAACAGCATCGCCTTTCTTACCAAAGATTGAACGAACAGCATTTTCAAGCTTTTCTAAATCAATCTTAAGATATTTGGAGGCTGCTCCCAAAACAACCATATTTGTTCCTTTTGGGTTGCCAAGATCAAGTGCTATCTTATCAGCATTAAAAACTATACTGTTCTTAACCTTTCTTACTTCTGCCAAAACTTCTTCCTTTTCTGGATAGTTAGGAATATTGATAAATGGATTTTCATTTGTTATCACCCAACCTTCTTCTTTGTTAAGGAAAGGTAAATAACGCAAGGCTTCCATTGGTTCAACGGAAATTATTATATCGCATTGTCCGTCAGGAATAAGGTCTGATGCTATTTCCTTATCAGAAAGGCGAAGATGAGATTGAACATCGCCTCCTCTTTGTGCCATTCCATGTGTTTCTGCTTGTTTCATATACATTCCCATTTCTAAGGCTGCTTGCGAAATAATGGCAGCACTACTCAATGCTCCCATTCCTCCTACTCCACATAATATTATATCTATTTTCATATCATCTTTACTTTTAGATTATTACTCTTGTTGCTTTTGTCTTTGTTTTTCTTCTTTACGTTTCTTGTTTAACCAAACCAAACATTCTCTGCGTGGTATAATTACTGAAACTCCTTGATAGGCTATCTCCTCTTTCATTATTCTAACATTTTCTTCATGGAATTTTTTCAAAGGTGTTATAACTCTAATATGTTCCTTTGCAACGCCAATACCTTCGCAAATTGACTCAATACGTCCTGTTGCTGAAGATTTTTGAGAACCTGTCATGGCTGTAATGGAGTTATCCAAGATAATTATTGTTACTGGAGTATTATCAACAACACAATCCAAAAGCCCAGTCATTCCTGAGTGAGTAAAGGTACTATCTCCAATAACTGCAATTGCTGGTTGGAATCCTGCTTCGGAAGCTCCCTTTGCCATAGTTATCGATGCTCCCATATCAACTGTTGTGTTTATAGCATTATATGGAGGAAGTGCCCCTAAGGTATAACAGCCAATGTCAGCAAAAACTCTTCCCTTAGAGAAATCAGCAACTGCTTCATTTAATGCTCTGTAAGTATCGGCATGAGGACATCCTTCGCAAAGTTTTGGAGGCCTTGGAGCAACTAATTCAGGAACTGGAAGCCCTTCAGACACTTTCAACCCTAAGGCTTTTCCAACCTTTGCTGGGTTAAGTTCTCCATCTATGGAAAGAGTTCCGTCTAAACGTCCCATAATCTTCTTACCATTATTCAAAAAGCCCTTCAATTTCTCTTCAAATAGAGGTTGTCCTTCTTCCAAAACCAATATCGAATCACATTCTTGGTATAGCTTTTTAACCATTTCGGTTGGTATTGGATATTGAGTGATTTTTAGAATTGGGTAAGTGCATTTGGTTTGGGTGAAATTCTCCATTAAATAGTTAAAAGATAGTCCACAAGCAATAATTCCAATGCTCTTGTTTTCTCCTTCATAATAATGATTGAAAACAGATTTTGTTGATGCCTCTTCCAATCCTTCTTGCTTTGCTAACAGCTCCTTGTATTGACGACGAGCATTGACAGGAAGCAAAATAAATTGCTTTGGATTCTCTGGTATTCCTATTTGATTTTGTTCTCTCTTATCTTGTCTTATAACAACTCCTGCACGTGAGTGTGCAAGACGGGTTGTAATCCTAAGCATTACCGGAATGCGGAACTTTTCTGAAAGTTCAAATGCCTCATGTATCATATCGTAAGCCTCTTGCTGATTTGAAGGCTCTAAGATTGGAATCTTTGCCCAAAAAGCATAATAGCGTGAGTCTTGCTCGTCTTGAGAAGAGTGCATTGAAGGGTCATCGGCAGAAATATAGACCAATCCACCATTAACACCTGTAATTGCTGAGTTCATAAATGGGTCTGCAGCCACATTCATCCCTACGTGCTTGCAAGTAAACATAGCTCTTTTCCCAGCATAGCTCATTCCAAGAGCAGCCTCCATTGCAGTTTTCTCGTTGGATGCCCAACTGCTGCGAATGTTCTTTTGCTTAGCCTCTTTTGAAGCCTGAATGTATTCTATAATTTCTGTTGAAGGAGTGCCAGGATAGCCAAAAATGCCAGACAAACCTGCATCGATAGCAGCTTGAGCAATAGCCTCATCTCCTAATAGAAGTAATTTTTCCATGAAATATATATTTAAATTATTTTTTGAACTTATTGTGTGCAAAGTTATAATTATAAATTGATTTACACAAATAATATCCCAACGAAATCCCTACAAATTGCCTTTTTCACTTTCAAACAAAAGAAGAGATAAAATTTTTAAACTGTTTTTTCTCCTTAAAACAAGAGGAAAAGGAATTTTTTGGTGAAGAAATCCTGATTAAATTTTCCAAAACAAAATTCCAATCAAATTTAACTCCATTTGGAAGTATTTTAAGGGATACTTGCAGTATTTTAAGGGAGTTTAGAACTATTTTAACTCCGTTACAAACTATTTTAATTAGGTTTTAATCTCGTTAAACTTCGTTTTGATCTATAGATCATGCCATGATCTCACCCAGATCATCCCATGATTTCAATGAGATCATGCCATGATATGACCAAGATCATGGCATGATCTTGACATCAAAACGCCGAAAAAATAGTTCTAAACAGTGTTTGAATAGATTAGAACGGAGTTAAAATAGTTCTAAACGGAGTTAAATTTTATATAGACTTAGTTTGGAAACAGAAATCTAAGAATAATTCATCGGAAAATTCAAGATGATTTGCCCTACACCCTAAATATTCTCTTTTCTTCTTGCTCTGAACCCAAAATACATACGCCCATTTCCTTTAAATCGAAGACATATCGCACTTGAGGGGTTTCAATAATTTGTTTAAACGCCTTTTTCATCCCCTTGGACCAGCGGATATCATCAAAAACAACAATGCAATTTTCCGAAAGATAAGGCAAAATGGTCTGGAAATAGCCTATTGTTGCATCCTTGTCGTGATGAGCATCAATAAATACAAAGTCAAGGGGATTATTCTCGGTTAGTACCTTGTCAAGATTATCGGCAAATCTGCCTTGAACTGTTTCTATGTTTATCAATCCTATTTTTGTGAAATTCTTTATTGCACTCTCAACAAGGGAAAGGGAGCCTTCCATGGTTATGAGCTTTCCTTTTCCATTAATTGTCATGCCGCTTGCAAGATATGCGGCTGAAAGTCCTAAGCTTGTCCCGAATTCAAGACCTTTCTCGGGCTGAAATTCACGGATAAGTTTGTGTAGGAAAAGAGACCAAAAGGGAGATTTGCTTGCCTTTACTACTTTGGAGTAGGTTGTGGAGTTTACTATCCCGGTGTACATCTCTTGAGGGCTCCTGCTTACCTTTGGGGAGCCGGCACCAAAGTCTGTAACAATTATTTCCTGTTCATTTTGTTTTAGCTCTTGTCTTAGTTGTTCAATGTTCTTAACCCAAAGTTTTTCTTCAATATCCAATTTAACTTTTAGGGAAGCTTTTAGTGCTGAAGCAACTTTTCTAACTTGATCTTGTTCTTCTTTTATTCTTTTTCTTACCCAAAATCTTGCACTTATCTTCCATAATGGAAAAAATATTCGTCTTAATAATTTCATGTTTCAGTTGTTTTTTTGGCTTACCTTGTTGTATTACGTATAAATTCCTCTATTTGTTCTAAAATGATTGGTGAAATTGTTTGTTCTATCTTGCTATACTCATCAATCATCCCTGTAGTACTTTGTTGGAAAAGATGATTATGCCCTATTGCCTTATAAATTATATAATTCTTATTCTTAGCCTTCTTTAATGCCTTTTCAATTGGAGGAAGGTTGTGTTGATATAGGACTTGCACGTCGTGAGTTCCGTTTAGTGCAAGGGTTGGTTGTTGGACTTTAATCAAATAGTCATAAGGGTTAATCTTAAGGAAATTTCTCATCCAGTTAGAGGAGAGTTGATTAATAAACTTGGTCCTTTCCATTGGGATAAGAAACTGAGATTCTTTTCTTTGCTCCTGAGTAAGCTTTGATAATTCCTTCTCAAACCACTTATTCATCCTTTTTGTTATCTTCTCATCAGAATAATCCTTCTCAATATACTTGTATATTTGCTTTAGAGCAGAAACCTGCATATTTACAGCATGTTCGGGCATTTTTATATTCCTGAGAATAACTTCATTTTGTTGTATAAGCACATCAATTCCTTTTTGTCCGGTTGAAGCCAAAAGGATTAAGAAATCAATGTCTTTATTCTTGGAAGTTGCAATTGAAGCTATTACTCCTCCCTCACTATGTCCAAGCATCCCAATCTTTGTTGGGTCTATGTTTGGGTGATTTCTTAACATTTCGAAGGCTGCTTGAGCATCAATTGCAAAATCAAGGGTGGTTGAATTAACAATTACTGAGTCTGTAATGTCGCCATTCCAACCCCTATCATCATAACGATAGACAGCAATTCCCTTTCTGCTAAGGTAGTCGGCAATAACCTTGAATGGTTTGTGGTTCATTAATTCCTCATCCCTATTCTGAAGACCTGAGCCAGTAATAAGAATAACACAAGGATACCTTCCTTCTTTTGAGGGTAGGGTAAGAGTTCCATTAAAATCATAATTAACCCCTTCTACCTTGAATCCTAACTCCTCTTCAATATAGGGATAAGGTGGCTTAGGTTCTTGAGGGCGTCTTGTTTCAAAGAGTTCCTTTGTTTTGATTAGTACAAGTTCTTCTTGAAGGAAGCCTTGTTTGAAAGTTGAAAAGATTGTGTCCCTTGTACTATTATACCTTCCTCTGAAAACAATACTATGGGTCTTAATTGTAAACAAAATGGAATCTTGAGTCAGACGTTGCCTAGTTACGGAAAACATTTCATTGGTTTGGGAGGGCGAACCCATTAGAATAATTGTAGTATCTTTCTTTTCTTCAATCTTAAGTGTTATGGGTAGGGAGGTGGTGGGAAGTTTAAGCTCCCCATACCAAGATGTTGTTTCTTGTGCAAAAAGATTTAAAGATATAAGTAAATTAATAAGTAAGATATTAAGTATCTTACTACTTTTGCCTCTTAAACTCATTTTAAATGTTTTTCTTAGTATCCAAATATTTCTTCTAAGGTAAGAATCTGAACCTTACCAAATTTTTCCAATTTCTTAAGGTCAACCTGATCCTTATTCCCTAAAACGATATAAGTCTTAGGTTTATTTTTCACATACATATTATTAAATCTAACAACGTCCTCTAAGTTTAGGGAAGGTATTTCATTATAAATTGCAATTGAGCCGTCTTTGGTTCTTCCTTTTTGCAAATCATTAATATAAGATAAAATAATTCTTTCCTTTGAGGTTCTGCTTGTTCTCAAAGAAGATATTAATCCATCCTTAGCCAAATCAAAATTTGTTTGTGAAATAGGCATTTGGTCAAAGAGTTCATTGAAAGCATCGAAGGCATCAATAACCTTATCGTTTTGAGTTGCAATATGTGATAGGTTTTGGTAAGTCATTCCCTTTCTTCCTGGAACAACAAAACGTGATTGAGCTTGATAAGCCAAAGAACGCTTCTCTCTCATTTCTTGGAATACAATAGCATTCATGCTTCCTCCAAAATACTGATTATAGAGAGAAATTATTGCACTTAGATTATCATCAAAAACTCCACCGGTTGTGAATTGGCGACAATAGGATTGCTTTGCATCGTAATGTACAAAATAAACCTTATTCTCTTTTGTTGGAAGTTTCTCCTTTAACTTAACATTTGGTTTTGCCTTAAGCTTGGAAGGGGATGAAACGTGTTCTTTATTAAGAGTTGTTACCAAATTACTCAAACTTAAATCACCATAATAGGCTATTTGATGAGAGTATTTTGTTGCTTCCTTAAGGTCTTCAGTAAGCATTTTTGGGGTAATCTTAAGGAGTTCTTTTTCTGGTATAAAATCATAGAAAGCTCCATCCTTACCATACACAGCATAATTCTCTAAGGCAGAGAAACAACTTTGCTGACTTTTCTTTGCATCATTGCGACTCTTCTGAATTTCCTTAATCATGTTATCAACCGTTGATTGCTCAACATTTGGATTGGAAAGCAAATCTTCTAACAAAGAAAGAGCCTTTGGAAAGTTCTCCGATAAGCCTTCAACCTTTGCCTCAATATAGTCAGGTGCAGGATAAATGGTTATTTGGCAAGCAATATTATAAAGTTCTTCTTTGAATTTCTCAAGAGTAGTTGATTTTGGATGAAGATACATTTGATAGTTCCACAAAAGTCCCAATCTTTTGTTTGAAAGCTTACCAAAATCATAACGATAAGTTAGGGAAAATCGTCCGTTTTCTTTGTTTTGAACATATAAAACATTGGCTCCATTTTGTAATTTATCCTTTGAAAGATCTTTATCGTAGTCTAAAAACTTAGGTTCAATAGGTTTAACTGCAACATCTTCTATTTCCTTAAAGAAATCACTTTTGGCGTCCCTATTAACATGAATTGGAGTAATTGGCGGTTTCTCAACCTTCTCAATTTCTGCACCTTGACCTTGAAGTTTCCTTACAACTATATAGTTATTATCCTTAAATATCTCATTGGCAAAGGCAATCAACTCTTCTTTTGTAACCTTTTTCATTTCTTCTGTCATCCCAACAGTCTTTTGCCAATCTTCTCCAGAAAGATAGGAATAGACCATCTTCATAGCCCTTGAACGATTACTCTCCAACCCTTTCATCTCACTTAGCCTTTGTTGATTAATAGCAGCTTTCAAAATATTTTCATCCCAATCTCCTGCCTTCAATTGTTCAATCTGTTTAATCATCAAAGCTTCAAGTTCTTCCAAACTCTGACCTATTTTAGGGGTTGCCCTAATTGTGAATGCAGCATAATCGTTTAAGTCATAAACAGAAGAAAAAGCACTTTGAACCAATTGCTTTTGTCTAACATTAACATCCATAATACCTGTACTGCCATTATTCATAACTTTATCTAACAAATTAGCCAACATAACCTCTTTTGAAGTTGAACCGGCATTAATCCTATATGCAATAATCAAGTTTTCTGCCTCCAAACCAACAACATCAACTCGTTTTACTTCAGTAATTGGCTTCTCATATTCAAACTTAAAAGGCTCAATCTCCTTACTTGGAATTGGTCCAAAGTATTTCTCAATTATCTTTATAGCCTCTTCTGGGTCAAAGTCCCCACTCATTACAATACTATAATTATTTGGAACATAGTATTTCTTAAAGTAGTTATTGATTGCAACCATTGAAGGATTACGCAAATGTTCTGAAGTTCCTAATGTTGTTTGCTGTCCGTAAGGATGATTAGGGTAAAGAGCAGCCATCATAGCTTCATTAGCCTTACGTCTATCGTTAGTTAAAGACATATTTTTCTCCTCATAAACTGTTTCAAGCTCAGTATGGAAAAGTCGTAGGACAGGATTAGTAAAGCGGTCAGCTTGAATCTTTGCCCAATTCTCAATCTGATTGGAAGGAATATTCTCAATATAATAAGTAAAATCGTTGGAAGTTGCAGCATTTGTACCACTTGAACCAATCAATTTCATCAACTTATCGTACTCATTAGGGATAGCTAACTTTGAAGCCTCATAAGAGAGTTTATCAATCTGCCTATAAATCTCGTCTCTTTTCTCCTTATTTGTTTCCTTAATATATACCTCATAAAGCCCTTCAATCTGTTTAATGTAGGTTTGCTCCTTTTCCCAATCAGTTGTTCCAAACTTTTGAGTTCCCTTAAACATTAGGTGTTCAAAATAGTGAGCTAACCCAGTATTCTCACTTGGGTCATTCTTACTTCCCACCCTAACAGCAATAAAGGTTTGAATTCTTGGTTCCTCTTTATTTACAGACATATATACCTTTAATCCATTTTCTAAGGTATAAATAATTGTATTCATAGGGTCTTTTTCAACTCTTTCAATCTTATATTCCTTTGAAGGAGCTGCAACACTAATTGCAGGAGAGTCAGAATCAATTCTAACTTGAGCAAAGCTAATTTGAGATAGAAGTATAACAACTATCGCAAAGATAAACTGTATCTTTTTCATTACTATTATGTATTAAAAATTTCTAAATGAGGGTCAAAATTACAAAAAACAAATCAAAGAATAAACAATGTAAGTATTTTTAAGAATAATGTAAATGAAACTGCCTTATACAAGGGAAGAAGAAAATAAGAGAGCAGTAATAAAAAAGAGGCTGTCTCATAATTCCAGAGGCAGTCTTTTTTTTTTTTGTATAAAT
>ENA-UOOH01001883-UOOH01001883.1-fermentation-metagenome-genome-assembly--contig:-NODE-1883-length-19352-cov-3.618231_pt1 | contig 19352 bp, 16 predicted proteins | sample MGYA00245778_ERZ724025 | MGnify/ENA primary metagenome ERZ724025 (study PRJEB28704, sample SAMN03018313) | fermentation metagenome | biome: anthropogenic terrestrial biome; feature: soil; material... | reverse complement strand
GGTGGGCGCGGGAGCGAGCCTCGAGAGCTTCAGCGAGGTGGCCCTCGCCGACGGCGCTCTTCTGGTCAGCGACGGCGAGCGCGCCTCGTTCGAGCCCGGCGGCGCGCCGGCCCGCCCGCTCGAGGTGCCGGTGCCGATCGCCCGGGTCTTCGCGGCCGCCGGCCGGCTCTTCGCCGCGGGCGAGAACGAGGGGGCGCCCTTCCTCATCGGCCTGTCGCGCGGCGAGCCGGCGCTGGTCGTCCCCGTCTCCTGTCCGGTCGTCGGGCTTGCCGGCGAGGGCGAGAGCTACCTCGCGGCCTGCGAGGGCGGCGAGGCGGTGGCGACGAGCGCGAACGGCGCGAGGAGCTTCTACCGGCGCGAGGTGCGGCTCCCCGAGCCGCCGGCGCCCGAAGGTGTCCGGATACGCCGGGCGATCGACGCCCTGGCGGCCAACGAGGACGGCGCGATGGCGCTCTGCGCGGTCCAGCGCTGGTCGTCGACGCAGGGTGGCGAGCCGCTGCTCTGGACCTGGTCGCACGTCGGCATTCGCCCGGCCGAGGGAGGCGATTTTCGCTTCGCCGCCGTGCCGGGGCTCGCGCGCGCGGTCGGGCTCCGGCTCGCCGGCTCGCAGGTCGCGGTCGCCGGGCTCGAGGTCGACGCGCAGGGCTCGGCGGGCGGCGACCTGCGCCCTCGCTTCTTCGCCGGCGGCCTCGAAGCGCCCCTCAGACCCGAGGGCGAGCCCGGACCCTCGTGCGGCCGGGCCGCCGATGCCGAGAAGGCCCAAGGGGTCCTGCTCGGGCCGCGTGAGGCCGCGTTCCTGTGCGAAGGCAGGGTGGTCTACTCGTTTGATCGCGGCGAGAGCTGGCAGACCGACGAAGGGCTCGAGGGCAGGGTGACGGCTCTTCGGGGTGGGGACCTGCGCCTCGTCGCCAGGGCGGGCGGGAAGGTCTGGCTGCGGCGCTTCCCGGTCCGCGCAGGCTCGGGAGCGGTCGCGGTGAGAGCCTCGGGCGTCGAGGCGCCCGCGGCAGACGGGCCAGGGCCTGTCGTGCCGCAACCGGCCGAGGTGCGCGAGCCTCCGGCCGACGGCGGGCTGGACGAGGCCGCGCCCTGACTCGAGACCTCCTGAGCCGCCGCAGGAGGCGCCTCAAAGCACGGCGACAGAAGGCACGGTCGAGCTGGTCCGGGGGCGGGAAAGCAAGCACCAGCGATCGCGCCTCCCAGGCCCGCGCAACCAAGTTCGCGGTGAGCACTCTGGTGTGCGGACCGTTTCGGAGGGGAGGGGGCGGGCCGACGGTGGGCGAGTCGACCCCAGACCTCCTGAGCTTCCGCCGCAGCCTCCTTCGGAACGCGTACGGTGCCGACGAGTAGCCGCGAGAAGCCGGCGGTGGTGGTGGACGCGCAGCGGTGATGGCAGCTCCGCCCAAGGGCCGGGGGCTGACTCCGCAGCCAGCGTGTCCCTCGACGAGCTCGAGGGGAGCGAGCGGAGCCTTCCTCGTGTATTGGGGCTCGGTTGCCCCTTCGGTCATCTGCGTCCTCTTCACCGAAGCGGCGAGGCCAAAAGAGAGGCAAGCAACGCTCCGCGCTCGGCTCCACCGCACGCGACCTCCCTCGGGACCACCACGGATCGACGAGCCGGCAGGCTAGGAGGAGTTGAGCTCAGTCGGCGAGCAGCAGGCAGGCGATGAGCGACACGACGGCGATGGCGACCGCCAGCCAGGCGAACTCGTTGCCGTGCAGCCAGGTTCTTGGCCGCAGCGGGCGCAAGTCCGCCATGTCACCCGCGCGCACCCAGCGCTCGCTGCCCTCGCGGCGCACCTCGTCGTCGTCGCTGATGAACTGGCGCTCGTAGAGCTGGCGCAGCTCCGCGTAGCTGGGGACGATGAGCTCGCCGTGCTTGTTGCGGACGTGGAACTTCATGTCGTGTCGGCTCCGGGGGCGGCAGACTACACGCTGACGGCGCGACTTGCTCCACGATCGCGAGGGCGGCTCGGGCGGTGTCGGGCGGGACGGGCCGTCGCCAGGCGGCGGCGCGGCCAAGAGGCGATCAGGCTGCCTGTCGGGCTCGCGCTTGTGTTAGAAGGCCGCCCGGCCGATGCGATACCAACAGCTCGCCGGAGCGGTGGCGCTCATGCGCGGAGTGCCGCGTTTCACGCCGGCGCTGTGGCAGCGCCTGTTCTGGGACGCGGGGCTGGCGAGGTGCACGGTGCATCTCTTCCTGCGCGACGACGCGCACCCCGGCTCGCCCTGGGCGATGGTCGTCGACACCGGCGGCGGGCTCATCGATCTCGAGGCCTTCAGCGTCCCTGGGCCGCCGAGTCGGCTCGCGGAGGTGGGCGCGGAGGGCGCGCTGCTCGACGAGGCGCGCGCGCACCAGGCGCGCATCGAGGTCTTCGCGGTCGAGGGCCGCTGTCCGAAGGGCTCGGCGCACGAGCTCGTCGCCCGCGCCGCCGCGGCCGCGCTGCGCACCACCTCGGCGATCGCCTGGCTGCAGCCTGCCGCGGGCATCCTGCTGCCGGCGGCCGACAGCGCCCGGCGGGTACGAGAGACGCGCGCGGGCGAATTCCCGGTCGATCTTTGGGTCACCCTCCGCTCAGCGGTCCATGCGCCCACGGCGATCGTCGACACCTTCGGGCTCGCCACCTTTGATGCGCCCGACGTCGAGTTGGAGGTCGACGTCGAGGACGAGCCGCAGGCGCGGGCCTTCCTGCTCACGTTGGCGAGCGAGCTGTCGTGCGGACGCCGAGTCTTGAGGGAGGGCGTTCCGATACCGGGGCCGCTTGGCTTGCAGTGGAGCGGTGTGCTCGCGACGAGCCGCCAGGCGCCGTTGCGCGCGGTGCTTCGCCTGAGGATCGCCGGCTAGCCTGGCTGCCTGCCGGTCGCCCCCAAGACGGCGGGACTGAGAGCCTTCGCGGTCCCGAGAATTCCCGGTCCGGCAGAGCGAGTAGCGCCCCGAAAGCTAGGTGCGGCCGAAGCTTCTGCAGGTCCGGAAAACGCGTTGACTTCGCCAGCGGGGCGCGGATAGCGTACGCGGCCTTCAAGCAGGCGGGCTACTGGCAGGTCTCTTGCCGACTATCCAGCCAGGCAAAACGAGAGGAGACACGATGGCGGTCAAGTTCGCGATCAACGGTTTTGGTCGTATCGGGCGGTGCATTCTTCGCGCGGCCATCGAGCGGGGCGTCGACCTCGACATCGTGGCGATCAACGACATCGGCGACACGCGCACCATGGCGCACCTGTTCAAGTACGACAGCGTTCACGGCAACTTCCGCGGCGAGGTGACGCACTCCGAGGAGGAGATGGTCGTCAACGGCAAGGCGATCAAGCTCATCAAGGAGAAGGACGCGTCCAAGCTGCCCTGGAAGGACCTGGGCGTCGATGTCATCCTCGAGTGCACCGGCCGCTTCAGGGGCCGCGAGGATGCGCAGATCCACCTGACGCAGGGCGCCAAGAAGGTCATCATCAGCGCCCCAGCCAAGAAGCCGGACCTGACGGTGGTGATGGGCGTCAACGATCAGAAGTACGACCCCAAGGCGCACCACATCCTGTCGAACGCCTCCTGCACGACCAACTGCTTGGCGCCGATGGCCAAGGTGCTCCTGGACAGCTTCGGCCTCGTCAAGGGGCTGATGACCACCATCCACTCCTACACCAACGACCAGCGCATCCTCGACCTGCCGCATGACGATCTGCGCCGCGCCCGGGCCGCCGCGCTCTCGATGATCCCGACGACCACCGGCGCGGCCAAGGCGGTCGCCGAGGTGATCCCCGAGCTCAAGGGCAAGCTCGACGGTCTTGCCATCCGCGTGCCGACTCCGAACGTCTCGCTGGTCGATCTCGTGGTCGAGATCAGCAAGGAGACCACCAAGGAGGAGATCAACGCGGCGATGAAGGCCGCCTCCGAGGGCCCGCTCAAGGGCGTTCTCAATTACTCGGAGGAGCCGACCGTCTCCATCGACTACAACAACGACCCCGCGAGCTGCACCTTCGACGCGCTCGACACCTACGTCATCGAGAAGAAGATGGTCAAGGTGATGGGCTGGTACGACAACGAGTACGGCTACTCCAACCGGATGGTCGATCTCGCCAAGCTCCTCGAGGCGAAGGGCTTCTAAGGTCCATGCAGATGTGATCCGTCGGGAGGCCCGTTCCTGTCGCCAGGGGCGGGCCTCCTGCCGTCATCGGGCGGCAAAACCAACGAAGAGGGAGGCACAGATGGTCCGCTATATCGACAACCTCGAGCTCGCCGGCAAGCGCGTCTTCATTCGCGTCGACTTCAACGTGCCGCTCGACTCCGACCGCAAGATCACCGACGACCGGCGCATCCAGGCCGCGCTGCCGACCATCAAGTACGCGCTCGACCACCGGGCCAAGCTGATCCTCGCCTCCCACCTCGGGCGTCCCAAGGGCCAGAAGAGCCCCAAGGACTCGCTGCTGCCGGCCGCTGAGCGGCTGGCCGAGCTGCTCGGCAAGGAGGTGAGGCTGGCCGACGACTGCGTGGGCGACGGGGTCAGGAAGATGGTCCAGGACCTGCGCGACGGCGAGGTCGTGATGCTCGAGAACCTGCGCTTCCACAAGGAGGAGGAGGGCAACGACCCCGAGTTCTCCAAGCAGCTCGCCGCGCTGTGCGAGGTCTACGTCAACGACGCCTTCGGCACCGCTCACCGGGCCCACGCCTCGACCGCGGGCATGGTCGGGTTCGTGCGAGAGAAGGCCGCCGGCTTCCTGATGAAGAAGGAGCTCGACTACCTGGGTCGGGTCCTCAAGGCCCCCGACAAGCCCTTCGTCGCCATCCTTGGCGGGGCCAAGGTCTCCGACAAGATCAAGGTCATCGACAACCTGCTGCCGCGGGTCAACACCCTGATCATCGGCGGAGCGATGGCCTACACCTTCCTCAAGGCCCAGGGCATCAACGTCGGCAAGAGCCGGATAGAGGAGGCGAAGCTCGACACCGCCAAGAGCGCGCTCGAGAAGGCCGAGCGCCTCGGCGTCGAGCTGATGCTGCCGGTCGACCACGTCGGCGGCGACGCGCCCGACGCGAGCTCGAGGAAGGTGGTGATCGCCGCGCAGGCGATCCCCGCCGACCTGATGGGCCTGGACATCGGACCGACGACCATCCGCCAGTACCGCGAGCAAGTCCTCGGGGCGCGCACCGTCTTCTGGAACGGCCCGATGGGCGTCTTCGAGGTCGACCAGTTCGCCGAGGGCACCCGCGCGATCGCCCAGGCGCTCGCCGACTCGCAGGCGACCACCATCGTCGGCGGCGGCGACAGCGCGGCGGCGATCGAGCAGATGGGCTTCGCCGACAAGGTCAGCCACGTCTCGACCGGCGGCGGGGCGAGCCTCGAGCTCATCGAGGGCATCCAGCTTCCGGGAGTCAAGGCGCTCGAGAGCTGACGGGGTTCTCGGACAAGCCGTCGCGACAAGGGGCCGGAGGCGCTTGGAAGATCCGGTTCCTTGGCAGGGGCTCGGGAGGCCTCACCGGGATCGAGCCGACAGGCCTCTCATCAGTAGTGCAGGCGGGCGGGCTGGCCGCGGATCGACAGGCGCAGCCCCGCTCGAAGCCGATCAACTTTCTGGCCGTTCGGGGTCTTCCGGCGGCCGCTCGTGTGTTTCTGAAAGGGAGTCACCGATGAAGCCCACTCCGCTGATTGCGGGCAACTGGAAGATGAACAAGACCGTCACCGAGGCGCTCGCGCTGGTGCGCGAGCTTCGCGGGATGGTCTCGATGGTGCGCGAGCAGGTCGAGGTGGCCGTCGCCCCGCCGTTTACTGCGCTGCACCCAGTGGCCAAGGCCATCGAGGGCTCGAACATCAAGCTGGCGGCCCAGAACTCGTATTGGGAGGTCTCTGGCGCCTTCACCGGCGAGGTCTCGCCGGCGATGCTCGAGGAGGTCGGCTGCGCCTACGTGATCGTCGGCCACTCGGAGCGCCGGCAGTACTTCGGCGAGACCGACCAGACGGTCAACCGGCGCGCCCGCGCGGTGCTCGCGCACCGGATGCGGCCGATCGTCTGCGTCGGCGAGACGCTCGCCGAGCGCGAAGGCGGTCAGACGCTGCAGGTGGTCGAGCGGCAGGTGCGCGACGGGCTCGCCGGCCTGAGCAAGCAGGACGGCGAGAAGCTGGTCGTCGCCTACGAGCCGGTCTGGGCCATCGGCACGGGCAAGGTCGCCACCACGGCGCAGGCGCAGGAGGTCCATGGCTTCATCCGCAAGCTGCTCAACGAGCTGTTTGGCGCCGAGGTGGGCAGCGCCATCCGCATCCAGTACGGCGGCTCGGTCAAGCCGGACAACGCCGCCGAGCTGCTCGCCCAGCCGGACATCAACGGGGCGCTGGTCGGCGGCGCGAGCCTCAAGGCCGAGGACTTCGCGAAGATCGTCAAGGCAGCCAAGCCCTAGCCGCGACGGCAGGGGCAGAGGCGTTCGCCGGATGGCCGCGCAGGCCGTGGGATGAAGAGGGCGTACAAAGCCGTTGAACTCGCGACACTCTTCGCTCTAAGCTGCGCGGCTTCAATTAGGCAGTAGACAGGTCGTGGGGACGGCCCCCGGCCATTCAAGAGGGCAGCCAACGAGATGCTCGTTACTTTCATCACCGTCATCCACGTCGTCGTCGCCGTCTTCCTCATCCTCGTCATCCTTCTGCAGGCAGGCAAGGACGCGGGCATGGGCGCAGCCTTCGGCGGCGGAGGCAGCGGTTCGGTCTTCGGCGGCCGCGGGGCTGGCAACTTCCTGAGCCGGGTGACGGCGATCGTCGCCACGGTCTTCTTCCTCACCTCGCTGACCCTCTCGTTCGCGGCCAGCGAGGTCTCGTCGGTCACCGAGAGGGTAGGCAAGCCGGTGGCCGCACAGACTGCCACGCAGACCGCGGGCGAGCCCACCGAGGCTGCTCCGGCCGCCGCTGCCGAGGAGCAGGCCGCTCCCGCTGGCGAGCAGCAGGCCGCGCCGGCCGCTGAGCAGGCCGCTCCCGCCGGCGAGCCGGCGGCGCCTGCCGGCGAGGCGCCGGCGGCCCCGGCCAATCCGTAATCGAAGCAGGCGAGACTGTCCGAATCGTCTGGCCGGTGGGGATCGCCGAGTCCCCGCCGGCCTTCGTGTACCTGCGGCACGCGGAGCAGCGCCCGCTCGCTCGCCGGCCTTGCCGGCGTTTCTCGCGGGCCCGGAGCGCATCGCGTCCCGCGCTGGCGCGGGATTCGTTGCCACGCGGCAGCGGATCGGCGCGCGCTTGACGATCGCGATCGCCGCTCCCAGCCGGTCGGTTCGCTGGCCTTCGCACTGGCGCTCGTGCCCGGACCGGTAGAGTTTGCGCTGGTGCTGACGCGTGCGCAGGGGCTGTGGCCCATACCGCCAGAAGACCCCTGCGCCCGTCTCCGCCCCGCGCGCGTGCTTGGCGTTTCGGCCTTGCCCGCCCTCTCCGTCTGCGAGCAACGGCGGGCCAGGACCTCTACGCACCATCCTTGGCAGACAGCGCCCGCTGGGCACGATAGCCGCCAATCTTGCGCACGTAGTAGGCCGTGATGACCGCGACCACGCCCATGTCGTCGAGCCAGCCGACGATCGGCACGACGTCCGGCGAGAGATCGACAGGGCTGAGGACGTAGCCGATGGCCACCAGGCCAAGCAACCTGCTCCAGGGCGGGACCGAGCGGTCCCGGAAGAACGCGAGGGTGTCTCTCAGGCCCAGGTTCATCGCTTTTCTCCGCCTTTCGATCACTCCTACGGGCGCAGGGAGGGGCGATTGCGCCGGACCGCCTCGCCCTCATCGGGCTCGCGAGCCGTCGCGGGTGGGATCGACGACAAGCTGCAGGCGTGGGCGGCCGCGCGTCTTCAGCTCGGCCCGCAGCTCGAGCAGCCGTGCCTGTTTCGGCCGGCGCTTCAAGCCCCAGCGCACCGAGTCGAGCGCCTCTTCGACTCTTCCGAGCTTGAGCAGGGCGACCGCGCGGTCTTCGGCGATCCACTCGTAGAGCGGGCCGTCGCCGCGCTTGAGCCGCTGCTTGGCGAGGTCGAGGTAGCGCAGGGCGTCGCGCCAGCGGCCCGCGAGCAGATGGATGCTGCTGATGGCCCAGTAGGGTTCGGACCGTTCGGGCGCGAGGCGCCTCGCCTGGTGGTAGGCCTTGAGCGCGGCGGCCTCCATCCCCAGGGCGCACAGCACGTCGCCGAGGAGAATCCGGCCGTGGGAGCAGTCGGGCCTGCAGCGCACGGCGCCCTGCGCGGCGCGCAGCGCGAGCGCATAGTCCTTGTTGATGAAGGCCAGGCGCGCCCGGTCCTCGAGCTTTACGTGGAGTCGGTTTCTGGCGCGTTTCAGGGAGATGACCATCGGGGAACCGTGCTCCGAGAGGTCGCCCGCTCGCTGCTGCGACCACCGGTTCAACCCGGTCCCCGGCGGGGCCATTCCGTCGCGGGAGCGTCGGGCACAACCGGCCGAGCCGCGGCTCTCGCTTCGGGAAGAAAATACCGGTTGCGCCCCGAGGGGCTGTTTGGTAATAAGCCGCGTCACTTCGACAGCAGGGCCGCTCAGGTGGTGGAATTGGTAGACACACCGTCTTGAGGGGGCGGCGCCGCAAGGCGTGCGAGTTCGAGTCTCGCCCTGAGCAACGAGGGCCCCAGGCGACAAAGCCTGGGGCCTTCTAGTTTGGGTTTCGCCCGGACGCCTGGGCGCTCGAGAGCGGGCATCTCGGCCAGCTCGTCCCACGAGGGCAGTGACGAGCGGATGGTCTCTTCGCCGGCCACCCAGCGCACGAGGTTCATCACGAAGGTCGCGTAGCTGTCGCCGACCTCCTCGTCTTCGCCGAGGGCCAGCGTCTTGCTGCCCCAGTCGACCAAGCCCCCGCCCCAGCGCGGCGCGAGATCGGTCGACAGCGCCGCGGTGCGCCCGGAGGCGCCTTGGGCTTGCTTGACCACGAGCAGCGGGGCCCGATGCGAGCCGAGCCGCAGGCCTTCGTGGCCTCGCTCGATGGTGCGCCCGACGAGCACCGTGGTGGTCGAGGCGCGGGCGGCGACGCGGTTGTGGCCGGTGACCACTACGGGCCGGTTCCAGTTGATGCCGCGGCAGATGGGGTGCAGCCCGACCGGCTCGACGAGCATCCCCGAGGGGACGTTCATCCGGTCGTCGCCCGCAAGCACGAAGACCGGCAAGAGCTCGCCCAGTGGCGTCTCGGCATAGCCCCCGCGCCCGAAGGACCTCCAGCCGCCGACCATCAGCAGTCCCATCCCCGCCGAGCCAACCGCGTGGACGAGCAGCGCTTCGAGCTCGCGCAAGTAATGGTGGGGAAAGTCCGAGAGGATGGTCGCCTGGAATCGAGACAGGTCGCGCGGCAGGGTGCCCCCAGGGCGAGCAAGCTCGTGGGCAACGCCCATGCGCGTCAGGGTCCCGGAGACGAACCGCGCGCCGTTTGGGTCGCCTTCCAGGTAGAGCACTCTCATGCCCGCCAAGGTTTCCACACCTCGGCGAGTAGACAACTCCTGAGCTGGACGGCGTTTCGGGTCGCTACTGGACGAGCTGGCGCAGCACCGAGTGGCATGCTTCGCGGTCCATCGTCGAGGCTGCCTCCTTGATGGCGAGCAGCTCGTCGATGACCTTGTAGCGCTTGGGGCCCGACTCGAGGACCGGGCGGAAGGCGAGCTTGATGAGCTCGGCGTTGGAGAGGCCGGACAGGGCGGCCGCGCCGAGCGCGCGGGCGACCTCGGCGCGCACGGCCGGCTCGAGCTCGATGCGGTAGAAATCGCGGACCTTGTCGACCTTGGGCAGCAGGCCGGCGGGCAGTCGCGGCGGCGGAGCCGGTGCGCGCGAGGCCGCAGGGCGGGCCACCGGTTGCACACTACCGTTTCGCCTGGGCCACCGGTTGCTCTCGCGGCGGGGCCGGGCGCGACTGCGCCGTGGCGCGCGGCGCCGCTCGGGAGGCCGCGCGGGCAGGGGCGCGCTTCGGGCTGGGGGGCGCGCTGCTGGCAGGCCGAGAGGAGGGCAGGGGAGGCGGCGCCGCGCCCCGTGTGCTCGGCGGGCCGCCAAGAGCTGCGGGCTCGAAGTCGAGCGGCGAGAGCCGCAAGTCGATAGGTCCGCTCGCGACCGCGAGGCTGCTCGCCTGGAGATCGACCGAGGGGCGAAGGTCGATCTGCGCGCTCCTGATCTCAATGGCGCTCGGGCCGAAGTCGAGCGGCGAGGGCTCGATGTCAATCCCCGAGGCCTTCAGCTCGATTCCAGAGCTGGCGAGCTCGGTGCGCGGCAGGTCGAGCGCGCTGACGCCGATGGGCACGTGCGGCGGCAGCTCGACCGCGAGCTCGAGCGGACCCGCCAAAGCCGGTCGCGCCGACCCCCAGGCCCGCCGGGAGCCCGCCGCCGAGCTCGGCCGGGCCCGAGGCGCCGAAGAGTCCACCCTCCGGCCGCGCGGCCGAGCTCGCGAGGTGCTCTCCGCGCTCGAGGACGGTGAGCTTGGCGCTGGCGTTGTCGAGCAGCGCGGCGTGGACGAGCAGGCCGGCGGGCAGGTAGCCGGCGCTGCGGATGGCCGAGGCGGTCTCCATGGCGATCTGGCGCGAGCTGGCCTGCAGGTTGAAGAAGGTGCGGACGTCCTCGGGCAGGCGGGCGCGGTCCAAGCCGCGGGTGGCGAGCGCCGAGGCCGCCGTGCTCGCCTGCGTGGCGACGAGCACGCAGGCGGTGTGGGCGACGACGAGCACCTCGTCACAGCCGTTGAGGGCGACGGCGGTCGCTACCGCCCGGCACAGCTCTTCGGAGCCGCTGCGGATCGCGGGGCCAGGCAGGCGTACGAGCACCAGTTCCTCGGGGCCGAGGCCAACTGCGCGGGGCAGCAGCGCGGTGACCGACGGGTCGCTGCAAGTGACCACGCACAGGCGACTCGAGGCGTGGTTGTCGTCGGGCCGCAATTCGGCCGCGGCGCCGGCGTTGTGCGCGAGGATCTGGTCGAGCACGGACATCCTGGACTCCGGGCAAAAGGAGGGGGCGCGGGAGGGCTCCCGCGCCCCGTCAAACCGACGCTAGGGCTTCTTGGGCTGCGCGAGCGGGACCGGCGGAATCTGCGCCGGCGCCTTCGCGGGCACCTGGGGCGGGCGCGCGTCGATGCCCGGGATCTTCGACACCAGGTCCTTGAGCGAGACCCCGGAGAGCGACTCGACCACCGGCGGGAGCTGGGCCATGATGTTGGCGATGTCGTTGGTGATCTTCGAGGCCCCGAGACCGCCGCCTTCGCCGTTGCTGACCATGACGATTTTCTCGGTCTTCGCGAGTGGCTGGGAGACCGCCTTGGCGAGTTCCGGAAGCATTTGGGTGAACATCTCGGTGACCGCAGCCGCGCCGTACTCGCGGTAGGACTCGGCCTTCTTCTTCATCGCCTCGGCCTCGGCGAGACCCTTGGCCTTGATCACCTCGGCTTCGGCCTGGCCCTTGAGGCGAATCGCCTCGGCCTCGGCCTTGCCGGTGGCGGCGATGATCTCGGCCGAGGCGAGACCCTGGGCCTTGGCCGCGTCGGCGCGGCCGGCGGCCTCGGCGACCAGCTTGTAGCGCTCGGCGTCGGCCTCGACCTGCGTCGCGTAGCGCTTGGCGTCGGCCGGCTTCTGCACCGTCGCCTCCAGCTCCTTCTCCCGGCGCAGGATCTCCTTCTCCTGCACGGCGATCTGCTGCTCCTTCTCGATGGCGACGACCGAGACCTCCTCCTTCTTGACGAGCTGGCCGGTCTTGAAGCGCTGCAGGTCGTAGGCGAGGTCGGCCTCGGCCTTGCGTTGGTTGACGCTGGCCTGGTACTCGGCGCGCTTGAGCTCGTAGTCGCGGGTCGCCTGGGCGATCTCGCCCTCGGCCTTGAGCCGCTCGACGTCGCCCTCCTTCTTCGCCTGGGCACTCTTGATTGCCGAGTCGCGGTTGGCCTCGGCCTGGGCGATCTGGGCCTCGGACAGGGCGCGCGACTCCTTGACCGCCGCCTCGCGCTTGACCTCGGCGAGCCGCGGCTTGCCCAGCGCGTCGAGGTAGCCTTGGTCGTCCTTGATGTCACGCAGGGTGAAGGAGACGATCTTCAGGCCCATGTTGCGCAGGTCCGAGGCGGAGAACTCCTGGACCTTCTGCGCGAACTTCTCGCGGTCGCGGTAGATGTCCTCGACCTCCATCGTGCCGAGGATGGCGCGCAGGTGACCCTCGACCGTCTGCAGGGCGACCTTCATCACGTCGTCCTGGCTGCGCTCGAGGAACTGCTCGGCGGCGATCGAGAGGGTCGACTCGCTGGTCGAGTCGATCTTGATCTGCGCGATGCCGTCGGCCATCACCGGCACGCCGCGGGCGGTGTAGACCGCCGGGGTGTGCACGTGGATGGTCATCACGTCCAGGCTCATCTTCTCGGCAATCTCGATGACCGGCCAGACGAAGGTGCCGCCGCCGCGGATGATGCGAAAGCCTCGACTGCCGCCGGAGATGACCAGCGCTTCGTTCGGGCCGACCTTGCGGTAGCGCGAACCGAGGATGAAGAGGACCGTCAGTACGAACGCGCCGCCCAGTGCGCCCAGGAGCACCACCCATTCATCACCACTCATGACCTACCTCCGTTCGATTGCAGCGAGACGTGGTTCGAAAGCCCTTCATGCCTTGTGTCGCACACCAGTGGGCGAGCGCACGGGCTCGCCTCGCGCCGGTTCGGTGGGCGAGACCGACGCGAAGGCCGGTTTGAGCGGCGCCTCGCTGACCAAGGCGACGCCGTCGGCGATCTTCAGGACGCGCACCGACGCGCCCTGCTTGTATTCGCGGCCGTCGGCCGAGCGGGCGCTGAGCGTCTGGCGCGTCCCCGCGCTGACGTAGGCGATCTCGCCCATCCCGACCGCGGGCACGCTGACGGTGACCTCGACCGGCGAGCCGAGCGCGTCGCTGACGCGCGCGATCCGGTTCGACTCGAGGTGCGAGGTGATCTTGTAGATGCCGAAGGCGAGCCCGAGTCCCGAGAGCACCGCGCTGACGGAGGCCATCGGCGTGTGGACCCAGGGGTTCTCGATGCCGAAGGCGCGGTGGAAGAGCAGTCCAAAGGCGCCGAAGGTGAACACGAAGAACGAGATGACGGTCGGCGAGAAGATGGGAAGGTGGACCGAGCCGTGCCCGCCGGCGTCGCCGTCGCCGACATCCACGTCGGCCCCCACGTCGAGGCCGCCATCGACGCCGGCGAGGCCGCCGTCGACCCCATCGAGCCCGTCGACCTCGGCGCCGTCCGCGCCGTCCGCGCCGTCGCCGCCGCCGAGCAGGTGCCCGAGCGCTGCTCCGACGACGGTGAAGACGAACCCGAGGCTGAGGCAGAAGAGGTAGACGCTGCTCATCCTTGAAGTCCCTTCGCTTCGACCGCGAGCCCCTCGGCGAGCAGCAGCAGCGCGCCGTCGAGCGCGACGGCGGCCTTGCGCGCCGCGTGTCCCGAGCGGCCGGCGGCGATGAGCGCCCAGATTTCGGCGAGCATGCGGGCACGGGCCGCGCTCGGGGCCCGGCGGTCGGTCAGGTGGCACAGCAGAGTCTCGAGCGCGAGGTCAGCCTTCTCGATCTCGGCGATGGACGCGGGCTCGCTCTGCTCGGCATAGAGCGCCTCGTTCGCCTCCCACATCTGCCTGCGCAGCGCCGCGTAGTTGGCCTCGATGAGCGCGTCGTAGGCGGGCATCGAGGCGGCCCGCTGGGCGAGCCCGTCGCCGGCCCGGGCAAGCGCGAACGCGACAAGCGCGACGAAGGGACGGGCCGGAGGCGCGCTCGCCGCGAGGACGCCGAGGTCCGCGGCTGCCCAAAGACCGCGGGCTCCCTTAAAGCCGCCGAGGTCGTGGTCGACCGCCGAAGCGGCGGCGACGAAGTCCGCGCAGGCGAGCGTCGACTGGGTGGCCGCGGCGATGACCTCGAAGAGCGCGGCATCGACGGGCTGGGGCCGGCCGCGCATCAGGCGCTCGCGGGCGAAGGTGCGCAAGATCAGCGCCTCGCGCCGCATCCGCCCCATGCCCGAGGCATCCTCGATGAGCCGCGGGGCGAGCGTTGCGACCCGCTGCAGCCGCTCGCGCAGTGAAAGCAGGGCTCCCGCGCGCGCAAGCAGGCCGTTTCTACCGTAGGCGCAGCCAAAATAGGAGGCGAGCCGGTCGCGCTCGAGCACCACCGCTTCCGAGGCCGCCTTCTCGGCGGCCAGCTCGGCCATCCGCTCGCGGGCGAGATAGAAGCGATCGGCCCAGCTCACCGAGGCGGCGGTGATGATCCGCCGGGCATCGGCGCCGACCCAGGTCTTGAGCAATTCGTCTTCGCGCTCGAAATCGAGCATGCCTTCCCCCGGGACAATGACTGAATCCATGGGACGCCGCGCAGCGAAGCAACCCCCGTGCCTTGAGCTATCCCCTTGAGGAGCGGGGATTTTCTTGTCCAGATGTCGGCGCGTTGAGCCCCAGGCGGGCGCGATACGCCACAATAAGGGGTGAACTTACCGTACATGGAGGGGCTCCGACAATGCGCGCTGGCGATCAGTGACGCCTTTGACGGCGCCGGAGGCTGGCGCCAAGCTCGCCCGAGGACAGAAGGGGCGCGGTCGGGCTCGAGCTGAGTGCTGAAAGCAGCGCGTCGACCGCCCGCCCGCCGTTGTTTTCGACGGTCGAAAAGAACGCCTCAGGCGCACCGGGCCCGGAGCGGCGGTCATTGCGGGCGATGGGCCTTTACGCCCGCTTGCGCTTCTTCTCCCGGCGCCGTGGAGGCAGGGCGAGCTCCGAGTAGTTCGCCGGATAAGGCGTGAGCTCGGGCGACGGCGTTCCGTCGGGCGTCGGCGTGCCCTCGACGGCAGGCTCGTAGCGGGGCTCGGGGATGGCGGGCAGGCGGATGACGAATTCGGTCCCGTCGTCGCGCTGGCTCGACAGGCCTATCGAGCCGCCGTGGCTCTTGATGATGCGCTGGCAGATGGCCAGCCCGAGCCCGGTGCCCTTTTCCTTGGTCGTGTAGAAGGGCACGAAGATGTGCTGCTTCGCCTCTCCGCTGAGGCCGTGGCCGGTGTCGCGAACCCGCACCTCGACCAGCTCCGGCGCTTCGGAGAGGCGCCAGCCCGTCACGTCCGAGGGCGCGCGCACCTCGATGGACAGAGTGCCGCCCTCCGGCATCGCCTGCACCGAGTTCTGGATGAGGTTGATGAGCACCTGCTTGAGCTGCTCGGGATCGCCCTGAATCTTGGGGAGCGGCTCGGCGAGCTTCAGGTCGAGTTGGACGGCGGCAGGCAGGCTGTTCGACAGCAGCTTGAGGGTGCGGTTGACCACGTCGGCGAGGTCGGTGGGCGCGAAGTTCTGCTTGAGCGGCCGCGAGTAGTCGAGGAACTGCGTCACCACCGCGTTGAGCCGGTCGACCTCCTCGACGATGATCCCGAGGAACTCGGAGGTCTCGGCGGGCAGGTTCTGGGGCGAGAGGAACTGGGCCGCGCCCACGAGATCCGCAACCCGCTCGGCGAGGGCGGCGAGCCGGTCGCGCTCCTTGACCCGCTCGTAGAGCTTGCTGTTCTCGACCACGATCGCGGCGCGCTCGGCGATCTCGAGGATGAGCGCGATCTCGTCGGAGGCGTAGGCCTCGGGCACCCGCTCGTCCCACAGGTTGAGGAAGCCGATGATCCGGTCGCCGCCCATCAACGGCACGGTGATGCCCGCGTTCATCTGGCGCAGCGTGTTCTTCAGCTCGGTCAGCCGCTTGGTCTCGTCGCGCGCGCGCCGCCCTTCGGGCTGATCCGAGGCCCGCAGGTCCTGCAGCCTGCGCTCGAGGTTTTCGAGGAGCACCGCCTTCTGCCCGGCTTGGGTGACGCCCACCAGCCCGCGGACGGCCGCCGCGTCGAGAAAGCGCACTGGCGCCGGTCCGCGCGACTCGAGCAGCCAGAACCCGGGCCTGTCGTCGGACAGCAGGTAGACCGACGCGTGCGTCACCCGGCGCGACTCGTCGAAGGTGTCGAGCACGAGCTTGGCCATCTCGGCGACCTCGATGACGTTGGCCAGGCGTGCCTTGAGCCCGCCGAGGACGCGGATCATCTCGAACCGCTCGCGAAACAGCGTGGCGACCACCCACTCGTCGACCTTGGCGCGCAGGGGCTCGAAGAGGATGAGCATCACGATGGAGGCGACCATCGTGTTGAACAGAAAGAGGCTGAAGGTGTCGCTGGCCCACGAGACGAGCAGCGCGTAGATGGCGACGAAGATGACCGCCTGCAGGGTCAGCCCGGCCGCCTTGCCGAGCAGCTCGTGCAGGTCGAGCAGCCGCAGGCGCAGCAGCGTCTGCGCGAGCAGGAACATGTAGAGCGTCGCGATGATCGCGCCGAGAGGCGGGAAGCCGATTCCGAAGTGCGGCAGGAAGTCGAGCGCCGAGGCGCCGATGGCCGCCCCGGCGCCGACCGCCAAGTAGAACAGGCGGGCCCGCTCGGTGCGCGACTCAGTCGAGGCCATCCTGCGCACGAGCAGCGACAGGCTCGCCGCCAGCAGGCCGAAGACCCAGACCGAGACGAGGGTCTTGGCGATCTGCGAGTCGGCAAGCGGGCTGACCCCGACCACCAGACCGCCGAGCACCCCGACGAGCGCACCGGCGCGCGCACGCTTGGCGCTGCGCGGCGAGACTTTGAGAAACTCCATGAAGAAGGCAAGGGCGGCCGCCGGCACCAGGGACCCGAAGATGACCTTGGTGCGCGGCCAGATCCCCGCCGCTGAGAGGGCCGAGAGGAACTCACCGAGGTAGTAGCCAAAAAGCGACAGGCACAGCAGCGAGAAGAGAAACAGGGCCCGGCGCCGCGGGCGCAGCAGCATCGAGATGGCGAGGGCGAGTGTGATGAGCGCCGCGAGCAGCGCGCTTTGGCTTCGAATGTCCACGCGCGCGATTCTAGCAGCGGCCGCCGCCCGCACGAGTGCGGGCCGAGCTGGCAAGCGCGGAAGAACGCACGGGCGCGGGTGTTCGATGGGGTCTGGAGGAAAGGTTGACACCCGGCAAGGCAAACAGGAGAAAGGCCGCACGATGAGGCACCTGCTCGCGTCAGTCCTGGCGGTCGCGGCGCTCGCGCTCTTCTCCGGGGCGATCGCGGTCGAGCCGACGCCGCTCGGAGCGGGCACGTCCGCCGACCGGCGAGCTGTGCCCCAGCGCGTCGAAACACCGGAAGCGCCCGAAGCGGTCTCCGGCCCGCCGACGCAGGTGGCCGCGGGGTTCTTTCCGCCGAGCCTCGACCCGAAGAGCCTGCGGGTTCTCACCGAGAAGGACCTCGAGCCTGTGGCCTGGCGCGAGCCGTTCGGGCGGGTCAAAACGCTGCTCGAGGCAGGGCAGGGGGCCCGAGCGCTCGGGCTGTTGAGAGGCGTCGAGCCTGGCTCGGTCCCCGAGCGCTACCTCTACGCGCTGGCCCTCAACGCGGGCGGCAGCTACCCCGAGGCGGCTGCAGCGCTCGTGAGGCTGGCGGCCGAATACCCGGCGCTCTCCGATCATTGCTACTTCCTCGCGGCCTCGGCCTTCGAGGAGGCCAAAGACTACTCCGCCGCCGCGGGCGCCTTTGACGCGGTCGAAGAGGGCTCGAGCCTCCACGAGGACGCGGTCGAGGGGCTCGCGCGCTCGCTGCTCGAGAACGGCGATGTCGCCGGCGCGCTCGCGTCGCTGCAGCCGCTGGCCAGCCGGCCGGCCCCGGCCTGGGGACGCGACCGCCCCGGCGAGGCGCTCTTCTCGGTCGCCGAGCTGCTCGAGCGGCTCGGGCGCAAGGAGGAAGCGGCCGCGGTCTACCTCGGCGTGTGGAGCGAGCACCCGCGGTGCCGGGCGTCCGGGCGCGCCCTGCAGCGGGCGCGCTCGCTGGGCGCCGAGCCCTCGGCCGCCCAGCTCGTCGCGCGCGCCGAGCTGGTGATGGAGGCCCACCGCAACCAGGAGGCGGTCGCCCTCGTGCGCCCGCTGGTCGAGGCGCCGCCCAAGGGGCTCTCCAGCGCGGGCCTGTGTCGGGCCCGGTACGTGCTCGGCAAGTCGTTTCGCAAGCTGCGGCGGCACTCGGAGGCCCTCGCGGTGCTGCGCGCGGTCGAGAGGGACTGCGAGGCCGACGAGACCTGGGCCCGGGCGCTCTATGTCGCGGGGACCTCGGCGTCGTTGGTCGACCGCGCGGCGGGCATCGCCTTCTACAGACAGCTTGCCGAGAAGGCCCCCGCGCACTCGTTTGCCGACGACGCGCTCTTCTTCGCGGCCGATCTGCTCGCGCGCGAGGGAAAGACCGATGAGGCGCGCCGTGTCCTCAAGAGGCTCGCGCGCCTCTATCCAGACGGCGACTTTCGGGCCGAGGGGCTGTTCCAGCTCTTCTGGCTCGACAGGGCCGAACGACGGCACGAGGAGGGGCTCGAGGCGCTCGAGCGGCTCGAGCGCGACTACGCCTTGGCCGCGGACCCCTCGATCGTCGAGCGCGCCCGCTACTGGCGCGGGCGGACGCTGGTCGATCTCGGGCGTCAGCCCGAAGGCCTCGGCGCGTACGAGTCGCTCGCCCTCGCGCACCCGGCGAGCTTCTACAGCCTGCTGGCGCGCTCGCGGATAAAGGAGCTGGCGCCCGAGCGGGCTGAGGCGCTCGCCGAGCGGCTCGCCGCGGACCCTGACCAAGCACCGCCGCTTGCGCTGCCGGTCGCCAGGCTCGAGGGTGACCGCAGGCTCGCCGCTGCGGTCGAGCTGTTGCGCCTGGGCTTCGAGGATCAGGCGGCCGACGAGCTGCTCGAGATCGACCGCTCGGCCTTGCGCGGCGAAACGCCCCCGCACGATCTGCGGCTGCTGGTCGCGCTGCTGTCGCGGGCGGGCAAGGTGCGCACCGCGCACGTCGTCGCGCGCACCGAGCTCAAGCGCGACCTCTCGGGCGACTTTGCGCCCGAGCGGCTGCACTTGTGGCGGGCGGCCTTCCCGCTCGCCTTCCGCGGGCTGGTCGAGACGCGCGCGGCCGAGGCCAAGGTCGATCCCGATCTGCTGCAGGCGCTCATCCGCGAGGAGAGCGCCTTTGATCCGCGCGCCGGCTCCTGGGCCGGGGCGATGGGCCTGTGCCAGCTCATGATGCCGACGGCCAGGGAGGTGGCGGGCTGGCTCAAAGTCGGCGGGCCGATGACCCGGGAGCGGCTGCACGACCCTGACCTGAACATCCGGCTCGGCTCGGTCTACCTGGCTCGTCTGCTCAAGCAGTGGAACGGCAACCTCGCGCTCGCGGTGGCCTCCTACAACGCGGGCGCGGGCAACGTCGGCAAGTGGCTGCGCGCGGCCGGCCAGCGCGACCTCGACGAGTTCATCGAGGAGATCCCCATTCAAGAGACCCGCAACTACGTAAAGCGCGTGCTCGGCTCCTACTCGGCCTATCAACTCCTTCACGGCCGGAGCGCCGCTGCTCCCACGCTCGGCCAAGCGCTCGCCGCGCGCTGAAGAGGCGAGGCTCGCCCGTCCGCGGGCTCGGCCCCC
>ENA-UOOH01001882-UOOH01001882.1-fermentation-metagenome-genome-assembly--contig:-NODE-1882-length-19355-cov-15.322383_pt1 | contig 19355 bp, 13 predicted proteins | sample MGYA00245778_ERZ724025 | MGnify/ENA primary metagenome ERZ724025 (study PRJEB28704, sample SAMN03018313) | fermentation metagenome | biome: anthropogenic terrestrial biome; feature: soil... | reverse complement strand
ATTTCTGTACATTCAATCTTGCCGAAAATTGTACATGCGAAGTTACTGATTACAACAACTCTACCAATCAGACAAATCATCAATGTTGTACGATAAGAATTGCCGTCGTATTCTCCTCTATACACAAAAAACCTGCCTTGTCCCAATTTTGTCAATTGATATTTTAACTATATTTGTATTAAATGCGCTGTAGGCCATTATTTTCAGATGATCATTATTTTTTGCATAATAGTTTTTGTCCGTTTTTTGGTTGAATAGAAAGGCATTATTAACACACTTCAGCAAATAGGGTTTTGGGCACTCGGTGCCGACTTCTGAACTGCATTAACAGAGAGTTAAGCATTGAAAATTTTATTCAGAAACCATTCACTTCACACTAATAAAATGGTTATGAGAGCGAAAGAATACCTTGAAATCAACAGAAAGAAAATCTGTCATTATGAACTGGTGAAAAAATCCATTTACGATCTTTACCCCTTAAGAACAGACAAGCACCAAACAGAAGAGTATTTTAACCGTTATCTTTTTGCCGATATAAGATACCGGATACATCTTCAAAACAATAAATCCGAAACAGAGTTCCGGGAAGAAGAAGACGAGATCAACCGGTCCATAGCCAATCTTATCAGGCTAAAGATATTAAATGCCATTTATCGAGATGAAACATTTATTTACGCATACAACATCATTATAGAGGAAGAAACCCAAAATGACTATCCCATATTGATGTCCTACAAAATCAAGGAAGAAAATCATTCTACGTCTTTAAGGATTGAACTTGAGTGTAAAAAGTATAAAGAAGATTATCCAAAGACTAACCTGGCCGATTATTTACTGGATGATGATAATCTTGAGTTTTACAACCATAGAAAATTTGAAATCTTAAAAGATGAGGAATGGTGGTTGAATGCTTTCAATATGTCGTATGAGTTATTCGACCGTGCCCGTGTACTAGCTAGTGATCCCTTTAAAACCCAGTACATGGTCAAAAATATTTATTTCAACGATAAGCAGCTCGAGAAAACCGTCGTAGACATTTTCCAAAACCTGCTTGTTAATTACACATACGATCTGACTGATGTACAAAATAAAAAATTAGGAATGTTGTCCGATAAAATCTATGAGTATGGAGATGAGCGATTCATGAAGATTGATGACGCCTACCTGAAAAACATCGAGAAACTAGATCTCCGTGAATTGAATTGGGTAAAAGCTACCAGACTTTTTAATTACGAAATAATATACCTTTGGGCAAACCATACAGGTTTCAACCAGGAGCAGAAGCTGAATGTTATTGATCTTATCCAAAAACGCTATAATACAGAAAGACAGAAACATCCCGAAATTTTCATCCATGATCTAGGTCGGTTTTTCACATCACTGCGCGAATTTGTAAAATTCAACTATGTATCCGAACGAAACGAGGGTTATGCAACAAAGATCAAATTAAACAAGCAGGAGCTTGAAGAACTTAAGAAAAACATCATACAAAAAGAGATTGAGATTGAAAAACTCAAAACTGAACTGGCTAAAATAACCGAATCAGTCACGATAAAATCCAACAAGATTGAATTGCTCACAAAAAAACACCGTTCAGAAACCGATCAACTCAGAAAAAAAATTAACGATCTGATACAGGAAAACACAAGTAAAGGAATGACCATGCCGCAACAGGTACTCGCGTTTTATTACCTCTTCAATGAGCTGGGCATAACTTTCAATAACTCAGATAAAACACAGTGGGCAAGATTCATCAACGCATTCACAGGGAAAAATTACCAGAATATCAGGACCGAACTGAACATCGATTTCGATAGCCACAAAACGCAAAAAAACCTTAGGATAATCAAAGACATTTTCTCCGAATTGTTCCCCAGAATAGAGCATCAAATAATTAACGATAGCAAAGAATAAATATGTAGCACTATCGGTAGTAGGGAGTGTAGCCTACAACTCCTACTACAACGGTATTTTTGCTGGTAATATTTGCACCACTGCCTCAACAAAGAGGCGGTGGTTTGCTTTTCTATTGGCACGAAGCAAATCTAGAAGCCTGAAGAAAATGACCGAAAAGACAATCACTTTTAACGATGTGCCGGAGGCGATCTCTTCTCTGATTGCTAAAATAAGCAGACTGGAGAACCTGATAAGCGATGTTGTATCTTCAATTCCCGATGAGATCCAATGGTTGGATATCAATGCACTTTGTGAATATCTGCCAGACAAGCCCGCAAAACAGACAGTCTACGGCTGGGTATGTAATAAATCGATTCCTTATCACAAAAAAGGAAAGAAGCTGCAGTTCCTGAAAAACGAAATCGATCAATGGTTGCTTTCCGATGGAACCGAAGAAGAGGAACCGATAGAATACAACTTTATTCGAAAACAAAGAAAAATCTACAAATGATAACAGATAAAAATCAAACCGACATCCTATCCGAATGGGTTGACTGGATCGATGCGCAAGACATAATGCAGAAACTCCATATCTCACCCCGGACGCTCCAGACCTGGAGAACGAACAACATTCTACCCTTTTCGCGAATCCAGGGAAAGCTCTATTACCGGAAATCCGATATCCTGGCCTTGCTGGACAAGAACTATACGGAGAAAAAGGAAGATCCTTATGACTGCAAACAAGAACAATAATCCCCAAACACCTCAAATAGAAATGGAGTCCAACAATGGTTTTCCTTCTCAAAGATGGGGATTTATCGAAATGCTGGAAATGGACCTGCAGGAATTCAAAAAGCAATTCCAGGCCAATGAAGAGGCACTGAAAATTGATCATTCACAGATACTAAATTCTTTATTTGAACAGATAGATGAGGTGGATTTCCGTCGGGAAGCCGATTTCACGAACGAAGATCAGAAACTCACGAAGAAGCACTACCTGGTTACCTGTATCGAAAAGATTCTGAAAACAGCGAACCGGAACAACTGGGGTATCTGTCGAAATCACGATTTTATATATCTCTATAACGGCGAGTACTGGAGCCTCCTCGATAATATCGAATACCAGACTTTCTTGGGTATAGCTGCGGAGAAAATGGGGGTAGATAGATTTGATGCCCGCTTATACAGCTTCCGAGAACAACTTCTCAAGCAATTCCTGGCCGTGGCAAATTTACCAAATCCTCCTAAATCCGACAAGGTACTGATTAACCTGAAAAACGGAACGTTCGAGATTGATGAGGGAAGATTAAATTTACGTAAACAGGACAGGAACGATTTTATCACCTACCAGCTGCCGTTCTGTTACGATAAAAATGCAGGATGCCCAATATTTATGGATTATCTCAACACTGTTCTACCTGATATCGAACGGCAACAGATCCTGGCCGAGTACCTGGGATATCTGTTCATCAAACCATCGGTGTTGAAGCTCGAAAAAGCATTGTTACTCTACGGCAAAGGAGCAAATGGTAAATCGGTTTTCTTCGAAATAGTCAACTCACTCCTGGGAAATAACAACGTAAGCAGCTATTCACTGCAAAACCTCACCAATGAGAATGGTTACTACCGGGCTATGCTGGCAAACAAACTGCTCAACTATGCCAGCGAAATAAACGGAAAGCTTGAGGCATCCATCTTCAAGCAACTGGTATCCGGGGAGCCGGTAGAAGCACGATTGCCATACGGAGAACCATTCACACTCATAAACTACGCGAAATTGATATTCAACTGCAACGAACTTCCTAGGGAGGTGGAGCAGACGACTGCCTTTTTCCGTAGATTCCTCATCGTTCCTTTCGAAGTAACAATTCCCGAGGATAAACAGGATAAGCAGCTGGCACAGAAAATCATCAGAAATGAATTGTCGGGAGTTTTCAACTGGGTACTGGAGGGTTTGAAGAGGATGCTGAACCAAAAGAATTTTACACAAAGCAATGTAGTGGATAATGTCCTCAAGAAGTATATTAAAGAATCCAATTCGGTCGCGCTGTTCCTCGAAGAAGAGGATTATACAGAATCATATGATGAATATGTGCCTTTAAGAGAATTGTATGTCAAGTACAAATCATTTTGTTACGACGGGAGTTATCACCCAGTATCCAAGCGAAACTTCAGCGAAAGGCTGCGAAACTTGGGAATTGTGCTCGAGAGAAAAAACTTCGGGATGGCAGTCGCTGTTAGAAATACTTTTTTTTAAATGTTACACCTTGTGCACTTACTACACTAATTTCATGTATTTTACCCAAAAAAGGTGTAGCAAGTGTAGTTAGTGCTCCTTTAAAAACTAAATATTATTCTATGTCATTGTATAAAAGGCCCTATCTTGAACCTTATAAAGGGAAATCCACCCGGCACACCTGTCCTGTTTGTAAAACCAAACAATCATTCACGGTCTACCTGGACGGAAACACCGGTAAACCTATTCATTCTGTTGTTGGTAAATGCAACCGTGAAATCAAGTGCGGGTACCATTATACACCGCGACAATATTTCATTGATCATCCTGAACTGAAACACAATCAAACAAAATTCCAACTTTCCAATAACCGTTCACGTCAACAGATAACGGATAAGCCATGTCAAAACCCATCCCAAATTTCACAGATTCATCACAATCTAACACGATCAAATCACCCGCAGAAAATGAATTTCATTCCCTACAAATACGTAGAAGAATCAGTATCTTATAACTCCAACTTTATTCAATTCTTATGCCACCACTTTCCCATTGAGAAAATTGAAATCGCTGTTGAAAATTATGCTCTTGGGGCCACAAAAAAGAAAGATGTAATCTACTGGCAGATCGACATTAATGGAAAGGTTCGAACTGGGAAGATCATGCAATATAACCCTGAAACCGGCCGAAGAGTCAAAAACAAATCCGGAGCCATCAACTGGGTGCACAATAAGTTGAAATACAGCAATCCAGCCTATGCCAACTTCAAACTGTGCCAATGTTATTTTGGTGAACACCTCCTCCGACTTTATCCCGAAAAGCCAGTGGCGATTGTAGAGGCGGAAAAAACCGCAGTCATCGGAAGCATGATCTTCGATAACTACAACTGGCTTGCCGCCGGAAACCTCAACGGTTTAAACTCAGATAAATCTAAGGTGCTGCAGGATAAATATGTTGTTCTCTATCCCGATACTGGCTGTTACAAAAGATGGAAAAATAAGATGATTCAAATCAGGAACAGTATAAATTGTCAAATAGCCATTTCCAACCTCGTCGAAACCCACGCAACATCCGAACAAATTACCGCCGGATACGATCTGGCCGACTACGTCCTCGAACAACTGAAATATAAAGAGCCACTAAAACCTCAAATTGCACATAATTCGGATTCTCCGCAAATCACACTTTTCAGTCCCACACTACAACAAATGATCAACCTCAATCCCTCACTCTTAACCCTCATCAACGAATTTAAATTGGAAGAATGTTATCGCTCAGAATACTGATTAACGAATATATTTGTACATTAATAATTTAATTATCCCCTAAATATGTTGTTCAACTATGTTTATTATTACGATACCCTTAAAATTTGAATCTGCAAACAATTCATTCTGTTTCCTAAATATAAACATTTAGGTAATAGCTTACTTGCTAATTATATAGACTAAAATTGGTTTGATTGATAAAAAATGCGTAAACTTGCATTTAAATTTATGACTTTATACATACAAATTAGATCCAAATCATTTTTATTACAACAATCCGAAATTTAATAAAAAATATCATGATACCAGATTACCAAACACTTATGCTTCCCTTATTGAAAATTACTGCAGATGGACAAGAACATAAATACAGGGATCTTATTGAGGAATTATCCACAGATTTTCAATTAACAGATGAAGAAAGAAAAGAATTTTTAGCCAGTGGTAATCAGGCTATTTTTGATAATAGAGTAGGTTGGGCTAAAACATATTTAAAGAAAGCTGGATTACTTGTCTCTCCTAAAAGAGCAACATTTGTCATCACAGATCTTGGAAGACAAACTCTAGCCAAGAATTTGGATAGAATAGACAATAGGTATCTGAGACAGTTTCCCTCATTCTTAGAATTTCAAAATATTTCTCACAATGGTGGTGAGACAGAAGAAGGAACAGAAAGTCTCGAAATTCAAAAACAGACACCCGAAGAAACCCTCGATAAAGCTTATCAAAGTATTAGGGAGTCATTGGCATTCGATCTCCTGAATAAAGTGGTTCAACTTTCTCCCGCATTCTTTGAAAGACTTGTTGTGGAATTGTTAGTCAAGATGGGATATGGTGGTTCTATTAAGGATGCTGGTAAAGCAATTGGGAAAAGTGGTGATGAAGGTATTGATGGTACCATCAAAGAAGATAAGCTTGGCCTGGATATTATTTATATTCAAGCTAAACGATGGAGTCCCGGAAACACAGTTGGCAGACCTGAACTACAAAAATTTGTGGGGGCACTTGCTGGCCAAGGTGCCAAAAAAGGAATTTTTATTACGACTTCAAGTTTCTCCAATGATGCCAAATCATATACTCCAAGAAATGAAACCAAGATTGTACTCATTGATGGAGAACAATTGGCTCAGCTTATGATTGACCATAATCTTGGTTGTACAACTCAACAGATCTACGAGTTGAAAAAAATTGATAGCGACTATTTTGGTGAGGAATAACAATATAAGAATAAAAACACAAATTGGTTATTTTTCAAATTAATCGTTTCTTTTGAGAAAGGTCAAAGGAATGGGATTTTTTCATTTATCAAATGTATGAACATTGCACAAATTGAGGAAAACGTTCAAGGAATAGTTAGGTCTTTTGATAAGGAGACTTTTATTTTTGATTTACTCCTAGCTTATGGATTACCAAAAGCTTCTATTAGTCGTTTACAAAAAGGAAATCTGAACCTTTCGAAAATTAATGGCGATATTTCGTGGAAGAAAAAACTGCTTTACCGTCAAGTTGAAGATGGTGATCTCTTTGAAGAAATCTCGGATTTGTCTAGTCAGTTCAAGCATGACCAACGATTTATAATTGTTACCGATTTAATAACTCTTCTGGCTATTGATACAAAAACAGACGATAAGTTAGATATTGAAGTTAAAAATCTCCCCAGGCATTTCGATTTCTTTTTGCCATGGGCTGGTATGGAAAAGGCTCAGCATCTGATAGAAAATCCTGCTGATGTGAAAGCAGCTGGTAAAATGGCAAAGCTTTTTGATGAGATCAAGAAAGATAACCCCGACAATTCTCCTGAGTTTATTCATGGATTAAATGTTTTTCTCTCTCGATTGCTGTTTTGTTTCTTTGCTGAAGATACGAATATATTCACAACCGGTCAGTTTACGAACTCAATCGCTTCCCACACGCAAGTTGATGGTAGCGATTTGAATTTGTATTTCGATAGACTTTTTGAAGTTCTTAATACACCTGCAAAAGATAGAATAGATCTCCCAGCATATTTAAATGCATTTCCTTATGTGAATGGGGGCTTGTTTGCAAGTTATTTTCCTACACCTGTTTTTTCTCGCAGAAGTCGCCAAGCGATAATTGATAGTGGAGAACTACTCTGGAAAGAAATTAATCCTGATATCTTTGGATCGATGTTTCAGGCAGTCGTTTCTGTAGATCAACGTGGAAGCCTTGGGCAGCACTATACTTCAGTGCCAAACATAATGAAGGTGATCGAGCCTTTGTTTTTGGATGAGTTATACGATGAGTACGAGAAAGCAAAAGGGAACAAGAAAAAACTAAACGATATACTTGTTAGGTTAAGCAAAATAAAAATCTTTGATCCAGCTTGTGGGAGTGGTAATTTCTTAATTATTGCCTACAAGGAACTCCGTAAACTGGAAATGAAAATTATAAAAGACTTGGGAATTATTGCTTTTTCTAACATCTCCTTAACCAATTTTTATGGGATTGAAATTGATGATTTCGCACATGAAATTGCTCAATTATCCTTATGGCTGACAGAGCATCAAATGAACGTAGAGTTTTTCAATCAATTTGGGCGCACAAACCCCACTTTACCTCTTCGTGAGGCCGGGAATATCGTGCAAGGTAACGCCTGCCGTTTGGATTGGAATCAAGTATGCCCAAAACTGGAAGACGATGAAGTGTATGTATTGGGAAATCCACCGTATTTGGGGTATAGCCTTCAATCCACAAAACAAAAAAAAGATATGGAATTGGCTTTTTGTGGATATAATACTTTTAAGAATCTGGATTATATTTCTTGTTGGTTTATAAAAGGGGCTAACTATATTAAAAACTCAATGTCTCAAATTTCTTTAGTAAGCACAAATTCCATATGTCAAGGTGAGCAAGTTTCATCTTTGTGGCCAATAATACTCGGTTCTAATATTGAGATTTCTTTTGCATATACTTCTTTTAAATGGACAAATAGTGCAAAAGCAAATGCTGGCGTAACTGTTATAATCATTGGTTTGAGAAGAGTCTCAGCAAATAAAAAATATATTATAAATGATCTAACTAAAAAACTTGTAAGTAATATTAGTCCATATTTAATTGAGGGAGACAATTCAATAGTTGAAAAAAGAAGCAATCCCTTATCAAAAATAAAACCAATTTTGAGAGGTAGTGGTCCAGTCGATGGAGGGAATCTTATTTTTACGACAGATGAAAGGAGTAAAATTGTAGAAAATAACCCAAATTCAGAAATATTGTTTCGTAGATTGATTGGAGCCAATGAATTAATTAATTCAGAAGAAAGATGGTGTTTATGGATTGATGAGACGCAATTTGAGTTTGCATTAAATTTTAGTGAAATAAAAGAAAGAATTGAGGCGGTCAAAGCTTTTCGTTCTAAAAGCTCCAAAAAAGCAACAATTGAAGCAGCAGATAAGCCATACTGTTTTGCAGAGGTTAGACATTTTGAAACTGATTTTATATTAATACCATCGCATTCATCTGAGAACAGGAAATATATTCCAATTGGTTTTCAGAGAAGAGGTACTATCACAACTAATTCTGCTCAGGCTATTTATGATGCTGAACCTTGGATTTTTTCTATGCTAAATTCAAGAACACACATGATTTGGGTTAAAACTGTTTGTGGTAGTTTAGAAACTCGAATTAGATATTCTTCTTCTTTGGGCTACAACACCTTCCCCTTCCCCCAAATCACCGACAAACAAAAAGAAGAGCTTACCCTATGCACCTTCCGTATATTAGAAGAACGAGAAAAGTACAGTGAGAAAACCCTTGCTCAGCTCTACGACCCCGATAAAATGCCCGAAGGCTTGCGTGAAGCCCATCGTTTGAATGATCTTGCGGTTGAAAGGTGCTATCGGAGTAAACCCTTTGAAAGTGATGAAGAACGGTTGGAATATCTTTTTAAATTATATGAAAAGATGATAGAAGAAGAAAGAGAAAGAGGTTCTTTGTTTAAAAGTGATAAAAAGAAAAAATCCAATAGTAAAACCAGATAGTATGGAAACTCTATTGTATAGTTTATTGCAATCAACTACCGAAACGGAAGTTTTAGAATTTAAGGAAGCCAAGACCCAATATGAAAAAGACAAATTGGGTAAATATTTCTCTGCTTTAAGTAATGAGGCTAACTTGAAAGGGAAATCTGCTGCCTGGATTCTATTGGGAGTGAATAATCAAAAACAGGTGGTGGGTACAAATATTTCAGATACACAATTAAATGAGTATAAGTCCGAGATTTCAAATCATACATCTCCAACATTGTGTTTTATTGATGCATACCGTTTAAAAGTAGAAGGAGGAACTGTTATTATGTTGCAGATTCCACCTGCTCCTCAGGGGATGCCTGTGGCATGGAAAGGTTTTTATTATGGACGTGATGGAGAAAGTCTTGGAGGATTAAATATTAACGAGCTTGAACGTATTCGTAGCCAGAGTAAAATAGTTGATTGGAGTGCTCAGATTATTGAAAAGGCAACGATTCATGATTTATCGTCCGAAGCAATCTTGATGGCTCGTGAGCAATATAGAGAGAAGAACCCAAAATTGAAAGATGATATCGATCAATGGGATGATAGTACGTTTTTGAACAAAGCAAGGATTACTATTGATGGTAAAATAACCAACACTGCAATTGTTTTATTAGGTAAACCCGAATCAGAGCATTTATTAAGTCCCGCTTTGGCGAGAATTACCTGGGTCTTGAAGGACCGTGATGGTTTCGACAAAGATTACGAACATTTTAGTTGTCCTTTTTTACTACAGGTACAAAATGTGTATGCAAAAATCCGTAATATCAAGTACAGGTATATGCAGGAAGGTACTTTGTTTCCCGATGAAGTAAACCAATTTGAACCCTACACAATTCGAGAGGCTTTAAATAACTGTATTGCTCACCAGGATTATACCATGGGGGGTAAGATAAACCTTGTTGAACGAGAAGACGGAGTTCTTATTTTTTCTAATTCTGGTGATTTTATTCCCAAGTCAATTGAAAAGGTCATTGAAGCGGATGCTCCGGAAACAAGATATAGGAATCCCTTTTTAGCCAGTGCTATGGTTAACTTGAATATGATTGATACGATTGGAAGCGGCATTAAACGTCTATTCGTTATACAAAAAGAGAAGTTTTTTCCATTGCCTGACTATAATTTAAGTGATCAGAAAGTGACTGTTGCTATAATTGGGAAAGTCATTGATGTGAATTATGCTAGGAAATTGGCACAAATGAAAGGACTTTCATTGGCTGAAATCATGTTGCTTGATAAGGTTCAAAAAAATAAAGAATTAACTAAGTCGGAAATTCAATTTTTGCGTAATAGTGGACTTATTGAAGGTCGAAAACCAAACATACATATTTCAAGCATGGTCGCTTCTGAAACCGGGCAGAGAGCTGATTACATTAAGCAGCGAGGAATTGAAGATGATTACAGTAAAAAAATTATTTTGGATTATCTTATGAAATTCAAACAAGGAACAAGACGTGATTTTGAGAAGGTTTTATTGAGTAAACTATCGGATGGATTAAACATAGAACAAAAAAAGAACAAGATTAAAAACCTTTTGCAATCACTTAAAAATGAGGGCAAGATTGTTCCTTATGGGAAAATATGGAAACTTTCAGAAAATGTCTAATGTCTAAATGAACCATTTTTTAGACGAACATTAGACATTTTTTTAGACGAATATTACACGTAAGAAACAGATATACAAGAGTATATATAATGTATACGACCTTTTGTAAATTAAATTTTTGATGGAATGCCGGATATAGTACACGTAACTTATGCCCAAACAGGTCAAAGCGCTAACGTAAATTCAATGGGGATGCGTGAAATGCAGGAAAAAGCGTATCAATACCGTGATGCCCAATATCTATTGCTGAAATCTCCACCTGCTTCTGGTAAATCCAGGGCACTGATGTTTTTGGCTCTGGACAAACTCAAAAATCAAGGTATCAAAAAAGTGATCGTTGCCGTTCCTGAACGATCTATTGGGAGCTCGTTTGCAAAAACCGATTTAATGCGATGGGGTTTTTTTGCAAACTGGGAACCAAATGATAAGTATAACCTTTGTACTCCCGGAAGCGACAATAGTCGAAGTAAAGTGAAATCGTTTCATCATTTTATGGAGAACAACGAGCAAATCTTAATTTGCACACATGCAACACTTCGCTTTGCCTGTGAAGGCCTTCCTGAAGAAATGTTTAACGACTGTCTACTTGCTATTGACGAATTTCACCATGTTTCAGCTGATGTGAATAACCGTTTAGGGGATTTACTCAGATCAATCATGCAGAAATCTACTGCACATATTATTGCCATGACTGGCTCCTATTTTCGGGGCGATTCTGTCCCAGTTTTGAAACCAGAAGACGAGGTTCGTTTTACTAAAGTAAAATACAACTATTACGAACAGCTGAACGGTTATAAGTTCCTTAAATCATTGGGTATTGGTTATCATTTTTATCAGGGAAGATATACGGATGCGATTACAGATGATTTACTGGACACAGACAAGAAAACCATATTGCATATCCCAAATGTAAATTCGGGTGAATCCACTAAACAAAAGCATGATGAGGTTGACTTTATTATTGACTCAATAGGTTCTGTTATTAGACAAGATCCGAGAACTGGAATTATATTTGTGAAGCGTGAAACTGACGGTAAGGTAATTAAAGTTGCTGATCTAGTTGAGGATAATGCGAGTGAAAGAGACAAGTTAGTCTCCTATTTGCGCAATATTCAATCTCCAGATGATGTGGATTTGATTATCGCATTGGGTATGGCCAAAGAAGGATTCGACTGGCCCTATTGTGAACATGCTTTGACTGTTGGATACCGTGGATCTCTCACTGAAATTATTCAAATCATTGGACGAACAACACGTGACAGTCCTAACAAGAGCCATGCTCAGTTCACCAATCTGATCGCACAACCCGATGCATCTGATGATCTTGTAAAATTGTCAGTTAATAATATGCTGAAAGCAATTACTGCATCTTTGCTTATGGAGCAGGTGTTGGCACCAAACTGGAATTTTAAAACTAAAATATCCGACGAAGATGAGGCAAAGTCCGGTGAAATTAAAATTCGTGGTTTTAAAGAGCCCAGTACAAAGCGTGTAAAAGATATTATTGAGTCTGACTTGAACGATTTGAAAGCTGCTATTCTACAAGATGATACTATGCTCAAGGCAATGCCTGGAAATGTTGATCCTGAGGTGATAAATAAGGTATTAATTCCCAAGATTATTCGTGTAAAATACCCGGACTTGTCAGATGTCGAGGTTGAAGAGATTCGACAGCAGGTTGTGGTCGATTCCGTTATAAGGAACGGTGAATTAAAAGAATCGGGAGATAAACGGTTTGTTCGAATGGCTGATACCTTTGTTAATATTGATGATCTGCATATTGACCTGATTGACAAAGTAAATCCGTTTCAGAAAGCATTTGAGATCTTATCAAAATCTGTGACAACTAATGTTTTGAAAGTGATACAGGAAACAATTGAGGCTACCCGAATCAAAATGGACTTTGAAGAGGCCCGTATTTTGTGGCCAAAGATCCAGAACTTTGTAAAAACATACAAGAGAGAACCAAGTTTCGCAGCTACCGATCCATTGGAAAAAAGAATGGCTGAATGTATCATTTACCTGAAAGAAGAACAACGTAAGAGATTGTAGCAGATGGATAAGGAAAAAATTCTGGAAGAGATATTTAACAACGATCCGTTTGGCTTACTTAAAGTTCAGGTAAGATATTCTTCCGTGCGTACTGAAGATGAAAGGTTGGTTGAAAAATTTAAGGAAATTGTGTTGTTTTATGAAAACAACAATCATACAGAACCTACTCCCAATATTTTAGATGTAAAAGAATATGAACTTTACTCAAGATTGAAAAGTCTTAGAGAGAATCAGGACAATATTGAAAAATTAACTGCTCTTGATGTTTATGGTCTGCTTCATAATGAAAAAAAGGAAATCAATTCATTTGATGATATTTTTAACGATAAAATATTCAGTTTATTGAATAACGATACGGAGGGTTTGTTCGATTTCAAACACACACCACAGGAATATGATAAAGCCAAAACCGACTTTATTGCCCGCCGTAAACCCTGTAAGAATTTTAAAAAATATGAATCCCTTTTCAAAGAAATACAAAGAGATTTGGCTAATAATAAACGAAAGCTGATACCATTTACAGAAAGTCTTCTCAAGCCTGGTAATTTTTATGTAAACAATGGAATATTACTTTTTCTTGAATCGGTAGATTATAGGAAAAGGATCTGGAAAAGGGGGGAGAATGAACCAAATAAGGTCCGTGAGTTTGAAGACGGAAGAACAAGAACAATTTTTGAAAACGGAACGGAATCAAAAATGTTGTTGAGATCGTTAGCGAAGGCGTTAATAATGAATGGAAGGGCTGTGACTGAAAACATTCACAAAGTGAACATGGATTTTGAATCTTCTCTCAAATCAATAACAGATGAAGACGAGGAAGCAGGTTATATCTATGTGCTAAAGTCGATGAGTAAAGACAGTCGTATCGCGTCCTTGCAAAATTTGTACAAGATTGGTTATTCAAAAACAGATATTATTGATCGGATTAAAAATGCCGAGAAGGAACCTACATATTTGATGGCTCCGGTTGATTATATTGCTGGTTGGAAATGTTACAACATGAACCCTCAGAAATTTGAACAACTCATCCATAATTTCTTCGGCAAATCTTGTTTGGAGGTAGATGTTTTTGATGAAAAAGGGAAACGTCATTCGCCTCGTGAATGGTTCATTGCTCCCCTTGAGGTAATTGAACAAGCCATCGATCTGATCATCAACGGTAAGGTTGTGTACTATAAGTATGATTCCGAAAATATGACAATAATAAAGAGATAACTTTTATTTTTTCTCTCAATATCAATATTCGCATAATTATTCTGATAATTATTGACGTGAATTCACCTCTCGAAATGCAAAGAATAAACGTAATCATGAATAATAGATTTGTTTCATTTGAGTCCGGCCACTTGTTGGATTGATCTATTCTATTTCTGTACAGCATTGTTTTAAACTTTAGGAGACAGATGTGATGCACTATTCTCAATTATCAATACATGAGAAATTTTGCATTCATATAACAAGTGATTGAGTAATTACCAAATTTACCATTTTTACATTCGCACAACAGCCTGTTGCAGTATAATGCACCCCCCCCGGCAAAAACAACCTTTACATTTCTATACCCTCCCGGTTTAAAGATCACATTCGAGAATTTCTCTCTAGCAGCTGCAATAATCCGGTCACAGCGGAAATTGGGGAATCGCAAAAGAAAAGTGTACCAAAATAAAATACAGATCCGATACCCAAAGCATCAATCATAGAAACCTTCAAATTCCCAATTCCCCCTGTTCTCCTGCCAGGAAAAGGCTGTTTTTGCCTTACCGACAGTGCAACCCATAAACCGTCTTGTGTTCCTTTCAACATACCCCCGGGCTGTTCTGATCGAAGCTTTTCCCAAATCATACGCTGGTCTCCTCTTGCCTTTAATCTGCAGCAGTATCAATCGCCATCCCGTTTCTACAACCGTAAATCCCGTGAATTAAACAGAACAGGTTATAAGGTGTTCGTCAATCGCTCACTTAATGCAATAAAGCATGTGAGCAAGGGCAAGCTATAAACAGTGGCACTAAAAAATCTCCACACCGCAACTTCCATTGTATTTATCAAGAATCAATCGTGTTTTTGCCGTTGAGATTATTCGTTTTGCTCTTCAGCAATCACTGCGGGTAGTATTTTTTCGCCACCCTTGCACACACCGCATCCACACTTCACGCTTGTGCTCCGGCACACTCGCTTCGCTTCGTTTGGTGCTCATCGTGGCGTAGCCGCTTGTTTTATTGCACGACGCTCACTCAATCCTCACCCGTGGCTACTCTTGCCCCCTTATAAACCCCAATACGGTATTCACTTACGCTCATACATTTTTTGAAAGGGGGCAATCGCCACTGAGTGTTCTGCTCGCCTGCTAGTCGCTCGGGCTTCGCGGGGTGTCACACTTTTTGTAAAAACACTGCCCCTCCGCTCTTGCAGTGTTCATTTCGCTCACTACGTCGATTGTTGCCCACATTCTTCGTTCTCCAATCTCCTCTTTCGCTACATTCACACCGCACCGCTGTATCAAGGGCAAAAGTCAGGTTCCGCTCGTCTGCACGTTCCGTTTTCGCTCATTACACTTTTGGCACTTATTCCCAATCATTATAATTTTCACCAACCATCTTTACGGATTGCAACCAAGTTTGCTTTGCACTTCGTTTCAACCCGTACTTTCCAAAGTCCCAACGTTCCATTCGCTCAATTCCACTTATGCTACTCGCTGCACCAGGCATTTGCCTCTGCCCCTACCCATAAACAAAAAGATGCGCCACCCCAGCTGATCACAGTAGCCGTCAGGCGCACTCGTAAACTCATGCTTTCTTCTGCCACCACCCTCGCTCCACTCGCTGCGGCTCGCGCCTAGTCACTCCGCAAGAAAAAACATGTCGCTTCGCTCCTCAGTTTTTCCATTGCTTCGTTCCAGCTCAAGGCTGATAACCTGTTCACAGCTTTTCCATTAACTTTCATAAATGTTGACAGGTAATTTTATAACCGTTGGCACAGTGGAAATTCAAAACCCATCCTAAAGAAAGCAATATAAGATAAGCATTAAATGTTACTAAACTCAGCGAAACAGACGTCGCTTCGCTCCGTATCCTGTTTTCTTGCTTCGTTGTAACCATACTTGGTCGATAAAATCAACTCAGCTTTTAGCGGCTCATTATAGGTCCAAAAAAAGGAAACCGAAACACAATGTTATCCCTTGATACTGATAAAATTACCATTTCCAACCGGTTCTATCCTGGAGTTGATAAAGTTCGTTAACAACGGATTGAAACAGAGCTACAAGAAGAACATTCGTTTAAAACGGAGTGTGAGGTACAGCTGATAGATTTTGTACATGCCTATGAACTCCAGCCATCTCTGTTTTTAACTCCAATCCCAGGCACAAAAAATACTGGAAGTCATTGACGCGTTAAACCCGAAATATCACAAAGAAGTAGTTCGTCTCGCTACTTAAGATACACTAAAACAAAAGCTACGTCAAGAACACCTCTCCCTATACTACACCACCTAAATATAGGAAATTTTAACTGTTGGGATCTAGGTTTATTCTTTTTGTAAGAACTTAAGCCATTTAAACTGGGTAAAGCACTACTCCATTCTGCGTCAAAGTCTGATTAATCAGTTTAATCCATAGACGTACGTAAAAAATAATGATAGATAAATGAGGCAGTTTGATAGAAATTAACTAAACTTGTAGTCAATACATAAGTGAAAAAAAAGCGACCTCTATGCTATTCTCTAGTATGTGTTCTATTGTTACTACATCGCAATAATATGCGTGACAAAAAAATCAAGCTAACTATCCTGCTAACGAACAAGTATCACTTACTCGAAGATACAAAAATATCTTGGATGACACTTTTGGAAAAAGCTGACTATTAGAACAGGGATTTAGTATGAAGGTATAGGCTGTATGAAATGTTATTTAAATAGAAAGAAAAATAGTAAGAAAAATAGTAAGTAATCTGAGTTGATGCTATGAATATTAAGTATTTACCCAAAAAAGTATTTCTAGATACGAATATTTACGAGGAAAATAATTTTTTACATGGAACGAAAATTCACAATATGTTTGAGTATTCCAAAAAAGGAATTGTCAACTTATACATGACAAAAATTTCCTATTGGGAACTCAAAGAAAGGATACGAATAAATTTGGAAAAGGCGGTAAACGAACAAAGGGGATTTGTTGATTCAATCAATAAAACTAGGATCCTTAGAAACTTAAATAGGTATGAAAACATTTTAAGACCAACATTGAATATTACAGGCGCTTTGACCGAAATAACTAAGAAACTTGACAACTTAATTGAATGTGCTAACGTCCAATTTATAGATTCAAATATAGTAGATGCAGAAAGTGTATTTGACTTATATTATAGAAGTCTTCCCCCATTTAGTACACGTGAAAATAAAAAACATGAATTCCCCGATGCATTTATCATAAAGACAGTAGATAAGTGGTGTGAAATGAATTCAACAAAAATGATTTTTGTTACTAAGGATAATGACTTTAATAATTATAAAAGTAGCAGGATAATTTTCAAGAATGATTTAATTCTGTTACTTGATGAAATCACTGAATATTTTGATTCAACCCTTTCTACTCAGATTCTACCTGAGATCAATAGAAGAGTCAAGCATTTTGAAGATGAGCTTTTATCTAATGTAGAAGATGAACTCGATAAAAGAGTAAGGATTGATTCGGCATTTACCAATCTTTATAATTTCAAAATGTCAAAACCAGTTTTCGTTGATTATAAGGTTACATCTTTAATGCCAGACTATGCTGATGTCTCTTACTTTGTCAAGGTGCCTTTTTCTGTGGATGTTTTTCCTACTGAATTTGATGTACATCAAAATGTTTTTCCCGATAACATTAAACCTAAACGTATTACAAGTGAAGTGATCTTACCTTGTGATTTTGAATTTCATTTTGATCGCGAGAGTAATATTAAGATAAAATGGATCAACTCCAATGAGCCAATTAATTTTAAACTAGATTTGAGAAACTGAAATAATGATTCTTATATTCTTGTGTGATAGTTCTAGGTCTATACTGTTGTTATACTGTACAATATGAATTTACACGATCACAGATTAAATAATATAGATCATTTTTACATTATCTTAATTACGAATTATGTTGCGTCAATCTGAAACAATAATCGACAAACTAGGAAAGATCTTATTATTCAGTGTTGAAGACTTTTGTAATAAAATCGTTCTTGGAAATAACTGTTTTATTTGTGGTGCAGACAATCGTTCAAAGTTTTTTAATGATGAACATATCATACCCGATTGGATATTGCGAAAGTATAGTCTCCATAACCAGCATATTACATTACCAAACTCAGCTCTTTTTAAGTATGATCGCTATAAAATTCCTTGTTGTAGAAACTGTAATTCTCTTCTTGGTGAGAAAATTGAGAAACCAGTAAGTAACCTTCTAAAACTATCATACTCAGAAATATGCCATGCCCTATCTTCAAATGAAAAAAATATATCACTGTTATATACGTGGTTAATGCTTATTTTTTTTAAAGTGCACCTTAAGGATAATTATTTTAGTAAAAATCTAAATCATCAGAAAGGAGATCTAAAAATAGGAGATAGTTATGATTGGAGCGAAATGCATCATATACACTGTGTAATTCGAAAAGATTATACGAATGCTATAATTGACAGGAACATTATTGGAACTATTTTTGTCGTACCAGCATTTAATCATAAAGATATAGTCCCCTTTGACTACACTGACAATTATGCTGGTAAAGTTGTAATGTTGCGTCTCGATGAGTTTTGTATATTTTGTGTTCTTAATGATTCATGTGGCGTTTTTAATCTTTTTTATGATAGTTTTAAGAAAATCAACGGACCATTAACTCCGTTTCAACTTAAAGAACTTTTTACCCATCTAGTTTACATTAATCTCCGTATAAAGGAAAGACCTGTTTTTTTTTCATCGTTTAGTTCTAACGGAAATTATAATATTAATGCGATATTTCCAGATATTGTAGAACTTGTTCCTGAAAGTGAATTTTCCTGTACACGTGGAGAATTATTATTTTATTATTGTAAGGATTTAATTGGACCAATTGAGAACAGAGAAAAAATATTGGATGAAATAAAAAATGGGAAAAGAAGGTATTTATTTGATAATAATGGTGATTTTATTAATTTTAGAAAAGAATTTGATTAAATTGTTGAGGCAATAGTTATTTTTATTCTAAATCCGATAAATGCCACCTCCGCAAAGGTACGGTGACTTTCGATGTAATCTTGCAAGG
>ENA-UOOH01001880-UOOH01001880.1-fermentation-metagenome-genome-assembly--contig:-NODE-1880-length-19359-cov-19.001088_pt1 | contig 19359 bp, 12 predicted proteins | sample MGYA00245778_ERZ724025 | MGnify/ENA primary metagenome ERZ724025 (study PRJEB28704, sample SAMN03018313) | fermentation metagenome | biome: anthropogenic terrestrial biome; feature: soil... | reverse complement strand
GATATCGCAGGAAGCGGATCCAAGGTGGCCTTGCTATTGAGTATGCCGGACCGGGGCCCGCACTTTGTCTCCCCGTCGAAGGCCACAGGAAACCTGATGAGGAATGCACGCCGGGCCGTCTTATCTCTGCGGGGCCCGCGGTCTGCAGCGCAGGGGGTCTCTCCTGTTCCCGGAGCTGCTGGAGGAGCCGGTTTGCCGTCTTCTTTGGGATCCCAGTCTGCTCGTAAAACTCGGCCGAACTGAAGATCGGCGCCCCGAAGAGCGCGTCGATCGCGGCGACGGCATACTGCGACCGGGTCACCTCCGGCACCGTCTGCTTCATCTCGGTGTAGAGGTCGAGGATCGCCTTTGCTTTCCGGCCGTTCGCCCCCGCCTGCTCCTCGACGGCGTGGAGGAAGAACGCGATCCAGCCGTTCCAGTCCCCGTCCCGCGAGACCGCGAGCGGCCGCTCGTAGTAGACCGGCCGGTGCCGCTCAAGGTAGGCGCTGATATAAAACATCGGGCTTCCAATCAGCCCCTTCTCGTAGAGGATGAGCGGGACGAGCATCCGCCCGATATGCCCGTTGCCGTCGCAGAACGGGTGGATGAGTTCGAACTGCGCCTTCAAGACCGAGAGCTGGACGAGGACGTCTTTCTCCTCGCTCTGCAGGTATGCCTCCCAGTCCGCGAGCGCCCCGGGAACCCTATCCGGCGCCGGCGGAACGAAGACCGCGTGCTCGATGTGAGCGTCCCGCCCGATGAAGTTCTGGATCGTGCGGATGCACCCCGGCTCCCGGTCCATGCCCCGGCTGTCGGCGAGCAGGATCCGGTGCAGGTCGCAGACGAGGCCCGTATCCAGCCGCCGGGTCTTGAGGGCTTCCACCGCGGTATTCAGCGCCTCCCGGTAGTTGATGATCTCCTGGATATCGGCAAGGGCCGCATCGCCGATCGGCTCCTTCGGGTTCGCCTCGAACCGCAGGACGTCCTCAAGCGATGCCTGCGTCCCCTCGATCCGTGACGAGAGCACCGCCTCCTGCGTCAGGAGCGGGGAGAGCAGGAGCCGTGGGTTCGGGATCGCCTGGAGGATGCCGTCGTACCGGGCGAGGGCGCGGTTTGCCGACGCAATCCGGGGGATATGGGTCTCCCAGTCAATGCCGGCCGGGGGCAGCGTCTCCGGGACGTAGGGTTGGACTGTCATGCTGTTCCTGCCTCCTTGCTATCCCCGGTCGTCATTCTTCACCCTCCGCAAGGTCGATGAGGTCGTAATTCGTCCGCACCACCCCGATATCGTGCTCGATGAGCAGACTCACCATCTGCTTGCCGTTCATCAGGGCAATCGGCGTCTTGTCCGGTTGCTCCGCGTCCTGCCGGGCACCCGCGGAGAAGTCGCTCGTGGTGATGATCAGCCCCTGCTCGTGCGCCCCGAGGGAGCCCCTGACCTGCTGGACAACCGGCGCCTAGACGTTGCTCTTCCAGCGCTTCACCTGGACCGCCATCTTTGTCTGGATGACGTCGCCGGCAACGAGCGTACCCCGCACGTCGATGCCCCCGTCGCCGCTCGCCCGCGTGACCGTAACATCCTCAAACCCGATCTTTGCGAGCAGTTCCCCGACAAGCTCCTCGAACGCGGCGGGATCCATCGTCCTGATCTGCTGCAGAAGGCGCTCCCGCACCTCCCGGTTATGCACCTCGATCTGGTAGGGAAGCCCCCGTTCGTGCCACCGGGTCAGCCCGACGTAGCCCTTGCCGAACTTCTCGAACCTCGGGAGTTCCCCCGCTTGATCTGCCGCTGAATCTCGGTGAGAACCGCGGCGTACATCGTCGCTTCAGGCGTCAGTCCCCCGGTTGTGATCAGGTGGAGGCCGAGAGCCTTTCGCGTGATATCCCGGTAGTGCATCGGCTGCCCCCGGCATACTCCTCCAGCACCATCTCGGCGGCATCGAGGAACGACAGGGAGGCCGGTTCCGGATCGTCTTCCCGGGAGGGAGGATGACCACCAGCCTCACGACACCCGAAGACGCCGGGCGCTGCCCGATAGAATCTGGATCGATCCCCATTCTCCTTGATATCCACGGTTATCCTGGCGTTGACCGAGTCCCAGGGGGTCAGCCCTGCGCTCGACCAGAGACCCTGATCGAGCACCCGTTGCGTGATCTCGCGGCAGTGGAGCGGCTCGCCTGTTGCACGGAGCACCTCATACACGGCCTCAAGGACACTCATCCCATCATCTCCTTCAGGCAATCCCTGGCGAAGGCGGTTCCGGTTTGCGGCGGCGAATACGTGGGATTGCACCAATTCGTTCATTTCATACATCCATCTTCACTGCACCCTCACCTGGTGCACCATCACCTCAGCCTTCTGGATCAGCTCATCCGGAAGTTCTCTTGCCCCAATCTCAACCCTCAATTTGATCTGCTCTGCCAGCTCGGCTACTTGCGTTCGTACGTCCCCTGCCGAGTACCTGGCGAGATCGACCGCATATTTGTATGCGACCGCAAGGTCGCCGATCTTCATGTTTATCAGCACCAGGTCTCCGCAGTAGTAGGCTGATCGATGAGGATCGTTCATCCGGATGCTCTCCTTCAGTGACCCAGCATAGTTCATCTTCAGGTATGTTGCAAGGGCTTTCTGGAGGTCGGCGACCGACTGATATCGCTGCTCCGGGTCTTTCTCAAGACACTTCAGGATGATGGCATCCAGGGGTTCTGCGTCGGGGCGAACGGCACCTGGCCGCTTCGGCGCTTTCGTCGCAATCGCCATCCCGATCTCGACCATGCTCTCGCCGGCAAATGGCAACTGCCCGGTGATCAGTTCGTACAGGATCACCCCAAGTTGCCAGATGTCTGTTCGCTCATCTTTTCGATCACCCCTGATCTGCTCTGGAGCTGCATAATGGGCAGTAAATGAGGGTGAAGCAGACAATGAAGCCCTGGAAACAATCTTGCTCAAACCCCAGTCGGTTATCTTCGGGACGCCGTCCCTGAGCATAATGTTCTGCGGCTTGAGGTCCTGATGGATGATAGAGCTGGCATGGGCATACTTCAAGCCTTCACAGATATTGAGGATGAGCGTGGCTGCTTCATGGGAGGGAATCGGTCTTCTCATATCGGCAAGTGAGCCGTTACAGTATTCCATCTCGATGAACGGGACCGGTAGAATATTGTAATCGATAACCCTGACGATATTGCGGTGGTCAAGATGCACCCAGTTCTGGATCTCGGCAATAAATGACTTTCCCGTTGATGGATCGAGTGCTATCGGGACTTTAACCGCGACGACGCTCCCGTCGCGTTTTGTAGCCATAAACACTCGTGCAAATCCGCCCTGACCTATAAGCATGCTCTTCGTGTACTGTGATGCGAGGCTCACGAGGATGCTCTGCAGGTCCGGCGGGTCCGGTTGAGGAGATGACACATCTCTCCCTCTTCGGGGCAGCATGTATCGGATCGTCAGGCTGGCGCCTTTCCCTTTTGTGGGGGCATTGAGGATCCGGTCTTTGTCCTGCATCTCCTGGTACATGACATCGCAGCAAACCGGTATGCGATGACGAGGGCCAGGATATCCTCCCAGGGAGCGGTGGAGTTCGCCGGAGTTGACGTCGATCGAAGTTCTTCCAGCGTCCTGCGCGCGCGAAAAGAGATCTGCAAGTTCTTGCCGGAAGCTATTCGCGGTAAGCGGTACGGACTGCGCAGCAGGCTTGCCCTTCCAACCGCGCTGCGATCTGTCAGGTTTTAATTGTGCAGAGATCCGGTTCAGCCGGGTCTCTGCATCGTGGAGTTCAGGATCGATCTTCAAAGCAGTTCTGTAGCAGTGAGCGGCTTCCTGAACTCTTCCGAGTTCTTCGAGTGCTCTACCTTTCCCGTACCACGGCCAGACAAACACTGGTGAGGCGCTGATTGCTCTGTCAAAACAGTTCAGTGCATCTTCAAATCTCCCCATTCTGGTGAGCGTGAGCCCTTTCCCGTTCCAGGGCCAGGAGAATGATTTGATCTTCAACGCCCGGTCATAACAGGCAATTGCCTGGCTATACTGTCCAAGTTCTCGGAGAGCATCACCCTTCCCGTTCCAGGGATATGCATAACCCTGTTTGAGCGCGATTGCCTTCTCATAACTCTTTACCGCTTCCGCATGGCGTCCCAGGTTTTTCAGTGAATTTCCACGTGCATTCCAAGCGTAGGAGTAACCGGGGCTGAGCTCGACTGCTTTTGAACAGCATTCGAGAGCTTCGCCATGCTTTCCAAGACCGAGCAGGACGTTGCCTTTGTTATTCCATCCCGGCGCGTAATCCGGGTCAGCATGAATGGCCTTGTTAAAGCAGGCCAACTTCTGCTGCGAATCGAGTGCCCTCTTTCCTTCCTCGATCAGGCGTTTTGCTTCCTTTGTATCCGGTTTCTTCCAGAATAAGGCCATGTTACCCCCGGTTACCATCAAACAGCACACCAACGAAGGTTATTATCATCGTTGAAGCGAGAGGTGCCAGATTAACAAACCGATGTGGGTGAGACCTCATGAACATTTCGGTTTTTCATTCAGGGTGCCAGCAGGTTGTTGAAGATTCCTCATTCGCTAATAAAACGAATGGACTGAATAAAAGCAGGAAAACTCGATAGAATGGCGGATGTTGTGTAAACCATCTGTAAAGCAATGTCTCAAGGTCGTCATGAATCCATTGAACGTCTTATACGGTTCAACGAGAAGGGGTCGTCAGCAGAAAGTATTTGAAGGTGGAAACGGAACGATCAACCAAGAGGACAGCGCTCAGATGGGTTGCAGAAAAAGCAGGGCATTCATCCGGGATATTTGATGTTTCTAGCGCGTCTACCAGGATTGGCACGGTCCCATCAATAAAAGCAATCCCGTCGTGAGGATAACCAGAGCATTGTCTGTGTGGTGGTAGCCATGGCAGAAAGCGCCTATCACTGGAGAAAGAAGGGTGATGCACTTAAGAGACAGGGGCAATTAGAGGAGGCGATCCGCTGCTATGATGCGGGCCTGTTGATGAATTCGTCGGATCCGTATCTCTGGTACGGCAAAGGGAATGCCCTGTACAAAATGAAAAATTATACGGCGGCCATTGAATGTCAGGATCGGGCACTGGCCCTGAATCCCCGTCTTGATCGTCCGTGGTATGATAAGGGGAACATCTTCAGGGACATGGGCGATTATACCGAGGCCATCCGCTGTTATGACAGGGCGATTGAGACGGCTCCAAAGCCGGCTTACCCCTGGTACGGCAAAGGAACCACATATCATCGTATGGGCAATTATGCTGAGGCTCTTCTCTGTTATGACCGTGCAATCGCCCTGGATTCTCATCTTGGAAAACCCTGGCTCATGAAAGGGGATATTTATGCCGATACGGGAGCGCCGGCTCAGGCAATGGAGTGCTATCAGAAGGCAATCGCCACAGAGCCACGCCTCTATGAAGCGGAAGGCCGGATCAGGGAACTGAAAACAAAACTTCAGGAAACTTCTTTTCCTTCGGTAAATGCACGGCCTGACTCCAGCCAGGACACGCCTCCGCCGCTTACATCACGGTATGAACAGATGCATCTGATCGGCAAGGGAGGATTTGCCTCTGTGTATCAGGCACGGCGCCGATCCAATGGAAAGATTGTAGCCGTTAAAATTCCGCGCATAGATGAAAAGAACAGCAGCCTGTTCATCAAGGAGATCGCCGCCTGGTACAACCTTCGCCACCCGAATATCGTCACCCTCTATAATGCGGATATCTTCCCGGTGCCCTTGATCGAGATGGAATACGTCGGCGGGTATGGTGAAGGGGATATTCACGTAGAGAACCTGGATCAGGTTCCAAAACCCGTCCCTGTAGTACTGGCTTTTGATTTAGTCCGAGGGATTGCCGGCGGCCTGATCCACGCTCATGGTAAGGGCATCTATCACCTCGATCTCAAGCCCCAGAACATCCTGCTTGACAATGAGGGGAACCCAAAGATTACCGACTTCGGGCTTGCCGGAATTGGGGCGAGGAGTTCACTCTCGATACAAATGGGCTTCAGTCCGCTCTATGCCGCACCGGAGCAGATTGATCAGGCAACATTCGGGAAGCCTGATGCAAGGACGGATGTCTACCTCCTCGGCATGATCCTGTATGAACTGCTGACCGGCGAAATGCCCTATGAAGGCTCGTCGCCCACGGCCCTCTTTGGCATGATCCTGTCCGGCAACACCCGGATGCTTCTCCCTTCGGTTCATGACCCATCCCTCAGGCCGTACGATGGCATTTTCGAGAAACTTATTGCCAGGAGGAAAGAAGACCGTTTCCAATCCGTTGAAGAGTTTCTCGATGCACTTGATGCTCTCTCAGAGTTTGAATCGCGTGCCCTTGATGATGTGGTCGAAGGGATAAAAGAGAGCCTTTCGGTCAGCTCGAGTCATGATGAGAGCCGGCGCCTGAGACAGGGGCTGGTGAGTGTAACCGCGGAGCTCGCCATCATCCATGCCCGGTCTAACAACCGGGCGGATCTTCTCTGTGCCCTGACCGACCTGAGGTACTTCACAGAAGCATACGGAAAGCACCTGGATCAGGCATGTCAGGAGATTGAATACATGATCGCCGAAGGCATCTCGATCCAGAGCAACCGTATAGAGGCGTTGAAGGTACTCTGCAGGAATATTGAGCGGGAAAACAGGATGGCATAAAGAGATCAGCAACTCTAAACAGGGGATCGGGAGATATCCGGGGCAAACCCGGAAAAGTGATTATTGCAGGTGGCTGCCGGTGCTTCGCCTATAAAACAGCGATTCGGGCAGGTTCTCTTTATAAAGCCTCGTCACCGCACCCTCACCTGGTGCACAATCACCTCAGCCTTCCGGACCAGCTCATCCGGGAGTTCCCGTACTCCCATCTCAACCCTCATCTTGATCTGCGCTGCCAGCTCGGTTGCCTGTGCCTGGATCTCTCCTGCTGAGTACCTTGCGAGATTGGTCGCATACTTGTATGCGGCCACCAGATCGCCGATCTTCATGCTGATCAACACAAGGTCTCCACAGTAGTAGGCTGAACGCTGGAGATCGTTTGCCTGGATGCTCTCCTTCAGCGACCCGACATAATTCATCTTCAAATATGCTGCAAGGTCTTTCTGGAGGTCGGCAGCCGACTGATACCGCTGCTCCGAATCTTTCTCAAGGCACTTCAGGATGATCGTGTCCAGCGGTTGTGCGTCAGGGTGGACCGCACCCGGTCGCTCAGGCGTTTTCGTCGCGATCGCCATCCCGATCTCGACCATACTCTCCCCGGTAAACGGCAATTGCCCGGTGACCAGTTCATACAGGATCACCCCAAGCTGCCAGATGTCTGTTCGCTCGTCTTTGGGCTTGTTTGTGATCTGTTCCGGGGCGGCGTAGTATGCGGTAAACCCACCGGATACAGTGGTAGTTCTCGACTGCGTCATCACTTTCGAGAGGCCCCAGTCGGAGATTTTTGGGACGCCGTCCCTGAGCATGATGTTCTGCGGCTTGAGGTCCCGGTGGAGAATGCCGCGGGTATGGGCGTATTTTAACCCTTCACAGACATTGAAGAGCAGCCACGCTACATGGTCAGGCGGAACCGGGCGTTCCAGTGTTGCCAGGGTCCCGTCGCAGAGTTCCAGCTCGAAGTATGGGATTGGCATGATGTTGTAGTCGTCGACACGGACGATATTCTCGTGGACCAGCGATGTCCAGTTCTGGAGCTCGGCAATGAACGACTTGCCCGTGGCTGCGTCGAGCGAGATCGGGATCTTGAGAGCGGTCCATGAACCATCCGGCTTCTGCACCTTGAATACCCGGGCAAACCCGCCTTTCCCTATGAACTCGGAGGCAGTATACCGTTCTGCCATCTCCGACGGCAGGCTCCTAGGTGTTACCGGGCGTGAGATCGATGACGGGACGGGAGAACCGGGCGGAACAGAACCGCTTCGGGGCTCCACCGAGAGCCAGAATGACGTGGTCTGTTCGTAGTTTCTGTTTTCAGTATCGTGGTATTGAGCGGTAATCTCCAGGGGTATCTTTCCTTTTGTTCTGGGCTTGATGCCCGCATCGATTGTTATGTTCGCTCCGACCGCAAGGTCGACCGGACGGAGCAACCGTGTATCGATATCATTGGAGAATTTGAGGGTTATGTCGAAGGCAGGAGCTGTTCCAATGTTGACCAGTGTCAGCCCAATCTTATCCCACTCATCGGCATGAATGGAGGTGTGACTCAGCGTTATTGCGAGGTCCGGCTTCGCGGTCGATGCAATGGATCCCCCATCGGGCAAAATAATGCTGGGATTTGGTTTTTTGGGAGAGAGACTGCTGCTTTTCTGGACCGAAACGCCAGCCTTGCCCGGAGGAGTTGTTGCATCCGGGTGAGATGCCTGCTCAGTGCCATAACCAGCAGGTAAGTCGGGTGATCGGGATCCGCCTGTTTCTGATCCTCTATCTTGAGGGTTCTGCCTGTTCCTTCTTGAATAAATGAAGTACCCCATAGAAAACACAACCGCGGTCAGGACCGCAATTATCGGCAACTGAAGATATAGGCCGAGGAACTGGTTGAGCATCTCGAAGAGTATCAGGCAGGTCAGAAAGCTCGCAATGACAACAACAGCATCGATCACCTTCTCTGTGGCAGTCTTTCTCCGCTGCCCGTCATCGTGACCGACAGGTGAGCCAGATGATTGAGTTTCATCGACTTCAGATCCGCCAGTTCGAGCACTTCGCCTTTTTCTTGCGTAGATGAAACCTCCCGCTGGAAGCACGATTGCAGCTGCCAGCAGCCACCAAAGCATGGTAAAGAGTCCCTCATCAGGGAACGATCCTGATGGAATAACTGTGAGTAGAGGCTCAGTGGGACTCGTTACAATGGGTGATAAGGTTGCGAGAACTCTGCTTGTGCTACCTGCAGATATGTACTTATGCTGGTTATCTTCAACATAACCATCTTTAATTACTGTTACCCAGCACTCTCCCTCAGACAGCCCTGAAATTACCTCCGGCGTGACACCCTTATACTCCCCGTCGATGTAGATATTTGCCCCGGAGGGGGTGGAACTGATGTCCAGGGAACCGGTCACTGGTGTTTGGGGGACGACCGTAAGCGTTGCCGAAACGGTTGTTGTTTTACCTGCGGTTACGGTGGTTGCTTTGGTGTAGTCGTAGTACCCGTTCCGGGCTATCTTGACCACATATGATCCAGCAGATATCCCTGAAACCACCGTTGGTGTAATACCTTTGTACGTATCGTCAATATAGACACTTGCCCCGGAGGGAGTAGATCTGACATCCAGGGAACCGGTCACTGGTGCTTGGGGAAGATATGTAAGTGTTGCCGAAACAGTTGTTGTTTTACCCGCAGCTACGTTGGCTATTCTGGTATAGTCGTAGTACCCGTTCCGGGCTATCTTGACCACATATGATCCAGCAGATATCCCTGAAACCACCGTTGGTGTAATACCTTTGTACGTATCGTCAATATAGACACTTGCCCCGGAGGGAGTAGATCTGACATCCAGGGAACCGGTCACTGGTGTTTGGGGGACGACCGTAAGCGTTGCCGAAACGGTTGTTGTTTTACCCGCAGCTACGTTGGCTATTCTGGTGTAGTCGTAGTACCCGTTCCGGGCTATCTTGACCTGGTGCGATCCTTCAGATACCTCTGAAATCACCTTTGGTGTAACACCTTTGTACGTGTCATCAACGTAGATGCTCGCCCCGGAGGGAGTAGATCTGACATCCAGGGAACCGGTCACTGGTGCTTGGGGAAGATATGTAAGTGTTGCCGAAACAGTTGTTGTTTTACCCGCAGCTACGTTGGCTATTCTGGTATAGTCGTAGTATCCGTTCCGAGCTATCTTGACCTGGTGCGATCCTTCAGATACCTCTGAAATCACCTTTGGTGTAACACCTTTGTACGTGTCATCAACGTAGATGCTCGCCCCGGAGGGGGTAGAACTAACATCCAGGGAACCAGTGGTCACCGGTGCAGGTGTATCAGTCGTACCAACATTCACAGCTTTGGTGTGTGTATCCAGCAATACGTTGCTTTCTGGCCATGGCGCGTCATAATAGAGTTTGTAGGTGAATGTCTTCGTGCCCAGGACGGATACCCCGCTGCTCTTCCATACTTCTGTATTTGACGACCCTCTGGATAAATACAGATTGTCGTAATTCCCATCTAATTTCGTGCTTCCCGACCATACTTCAACTATATATGGCAACTCGCCCGTGCCGGTGTTTTTTACGGTAACGTAGTGATAAATCGTATCTCCGGTATACAGGGGAGTTGGCGCAATGCGTACATCAACAATGCTTCCACTGTAAGTCACTGTATTTTTCACTGGCGTTGGTGTTGGGGTAGGTGTAGCAGTAGCAACAACGTCCACTGTTTGGGTATATGTACCAAGCAGTACATTGCTTGCTGGCCATTGTGCGTCATAATAGAGTCTGTAGGTGAATTTCTTGGTACCGGGGGTTGAAAATCCGCTACTCTCCCATGTTTTCGTTTGGGACGACCCTTTGGATAGATACAGATTGTCGTAGTTTCCGTCTTCTTTTGTGTCTCCATACCATACCTCTACGATGTATGGTAACGTGGCGTCTCCAGTATTCTGAACTGTGACCTGATGGTAAATTGGACTCCCTACGTATACCAGTGAGGGTGTTAGTCGAATATTTGTGATTTCACCGTTGTACGTGACCGCAGAGGCTGTACCAATAATCAAAGACACTATGATCAATGAAAGGCCTATCTGGGCGATTAATTTTGACATACAATAGCAAAGATTTCTTTTTGTGGAGGTATTCTTTTCGGTTTGTAATGAATCATCCCAATACTCTTCCAGTCGTGGCGACGTATGTCCCTTCAGAAACTCATGATGGCCTTTGCCTACCATTGCCCTGATCTCGCACAATGCGAGAGATCGATACGGATAAAGCAGGGCAGTTACTCATCACAGGAGTACGAAGTATCTCTACTAGGCGAACGTTCGATCCATCGTGCAGCTGATCTCCCGGTAATTTCGTACAATCCTGATCTCATAGACGGATTGAAGAAGGCCGGTAAAATCGCGTGGTACGTTCCCCTACTTACACCGTTCGAGGTGATATCGGTTATTGTCGGTCTGGTGTCGCAACATGTCGATCCATCGAACGGGTGTATCCAATGGTCAAGGAAATATGATGCCAATGAACACCAGGAGAACGCTTCTGGATAGTCCCCAGAAGTGCCCCGTCAGTATCCTGAAAAACCAGAATCAAGGACAATCTCCAATGAGCCATCTCTTTTCCGGACCCTCTTAGGATATGCCCAAAAATGGATGAACAATGTGAGATAGTGGAGGTTTTCCCCGGTCAGGAGTGATTTTCGTCGGCTCCCCGTGCAGGACCTCCCTCACCGCACCCTCACCTGGTGCACAATCACCTCAGCCTTCCGGACCAGCTCATCCGGGAGTTCCCGTACTCCCATCTCAACCCTCATCTTGATCTGTTCTGCCAACTCGGTTGCCTGAGTTCGCATATCCCCTTGCGAATATCTTGCAAGATCGACCGCATACTTGTATGCAGCCACCAGATCACCGATCTTCATGCTGATCAGTACCAGATCCCCACAGTAGTAAGCTGACCGGCTGAAGTCGTTCTTCTGAATGCTCTCCTTCAATGACTCGGAGTAGTTCAGCTTCAGATACGCCGCGAGGTCTTTCTGGAGATCGATCACTGACCGATACCGCTGCTCCGGCTGTTTCTCAAGGCACTTCAGTATGATGGCGTCCAGGGGTTGTGCGTCAGGGTGGACTGCGCCTGGTCGTTCAGGCGTTTTCGTCGCGATCGCTATCCCGATCTCGACCATACTCTCGCCGGCAAACGGCAACTGTCCAGTGACTAGTTCGTACAGGATCACCCCAAGCTGCCAGATATCTGTCCGCCCGTCTTTGGGTTTGTTGCTGATCTGTTCCGGGGCGGCATAATATGCCGTAAACCCTCCCGCGGCGGCAGTTGTTTGTGATTCAGTCATCACCTTTGAGAGACCCCAGTCGGCCACCTTTGGCACTCCTTCCCTGAGCATGATGTTCTGCGGTTTGAGGTCACGGTGGAGGATAGATCGCGCATGGGCATATTTGAGCCCTTCACAGACGTTAAAGAGGATCCGGGCGGCCTCATCGCATGCCATCGGTCGGTCTACGTCAGCAAGAGATGAGTCGCAGAGCTCCATCTCAAAATAGGGCATTGGCATGATATTGTAATCGTAGACTTTGACAATATTTTCATGATCCAGTGCGGTCCAGTTCTGGATCTCGTTTAGGAAGGCCTTGCCCGTGCTTTCGTCGAGGGAGATGGGCACCTTGACGGCCACATCAGATCCATTCTTCTTTTTCGCCCTATACACTCGTGCAAACCCACCCTTCCCAATGTGGGCCCAGTTCTGGTAGCGGCTGGAGAGTTCGGGGACCCCCGTTCCCCTTCCTGTATGAGGCGGGGGCGTCGAGTCCATGCCGGGGGAGATATCAGTCACCTCAATCCAGAATTCCTCCTGGTGATCGTATTTTTTCCCGTTCTTGTCGGTGCAATGAAGCGATATTTCGAAGGGGATATCTCCTTTCGTCCTGGGCCTGATACCAAACTCCAGGGTCACCGTCTTCCTGGCTTGCACTGTCACCGGGGTGATCCGTTTTGTCTCGAAATCTTCGGAGAGGGTGACGTACGTCTCGAATGCATGCGCATCCCCGGCATTGGTGACCATCAGATGCGCCCGGGTCCATTCATCGGCGTTCAGGCGGGTCCGCTTGAGTTGCACTGTGAGTTTGGGGTGCGCGGTCTTGAGGAAGTCATTCAGGCGCTGGACTCCCTTCTCAAGGTCACCGATTGCAGGGGACTTCAGAAGGGCAACGATCTCATCCGGAACGGCACCGAACTTCTCTGCCTCTGCAAGGGTTTCCCGTGCGGTCTCAGTCAGGCCAATCATGTGTCCGCCGGTTCGGATAAACTCCTCGTACCGCCCGGAGTCGTAGAGGGCAAGCAGGTCTGGCGACGTGATATCTCTTTTAAGTGATGACGCCTTTGCGTGGATATCCCTGAGTTCCGATACCTTAGAGCGGATCATTTCCGATTCGATGAGGGCTTCCCGGTACTTCCTGTCAGCGAACAGCTCTGCAAGATGGTCGGCAGATATCCCGACAACCACGCCGCCGGCACGGAGAGTCTTCAGTTCGTTTCCCGCCTCTGATACGCTCGTCAAGGCCGTCTGTCTCAGCGCCTCTTCCGCACTGCCGAGATCTCCGGCCCGGACCCTATCCCAGATCGATTCAAGATCTTTTCTAGATCTCTCAGTGCCTTTGAGACTTTTCTCCAAGGCGCGAAGGTCTCCGACGAGGTGTTCCTCCTGTACTGCACTCTCCCGGGATTTCTTGAGCAACCCCACCGCCTCTTCAAAATTCCCCTGATTAATCTGCAGTTTTGCCTCACCAAGGATTTTCTTCGATGCATGGAACTGACAATCCTTGTTTCTGAATTGGCGGGCCGTTTCTGCGATTTCGTCACAAATTGTATCGATTACCATGTGCTCACTTTCTCAGTTGGTCCAGGCCGCCGATGAGTCGGTCTAGATCGTTGACAGACTGTTCAATCTGTTCGACCCGACTTTCTAGTTGCATGTACAATCTCTCCGTATCGCCATATTTTGACGGATCTATCAAATTTTCTTGAATATTGTTTACGAGGGGGGCAAACTCGGGCCGTTCCATCCATGTGGGGTGGGCGGTCTTCATCCTCTGGAGGCCGGTCTCGATCCTCTGCAGGGTACCGGTCATCTGCGAAGAGACCGTCGAGATCTGGTCGAAAAACAGACCGTCCTCCTTTGGATGCTTTTGCCGATTCGGAGAGGGTACAAAGACAGAGGGGCTCGGGGATTGCCAATCCGCGGGTGGCTCCCTCCAAGATTTACAGCATATATGCGCGCCCCCGTCGAAGAGGGCCAGTAAGGCGGAGATAAATACGATGAAAACGAGTGATCCCAGCACATCGTCGCCACCTACAAGGATTACGAGGATTGTAAGCAGAACAATAGAAATTGTAATGGCATTGAAAGCCGAGAGGAAGGAGGCAATCACTGCGCGGACTGTTGAGATCCTGTATAATTCCCTGATGCCCAGGATTAGGATAATAATGGCCCAGAGGCCCGATATGACTCCTACGACCGGGATCCAGCCAAGGAGCATAGCCGGGGTGGAACTGTAGACGAGTACCTTGAGGACTTGGCCGAAGCCTTCTTCCCAGCCACCGATGATTCTTCCGATAAGGTGGATGGCCGCACCGCCGACAAAGAGTCCGATGAAACCTGCGATGAAGTATACGACAAAGTATCCGATAAAGTATCCAATCTCATTGCCAACCCCCGTGCCGATCGCCACAATAAAACTCGAAAATGTCGCAAAGATAGCGAGGATAACCACAAAGTACTTGATCACATCACCCAGTCTATCCTCACGAGACTGCCGGAAAGATTCCACAGGGTTTGTAATGAACCCTTTTGCTTTTTTTGTTATATTGAATAACATGATTTAACTCCCAGCGAGTTTTATTAGATATTCTTCATGGCACAGCGCCTCGTGTCCCCGATGCTCAAACTTCGGGTGCGAGGGGCTCCCCTCCCCGGTCGACAAAAATTTTAGACGCCGTTGCTACAAAACCCGAACCGGTTATTCACTCTAACTCCTTTTCCTCAATTTTCCGGGCTGCCTCTTCGGGATCCAGACCCTCGGAACGTACAGCATCCATCGCCGTCAGGATCTCTTCCAGGTCATCCTCATGCTCAACACCAGTCTGCATCGCGATAGATGTCATGTTGATGACGTCGGTGATGAGATCGTTCCGGTCTTCCGCCTCAAGGCTCTTGGCGCTCAGGTAGGTCTCCAGATCGTCGGGACTGAGTTGCTTCAGGCGCTCCCACACCCCTGCGGCTTTGAGATCCGCTTCATTCTCCTTCAGGATCAGGAGATTGGACACGCCGCGCAGTTCTTTGTCCAGCTGCGCCTGGGCGGAGATCTTCATCTCCTTCTTCTGTGAGACGGTCTTGATCTTACGGGCCAGGCTGGTCTTCTCGCTCTGGGATGCAATCGACTTCGATCTCTCAAAGAGCGCGGCAATCTCCGTATCCAGCCCTCTGATCTCGTCATGGAGAGCATCGATCTTACGATTCAGCTTGATCTCCATGACCCTGAGTTCTTCAACACCCAGGGTATCAAGGGTGCTTTTCGAACCGAACGGCCCAGCACCAAAAATTTTTGAAAGCAGTCCCATACTACTCTCCGTTAATGCTTTTCGTCCTCAACCCGATGTATGAACTGCTTTTCAGCGTCATCGACATCCATCTCGTTTGATTCCACCATCTGTGTCGCCTGCAGGAACTCCTCAAAACCGGGGTCATCCTGCGTCTCGGACTGCAGGATCTGCTCCTCAAATATCCCGTTCAGCCCGTTGAGGACATCCTCGAACTTCTCTCCCCTGAGGTTCACCTTGAGCAGTGCGTTCTCAAGTTCTGATTCCGGGATAGTCGTGATCTTGTTCCAGATCGGCGATTTCCGCAGGCGGCTTTCGTATTTCTTGATCACGACCAGGTTCGAGATGAAGGTCAGCTGCTTCATCAGAACGGTGTTATCCTTCGCGAGGAGCCGCTGTTCGGTATCAAGCTGCTTATAGTCCATGTAGGCCATTTTCTTCTTGATCTGGTCCGCACCGACTGCTTCCTGGAAAGCAGCCTTCTTCTTTTTGTCGAGCTGGTTGAGATCTTTTCTGCTCTTCTCAATCTGGTTTCTCAGCCGCATCTCCTCGATGCGGAGTTCATCGGTGCTCAGTTTGTCAAGGGGCTTCTTCCGCAGAATATCTAGCAACGCCACACTATCACGTGTTCGATCTTATAAACAAGAGATTATAAAGGTTCTTAAACACATCGGCAGGATGACTTGTTCTCGTTGTTCATTTTAAGCGTTCTGGCGAAAAATCACGGACCTATTCGGTCTAACGGTCAATAGGCCGGCAGATCGGTTTGATCTCTATTTGGGCAAACCTGACGCTCCCTTATCGTATGGCGAAAACTCAAATCGAATAGATTATATCGTGATGCATATACCGTTCTTTATCGAACAAATCGTTGTTCACATGGGTTGTCTGTTCTGGATAGCAAGGAGATGGGACAATATGTTTGGTGAAGGAGACACTCAATGCCTGGATAAACTGCTCAACCCCTCAAAAAGGGTTGTCAAAGAGGGCCTGAACATAAAATTCGAGGATTATGACTGGAGGGTGAACCTCTGGAACCAGATAAAGGGAAATTATGAGAAGTATATGGATGGGGACTGCGGTGCATTTTTCGATGATATTGACAACCATGTCAGGTCGCAATTTGATGCCTCTCTTCTGATCCTTGCAGCAACCTTCCTGGAGAACGCCGAGTCGTTCCCGCCTGCACAAAAGTTCAGTGATAAAGAGATCCAGGCATATCGGGTAATGGAGCGGTACAACTATTTCGAACTCTACTCCACGGGCGATATCGCTAAAAAACTGGTCGTGAGAGACGATCATGTCCTTGAACTCTTGAGAGATTATTACATCGGCATGAACGAGTGGATGGACACCACGCTCGAAGATCCTTCGGTAAAACTGACGATACGCTATTTCCTGATGAAGAAGTGGAGAAGTTACAAGGATAAATTAAATCGGGCTGTCAATGGCGCCGTCGAGCTCGATTGGTTTGTGGTCCTCCTTCACCAATGGCAAATGGCCTCTAAAGAGGAGAGCAGTGAATACATGGCCCGTATCCAGCACCTCGAGGAGAGAAACAGGGAGAAAGAAACGGCCATTCAAGCGCTTGAGTGCGAGAATGAGCGGAAAGGATCACGGATTCAGGATCTGGAGAGTGAAACCCGGGATAAATCGGATCGGATCGAAGAGATCACGTCCCGCGTCGATGAAAAGGAGCAGCAGGTCCAGGGACTGCAGAAGAAGATCGACGCAATCCGCAGAAGCCTGAAACACGCAGGGGATAACGGGTCCAGATTTGTCCGCTCTGGAGAGGCAAAGCAGTATGAGATGAACTTCATCGGGAGGTTTGAGCACAATCTGGGTGATGAAGTGACGCTCCTCGGCCGGCGATATAGAGTGGAGTCGGCAACAGAGCAAAAACGCGAAGATCTAAAGCCATATCTCGGATCGTCATCTTCCGTAGCATTGTCCGAACTGACACTAAAGAATATTCCGGAGAACAGGTTTATCTCTGCCAACCTGGTTGAAAGGAAATTACTGGGCAGTAAACAACGTTTTAGTGTTCAAGCCCAGTTTCTTGCCCATGTCTCCCGGTTCGTGCATGAAGGATTCGATAGTTCTCCTCTCTCGCTTGATGATGTAGTCGCCTTCCTGAGCGATGCACGGGACAGCGCCAGACAACAGGGCGAACGGCATCTCCTCTGCATCGCTTCCCCGACCGGTTTTGATTCGGCAGTAGCCCGGCATATAAACAGCGACGATTTTCATAAGAACTTCATTTCCCGATACCTCTCTCTCTGTCTCCTGGATACCGATACGGCACAACTCTTCTACAACCCCCACGATGAGCTTGCACGGGAATTCTCTTTGCTGTGCGAGATGATGACCGACAACGAAAAGCGGGAAAAAATTCGGCAGCGCGTCGAGGACCGGATTGAAAATACCTTTGCGACACAGAATTATATCGTCTTCAACGACATCGTTGACGAATGCGGCGAAATGTCGATTGTTAAAGGTATCTTTTACGATATCGGCCGTGAAAAGGGCTACAAAATCACTCGTGTGGACGAGGAGATCGGACTTGTCATGATGAAATAAGTGGGTATATGGTTTGCAAGTCCCGGCTCATTGCTCCCCGAAGGCCTTATTCCACTCCTCATATCTCTTCAGGCTCTCGTCGGTGACTGGGGATTTAATCCTCTCAAAGGCCTTATCGAAGTCCCCCGTGGCAAGAGGCCGTACCTTTAACATGCGCTGGCGAAGTTCATCCGCAGAAAGGGACCGGAGGGCATAGATCTCCGGATTCATCTCCCGCACCATGGTCTTGATCGCCTCCTGGCAGAGATTTTTCAGGTCTCTTCCCGAGTAGTTCTTCTCGACACACCGTTCGCTGATCCGGTTCAGATCCAGGGATCCGGAATCCAGGTCCCTCAACTGAATACTGATGATCTCTCTGCAGGCCGTTGCATCAGGGAGAGGTATGAAGACCCGGCATGGGAATCGCGAGAGGATCGCCTCATCGAGGTCCCAGGGCACATTTGTTGCGGCAAGGGTCAGGATCAACCGGTCACTCTTCTTATCCTGAAATCCGTCAAGTTCGGCGAGCAACGTGGAGAGCACCTTCCGTGACGCCTCGCTTGAGTCTGCGTCTCGCGACATGGTGAGGGCGTCAAACTCGTCGATAAAAATAATCGCCGGATTATGCTCCCGCGCGTATGAATACAGGGATGTGATGAGTTTGGAGGACTCCCCGAAGTATTTGGAGAGCAGGTTGCTCACCTTCACGTTGAAGAAATTCGCCTGCAGGTTGCCCGCAGCAGCGGCGGCAAGCAGGGTTTTCCCGGTACCGGGTGGACCGAAGAGGAAGATGCCTTTGTCCGGCTGGATGGATTCGGGTTTCTGCATGTATGCGATCACGATCGTCTCGATGAGCCGCTTCTTCACATCCTCAAGACCGCCGATGTCGTCCCAGGTTACGTTTGAGCGCGAGAGGAGCGACGCGGCAAAATCAGAGTCTTGACCGCCAGTCCCCGATCCGTGTTCGACTTCCGCCGCCCGGACATGGTTCTCGACAGTGGAGGCGATGCTCCTCCACTGTTCGGCTTTTTCAAGGTACATCTCTCGTTGTGAGGGGATCTGCTTTGCAAGCCCTTCTAATATGCGAGCACATCCGCCGGCTTTTGTTCTCGCCGCCTGAATATCCCCTTCATCTCGCGCTTTTTCGAACTCCTCCTTTGTCTTCTGAAACTGGGTGTATAACGCACCGGACAGGTCAATCTTCATACTGCATCCCTTACCAGTGATTCTATCTCCCTATGGTTTATACCACTCGATCTGTCTACTCCCCCATCCTTTATGCCCTTCCCTCGGATACCGTTGTAGTTTCGTCAACGTTGCCTCTGCTGGGAGTCAGACGCCCTAAAGATATCCGCACCGTAGAACCAGCAGGCAACACAGTGTCTCATCAAAAGTGCCCAATCCTCCTTGAGGACTATGCGCATTTGGCCGGGAGGAGATTGGTATCATCCCTGTGTTTGCGTCGAATGCAAGGTTTGGTCATGTCCCACCGATCCTCCGCCCCAAATAACAACCCTCATCCCTCCCCCGCCCCCAATCTCTCCTCTGGAGAGATTATCCGATGTCCCC
>ENA-UOOH01001878-UOOH01001878.1-fermentation-metagenome-genome-assembly--contig:-NODE-1878-length-19385-cov-93.510398_pt1 | contig 19385 bp, 9 predicted proteins | sample MGYA00245778_ERZ724025 | MGnify/ENA primary metagenome ERZ724025 (study PRJEB28704, sample SAMN03018313) | fermentation metagenome | biome: anthropogenic terrestrial biome; feature: soil; material... | reverse complement strand
AACTCGGAACTGTCCTACAAATAGGGAAGGTTACACAAATAGGGAAGGTTACAGAAGAGTCTGCAACAGCCACTTTCATCTGGGATTCGCAATTGATTGGCAGTACAAACAGCGGTCATGGCTACGACCAGGTAAATATAATATCATAAAAAAACCGCCACAAGTAATTTCCTGCGGCGGTTAAAAGTTTTTACTAAACAAATTCTATTTGAGAGATTTCGTCAGCAAAGTGATGTAATTCCCTTTTAATTTTATCTACTGTTTTTTTGCTAGGTTTTCTTCTACCTGTAACATAGTGGCTCAATTGTCCCTGATTTACACCTGTTAATTTCTCGATCCCTTCTACATTATCATTTTCTTTATAATCGTAAATTATAGCAACACTTTGTTTCGCTCTAGTGATTGCAACGTAAAGTTTAGACAAAGTCGTTATAGCTAAGGAATCTCCATTTATTAACCATTTTATAAATCATTCTGTTGGGTAAATCAATACTCTATCGAAGTCCATACCTTTTGAACTACCATAGTTCATAACAGGATAATTGTGGTTAACTATTGCAGTACTGTTATATCGTAATTGCATAGGATTATATTTAAAAAGATTGTTGTCCGGTATGCCTATTAGACAAACTTCTATGAGTTAAAACAGGCTAACCTGCGTAACAATTTACTTCTTCAGAATATAGGCAAAACGCAACAAACTAGTGCAAGATGAAGTTTTATAAACTCATCAAGTGTCCACAAAGGAGTCGTTTTATGAGGTTGTCTAATAATCTTTATCTTGTTTTATTTATCCCAACAGTAAGGTTGATATGGCCTCTCATTCTTTAAAACCGAATATATAATATTTGATAGTTTTCTCGCAATTCTTATGATAGCTTCTTGCGGTTTCATTCGCTTTAAATAAGAGCTAAATGCCATTCCCAGTCCAATATCATTACGAGTGGCTTTCCATGAAGCTTCAACTATCATTGGGTCAAGTTGCTTATTGCCGCGAAAAGTTTTTCCTTCATTTGATTTCTTGTCCCCACTATTATGGCAAGTAGGGATTAATCCGAGATAATGTGCAAATTCTCTTTCATTGTGAAATCGATTAATATTGTAGATTTCAGTCAAAATGCACATGGAAACCTGAATCCCGATTCCTGGGATGCTCATTAACAAATCAAAACCTGATTTATATCTATCTGCTTGACTTAATTGGCGTATTGCTCTAGTAGCTTCTAATAGTGATTGACGGTTTATTTCTACTTGGCGTATCAGCAGGTCTAAGATCTCCTTTCCGTAATACTCTGGCTAATTTGACTGCATCAATACTATCGGTTTTCATCATTTCCTGATATTGCGTGGTAGGTACATCGGCCACATGTATTACAATACAATCGATGCCGAGATCTGTCAATGCATAATAAGTTGAGAAACCAGTGAAACCAGACTCATATACGGCATGATACTCGCCTTCAGGATAATGTTTTTTTAAAAATCAAAGAGCTCTTTTGCCGATTCTTTTTGAGGATACTTTTTCAAAAAGCCGGATTCTGTAAGGATTGCAACAACCCATGTTGTCTTGTGGACATCAATCCCGATGAAAATCTTTTGCCCTTTGAAACTAATTTTATTCTTTTGCATAGTGGTGCATATTTAGTTGAAATATTAATATCTGTTTCTTGGTCGTTACAAATATAATATCCAATTATTTATGCACCGATTTATTATCTCAAACCATGAAAAACACTGCGGAGGTCAGCCTGAGCGACTGGAGGCGCGAAGCCTCCAATGAGCGACATCCTGCATTGTTGTTTTGCATCCCATCTGCAAACATAGTAACTATTTATCCAGTGTAGTATCTAAAACAGCCACTGCTTTTACCTCATTTATTGCACTTATTTCATCATATAAAATCTCTTCTAAACCAATATTATCATACTCTTCAATTGTAATAACTAAAGAGTATGGGTGTTCAATATTTTCGGCGACAGACTTTTTTGTTAAACACCTTACCGCAATAGCAATTTCATTATTTATCTTGGTTAAATCATTCTTGACTAGCTATCTAACCTAAGTTCAATTTAGTCAATTTATTTGTAACACAATGATAATTTATTTAACTTTGTTTTTTAACTTATAATCAAATGAGATGAGAACAACAAAGTTAACAGAGGACTTCATCCGGATTTAAAAAAATAGTTATCCTTCACTTTTATGAAGACACATTTTTGGAGGGTTTAATTTCAACAATTAAGTTTGTAAACGATTATCTGAAGAAGAACAAAGAAATAGACTTGGAATATTTCATCACACTTCCATTGGCCTATGATATTATCCGAAATTTAACACCCTGTAAAGAGTTGTGGACTAAGGTTATATTTTTAATTTTCAGATTCACACCCAGCGATTTATCTCTCAGGCAAAGATACAAATAAACCTATGCCAATATACAAAAATTGTACGAAAATCTCATAAATTTGCATTTTTCAACCCTAATTTCTTTTCTTATAGCTTGTAGCGAACTTCGAAGGTGGAACGCCAAACTCCTTTTTAAAAACATTTGTGAAATACGACGGGCTCTCAATACCCACGGCATACATCGCCTCCTGAACAGAACAGTTTTTCTCACTAAGCAGTAAAGCTGCCTTGCGCAAACGGTAGTGCAGGACAAACTCAACAATAGATTTTCCGGTAAGCGACTTCAGCTTTGAATAGAGCTTGCTGCGACTCATCATCATTTCCCCGGCAATGGTGTTTACATCGAAATCAGACTGATCGATGTACCTGTCAATTATTTGGGCAATAGTCCGCAAAAACAGCTTGTCCTCATTATTGGCAGAGATATCCGATATATTGGCAAAATAGTTGTTCGCGTAATAATCCCTTAACTTCTTCTGACCCTCAAACACATTCGAGATGGTTGTCTTTAATAGTGTGAGATTTATGGGCTTTTCCAGGTATCTGTCGGCTCCCGACTCAGTTCCTTCAATCATGCTGTCCGTTCCAGTCTTAGCCGTGAGCATGATAAAGGGAATATGCGAGGTTTCTATATTTTCTTTAATGATTTTGCAAAAAGCGACACCATCTAGGTTGGGCATCATGATATCACTGACAATCATATCTACGCTCTCTTTATCAAGAAACTCAAGTGCCTCCCTGCCATCAGCAAAATCAACCACATGGTAGAGCTCCTCGAGAGATGACTTGATGATCATCCTGAAGTCGGTGTTATCCTCAGCAATCAATATCCGTTTCACATCTCCATCAGCCGGATAATGGTGCTGACTCTCATTCAGCAACCCCTCATCCATTTCTGAAGCGACGGTCGCCGTTACCCCGGCATGAGCAACATTTTTTTCTTCTATCTCCCCCGGCTTACAGGAAGAGTAGCTTGCCAAAAAGCTAAGGACAAAATCGGTACCTACACCCCGCTGACTATAAATTGCAATACTTCCACGATGTATCATGACTAGGTTTTTAACTAATGCCAGTCCGATACCCGCCCCAAGATGTTTTTTCTTATCCAGTGTCTCCACGCGATAGTAACGGTCAAAGACCTTATCTATCGACTCTTTCGAAATACCCGCACCAGTATCGCTCAGCACAATCTGAAAGGTGTTTTTGCCATATTGCGGGCCGGCCTTTACATCGGGACCGCTTTGCACCGGAGGATTATAATCCGCACTGGACAGTTTCGAATAATCAGGTGACTCAATACAGTATGAGTCCTTATAGACCGACCGGAAGCCGCCCCTGCAAGCAATTAGCCGTATTCTCCCTTTCATTCCGGTATATTTGAATGCATTGTCAAGCAGGTTCATAATAATCTTCTCCATCACCTTCCGATCAAAAGGCACACTCTCCAGCTCCTTCTCGTCAGCTTCGACAATAAACTCAATTTCCTTGTTCAGGGCATACTCGCTGAATTCTGAAGCAATGTCGCGGATAAATTTGTTCAGGTCACCAAGGCCTACCTTCAACTCTATTGTATTGCTCTGCACCTTCCTGAACATAAGAATATCGTTCAGCAACCGCATCAGTCGCTCCGAATTGCTGTTAAGTATATTATAGTAATACTCTTTCATTCCCTCTTCTTTCATTCGGTTGGTAGTAGCCATAATCAGAGAGAGAGGCGTTTTCAGGTCGTGCGAGATATTAGTGAAGAACTGCAACTGCTCTTTGTGAATCTCCTCTTTCTTCTCCTTCTCAAGCCGGTCTATCTGTAACTGAAGCTCCAGCTGTTTTCGGTTTCTGTAAGCTTTTACAAAATAGAATATTATAATAACAATGGCACCAAAATATAAGGCTATGGCTGCCATACTTGCCCATGGCGCTTTTTTGCGGACAATTTTTACTGTTGAGACAGCGCCCCATACACCATCGTTGTTGGCTGCCTGCACTTCAAAAAAATAGGTCCCCGGAGGCATGCTTGTATATTGTATCAACCTGTTTTGTGCATCATTCACTGACCAACGGTCATCAAAATTCCTCAGTCTGTACCTGAACTGGTTCTTGCCAGGTGTAAGATAGTTGTCGGAAGAGACCTCAAACCCGAAATTCAGTTGCCTGTAATTAAGCACAATCTCCGGGGGATTGTCCGGTGAGCGCGGCTCCTTATGGTAGAGATCAGGTGAAACAACCTCGTTATCGATATAGAAATCACAGAATATGACCTTAGGCTTTGCCGGATTACTGCTTATTTTTTTCGGATTGACCATGGTAAAGCCTCTCGTACCACCAAAATAGAGTATCCCCTTGCTATCTTTCATTGTCGCCAGCGGGTAATAGATATCTCCCTGGGTGCCATCGGCCTCTTTAAAGGCTGAACAGTGGCGTGCCCCAACATCAAAAAGGAACAAACCATCGTTCGTTCCCAGCCACAGGGCATTATTGCTATAGATTATTGAATAGGTCTCCGCGATATGGCTATTCATGATATCAGAAAATGAGAAAAAAATCTCCTCTTCGGGATTAAACCGTATCACCTCGTTCCCCGACATGCCGATCCAGAGGTTGCCGTAATCATCAGAACAGATTGCTGATGCCGATGAACCGTTTTCCGAAGGAATAGGGTACTCTTTAAACCTTTTCGTCTCAATATTCATCCGGTAAAGAAAGTGGGAGGTGACAAACCATATTTTCTTGTCCCTACCCCGGCAAATATCATATATGTAATCCCTTCTCATATCCTGCGGCTTTTCAGGCGTGAAATGAGAGAAAGACCTCTCCTGAAAAGAGAAAAACGATATGGTAGCAGAATGCTCCTGGTAAACAACCCAGAGCCCGGAGTCCGGCTCAAGAATAATTTTTCTAATATTGTTTGATAAGGGCCCACTCACCTTCTCCCCATCATTAAGATAGTGAATAAACCTCCGTTTATCAGGGTCATAACAGTTCAGCCCGCCTCTAAAGGTCGATATCCACATGTTCCCGTTACTGTCTTTCACCATTGCCTTGGTATTGCTGCTCGACAAGCTGTTCTCCTTATCTATATGATCCAGATAGTAGAAACGACACTCTTTTATGTCGTAAATATTTATGCCGCCACCTTCAGTTGATATCCACAGCTTATCCTCCCCGGCAAATTCAAAACCGCTTACGGGTGCCTTATTCAGCCCATCCGAAGAGACAAGAAAAGTATCGAAAATCTTCTGTTCACCGGGATTAACATAAGCAACCGACCCCATATAGGTGCCCAGCCATATATTACTGTTGTTGTCTTTCACTATAGTCCACACAGAGCTGTTAGGAATACTGAACAGGTCATCACCTCGGTGCCGGTATATTTTCATCTCCTTGCTATGAGGAGTGAAAACATATAGCCCATTCATTGTGCCGACCCATACCGACTCATCGTCGTGGACATAGAGGCATCTGATCCTTAGCCCCTCTTCCTGTGTATATTTATACCGATAGTTTATCCGGTAGGTCTGCAGGTCTATCCTGAATAGCTCGAAAGCACTGCTAAGGATCCACATCTCATCATCGTTTATCTCAATACCCACTATATGATCGTGCCCCAACTCGGAGTTAATGTTGAAGCAGCTTTCAATCTCATCGCTTACCCGGTTATAACGATAGATCTGCCCAAAAGAGGATGATAGGTACAATCCATTTCCTTCTTCGCTGAAAAGCCGTCTGCCAATAGGCAACTTTCTCTCTTTGAAAGAAGGATAAACCGCGTTGAGCTCATCATCAAGGTAGGCCGGCCCGTTCTGATCAGTAAACCAGATAATATCGCGGCTGTCGATAAAAATATTGTTCGGCAGGAAGTTATATAGTGGTGCAAAATTGTCTGAACGGCTGTCAAAACGATATATCCCCTTCGATGTGGCCACATGCAATCTACCCTCACTGTTTACGGCCATATTGTTGAAATAATAATTTGTGGTATCTTTACCGTTTACAAAATTGGCCTTGTACGATTTGTAACTATACCCATCGAAACGGAACAGGTTATTATCCAGCAGTATCCAAATAAATCCATGACCATCCTGTTTAATGTCGATAACACCGTCAAAGCTCAATCCATCTTTAGGCGAGAGGGTGTGGAATTTTAAATCAGCCCCTTCACAGATAAATGCATTGTACAACATCAACAAGAAAAACATCAGTACAATTCTCATGATCAGTAATAAAAAAGATAAAATCGACTTACAACAGCTTATCAAATAGCAAAGTTAGAAAAAACTACCATTCTCGTACAATGAAAGGATAAAGAGTGCTGTGGAAAGTCATTTCCAGCAAAACTTCTGACGAAAAGAGCAAATGAGAACCCACTCTACTGCATACATTTGCCGGTGAAATACAAATAACTCGCGATGAAGGTTTTTTATCTTTTGATCCCGTTTTTTATATGCACCTCCTGCCTGAAAAAAAATAATTGTTACTCTCTCAACAATAAAGCAGAGGTGGCCGAAGCACTGAACAGGGTAGCTGACTGGCAAATAGACAACTTCAGCTATGAAACATCGGGCAACCTGCACGATTACGGGATTGGAGCATGGGGCAACAGCGTATTTTATCTGGGGCTTACACACTGGGCCTCACTCTCCGGCAAGGGAGAACAATATTACAACTGGCTTTATAACGAGGTGGGTAAGGAGAGCAGCTGGCAGATTCCGGCAAATTTCATCTCCTACCCGCGATATGGAATATACCATGCAGATGAGTTATGTATAGCTCAGTTTTATTTTGAAATGTATAAAAAATACCGGGAACCACTAATGATTGAGTCAACAAAAAAAAGGCTCAAAGATATTGTCAGCGGATCTCCCGACAGAGATATGTCGCACCGTAACAAACAGACATGGACGTGGTGCGATGCTCTTTTTATGGCGCCACCCGCCTACCTCTCAATGGGATTACTTGAAAACGATACGTCATATATCAATTTTATGGACAGGAGCTACCGGGCTACATATAATCATCTCTTCGACAGGGAAGAAAGTCTTTTCTACAGAGACGACAGCTATCTTGGCAAGAGGGAGGTGAACGGTGAGAAGATCTTCTGGGGCAGAGGTAACGGGTGGGTAATAGCGGGAATTGCCAATCTCCTGAAAAACATGCCCGGTGACTACCCGGAACGGCAATTCTATACCGGACTGTTCAAGGCAATGGCCAGCAGGCTTGTAGAGCTTCAGCACGAAGAGGGATACTGGCATGCCAGCCTGCTCGACCCGGAAAGCTACCCCTCGCCGGAGACAAGTGCTACCTCGCTTATAGCCTATGCCCTGGCATATGGGATAAATAGCGGTATACTTGATGAACAGCAATACCTGGAACCGCTTGAATGTGCCTGGAACTCGCTTCTGGCGTCAGTTGAAGAGGACGGGAAATTATGTTGGGTACAGCCTATCGGTGCCGATCCAAAGAAGGTGACGAGGGAGATGACGTCTGACTATGGAGTTGGCGCTTTCCTTATGGCTGGATCGGAAATATTTAAAATGAAAAACTTTTAACATTACCAGACACAGTATGTGGTTTTATTCACGTAACAGACATATACTTCTCCTCTATCTCTTTCTGATTAGTGGATCGATGCTCTTTGGCAGGGAGGTTGCCTGCTTTAACGATGGGTGGGTGTTTAAAAAAGGGCCGTTATCAGGTAACAGCCTGTCGCTTATCCAGGACCCAACCTTGGGGCATTGGCAGGAAGTATCTATTCCGCACACTTGGAATGCAGTTGACATGCAACAGAACAGTGCCAACATCACTGAATTCAGGAATCCGCAAAGCCGGTTCTATACAGGTGACGCCTTGTACAGGAAGAGCTTCACCCCGGATATCAGCATGAAAGAGAAACGGGTCTTCCTCAGGTTCGAAGGTGTAGGCACGGTAGCCGAGGTATATGTAAACAATCAGTTTTCGGGGCGCCACAAAGGTGCTTACTCAGCCTTTGTTACAGAGATAACCCGCTTGTTAAGCTTTGAAGGAGAGAACGAAATTATTGTAAAGGTAAGCAACGAGCCTCGTGCCGACGTGATCCCGGTAAACAACGTACTCTTCGGCGTTTACGGGGGTATCTACCGCGATATTCAGATTATCACTACCGGCAAGGTGAATATTGCCGTAACTGATTATGCATCGCCAGGTATATATATCAGTCAGGAGAATGTTTCCCGCGAAAGCGCAGATGCCTGTATCACAGTAAAAATCGAGAACAAAACTACCGCCCACAAGGAGATCGAGTTGGTCAACGAAATCTACGACTCAGCCAACAGGCTCAAAGTAAAAAAGATGAAAAAATTTAACGCTTCGCCACAGGGTCGCCAGCTTGTCACACAGAGGTTAAAGGTCGAAAGCCCCAGGCTCTGGCAGGGGGTTGAGGATCCCTATTTGTACAAGTCGGTAACCCAGCTGATAGTTGACGGTGAGGTTGTTGACGAGGTGGTGCAGCCGGTCGGATTCCGGTCCTTCGAGTTCCGGCAGGGCGATGGTTTCTATCTGAACGGGAAAAAGTATCCTATGTACGGAGTCTGCAGGCATCAGGACTGGTTGGACAAAGGCAGCGCATTAACTACCAGGGAGCATGATGCCGACCTGGCACTGATAAAAGAGATAGGGGCAACAACTGTGCGGCTGGCCCATTACCAGCAGGCGGAATATGTCTACTCAAAATGCGACAGCATTGGACTGCTGGTCTGGGCGGAGATACCCTTTGTAAATGAAGTAACCACTCACGAAACCGAGAATGCCATGCAGCAGATGAAGGAGCTGATACGGCAAAACTACAACCACCCCAGCATCTTTATCTGGGGATTGCATAACGAGGTTTATTCGCCGTTCGAACAGACTATCCCGCTTACGGAGATGTTGCACGACCTGGCAAAAAGTGAAGATCCCGGCCGCTACACAGTGTCGGTCAGCGGCTACAACAACATCAATGCCACCGCGAACAATAATGCCGACATACAGGGTATTAACCACTATTTCGGCTGGTACGGTGGCAAAATAAGTGATATTGAAGAGTGGGCAGAAAAAATAGAAAGGGAGTATCCGCATCATAAAGTGATATTTTCGGAATATGGCGGAGAGGCCAATATCGAACACCAGAAAGAGGATGTTGGTGAGATCGGCGACTGCTGCGGGTTCAACAGAAAATATAATGAGACCTGGGGGACAAAATTCCATGAGATACAGTGGGGTGTGATTGCCAGACACCCCTACCTGCTGGCATCATACATCTGGAATATGTTCGACTTTGCCACCCCCATGTCGGCACAGGGTGGTGTCTACTCACGCAACATGAAAGGGCTGGTCACATTCGACAGGAAAGTAAAAAAAGATCCTTTTTACTGGTACAAGGCCAACTGGAGCAGAGAGCCGGTCTTATATCTCACGCAACGAAGGGCAGCCATCCGTGAGAACGAGATTACCACCGTGACTGTCTATTCCAATATCGGCACGCCTGAATTAACACTAAACGGTGAGGAGATATCAGACTGGTCTATTGGCACCACCTCCGTCCATTACATATTCAATAAAGTTCAGCTAAAGGAAGGCGAAAATATAATTGAAGCAAGAGCAATGAAAGATGGCAAAGAGTATACCGATAAAATAATATGGTACTATTCAGCTGAAAACAGAAAAAATGGTAACAACCAGAATGATAACAAACCTAAAGAAAGGGGAGGTGAACATATCGGGTTGTAATAATACGTGACATGCAGTTTTGAATACTCTGATAAATGATTACACATCAGGAAAATGCAAATACTTTATAATGAATAATTTAACTTTAGAAAATGTATGCAAATGAAACATTTAATTTTTTTCGTACTTATCGCCTTTTCACTCTCTTTCATGGCAAGCTGCGACAGCAGTGAGGTTATGGAGGGTGTGGATAACGGTGGTATTTTTGTCACCAACGCTTCAGAAAATGAGCTGAATGTAAAGTCAACAGAGACGTTAAAGGTGGAATATAAACTATTTCCAAGAGAGGGGACTACCGCTAACAATTACAACCAGGTCACTTTCTCGAGCAGCGACCCCTCTATTTTCGAGGTAAACAGTGAAGGGGTAATAACAGGCATGAAAAACGGAACAGCCAGGCTGATCATTTCTGCCTCATCGCCAGCAACAGACGGCAGTAAGGAGTACACGGTCATGGGAAGCTGTGTGGTAAGGGTAACCGGGCAGGTCCGGGTCCAGAAGATTGAGCTTGACCCAAGCATAGAGGAGATTCGGATTAATGTGAACGAATCAGCAGAATTTCAGATCAAACCATCCTACTTTACTGTTTATCCGGATAATGCATTGATAAAAGATGTCGTTTTTGCATCTTCAAATTCCGACATTGCCTATGTTGAACCGAACGGACTTATCAGGGCGGTCAGCGGAGGTGTTGTCACAATCTCAATAATGAGCACCGATGGGAGCAATGTAAAGGCTGAGATGACGGTCAAAGTGCTGGCGCCTGTCTTTACATGGTACCTTGAAGAGCGCAGGTCTTTTGAATTCGATTATGAGCCGGGACTCATTAAATATCCTCTCAATGCCGATGGTGCTTACGGTAACGACTGGAATCTGCTGATCGATGAGGGCAGCGTATGGCAGGCTTCTTTCATCAGCATGAGCAAGCCTGGAAGAGCCATGGCTCCGGGAGCAACTGTTGGCGACATATTCATACCTGTAGATATGAAGCAGACGCTGAAATTCAATCAGATTTTCCTCAGGCACCGCTCCACAAACACATTTGCACGCTTGCGAATATGGGAATTCGACCTACTGGGAAGTGATAACGGTACGGACTTCTACCCGTTGGAAGAGGGTATAATTGTCCCTGGTGCCAAAATCGATGGTGCAGCGAATGTTGATGCTACCATACTCCTCAATAACACATATACCAAGAGGTATATAAGGATTGTACCTGTCGACTGGGACAAGAGTGCCGGCAACACAATGCAGGTGTCGGATCTTAAAATCGGGTATGATGAGAGCAGAGATCCCGATTTTGGCAAATAATTTCACAGGAATAGAATAAAACAGATTATAATATGAACAAAAAAATATACATTTCCACTTTATTGGTGTTCCTATGTGCCTTTGTTTTCTCACTCCCGGCAACAGGACAGGAGAACAGTGTAAAGGTAACGGGCAAAATCACCGATAGGTACACATCGGAACCTATTATCGGTGCAACCATCATGATAAAGAACACAGTGACCGGCACCGTAAGTGATGTTGACGGGAATTACCTTATTAATGTTCCTGTTGGCAACACACTTGAGGTCCGCTATATAGGTTACAACTCTGTTGAGAGGATTATAGATGGCTCTGCCAACATCATCAACATTGAGATGGACGAAACCGATGTCGATCTCGAAGAGGTGGTGGTTATCGGATATGGGCAGCAGCGCAAAGAGAGCGTGGTGTCATCCATCAGCTCTGTGACAAGCAAGGAGTTGAGCTTTCCCAACAGGAACCTTACAACAAATATTGCGGGACAGGTGGCCGGTATAATCGCTGTACAGCGCAGCGGTGAGCCGGGCAACGACGACGCCAGCTTCTGGATTCGTGGCGTAAGCTCATTCGCCGGTGGCAACAACCCGCTCATCCTGGTCGACGGTATACCTCGCTCAATGAGTGATATCGATGTGGACGAGATTGAGCAGTTTAGCATCCTCAAAGATGCTGCGGCAACAGCTGTGTACGGTGCAGAGGGTGCCAACGGTGTTATACTTATTACCACCAAGCGTGGTGCCGCCCAGAAAACCCGGATCAATGTAAATGCACAATACGGAGTAGTTACTCCTCAGCGGATGCCTCAGCTGCTTAACTCTTACGATTACCTTTCAATGTACAACGAGGGCCTGTGGAACAGCGCGGGTAACCCCGGCAAGTTCGAAGATTATGAAGGTATCTACTCAAAGGAGGTGCTGCAGATGTTCAAGACATGTGCCGACCCCGACCTATATCCTTCGGTAAACTGGATGGACCTACTGAGGGACCGGACCAATAATCAAAGAATAACAATCAACCTGAGAGGTGGCAACGAGAGGGCAAAATTCTTTGTCTCGGGTGCCTACTTTTCCGAATCGGGTATTTTCAACTCCAATCCCATTGAGGAGTATGATGCCAATATCGGATTGAACAGGTACAATATCCGGTCTAATATCGATCTCAAAGTCACTGAAACTACACAGCTGTCACTTGATATCAGCGGTCAGTATATGGAAAGGAATAACCCTGGAAATAGCTCAGATGCGATCTTCAGCGCTCTTACACTTTTCCCGGTGCATCATATACCAATGTACTACTCAGATGGAACGGCATCAGATCATAAGCTTGCCGCGTGGGACCGCTATAATCCATACAACCTACTCAACCATTCGGGATACCAGCGTACCTGGAACAGTCAGATGCAGAGCAGGCTTGCCATTGAGCAGCGACTCGACTTTATCACCAAAGGGCTGTATGCTAAGGGTATCATTAGCTTCGACTCCGACTTTAGCTCGGGAATGAAGAGAACCAAGAGTGCCAAGACCTACAACGCCATAGGCCGCGAAGAAAGCGGCAACCTGATAAAGAATATTATCAGCGAAGGGAGCAACCTCAGCGACCCCACCTCAATAACTAACAGCGGTTCAAAGAAGATTTACCTTGAAGCATCATTGAACTACAACCGCCTGTTCAACAATCATAACGTAACGGGACTGCTGCTCTTCAATCAGAAAGAGAGGCAGACACAGATCGGGAGCGGGATAAACCTGCTGCCCTACAGGAAGCAGAATATTGTTGGACGTGTAGCTTATGAGTACGACTCCAGGTATATGCTTGAAGCGAGCTTCGGTGCTACCGGAAGTGAAAACTTTATGGAAGGGAACAGGTGGGGTGTCTTCCCCTCTGTCGGGGGAGCATGGTATGTCTCTCACGGAGATTTCATGACAAAGTATCATGATATCCTTAGCAAAATGAAATTAAGAGTATCATATGGTATTGCAGGCAACGATGTGGTGGGGGGCAACAGGTTTACCTACAGGGAACAGCTGCAGAGAGGCGACAGCTACAGCTATGGCATCAACCTTGGTGATGGCGGCGGCCCCTCCAACGGCTCCGGAAGCAGCTGGGTGGAGTATCTTTTTGCGGCTCCCAACCTGACCTGGGAGACGGAGTCGAAGTTCAACGCCGGGGTCGATTTCGGGTTCCTCCGTGGGCGTATAGACATTGCTTTCGATTATTTTCAAAATACCAGAAAGGATATCCTTATGCAGCGTGTCACCATCCCGTCTGCCACAGGGTTCAGACAAAACCCATACCAGAATTTTGGTAAGACCGAAAGCAAGGGGTTCGAGAGTGCGTTGATACTGAAGCAGAATTTCGGTAAACTTAACATCACCGCTCGAGGAAATATGACACTTGCACAGAACAAAGTGCTGGAAAGAGATGAGATTCCACAGATGTATGATTATATGAATGCCAGCGGCCGCCCCATAAATCAGCCACGACTGTTCATAGCAGACGGGCTCTATACCAACGACGATTTCGATATTTTGGACCGTCACAACGGCGGCTACAGTTACGTGCTCAAGGAGAATATGCCCAAACCGGCGGCTAATGTATCGCCGGGCGATATAAAATACCGCGACCTTAATGGCGACGGAATTATCGACTCCATGGACAGAACCTATCTCAACGGTATGTATCCTTCCGTTCCTCAGATGGTATACGGTTTCGGGCTGAATGCCGATTACCGGAACTTCTCGGCAGGAATATTTTTTCAGGGTGTAGGGCGCACCTCGGCCAACCTGCTGACTAAAACATCGAATTTCATACCGTTTCATAACGGGGTGGACAATAACTCTGCAAGGCTAGAGGCGCTGGACAGATGGAGTGCCGCCGATCCCTACAACCAGGATGTGCTGCATCCCAGGGTGCACGAGGCCCGTTTCGATCACAACCTTGAACCAAGCACATGGTGGTACAAGGATGCTTCGTTCCTGAGACTAAAGAATGTTGAGTTCTCATACCTCATGGATAAAAAAGCAGCTCAAAGGGTTATGGCAGACAGGATAAGGCTGTTCATACAGGGGATGAACCTGCATGTGTGGGATAAAATAAAATACTGGGATCCCGAACTTGGCGGAGCCAATTCAGGGGCAAGGTATCCGCTAGCGGGGACCTGGACATTTGGCATGGAATTCACTTTTTAATATATAATTGATTATGAAAGATATAAAACTAATACATAAACTATTCATATCTCTTGCCCTTATCTTTGCTTTAGGTGGGTGTGAGTACCTGGATGTGGACAAGGAACTGGCAGAAAATGTTACCATAGAGGAAGTTTTCAAGAATCCTAACTACACCAAGCAATGGTATGCAGAGGTATACCAGTGCATTCCCAACTACTCTGAAATGGGGCTGTACGCTACTGACGGTTTTAAGGGGATATGGAGTATTCTGTCGGGAGATGTCACCACCGCCCGCGGTCCCGGTTTATCGGCAATGACCTCGGGATTCAATGCCGAGAGTGCGCAATTCCACAAATGGTGGTCGCTCTATAAGGTGATCCGCCAGGGACAGATATTTTTGGCTATGGCACCCGAATCGATGGGCAACCCTGCTGATGCTACATATATCAGCCAGACCGAGATGAACAGGATGAAAGAAGAGGTGAAGTATTTCATTGCCTACAGCTACTTCCAGCTCTTCGAGCTCTACGGGCCCGTCCCCATAGCAGATGAGCTGGCCGATCCCACCGATCCCGGTATCGACTACGCACGGGCGCCGCTCGATGAACTGATAAACTACATCGATATGCTACTTGAGGAGGTGATTAACTCAGGCAATCTGCCTGAATCAAACTTCCGTAACCAATCTGACAGCAACCCAACCAACAGATATGTGCTTGATCAGATTGCACGTCCCACAAAAACGGCAGCACTGGCTCTTCGTGCCAGGCTGTGGGTATATGCTGCATCTCCTCTTTTCAACGGTGGATTCCAGGAAGCTCTCTCCGTCACCAATAACGACGGTACCCGCCTGTTTCCCGACTACGACCCCGCCAAGTGGGTAACAGCCAGGAAACATTTGGAGGCACTGCTGAGCTATGTTGAATCGAAAGGCTACTCATTGCATGTAATCAGAGACGACAATGGCGAGATCAACCCTCACGAGTCCATATACCGGCTGTATCAGGATTTCACCGATGAGATATTGTGGGCCACCGGGGTAAACAACTTCCGCCATGTAACACTCGATATGGAACCTCGCACCACACCCCGTGATGTTGCCACCGGCAGCTTTGGCAACGTGGGGCTGTTCCAGGAAGGTGTAGATGCGTTCTTCATGGCAAACGGGCTTGAAATCACCGATCCCAACTCAGGTTACACCTCCGCTGGTTTTTCAAAGGTGAGAAACTACACCCGCATGAATGTGAAGGAAGAGAAATACGATGAGCATATAAGCAACATGTATGCAAACAGGGAACCCCGCTTCTACCAGTCGGTCATCTACGAGGGAAGAAGCTGGTACCAGGATGTCACCACAAACAAGCTGGGCAACAATTACCGGGTGTTCTTCAGCCGTGGCGGTGGTGCAGACAATACATCACAGGAGAATCCCCGCACGGGATACATGCTGAACAAGTTCAAAAACAGGAATCTGCTCAACCAGGGCACCAACCTAAAACAGTGGGGGCGCCCCTGGATACTGTTCAGACTCGCCGATTTTTATCTCTACTATGCAGAGGTGTTGAACGAGATCGATCCAAACAACCCGCTTATAATCGACTACCTCGACAAAGTAAGGGAGCGCGCTGGGATACCCGGGTACAGGCAGCTTGCAGAAGAGGGTAAAAAAGATATTATTGGCAACCGTGAACTTCAGCGTGAAGCTATTCAGAAAGAGCGCCGTGTGGAACTATTTGCCGAAGGGAACCGCTACTTCGATATCAGGAGGTGGATGACTGCCGATATATCCGATGGTCCCGATCAGCAGCTGGTATTCACCGGAATGAATATGAATGTGCCTGCCGCGAAATGGGATAGCGCCGGGAGGTTCGAAAGCTATCTCAACAATTACGGTCCCGGAAGCTATTACGAAAGAACAGTAATTGAGAACAGAGCCTGGAGAAGAGCCATGTTGTTCTACCCAGTACCCTACAACGAGATACAGAAGAGCCGTTTACTCGTACAGAACCCGCTGTGGTAAGCAGTAAAATGCAATAATTTATAAAATCATATAAAAGGGGTTGCTCGGGCAACTCCTTTTCAAACGTTTATTATTATGATACAATTATGGATGAAATATTGTCTTTTAGTCACGTTCTTGTTCTCATTTCTTGGGTGCAGCGACGATAATCCCGAAGACAAGCCCGTTGATGTTGGCGAGAAGTTTCTCCGGCTGGCCGACAGCTCAATGTCAACCATTGAGTTCGCCCACACTGCGGGAAAGCAGAAGGTTTTCTACGAAACAGATATCGAAGAAACCATCTACACCTCAATCACAGCCGTTGTTGAAGGCACCGCCGGTTCATGGTGCAAGGCCACCCTCAACAAGACAGAGAAAAGCCTCACAATTGATGTGGCAGGCAACAAAGCCGAAGAGGAACGCCGTGCAAACGTACTTATTAAAAGCGGCAGTATCTCCCTGCCGTTGACGGTGATTCAGCAGGAGTATATACCCGCTCAGATAGAACCCCAGTACACAAAAATCAAAATTATTGATGGCTGGGCACCCGACCACCTGTCGGAAAGCAACACCATAGATAAATCTTACGATGGCGATCCAGCCACATTCTTCAACGCCAAATCAGGTGAAGCAAATTTTCCCTACGAGATAAAATTCACTCTCGATCAACCCCGCGATCTGGCAAGCTTCATCTATTACCCCCGGCAAGACTCCGGCAACAGGTGGGGCGCATGGGGAGAGGTTGAGGTTTGGTACACAACCGCAGGCAACAGCAGCTTTCAGTTCGCCGGGAAGTACGATTTCGGCAAAAGCACCACTAATCCCAAAACCATAACCTTCAATGAGCCTATTCCCGAACCACGGGTAATACTCTTCAAGGTATTGTCGGGCTACCAAAACAGGGTATCTATTGGAGAAATTGAGTTTTACGAAACCAACCGCCACCGGTTCGATTATATGACCCTGTTCCGCGACAAAGCCTGCTCCGTGCTTAAAGAAAACATCACAATGGATCAGATAGAGGCTATCCCCGACCCTTTTTTCAAAAACATAGCAAAAAAAATATTCACCGGCAGCTACGAATCTGAGTACCGGATTCAAAAATACCGCCCCTACCAGCACCCCTCGCATGCTTCCCGGGAATTAAAAACTGCCAGGTACAGCCTGCGCGACAATGCCTCCGGCATCTATTACCGCGATCTGCAGGAGAACCTTATTGTCTTCGTAGACGAACTGAAAGGCAGGGAGGTGAGCCTCAATATAGTAGATTACGACGAAAGCGCTAACGAAGGGGTTACCTATTCACTGAGCGAGGGTCTCAATATCATTAATCCCACTAAAAAGGGTCTGATATATATATTCTATCATGTTGATGAACCCTTGCCGTTAAATCCCGGTAGCGGAACAGAGCAGAAAGCCATTGATGAACAGTCGGTAAAAATCCACATAGCCACCGGCCTGGTCAACGGCTACTTCGATATCAGGAGGCATACAGCTGCCGACTGGCTCTCCATACGCGACAATGCCATAAGCAACGAGATAGATATCCTGGGCCTGCACTCACATGTTGTATGGAATGTGAACGATTACAGGGATTACAAAACCGATATCGTGTTAATGACCAATTATATCGACAACATCGTAAAGCAGCAGCACGAGTTCATGGGGCTATACCATTACAACCGGTTATTTAAAAACCGCCAGTTTATCCGTATCGACTATTCGGTGCCGGCAGCATATGCCACAGACTACAGAACTGTCTATCGGAACACATTGTACAAAGAGGTATTCTGCTCCGAAGATGGTTTCAGGAGGCGCCTGTGGGTGCTGGGACACGAAATTGGCCACACCAATCAAACGCGGCCTGGTATGAAGTGGCACGGAACAACGGAAGTAACCAACAACATATATGCTCTCTACAACCAAGAGCAGACTCTGGGTGCAGCCCGTAGGCTGCTCAAGGGAGAGAGCAAAGAAGGTTATGCTTCAGAAGATGAGTACGACAACGGCTACCGGAAAATTATTGCAACCAACAAAGACTGGTATCTGGGCGGAGAAAATTTCGGGAGCAACTACTTCATAAGGCTGATACCTTTCTGGCAGCTCTATCTCTATCTGGTGCATATAGAGAAGCAGGAACACTTCTACCACGACCTTTACGAGCATTACAGAAACACCAACGACTTAAGTACTCCCGGTGAGCAGCATCTCGATTTTGTGAGAAACGCATGCAATATCTCAAAGATCAACCTGCTGGGCTTCTTCGAGAAATGGGGCTTCCTCACACCTATAGATCTTCAGATCAACGATTATGGTACAGCCAATATAAAAATAACCCAGGAACAGATTAATAATCTCAAAAACGAGATAACAAGCAAAGGTTACAAAACACCACCATTTGACATCACTCAACTCACCGATACCAATTTTAAGCAATACAAATAAATTGTCGGAGGGGGCATCCAGCCCCCTCTTTAGTTTTGGGTTTAACACCACCTCTCTATTTTTTAACTTAATTATTATGCAATATTACATAAACACAAATTAATTGCCTTTATTTCCGCATAACGGCTTTTCAACACGCTTTCACAGCAGTCAGGCCCGGTTTTTCAAAGTTACAAAAATGTAAGTACTTGTCCCTTTTTTCTTTTTCACAACCAGTAAGGTTAGAGATATAGTTTTTTTATTGTAATTTTGCAAATTAGTATGCTTGGAGATTGTGGCTGCCTCTCATGCAATGTGACAGGTAGTCACGAAGTGTG
>ENA-UOOH01001876-UOOH01001876.1-fermentation-metagenome-genome-assembly--contig:-NODE-1876-length-19388-cov-4.606476_pt1 | contig 19388 bp, 14 predicted proteins | sample MGYA00245778_ERZ724025 | MGnify/ENA primary metagenome ERZ724025 (study PRJEB28704, sample SAMN03018313) | fermentation metagenome | biome: anthropogenic terrestrial biome; feature: soil; material... | reverse complement strand
CGTGAACGTGTACCGCTTCGCTGTGTACGTGTACGTTTCCGGGCCGAGCTTGAGGCCGTCCGAAAAGGTTCATGGCGAAGCTAGATCGGGGTCGGGGTCGCTATCGGCATCGGTATCGAATGGATGCGTGGTGGGATTCGGGCATGAGAAACCGGGTGTCCGGTCACTGACACTATTTGGCAGCGAAGTTTGAGAGGTCCATGATGGCAGGTGCCAACCGGAACAGGAATCGATTCCGATTCCGATACCGACCCCGACCCCGATTCAGACAATGATCTGACTGATCGGCAACCATTGCATGGAGGAGACGCATGCAGGAGAGGGCCATTTCGGACGGCCTCCGGCTAGACCGGCGGGGTTAGGCGGTACGACTTTCCAACCATGCGCCGATCTTATGGGCGGCGAATTTCCCGGCGCCCATGGCTTCGATCACGGTAGCGGCCCCGGTGACGATATCTCCACCGGCGAATACACCGGGGATATTGGTCATGAGGCTATCGTCGGTCTGGATATTGCCACGGCGATTCAGAACGAGTTCCGGCCAGCTCTTGGTCAGCATCGGGTTCGGGCCTTGGCCGATGGCGAAAACGACCTGATCGACATCCAGGATGTGTTCACTGCCTTCGATCACGACCGGTCGTGGCCGGCCGGAGGCATCCGCGTCACCGAGGCGCATTTTGTGGCATACCAGGCCTTTCACGGCATCGTTCTCGTCCCCGAGAATCTCGATGGGAGCGGTCAGCTCCAGGACCTGGACCCCCTCCTCGAGTGCGTGTTCGATCTCCTCGGCGCGGGCGGGCATTTGGGCCAGTGACCGGCGGTAGACCATGGAGACCTTCTCCGCACCGAGCCGGAGCGCGCAGCGGGCGGCATCGCAAGCGACGTTACCACCGCCGATGACGGCGGTATGTCGGGCGGGCAGGACCGGGGTGGAATGATCCTTGCGGTAGGCCTTCATCAGGTTGACGCGGGTGAGGAACTCGTTAGCGCTGTAGACATTCTTGAAGTTCTCGCCCGGAATACCGGGGAAGACGGGGAGTCCTGCGCCGGTACTGATAAAGACGGCATCGTAGCCTTGATCAAGGAGATACGGGACGGTGACAGCGGTTCCGATCGGCTGATTGAGGCGGACGTCGACGCCCAGCTTGGTGAGGGTTTCGCACTCGGCCTGAACGATCTTTTTCGGGAGCCGGAACTCGGGGATACCGTAGATGAGGACACCGCCCAGGGCGTGGAGCGCTTCGAAGGTGGTGACTTGAAAACCCATGGATGCGAGTTCAGCGCTGGCGGTGATACCGGCGGGTCCGCCACCGATGACGGCGATCCGCCACGGTTTTTTCTCGGTGGGCGGGGTGATTTCCGGCGGCCCGTTCTGGGCGTCCCAATCGGCGACAAACCGTTCCAGGCGGCCGATGGCGACGGGCGCCTGTTTGCGGCCGACGATGCAGAGCTGCTCGCACTGGGTCTCCTGGGGGCAGACACGTCCGCAGATGGCAGGCAGTTTATTGTGGCGTTTGAGTGCCTCGGCGGCGCTGCGGAAGTCGCCTTCTGCGACGTGCTTGATGAACCCCGGGATATCGACGTTGACGGGGCAGCCCTTGACGCATTCGGGGTTCTTACACTGCAGGCAGCGGGCGGCTTCGGCCATGGCCATAGCGGGTGTATAGCCGAGGGCGACCTCTTCGAAATTGGTGATGCGGAAAGTGGGATCTTGAACAGGCATTGGCACCCGGCCGGTCTTTTGCCGTTTGAGGCGTTTTCCGGCGGCGATCTCGCTGGCCTCGTGCTCCTGTTCGCGGTAGGTGCCCATGCGGCTGAAGAAGAGGTCCCAATTGATCTTGTGCGCGTCGAATTCGGGTCCGTCGACGCAAGTGAATTTGGTCTCCCCGCCGACCTCGACCCGACAGCCGCCGCACATGCCGGTGCCGTCGACCATGATGGTATTGAGGCTCACGATCGTTGGGATCTCGTATTGGCGGGTGAGGTCTGTGACCACGCGCATCATGATCGGGGGGCCGATGGCGACGACACGGTCGATTTTGGTACCGCTGTCGATGACTTTCTGCAGGGCGTGTGTGACGAAGCCCTTTTCGCCGCGGCTACCGTCATCGGTGACGACGGAGAGCTGATCGGAGCATGCGCCCATACGTTCCTCCCAGAAGAGGAGGTCTTGGTTGCGCGCGCCCAGGATGCTGATTACGTGGTTGCCTGCCTCTTTAAGGGCGCGTTGGATCGGGTGGAGCGGGGCGATGCCGAGCCCGCCGCCGATACAGACAACGGTGCCGAAGTTCTCGAGCTCGGATGCATGCCCGAGCGGGCCAACGATATCCTGCATGCGCTGCCCCTGTTGCAGCGAACAGATCTGATGGGAGGAGACACCGACGTCCTGGATCACCATGGTGATCCAGCCCGCCTCGCGGTCGAAATCCGCGATGGTCAGGGGGATTCGCTCCGCATTTTCGTCGACCCTGACGACGATGAACTGTCCCGCCTTAGCGAAGCGCGCGATGGTCGGGCAGTAGACTTTGAACTCTTTGATCGCTGGTGAGATGTCGACCTTCTCGAGGATCTTGTTCCAGTTTTCGTTGGGGGCGTTGAGGATATTGAAACGGGTCTGCTCGTTGCCCTTACAGACCTCGGGAGACGGGATGGTCAGATCCATGGTCGCGCGTTCCTATGCTAGATTAACGATCTTTCAGTTGGCCCAAGCCGTTTTTCTGAAAGGTCCATCAAACCATCATGGGTATCGATGGACAACGAAAAAAGGCTGGGCCAAAGGCCTGAATTTCCGATTTACGGGTCGCGTTTTCCTTCGATCATCGCGGGAGACCCCAGCCTTGTCAAAGGTCTCTGGGGTCCCATTTCGAAGCCGGGTGTAGTCGGGCGGGTGGGATCACTCGGCGCCGAGATCGAGGCGTGTGACAGCGGGTGTTACACCGCCTCTGCCCAGGAAATAGGCGCGTGCCTTCACGGTTGCTTGGCGGTCGATGGTGAAGGGAGCGTGGTAGAGGATCCCGAACGGATCCGGCTCGCTGCCGTTGAGGGTGTAGACGATATCGGCCTCGGGGTAATCGGAGATGAGGGTGACCTGGGTGTGGCCGTCAGGCTCGGCGGGCGCTGTTTGGATCTCGACGCTGGGTGGTGCCGCGTAGAGTTCCAGGGTGTGAAGCGTGGGACAGGCCAAGGCGTCCAGAATTTTAAAGCGGACGGCGTCGGCGGCGATGGTATCGAATCGGACGACCTTTCGATTGCCGACGGTGGTGCCGGTAGCGACGTTCCGCCATGCTCCGTCGACGCGAGCGGAGACCTCGAACTTGGCGATCCTCTGACCGAGCGGGATGAATTCCTGTGCGACGAGATGGTTGATGGGTGTGACGGCCTCCAGCTCGACCTGGAGTATGCCCTGTCTGAGCTCGTCATCAGCGGCCCAATAGGTGTCCGGATGACCGTCGGTGACCAAACCGGCGCTGAAGCGGTCGTCATTGCCGCGGACATTGGATGCGGTCACAGGCTTACCGATAGCTAGATCGCGACTGAACACCGCATCGCGGGCGGCTTTGAACTCCATGAGCCGGCGGGCGTCGTTTTCGTGCACGAGGCCCCGGCGGTCGACAGGGATATTGAGCAGGAGCGAGCCGTTGTTCCCCCAGGCGTTGTAGTAGATCTGCATCAGGCGTTCGACCGTTTTCTGGTCGTTATCCTGGCTTGCGTGGTAGTACCAGCCGGGCCGAATCGAGACATCCACCTCGGGTGGAAGCCAGTGTGTACCGTCGGCGTGGCCTTCGCCGAGCTCGCGGTTTCTGCCGGGGATACCGGGATAGAACTCGTCGCGGCGGAGGGGCGCCCAGGTCGTCTCGCTGCTGTCGCCGCCTTCGTTACCGACCCAGCGGATATCGGGTCCTGCGTCGCTGAAGATGAGGGCGTTGGGCTGGCATCGGCGGACCTGTGCGATGAAGGCGGGCCAGTCGTACTCCTGCCGTTTGCCGTTGGGGCCTTCGCCGCAGGCGCCGTCGAACCAGACCTCGAAGACCTCGCCATAGTTGGTGAGGACCTCTTCCAGTTGATTGAGGAAGTAGGCGTTGTACTTAGGCGAGTCGCCATAGGTTGGCTGATTCCGATCCCAAGGGGAGAGGTAGACTCCGAATTTCAGGCCGAACTCCTTGCATGCGTCCGAGAGTTCGCGCAGCAGGTCGCCCTGGCCGTCCCGCCAGGGACTGTTCTTGACGGAGTGCTCGGTGTATTGAGAGGGCCAGAGGCAGAAGCCGTCGTGGTGTTTGGCGGTGATGATGATCCCCTGCATACCGGCCTCTTTAAAGGTGCGTGCCCATTGTCGGCAATCGAGCTCGGTCGGGTTGAAGAGCTGGGGGGATTCGGTTCCTTCGCCCCACTCGCGATCGGTGAAGGTATTCATATTGAAATGGACGAACGCGTAGTAGCCGAGTTCGTGCCAGGCGAGTTGCCGGGAATGCGGGAGTGGGACGAAGGGCTCGGGCGGGTCGACTGCGTGCAGGTTGGAAGCGAGCCCGGCGACGAGGGCGAGAAGCGCTGCGATGGTTGGTTTCATGGGAGTGCGACTCCTTGAGCGTGTGCGTGGCGTTCCATTATGGGCAGGGCAGACCGGCGCCTGCGCGTAGGGTTTGCGCTAGGCGAGGATCGCCTGCTGCCAGGTCTGAAACAGGCTCCGGGGGAGGCATACCTCTTGAAGGATGGCCTCGACCTCAGAATCCCGCAGGCCTTGATAATCGATTTGGCGCGGTGTGACAATCCTTCCGAGGAGGTCGAGGGTGCCGGGGCTCAACAAGACCTGCGCCTGACCGGTGCCATAGCAGGCCGGCCGGTGTTTGGCACGTGGGAAGATGCCGAAGAGGCAGGCGTCACCGACGGCCCACGCAAAGGCGTTGACGAGCGGCTCGTTGCCATTGCCTGGGGGGTGAATCTGTCGCAGGTAGGCCAACGCATGGCGAAGCTCGGCCGACAGGTGGGTCAGGGAGGTGCCCAACCAGAGGGCGAGCGGGAGGAACGGCGCGCGGGCGAACCCGCGGTGTGGCTCAGCATTCGAGCCTTGGATCCAATCGATCACGCCCTCGGTGGGATTGAGGCCTGGGAGATTGAGCTGCTGAAGCAGTGGGGTTTGGGCGGCGGGCACGGCCTGGAGGTGCATATGATCCGGCGCACTGGCCCCGCACTGGGGGCCGTTATAGAAGACCACGAAGGTTTCTCCCAGGTTCTCGGCGAAGGCGAGCATTGTTTCCAGGGCGAAATCGAGGTCTTGCGGCAGGTGTTCACGAAGCGGGAGGGTGAAGTGTGGAACGAGGATGGGCCGGGGATTGCACAGGACCTGCCAATCATTTTGAAAGGCGATGCCCTCTTGTTCGGGGGGAAGGTTGTGTGGGCAGAGGAAGCAGGGGCGGGCGGCGATCGATTGCGGGTCGACCTTGGCGGTGACGCTGATGATCCGGCCGGGGTTCCACTGAAGTTCCATGCGCAGTCCGCCGATCAGGACGGTGCGGTACTCGCACGCGAGCAGGGCGTCGAGGCCGTCGGCCAGCATCGGCCATGTCTCGATCTGGCTCTTCCACAGCGCCTCGGCCTTTGCTGCCAACGCGGTCATCGGGTGACCTCGCGACCTGCGATTTGGCGGGCCTGGATCTCGAGCGTACGCAGCAGGTCCTTATACTGGTTGTACCGGTTTTGGGTTATGATCGGCAGGTCGGCGTCGCTGTTACCCTCCCATCTGCGGCAGAGGTAGAGCGGCTCGAAGATTCTGGCGACTGCGTAGTCCCTGGAGAGCCTCAGACTGATGGCGTAGTCCTCGCCGTAGCTGACATTCGGCAGCGGGTGAAGGCGCAGGACCTGGGTGCGGAAGCAGCGCGGGGCGCCGATGCCATTGACGCGCAGCAGGTTGTTAGGGCCGTTGGAATCGGTCCATTCCCGATGGTCGATGATCCCGGGTGGGATGGAATTGAGCTGGAAATCGACCATGGCATATGAGCCGACGAGCATGGCGTAGGGACCGGCCCGCAACCCGTCGACGATGTGCTGAAGCGCGGTGGAATCGGCGTAAAGATCGTCCGAATCGAGCTGGCAGGTGAACCGGCCGCACATGTTGGATTGAACGGCGTGATTCCAGCAGCCGCCGATTCCCAGATCGGTCCTGGTGGGGACCAGATGATTCAGGCGCGGCTCTCTTGCCGCGAGTTCGCTCAGGATTGTGCTGGTGCCGTCGTCGGAGTGGTTATCGACGACGAGCACGTTGAAAGGGAAGTCGGTGACCTGGCTCAGGGCGCTTTGGACTGCATCGGCAATGGTCCGGACCCGGTTTCGGACCGGAATGACGATGCTGGCCTCGACCGGAAACTCATCCGGCTCGGGGGGGAGCGGCCGGAGTGTTGCGGGGCGCAGGGCCTGGATACGTATCAAATGTTGGGTTGCGATTTGCTCCCGCTCGATTTGGATCTCGCGCTGCCTGGGATCGACGTAATCGAAGACGCGGCTGCCGGTGGGACGGTGATCGCTTTTTTGATAGGCGTAGAGCGGTTCGGGCAGGCGTGTGGGCAGGCGACGTTCAGAGAGGCGCAGCCGCAGTTCATACAGGGCGCTCATTCGTGAGGGCGCCAGTGGGTGGTCGGCAAGCGTCCTGCGCAGGTCAGCCAGGGACCAGGCCATCACGGGTCCGAAATCGAAGTCATCGCGAATGCTGCCGAGCTGATAATCGATGCCCGGCTCTGGCACGCGGTTTGTCTGGGTGATTTCCAGGGTGCGATCGGAATAGCAGATCGTGCCGTCGCAATCGGCCAGGGCACGGCAGATGCGCTCCCGGTCGCTGCTGGCAAGCCGCACTGGGGCGGAGAAGGTCAGCACGATTTCGCCCTCGAGTAGAGGGACGAGGCGGGTCCAGGTCGCGGAGGAGAGGGGGTGTTCATGGAAGGCGACCTGAAGGGCGGGGGATGGTGGGGCGGCCGATGCCTGTGGGGGCTGGAGCAAGATAATGCGCAGGGCGGACGCATGGGTCTTGACGAACTCGGCCAACAGGGCGGGTGACCAGTCATCAGGCGTGATAATAACGGCGTTATTCACGGGCGGTTCTCGGTCCGAGCCGGCATCGGCGGTGGGACTGAATCTGGCTGGAGTGGTTTCATTCGAAGGCGCCTTCTTTGAGGCGGCGCAGGTAGGTCCGGGTCTGTTGGGACACCCACCCGGAGAGTGCGAGGAGCCCGATCAAGTTGGGAATTGCCATGAGGGCGTTGAACGCGTCGGCCAGGGACCAGATGGTGCGGAGCCCGCCCATGGCGCCGACGAGCACGAGAGCGACATAGAAATAGCGGTAGGGTGTGATGGCTGATGGGCCGAAGAGGTATTCGGCGCAGCGGTCGCCGTAATAGGACCAACTGATGATGGTGGAGTAGGCGAAGAAGACCAGACCGAAGGCGACGATGACACGTCCCCAGGGCATGACGGTTTGGAAGGAATCCGCGGTCAGGGACGCGCTGGTGGGGACCGGATAGGGCAGCCCCTGTTCGTCCAGCAGTGGGATTGGGGGATCATCGGGGAGGGCGCCTGGCTGGGCGACGACCAGTCTGCCGTCCAGGGTCATGGTGGTATTCGGCGCGCCGATACCGTAGACGGTATCCCCTTGGCTGGAGCGGACCTGCCAGACATCCGCGGTAAGGATCACCAAGGCGGTCATGGAACAGATGATGATGGTATCGATGAAGGGTCCGAGCATGGCGACGAAGCCTTCGCGGACCGGTTCCGTGGTTTTCGCGGCGGCGTGTGCCATGGGTGCTGAGCCGAGTCCGGATTCGTTGCTGAAGACGCCGCGGGCGACGCCGAAGCGGATCGTCTGGGCGATACCGGCACCGAGGAACCCGCCACCGGCGGCGAACGGGGTGAATGCGTATTGAAAGATGGAGGCGAAGGCATCGGGGACGCGATTCCGGTGCAGGAAGAGCACGATCAAGGCGGAGATGATATAGAGGAGGCACATTCCGGGCACGATTTTGGCTGCGACGCGGGCGATCCTTCGAATACCGCCGAGGATCACGATCCCGACCAGGATGGCGAGAATGAGTCCGATCCAGAAGCTGGCGGGCTGATACGGCATGCCGAAGAGCGTGCGTGTACCGAGGAGGTTGGAGGGGAGGACCGATTGCAGCCCGTCTACGACGGAATTGGCCTGAACCATGTTGCCGATGCCGAAGGATGCGGTGAGGGCGAAGATGGCGAAGGACATGCCGAGCAGGGTGGCCCAGCGGCGGGTGCGCTCCTCGCCGGCGAGGCGAATGAGCCATTGGGGTCTGAATCCCTTTTCGAGGAAGTACATGGGGCCGCCGCTGGCGGAACCGTCCGGATGCACCTCGCGGAAGCGTTGAGCGAGGGTACAGGAAGTGAATTTGGTGGCCATTCCGACGACGGCGGTGACCCACATCCAGAAGACGGCGCCGGGACCGCCGAACGTGATTGCGGTAGCGACGCCGGCGATATTACCGGTCCCGATGGTGGCCGAAAGCGCGGCTGCCAGGGCTTGGAAATGGGTGATATCGCCGGAGTCTTCCTTACGGTCATAGGCTCCGCTGATGCACCGAAGGGCATGCCCGAGGTAGCGCACCTGCAGAAACCCCAGGCGGAATGTGAGGAAAAGGCCTGTCCCGACCAGGAGGACGATCATGGCCGGTCCCCACAAGATGGAGGCGACACCTCTGAGGAGTTCTTCAAACGTCATAGTCGCGTTCCTTTTGGCAGGGGGAAACGAGCAACCGCATGCATCGATCCCAGGATCGGGGGAACCGTCCGGCGAAGAGTCGGATCAGGAGCCTGGCCGGCCGGTGAGGGAAAGCCCGTCCGAAAAGACGCGTTCCTTCAGGCGTCGCCTCCAGGCAATGGTTGCCGAACAGTCGGGTCATTGTCTGAATCGGGGTCGGGATCGATTCCTGTTTGGTATGACACCTTGGCTTAATGCACCATGTAATTTCGCTGCCGAGTTTTTTAAGCTCCGCAAAATTGCGGTTTGGGTACCCGGTTTCTCGTGTCCGAATCCCACCCCGCGGATAGCGACCCCGACCCCGATCTTGCTTCGCCATGGACCTTTTCGGACAGCGTCGAGCGAGTGAGGCTGGAGGACTGTCGGCGGAGGGGGGACTGCTCTCCGGGCTCTGACCTCTATCGGTACCAGTGGGTGGTACCCGGGTGTGGACCGTCGACGGCGGTGAGGGCCATATGGTTTTCGCTCACCATTTTTCCGCTCTTATGGACGGTGATTTCGAGCTCCGGGTTTTCGGGGCAGACGAAGATCTCGTCCATTTCGATCAGGCCGTCCTTGATACTGCCGACAACTTTCGCGGTACAGGGATCGAACCCGCTGTTCTGCAACTCGGTGATCAAGCCGCTGATGGAGGAGCCGTTTTGCTTGAGGGACATGAGCGGCGGCTTATTGGGCATCATCCAATTGCCGGTGACGTTGTAGTTTTTCGGCTCTTCCTTTTCGGGTTCAGGCTTTGGTTTCTCCTGAGGGGGTGGGGTGGTTTCTGCAGTTTTCTCCGGTTCCTTGGTCTCCTTTTTGGAGTCACCACCGGAGCTACAGGCGACAGAGCAGAAGGCGATGGCCAAGCAAAGGGCAAGGCTTGCTGCAAACCCCCGAAGGGCATGTGCGATATTCATGGAAGTCTCCAAATGCCATACTGAACGCCGATTCACAGGGTATCTGAACCCCAATCGGGTGAAGGCGAAAAGATCCTATATTGGGAAAAACTACGAATGTACTTCTGATCTCCAATTGCGGTTGGGATTGCAACTCCAATCAGGGCTTTTCCCTTCCCCTGCTTGCGATGGTACGGTAAAGAGTCAAGGCGGAAAATCCCACGCTGCGGTGCTGGGATCAAAAGAGATGAAGGGGTGCTGGACGGTGAAATTGGGGGCTCACTCCAGGGAGGGAGAGCAGTGGTGATGAAGTTCAATCGATGGAGTTGCGGGGTGTGCCTTGTCCTGGTGTGTTGTGCATGGTTCCCGACCAGCGGCATGGCGGCGGACCCGAAGCCGAACATCATTTTTGTCCTGGCCGATGACCTGGGTTACGGCGATCTCGGCTGTTATGGCGGGTCGGTGATCCAGACGCCGTGTCTGGATCGAATGTCGGCGGAGGGGATGCGCTTCACCGATTTTTACGCGGGCTCGACGGTGTGCGCGCCGTCGCGTTGTGTCCTTATGACGGGGCGGCATCTCGGAAACGCCCGGGTGCGTGGCAATGCGGCCAATCCGATGCATCAATCGCTTTTGGCGGAGGATGTGACGGTGGCGGAAGCATTGAAGACGGCCGGCTATACGACCGCGCTGATTGGGAAATGGGGATTGGGGGAACCGGGGACTCCTGGTCTGCCGAACGATCAAGGATTCGACTATTTTTTCGGTTACCTGAGTCAGACGCATGCGCACAACTACTACCCTGAGTCCCTCTGGCTGAACAGGGAGAAAGTATTCCTGCGCAATGAGGTGCAGCAGATCGGCTCGGGTCTGGGTGGGGCTGCGACCAAGAAGGTTGATTATTCCCACGACCTCTTTGTTGCCGACGCGCTGCAGTACATCCGTGACCACCAGGCGGCGCCGTTCTTTCTCTACCTGGCGCTGACGACTCCGCATGCGAACAATGAAGCGCGGGGGGCGCATGGAGACGGGCAAGAGGTGCCCGATTACGGTCAGTATGCCGATCTCGACTGGCCGAATCCGGACAAAGGGCAGGCGGCGATGGTCAGCCGGATGGACCGGGACATGGGGCGGATTTTCGATCTCTTGAAGGCGCTCGATTTGGACGAGCGCACGCTAGTGATCTTCAGTTCCGACAACGGGCCTCACCGGGAAGGCGGCAATGACTTGGAGCGGTTCCGTCCGTCCGGACCGTTTCGCGGGATCAAGCGTGCGCTTTACGAGGGTGGAATTCGGGTCCCGATGATCGCGCGATGGCCTGGCCGTGTGCCCGAAGGTTCGACGTCGTCGCACATCGGCTACTTTGGGGATTGGATGGCGACGGCCTGTGAAATCGCGGGTATTGCGCCTCCCGAGGAGGGGCTTGACTCGATCAGTTTCCTTCCGGCCCTGACTGGGCGTGCGGGGGAGCAAGCGAAGCATCCGTATCTCTACTGGGAGTTTTACGAGCAGGGGAGTCGGCAGGCTGTTCGCGATGGTGTGTGGAAGGCGATTCGGCAACCGATGTTCGAGGGCGTGATCGAGCTTTACCGGCTGGATTTGGACCCTGGGGAAGAGCGCGATCTAGCGTCCGGGCATCCGGAGGTGGTTCGTTCGATGGGTGCATTGATGGATGCGGCGCACACGCCCTCTGCGAACTGGCGGGTTCGCCGCTGATGCAGGCGCGGTTCCAATCAGACGCGATTTTATAGCGAGCGAGCGTGTAGATCCTGTGGGAGGTTGGGGTGCATTTTGGGCGTGGATTTCATGGCTAAAAGGAGGGATGAGATGGAGAACCAGCCTCAAATCGATCAGCAGCATGAGCATAAAAAACGTGTTATCAGAAAAATAGGCATGGTTTTCGTGGCTGTGGGCGGGATCTTCACCCTGATTGGGATCGGGAGTTTCTTTATGGCCTTTGGCGGTGGGGGGTGGCCCCGGTATTTCTGGTGTGCGTTTATCGGGCTTCCGATGCTGGGCTTTGGAAAGATCCTTCTATCGATGGGCTACATGGGTGCGATTGCTCGCTACACGGCCGGAGAGGTTGCGCCTGTGACCTCGGACACTTTCAACTACATGGCGCACAACACCAAGGACGGCATCAGGACGGTCGCGACATCGCTCGGTGAAGGCCTGGCCGCCGGGATGCACGGGCCGGCTCAGGGTGGAACGGCCGCGGTGCGATGTCGCAAATGCGGTGCGGACAACGAGGAATCCGCCCGATTTTGTGATCAGTGTGGAGCGTCGCTGCCGGAGCGGGTTGACTGTCAGAGCTGTGGCGAGCAAAACGATCGGGATGCGCGCTTCTGTGACAACTGCGGCAAGCCGCTGCACTGAGGGTGTGGATGCCGTCCTCATCGGGATGGAATCCGGGCAAAAAAAATGGTAGCGGAGGAGGGATTTGAACCCCCGACACGAGGATTATGATTCCCCTGCTCTGACCAACTGAGCTACTCCGCCACCGAAGGGTCCTGGATGTTACGGCAGGAAGAAATGGATGTCAAGAAATCGAGTTGGGATTTGGGGCCACGGCGTCTGAGGGCTGGTTGTCAGCGCTGTGGTTGGGGGGGCGAGGATGGACCATGGGTAAGATATACACGCGCACGGGTGATGCCGGCCAGACGGCGATGATTGGGGGAAAGCGGGTGAGCAAGAGCGATCCGCGGCTGGCCGCTTACGGTGAGGTGGACGAGCTCAATTCGATGCTGGGCCTCTGTGGTTCTCTATTGGAAGGGAATCCAGGGTTGGATGCCGGATTGGTATTGGAGGTCCTGGCCCGGGTGCAGGCCGAGCTTTTCCGGGTCGGCGCGGCATTGGCGACGCCTGAGGAGGTGCGGGATCAGTATGCGTTGCCGCCGTTGGAGCCGCAGGCGCTGAGTTCTCTGGAGGAGGCGATCGATCGGCTGGAGGCCGAGCTGCCGAAGTTGCGGAATTTCATCTTACCCGGCGGCCATCCGGCGGCGGCACAACTGCACGTTGCCCGCACGGTCTGCAGGCGGGCAGAGCGTGGCCTGGTCGCAGTACGAAACGACACGGCTGAGGATCGCTTTTCCTTGCAATACCTGAACCGTTTGAGTGATTACCTATTTACTGCGGCCCGATGGGTGAATCACCGATCGGGGCGAACCGAAAAGATCTGGAAGGGATGAATCGGTTGGATGCCATCGGGGGCGATCATTCGCATGCGCTTCCGACTCGGCGTCCGCCATCCGCTGTAAGCACATGCCGACGGGGGCGACCTTGTCGGTTTGGAAAGCAGCAGGCACAAACCCACAAGAGCCTTGGAACATGAGCAATATGAAGTCGATCCTATCATCGGTAGTGGCGTTGTTGATGGTACTTACATCAGGCTGTATCAGCCTCTCCCTCGGCGGAGATACGGGGGGTGGAATGCAATCGCCCGCAAGCGCATGGGGCAGACCCGACCTCCTCATCATTGCCCACCGCGGTCAATCGGGAGTTTTTCCGGAGAACACGATGCTGGCATTTCAGGGCGCCCTTCGAACGGGCGCGGATTTCTATGAACTGGATGCGCATCTGACCAAGGATGGCGTGCCGGTTGTCCTCCACGACGGGGACTTGAAGCGGACGGCGGGTCTGGAGGGCAAGAAAGTGCAGGACCTGACCCTTGCCGAGGTCAAGGAGTTGGATGCCGGATCCTGGAAGGGAAGCCAATTCGCCGGCGAGAAAATCCCGACACTGCGCGAGGCGTTGGCGTGGTCCAAGGACAAGATCGACGTGATGGTTGAGCTCAAGAGCGGCAACCCCGGGCTTGCGGAAAAGGCGGTCGCGATCATCCAGGAGGTTGGGATGGTCAAGAATGTGGTTTTGGCATCATTCGATGAGAGCTACATCAAGACTGCAAAGGCGTTGGAGCCTTCCATGCGCACCCTCGGATTGCAGAGCAAGATGGTCGAGTGGGAGCGTGAGGACGATTCTTTTGCAGACATCCTCGGCTGTGCCGTTTCGGAGGAGATCACCGAGGAGATGCTGCGTGCGGTACACATGCGCGGCATGCAGGTCTGGGTATGGACCGTCGACAAGCCTGAGGACATGGAGCGGCTTGCAAAGATGGGAGTGGACGGAATCATTTCGAACTATCCGGAGCGGTTGACGGGTCGCGCCGAATAGTGTCTGCAGAACGGCCGCGCGGAGGGGGTGGCTGATATGCCGCCCCCTTTTGCGGTCGTCCGTGATGGGGGGGGCGGCATGACTTTGCCTTGGGTGGCTTAGGGCGGACGATGGTGGTAACGGGTAGACTTGGAATGCGCAGCTCCACTGGGATGTCGACCGGATAAAGAGGCGCCTTGGAAAGGGAAGGGGGGGATGCGGATGCGTACAGCGAAGCAGACTGCGCCGGAACCGAATTGGACCGAGGACACCGACGGGATGTTCTCCCTGAATCTGGACACCAAAAAGAATCGTGCGGGAGGCTGTGCACTCCTGGTTTTCAGTATCTTCTGGAACTCGATCACCTGGACCATATTGGTGATGTCTATTCGCGATGGGGAGGGTGGTCTTGGGCTGTACCTATTTATGATCCCCTTTATCCTGATCGGGCTGGCGACCGCGGTCGGCGCACTGGCGCTGATCATCGGTAGGAAGGGACTCGGGATTCGCATGATTCCGCCCAAGGTCCGGGTCTCGCGCCAGCCGCTGCGGCTGGGTGAGGAGTTTCGTGTTGAAGTGGCGCAGATGGCCAAGAAACCGATGCAGATGACCGGGATGACGGTTGAGCTTCGGGGGCAGGAATGGGTCACCTACCGCCGTGGCACGACGACTTACCACGACACGCACGAGCTATTTTCCAGCAAGGTGGAGCTGCTGCCGGCGCAATCGGTTCAACCGGGCAGACCGTTTGGTGGCGTCTGTTCCTTTTCGATCCCGGCCGAAGCGATGCATTCGTTTCTCGGGACGAACAATCGTGTTGAATGGGTCTTGAAGGTCCACACCGGGGTCAAGGGTTGGGTGGATCATAAGACCGATTTCCCTCTGCATGTCTGTCCCAGAATGGTTCAAGGATCATGAGTGAATCGCGACTGAAATTGGAATTGGATCATGGGCCTTGGGAGGGTGCGCAATACAGCCATTGCTGGCCGGTGGGTGGCGTCATCACGGGGCGCATGAGCTGTTATGCGCAATCGGAGGTCAAGGCGCGTCGGGTCCGGGTCGACCTCGGGTGGGCCACATCGGGCCGCGGCGACACGGACAAAGCGATCGTGGCTTCGATCGATTTGCATGAGGGCAACCTGGAGCCCCTTCGGAATTACGAATGGCGCATTGAGCTTCCGCTCCCTCCGGACGGCCCCATTTCCTATGAAGGCCATCTGATCAACATCAAGTGGAAGGTCTATGCGATAGTCGACCGTGCCTTCGCCCGGGATGAGATCCTGGAAGAGGAGATTTCGGTCTTACCGGACATCGACCCTCGGTGAGTCTTGATTGTCATGTGTGGTTGCGTTTCACCCGAGCACCTGTTGGGCGCGCTCGGATACGATCCGGACCGCCTCCATTCCGATCCGGATATCGTGTCCCATTTGGACGGCATTGATCGCCGCGTGTTGGAAGGCTTCATAGAGGATGAATTCGGCGCGACCGAGGTTGCCGTGCATGGCCTGAGCGACCAGGCTGAGGGCATCCTCTGCAACGGTGATCTCCGGGATCGCAGCATCCCCCGAATGCTCGCGGCGGCTGAAGGTCAGCCGTCTCCGGACAAATCTCTGCAGTTCTGCCAATCCTGGTTCCTTCAACTCTTCGCTGTGGCACCCCACGCCTCGCCGGGCAAAGCCGGCGCTCAGGTCCTCATGTGTACCGATCAGGAGGCGGCAACCGGGTGTCTGCGCCCAATCGACCAGTTTCCGGCGATGCCACCGATTGAGCCGTTGGGCTTCGTCGAGCAGCCAAACCGCGGGGGTGGGCATAATCGGGGGGGAGACCGACATGGTTCCGAGGGGGACATAGGTGAAGTGGGTGGAACAATTGGCCTGTCTACGCAGGAGGCAGTGGCACGCCTCAAGCCGGGTGCTCTTGCCGTACCCCTCCTGGCCGATGAACTGGAGGACTGGATTGGCCAGGGCGATCCAGCCTTCAGCGGTCCGCAATGGAGTCTCAGGCTCGGCGTCCAACAAAGTGGCCAGGAGTTCCTCATCGAAGAGTCGGCGGAACGGGTTTCCGGAGAGACCCAACTCCTGCCAGATCCGCCGAGGCGGTGGCGGTTGCCGGTGCGGATGGCTTGGGGATTGCGTTGAGTTCATGGGTATGGCCGGCGGCTATGGTGTGTGCAGTTCGATCTGCACGGTCTCGGCGGTTGGCGAGAACTCGATCCATCGGTCACCTGTTCGACCTTTCATTCCGCCCCGAATGCGGGTTGTGGGAGAGATCCACGCGGAATGCGGCACGTGCAGTCGGATGTTATGCAACGGTGGCGGGAAAGATCGTTCAGGCGGTCTCCTCAGGGTGAGGGTGACGGTTCGGGGTATGGTCGGATCCGTGGACACTGCAGTGGAGAGGTTCCCGAACGGCGTGGGGATCGCATCCAGCTGCAACCCGTTCCACCACTCCATCGGCGCGCCGTGAAAGAGGTGCAACTGACCGGTCAACGCGCCTTCTGTGTCGCGCTCCTCAAAGACCAGGAGGTCGCGCAACGCATTCCAATAGAGCGCGGCTGTGGTGAGGTCCTCGAACCAATCCTGTGGAGTCCGCAGGATTGCCTGGGGCAGCAGGCCACGTTCATGTCGCCGTCGGCGGTCCGCACCGTTGGGCCTGTTGGGAGAGCCGATGAAGGCCATTGCACCGGGGTCCATGGAGATTGCTCCGAGTGCGAGCAACTGATGGCGAAGGTCCGTCCAGTTGCCGTTGCGTCGGTAGTAGGCGCCAACGCCTGCGGCCCAGCCTGTTTCGATCTTTTCGGGCGTCAGGAGCAGTCCGTTCCACAACCGGCGCTCAGCTACGAGGGTATTCAGGATGTATTCATCCCAGGTATGCAGGGTGGTATTGGGCAGACCGCTCTCCAAGCAGAGTGCGGCGAGGGGGGCGTATGCGGCATCGGGCCGCGTGCCGGGGATGCGTGGCGTCTTGAGGAGCGGGAGGAAGGTCGGGGATTGGGTTGTCTCCAGCCGGGTCGGGAGATAGGCCTGTAGATCGGCGGTCCATTCGGATCGTGCCCGTTGCAGTTCACGGATGGAGCGATTGCGGCCGGCCGCTTCAAGGATGCGTGCGGCGGCGGCGAGGCCCCGAATTGCCTTGACATCCCCGAGCACGGACGGAATGCCGCCGCCGTTGGGCATGGGTGCGAATGCCTCGGGCGACCTCGCTGCAACGAGGTTGAAGGCTTGGCGGCTTCGGCGGGAATCGCGTGGCGGGTCCGGCATATGCTGCAGGATCCGCTCCGCTGCGAGTTCGGTGAAGCCGTTCCAGAAGCCGGTTTCGTCCCTTGGTGCGCCCAATTCCAGGCAACATTCCACCAACTCCAGAGCTGCGCTCAGTGCCCAAAGCGGCGGGCGTTGATTCTGTTGGATCCAATCGGTCTTTTGCCAGAGGCGGTTGAGGAGGTCGAGGGCGGTATCGGGATTGCCCATGCGTGCGATTGCGTGGAGTGCAATCAGCGTGGTCGGGGTGAATGCAACCGGGCGAATGGTGGAGCCGCTTGGGGTGATCAGGTCATCCCAGGGGCGCAGGAGCTCGGCCCGTGCCGCCTCGGCTGCGTGTTGGAGGTAGCGCGGGCCGCTTTCACTCCATTGAATGGCGACGCGCGGCGGATCAGGCGGGGCGGTTGGGAGCGGAGCTTCCCAGGACGAGAGGGTGTCTGGTGGTGGCGGCTGGAGGGTCTGTGGCAAAGCGCCTGTTCGGTCGAGGGGCACCAGGAGAGTGAGCGGGGTATCGATCTCAGGATGCAGGCTCCATTGGCCACCGACGGCGCTAGGCGGGACGGATAAGCCGTGGATCCAAATCGGCGCCCCGTTGGGCAGCGTGATTCGGAGCCAATCGCCAGCGGGCTCCGCGGGGCCGGGCAGGGGGAGGTGGAGGCCTTCCACGTGGCCGGTTCGTGGTGTGAATGCGATGTTCGAGACAGCCAGCCGCCAGGGTGGCTCGGACCCGGATGCGACCAGCTCATACAGGAGTGAACCATTGGGTCCGCCCCAGGCATGTGCGGCGACGCGCACCCGGCAGGAGGTGGCAGCGGGTGTAGGTGTGGGTGACAAGAAGTTGAATACGGATTCACGGTCGACGGCGTCTCGGGTCCGATCGATTCGGCAGTGATAGACGGCCGGAGTCGGGGGGAGGCCATAGAGAATGGATAGGTAGGTATGTTCCATGGCGCCGGAACGTGTGGCGGCCTGTGGGAGCAGGCATCCTCCATCCGGCAGCAGCACAGCCTGGCGATGGAAATCGCCGAGGCCGACACGGCTCGGTGCCAGGCTTGGGAGGAGCCGAGCCGGGTGATCGGTACGGGACGCGGCCTGAGTGAGCTGTGCCGCACCAGGATCAAGGCTGAGGGCGGCTGCAAACGGCCAGTTCATGACGGACAGCGACGAGGTCGCTGGGGTTATCCAGACCGGACTCCAGTCAGGAGCTTGCTGGACTCCGATCAGGGGGCGGCTGGAGGGTGGGATATACGGGAGCGATGCCTCGGGTGCGGGTGGATTCAATGGTATGGAAATGGACTCGATGGCCGGCAAGAGGGCAGGATGGACGGATTGGGAGGCACTCAGGATGATCCGGTCGAGATGGGGAACCGGCGTAGGGAAGAACCAGGTCTCTTGGAACTCGCCGATTGCCGGGAGGATGGGATGGGTTGCCAGCAGGCGCGGGTGGGGCGTAACGGACTGGTTTGGGGCCGGCGGTTCGGTGGTAACCTGCACTGATTCCTGGCACGGGCGGGGATTCCATGCGGGGGTGCGCCAGGTGACGAGGTAGCCGGGGGGGCTGCTGGGGAGGCGGAACGCGGTGCGTATGGAGGAGAGCCCTGGATCGAGCTTCACGAAGGCGTTGGCGTTGGGCGGTCCGGGCTGCATTTGGACGGCTGGCGGGTGTCCGGGGCGGATGCCGCTCCAGATTTCCTCCCAATGTTCGGGCAGCAGGGTGAGATTCGCGATTGCCGGGCCGGTTCCGGCGGTTCCTCGGATTCGGATTCCGACGGCAGGTTCGGGCTTAGGGGTCAGCCAACGGATGGTGCAATGACCGGAGGGGAGGAGGGACTCGTGGAGTTGTGCCTCGAGTTGGGTCCACTCGTCCGATTCGGGGGCGAGGACCTCTAGGGTGAGGTTTTCTGCGGCTGACTGGGGGGTGGGCTGTGGGGCGGTCTGGGCCGTTTTGAGAACGACCTCGATTCCGTTCAAAGTAACGGGATCAGTGAAGGTCTTTTCGAGGAACCAAGGCGTGTTTTCGGGCGGGGACCAAACCGAGTCGGGATCCAGGTCGAAGCAGACCGCTGCCGCACCGGGGCGATCGGAATCCGGTGAAGGCGGGGTTGCGCCGCACAGGGCGGAGGCCAGTGCAGGGATCAGGGCGATGCGGAGGTCAATCCTCATGGAATGTCTTTGCCGGGATCTGCGCATGGCACCATTCTACAGGGATTGCGAGCGATCCGGTAGGTCCATTCGGGTTTTGGGCCCAGAAAGGGACACGTACCCAGCGAAGCGGTACACGTTCCCTAGATTGAGGCCGTCCGAAAAGGTCCATGGCGAAGCTAGATCGGGGTCGGGGTCGCTATC
>ENA-UOOH01001874-UOOH01001874.1-fermentation-metagenome-genome-assembly--contig:-NODE-1874-length-19397-cov-3.720970_pt1 | contig 19397 bp, 48 predicted proteins | sample MGYA00245778_ERZ724025 | MGnify/ENA primary metagenome ERZ724025 (study PRJEB28704, sample SAMN03018313) | fermentation metagenome | biome: anthropogenic terrestrial biome; feature: soil; material... | reverse complement strand
AGTTAAATAAACTAAAAATGATTTAATATGGATTAACTCAATTTTATTTAAATTGGTTATCTGAAATTTAAAATATTTTTCTTCTATAAACTCTGCAAATTCATTTACTGCCAGAGAATACTGCTCTACAGTACCTTTACTTTTCCCAGACGCTCTGCAATCATCTAAAAAATTATTTATTAATTGATTATTCACTGGTTTCACCTCCGAACACCCATTCAAATATTATTATTGTTATCTTTATAATATCAAACAAACAACCTAAAGCTATGGCTAAAAAAACAAAAATTAAGCTCATAAATATAATCCTTTCTTATTTAGCATATAAAGTTTTAAGTTTTTCTGCAATTCGATAAACCTTATCTTTTTTAGTTAATTCCTTTCTGTCGTGCTTATCGATATAATCAAAAATCTGATTTAAATTATTAAACTCCTTTTTTTGTCTGTGTAAACCAGCTCCTCCATAATTATTGGCGTGAAAAAGTTTTATTCTTTCACATGAATGATAGTCTTTATTAATAATAAACCAAGTATCTCTTTTAGAAAAAATTCTATAATATTTACCTATCTCGTCATATTTAAATTCATATTGCAAACATAAATTATTTAATTCTTTAATCATGTCTTATCTCCTATCTGCATGTTATTTTAAATTCATTTCGAATGTATTTCTCAGGATTATTTTCTTTCATTTCTTCATTATAGTCTTGCTCTCTTTGATTAACTTCCTCTGTTATTAGCTGTAAATATTCTTTAAATGGCATCCGCTGCTTAAGTTTTACTTCCATATTGTAACCTCCTAAAAACAAATTAAGTGGCACAAAATTTGTACCACTTAATCATTAATGTTAAAAATCAATCTCTCTTCTCAATATGTAGTACATGCTCTAACTTTACATCTAACTCAGGCTTCTCTTGTTTTAGTATTTGACAACCACATCTACAACAAATCCAATACTTACTAAACGTATCTGCTGAATAATTAACTTCCCCACAATTCAAGCATTTTCGTGCTATCATTGGTCTTCACTCCTTATAATAATATAATTGTTAACAATGCATTTTTGCTTGCTCTACCCATAGCCCCCATAACATTCTTCTGTACTACAAAAGTTAAGATACTCTTTATATGAGCTTGTTTATTAGCTCTAGTTTTTTCATTTTCAATTGCCTCTAAATATATGTCAATTTCTTTTTTCGATACTGTTAAAATATCCTTTTGTACATGTTGCATGAAATTCATAATACTTGATTTATACTGCCTCATAGAATTTATATTACCTTTAACTTTTTTCTTTTCTGCTTCCGTCATGTCCTCTTTATAATTTAGTCCATCTCCCCACTTAGAATATTTGAATTGTTCCCAGTAAATAGAGTTATTTTCTACCCCAAGATCAAATTCTTTATCAACGTTCCGCCAGCCTTTGGGCTTTTTCTCCAACTCATCCTCGTTTGGTCTTTTTAAATTACCTAATCCGTCAGACATTTAATCACTCCTTATAATATTTTCATCCTTTCAATTAACTCATAAAATTTATCATTTATGCGTTTTTCGTAAACACTTTTTAAAATCCTTACTTAACCATTTAATTATTAATAGCATATTATCTTCAGTGTAAATGGGATTTTCTTCATTATACCATAGGTCAAAATCACTGTCATGCTTTTTACTATTACAACTTTTACAAGCCGGTATACAATTCTCTAATCCATTACTGCCATTGTGTTCAACATGATCTTTATGTAGGTCTTGCCCATAAACTGTTCTATGTTCTTTTTCGGGCATTCCACAATAAGCACAGGTATTATCAAAATATTTCTTACATGCTTGCCACTCATAATCTGTAATTAGATGTGTCTTATGCTGCTGTCTAAACTTTCGATACCCTTTATATTTTTCTTTCCCAATTTCTGTTTGTCTATATTTTTTGCCATATTCCTTTGCACGTTCTTGATTATTTATTCTCCATTCTTTACACCAGTCATTGATATACTTTTTATTCTTCTCGTGCCACCTTCTAAATCTTTGACCTTGTATTTCTTGATGTTCTCTTTGATAATCTACTTGATAATTTTTACGACATTCTTTACATGGCTGCATATGTTTTGGCTTGCTTTTATAAAAATAAAAATTGTCTGTATTTAACTCCTTGTCTTTTTTACACTGTGTACAAATCATAATTTAACCCCCTTGAGGTTTTCTTTTATACGTTTATTAATTCATTAAAATGAATATCAATATATTCTTTTATTAAGTAGTTAAAACTGTCTTCTGCTTCCTCTCCAAAGAATTTTATCAATGGCATATTACCGCCATGATTTTCAATTTCATATAATAGGCCACCCAATTCAGAACGATATTTACACATTAAATCTTCATAATTAATATCTGTTCTACTTATATCATTTTTGAGTATTTCACAAACCAAATCAATAAATTCATCTTTGAAGTTCTCTAAATCTTTTTTATCTAAACCATCAGTAGGAACTCCGTCACATACAGATTTTGCAAAATCTTTCATTGTACCGTCATTCTTTATCATTTGATCCCCATACAATAAATATTTACTCACTTTTAATCCCTCCTTAAAATTTTTAATTAACACATCAAATTCTTCTTTTATTCGTTATTACTTGTAGGACATCATCTGAAAAGTCAATGTAATGGTCTGCTTCATTCTCGCATCCTTCAATGCCACATATACCATTGCCAGAGTGTCTATCAATAAAACAATTCCCTTTTGCTTCTTGCTCATTCAATTTGTGTTTTCCCACACAATGTTCACACACTTGACTCCAATCATTATAATCGTCATTGTCTGATAAATTAACATCATCAAAAATCACACCATTGAAATTATACAACATATAAAATCCTCCCTTTATTCGTTTTTATAAATTGTTTACAATCACATCATTGTTATAATTCATTTTTCTTTCTTTACCCATTTTCTTATAAGCAAATTGTCCTCTTGCGATATCAGCAAACCATTCTCTTAATTCTATCCCATCCCAGTTGCCTGGTACTTTGTCTATTCTTTCAAGAAAATATTTTTTTGCAGAATCGCACATACTGATTATAAATTCCTTCTGATCTTGTTTTGTCATAGTAGATTCACTCCTTTATAATATTTGATTTATTAGACTTCAATCCACCGTTTATTGTTTTTAACATACTCCTGTAAAGAATTATCCATATCTTTTACTAGGCATGAAACGTCTTCACTTTCTGAAGAATCTTCCTTTTGTCTGCTTGTAATATAAACTTCTTCACCCTGTTCATTTACTTCAATATCTCCATTTAAAACAGTGAAACTATTACCACCATCACGCCTATTTGCTGTAACTACTCCTGTTACAATACATTTTTTCATAATATCTCCTTTCTCAAAAGCGGATAAATAATTCATTTTATAACTTTTTGATCTAAAACTTCATATAATTTTTTCTTCAGTTTCCCTTTAAACTCATCTTTAATTTCATGCATTAATTCTTCCATTATATCCTGAATAGCTGATTCCATTTCAGAATTACAAAAATACCATTCTCTTGATTCTTCTATTTCTGCTCTAAAATTTTCAATGAGTATTTCTTTAAATGCTTGTTTTATTTCAGTTTGTTCTTCACTTGTAAAAATAGTTTTAATGTTTTCGATCATATTAATCATCCTTTCTTACATAATCATAATAACCTTTAATACCTTCCCGATGAATACGTAAACCTATATTTCGGTTTCTTCTATTAAACCATTTATTTAAATATTCACACTCCAACTCATTTGTAGAATTTTTATTAAACAAGATATCTAAATCCCATCGTGGATAACAAATACATCCATGTGTATTGCCATCAATTATTTTAATAGTATTTACTATTTTGTTTTTACCACAAAATAATAACTTAAGTTTAACCCATGTAATAGGAACCCAATCTTGATACAACGTCTTTACTGAGCGAAATATAACCCTAAATTTTGATTTGAAATATTCTAAAACAAAACTCCTTCCTGTAAACTCAGGATATTCACATCTGTCATAATAATATGAGATAAATGGATGCCTTTTAATCATCTTTACAATATTCTTTATTTGATACCACTGATAAGGAGCCGGATTGTCTACTGCTCTTAAATTATATTCCTCTAAAAAACAGCTTCTTGACGGCTTAAATTTATCAATGTTATCTTTATGCTGCGCAAAAAATTGCAAAGCTGGATATTCTGTTTTCCCATCTTCGGATACTAATTCATCTTTGTTAGTATTAATCCACATAGCAAATTTCCATCCAAACAAGCCTCTAATACTAAAATGAATTACACCATCTTCACCTTTATCAAATATAAAATATCCATTGCTATATTGTATATTATAAGGCTTAAATCCTATTGATTTAATGTAGTTAAAAATCATTTCTGAAACTTCTCTTCTTGTCATAATTTTTTCACCTCTCATTAATTAATAAAATAAGGTTTTTATGCGTTTTTTATAATGCTGAAGTAAGTATCAAATGCCCTCAAATAATTGCATTGTTTAGTGTATTTTAAATAGAATTTCTTTGCTCGATTTTTGATCCAACGTACACGAAGCAGTTTCATATAAACTCTTCTCAAAGCTTTATGATACCAATATAATATCTTCATACTCTATGCCCCTTTCAATCAATACATTGCCTTTTTATTTTTTATAGAAGTTGGATTTGTCGCTTCATATTGCTCGTCCCATGCTTTATCATATTCTTTTTTGTATGCTTTTAATATTTTAAACAAATCTTTTGTATCAAAATTCTTATTAAATATCATTGCTCTTTTTTTGCTTAATTCGTCAATCTCCCATACACTCACAACCGGATTATCATTCACAAAAAGAGTATATGTTCGTAACTGATTATAGCTTGTATCAAAATACTTTGGAGTAGCATTTTCTACAATAAGATTTAATTTAATAGACTTTCCTTTATAACAAAAACTTTCTATGTATTTATTTGATTGATCGACTGTTGTAATAAGTTTGTATTGTTTCCTTTCATGGACTTTACTTATAATAAAAGTAATAATAATAAACAACCCTATGTAAAACAATATTATAGCAATAGCAATTACAGATTCCATATTCGACACTCCTTTCAAAAGTGAATAAAAGTAAGATTTTATTTAAAATACTCTCCTCATAATAACAGGTCATTTAATCTTTGAGAATTAGCTGTAAATTGAATTTTATTTAATGTAAATTCTAAAATATTTATTGCTGTGCTAACGCTCAAAGAAACAGAATTGTCTACGTACAAATTTGTTCTAAATGTTTTAGATTTTAGTAATTTAATAATCTCATTACTAATTTCTTCTTCTTGATTTTCAATCATATGTTCGTATGCTGTTACTCCACTGCTACTCATAAAAATTCTCCTCTCAAATTTTTAATTGATAAAATCAGGCTTTTATTTGTTAAATTTCTTTTCACTAAATTTATAGTTTGAACACAATCCAACAGGGGTAGGTTCTACAATTAAACAATTTTCACTTATGCAATTCGCACAGCAAGAAGTAACCAGATGCCCTTCAAATTCAAAGGCAGGAAATTTAAAAAGTAATTCTTGGATATTTTTTAATTGTTTCTTTTACATTTAAATCCCTCCAATTTAATTTATTGTTTCAGCAAACTTTAACATTTCTGAATTGCTTCCCCATGCTGTTATATATTGTCTTTTAACTTCTTCTACCCATTTTTCAATATCTCTTGATGCAGTTACCCCACCATACACTATTAAATATCCTGTTAGTTGGCATCCTTCATAATTCCCAATAGCTACTGTTGGAGCATTTAAAACTGTCAAATATACATTCTTATTTCTTTGATTGTAACAATAGCCTATTCCTCTTTCGTTATATTGTTCTTTTAATTCAATTGCTTCTTTCCATAATGGTTTACTTGCCAATGTTAACACTCCTTTCAATAATGTATAAAATTAGACTTTTATCAGTTCTTTATAAACTATATTACTATCGAAATATTTCTTCGGTAGCACTACCCAAGCTACCGTAGGATAAAATTCTTTCACAAATTCTTTTGCTTTTTCAAGATTCTTTGCAGATACAAATCTCATTTGTGCTATAGTCCAAGCACAATCTTTTTGTTGGTTCTCATGAAATTGGTCTAAATTAATAGCTATATAAGAATTTGACATATTCAACCATCCTTTCAATTTAATCTTGTCAATTCATCGCTGGGCTGAAGTCCCCATCTTACACAATGAGGTAAAGAATAATTTTCATTGTGATATTCTAAAATTTTATCTTTTGTTTCATCCGGCAGCGTATTATATAAGTCTTCAATCTGATTAAATAATTTAGAGATTTCTTTAATAGTTGCTTTTTCTTCTTTATTAAGCTTCATATTCAACCATCCTTTCGTTCAAGCGTTTTGAATTTCTACTGCCAACTCTCTTATCATTTCTTGGCAAGCTTCCATGTCTTCATATAAATCTTTCATATCATATGGTGCGCCGTTTCTTCCATGTCCTGTATTATCGAGCCACCAATAAGTCTCTTCCGAACAATCAAAATCATTATATCTTTCATACAATTTTTCTGATAATTCTTCTATACTATTTGCTGATATGCTCATATTAAAATCTTGTCCTGCTGGACTATGTTTTTGAAACTCAAATTCTTTATCACGAAAGTTATATACTGCACTCCAATGTAATTGTTCTGCAACATCGGTTATTTTTTTAATGTCTTTTTTGTTCATAATCAACCATCCTTTCAATTTTTAAATTTAATATCCATATTCAAATCTTCTTCGTCAAGTTGCAAAGCGTCAATCAAATCCTGTTTACTATTAATTGGATTTGGCGTTTCCATGCTGTTTCCTAACCATATACACCAATCATCATATTCACTATCATTATTTTCTAAGGCTTCTACAATATGACTAACACGAACTCCTTGCTGGATCATATCATTAAGATAATCATGAATTATGTCTGTACTGTTGATATCATCCCACGCTCCAATATCTGCATCTTGTAAAGCAGAATAAAAGTCTCTATAAGACACATTCCCATTTTCTAACGCTTCTCTAATTTTCATAATTAACCATCCTTTCAATTTAAATATTCTCTAACTTTACAATACACCCATCAATAAAATTACAAATATCAGGACTGTGTTTCCATGTGTCTTTTTTCAAATGTTCAAGATGTAATTTAACCTTCCCTTTGTCCTGAAGTCTTTCATATCTTTTGTACATCATCCTTTCAATAGCTCCAGTAATATTGATATAATTTAATCCCATATAAAACACCTTCTTTCAATTTTAATAAACACATCAAAACAGAAATTTATCGACAAATTCTAATTACTTCAAGTTTATTAATATCACAGAAATGTTTTGTCTGTTCTAACTCTTCAAAAAACAATGCCTTGCCTGTATCAATGTGTTTGCTGTCCTCAACAATGCCCCATCCTTTTATTGTATTTCTAAAAATATAAACCTTTTTAACTTTCATATCAAACACCTCTTTGATTCGTTTATTTGAGGGAAGGTTTTACTCTTCCCCATCTATGAAACCAACCTAACAGGACAAATCAAATACAACTCCCTATCGTTCTTTATTACTACCGGACTTACAGAAGATACAAACTGCATATTGATTTTATCATCTTCAATTGCCTTTAAAATATCTGTCATATAAAACGGATCAAAACCTATCTTTACTGGATTACCTGAAATTTCAGACTCTAATTTTTCTTCCATTGATTTATCTTCTGATACTACATTAATTATAAATTGATCTTGAATATCAAATACTACTGGTAATTTATCTGACTTCCTTCCAGCATTTGCTTCTTTTAGGATATCACTTGCAAAATCTAAACTTTCTTGCAGATCCCTTTTTGTAACCTGAACATTAGTTTCAAAATCAGAAGGTATAAAATCTTTAACTTTCATATATTCGCCTTCGACAAGCCTTGTGTAGTATTCAAAATTATATCCAGATACTTTTAGATAAGGAATGGATTCAATGGCGTTATCCCCAATTCCTTTAATCTCTAAAAAATAATCAAATGATAATTTATCATTACCATTTTTCTTCAATATTTTATCTAACTCATTGATGGCTTGGATCGGGATGATTATATCTTTATTGCATTGGTTTTCAATGTCCAAACCATACATTCCCATTCTCCAGCCATTAAGCCCTATTAAACTGTTTCCTTGGATACATAACCCACACAATACCGGTCTGTTTTCTTCAATTGAAGCAAATTTTTTGATTTTTAATGCAGCCTTAAATTCAGATTCTAAAATATCAAATGCTTTTTTATTTACTTCAGTTCTTATTGCTGGATAACCTTTAGGATCATAATATTTAAACTTCAAATTTCTATTAGCAGATATTTCAGCTTCATTATTATTAGCACTAATCTTTAATTCACCACCTAATTTTTTGATAAGTTTAAAATTACTTTTGCCTATTGTAAATGATCCAGATTCTTCAATATAACCATCTACATTTATTACTATTGCAGATTCTAAATTGTTAATTGCTATTTTAATAGCATTATCTTTTGCTTCAATTAACACAGATTCCAATATTGGCAATGGGGCTTTTCTCATTACCTTTTCGGCTTTCTCAATAGCATTTTGTAAATCATAAGAATTAATAATTATTTTCATAGTTTAAAATCCCCTCTCAATATAATATTTTAATTACTGATCAACTCAGAGTTTGATTAGTTTTTAATCATACATACATCCTAATTTTAAAGATAATATTTGTGCTTTTAAATAATTATTAATTTGCACCATATTATGGACACTCCACTGACTATGACAACAAGGATATGCTCTGCCAATTTCCAATGTTTCTTCAATATTTTTTAATTGTGTTAATTGTTTTGAAGTTAAATATCTCTGACCATTATTAAAAAATTGGCTATTAAATGATTGAATTATTCCGTCAATTCTCCATTTTAATGAAACAATTTGTTTTAAATTCTTCATAACAATCCTCCTAAAAAACTGATAGAATCATGGTTTTATGCAGTTTTTAACAAATCTATTATTACGCTAACATTATCGATTTCATAATATTTTTTCTTTGAACCTTTAGGGAAAAAGCCATATTTTTTTATCCCGTCATGTTCATCTACTACTTTAAATTTTCCTATTTTGCCGTTATAAACAATAAAATTATTAATACTTGATTCAACTATTGTTAGTGCATCATTTTTAAGTTTATTATCATCCATTCTTAAACTATACTGTACCCTACAATATACATTTTTTATATTCATACTTTCTATTTCTTTAACAATTTTGTTCATTAATTGCAAGTTATTTTCAGCTAATCTTTTATTATTAAAACTTATGCTGAAGTAATCATAATAGTCTTTCTTATTCCAACCTTTATTAGAATAATAAAATAAATCCCAATTGCTTTTATAATGTTCCATTGTACTTTTTTCTTCGCTTATTTGATGTACATCATAACTATCATTAAAATATTTGACAATATTTTTCATTTGGTTGTAAAGATAATTTGAAAATTCATCACATCTATTTCCCCATTGTTCTCTGGTTAACATCTTTGATTGTCTTTGATTTTCATTTTTTTCTTCTTCGGATAAATCTCTGTCAAAATTCAATGAATGAATATCTAACTTTGCATATTTTTTTTCAATTAACCAATCAGCATCTTTACTTAAATAACTGTAATCATGACTAATTCTCATTTTAAATTCCACCTTTCTGTTATAATTTTATATTTGTATATCAAACTAGGATTTTATTTGTTTTTTAATCAAACTTAAAAAATCTTCTAGGAATACCACTGTCTCTTAATATTGCCCATGCCTTGCCAGATTCATTTTTTAACTGGTTTTTAAAACCATCGAAATGAATTTTGGTATGTGGAAAATAATCTTCTCTATTAATCAAAACAGTAGAAAGATTATCTTTTTCAATTATTGTGCAATGTTCTCTGATTTTATCAGTTCCTACTTCCTGAACAACAATATAATTAGTTTCAGGATTGTAGCCTAATATTTCATCCCACTTTTGCCAATATGAACACCAATAATATACCGGTTGTTTAACTTTAATCATAGTCAACACTCCTCTCAATAATTGTGTAAAATTAGGGTTTTATGCATTATTTTCTCTTGCTCTACCAATATAAAATTTACTTCTTAAATCTTTATGACATTTACCTAAATGTCTATATATAAATTGAATATAAAAAGCACGCCAATTCAAAGGGATATGAATTTGTCTTTTCCAAACAGCCATTTCAGGAAGATGATCGTATTCAAATGTGTATTCCCAATAATCAAAACTCAAATACCGCATATCCCCATAATATTCTCTTAATGTCCAATATCCTTTTTTGTTTTTGAAAATTACTTTTTGTTCACTGCTCATTTTAGGATAATCTTTACTTGGTTTTAAATTAAACATACTAATATCTCCTCTCTTAATTAACGGATAAAATAAACAATTTATTCATCCCCTAAGTCCATTAAGTGACCTTTTGTTTTACAAAATGGGCAATGTTCGTCCGGATCTTCATCTTCATCATCTTTTACGTTGAGTAAAATTTCTAACGTTGGAAATATCTTTTCACACCAGCAACATTTGACCTTATTGTTTTCATCTCCCTCTAATACGACATCTGAATAATAGTCTTTTATTTTAATCATGGTTAACCTCCAATCTCTCTAATGAATTCTGCTCTACATAAAACCAATTATGATATTCTCTATGATTGCATTTTGGGAATCTATCAAACGCTACCTTACAATCATCAAATGGATTTCCCCTGACCTCTAAAATTGTACAGGTATCGCCGCCATATATTCTATTCATATTCTCATGCCATTCAGGTTTTCCCCATGTCTCTCCTTAAAAAATTGCTCTATCCCCAACTTTAAATCTAGGCAAGCATTTTAACATTGTGATTTTCCCCTCTCTTCTCTTTTAAACTTGAAATAATTGAGTTATTAACGCTCATTATTCTCATAAATTTCAATTCCCTATCATAATTCTTCCGGTACTCTGGATCGTAATGATATTTAATTTTGTGAATTAACTTATTTAGCATAATACATTAACCACCTTTCTATTTGATTTTTCGCAACAAAAAAAAAGACTTCTAAAAGCCTTTTGATTTTATAAACAATTCAATTGAGTATTTTACGCTAATTTTTTGACCAACCATCCGATAACTGGTAAAGCATATATTTTTCTTTTCTCAATAATCAATTCTTTTATTCTTTCGTCTTGAAAATTTAATTTGTCCTTAATATCTCTTACACATCTTTCCGGCTCATCCCAATATTCTGATCCTCCAACTGTCAAACTTTCCAATGCTTTTTTATATCTCTTTAATAAATCATCATTCACAGATAAAACCTCCATTTTATGACTTTATTTATTCTTCTACAATCTCAAGTCACCCATAAATATAATCATTTAATGTTTTATATTTTTGTTCTTCCCTAAAATTTTTTGCTTCTTTCCTGTCTGCATCCGACATCCACGTTTTAAGTTCTGCTATATCAAAAAATTCTTCGTACAAATTTTGCAATGCTTCCATGTATCCCTTTGCATAAATTTTTTGTTCTAAAAGCTGAGCATATTGTTCCCGCAAAACTTGTTTTGAATCAGTACCGTAAACTCCTGATTCAAAAAATTCTGGATTAAATTCTGATGTGATATCAAGCATTTTTATAATGTAATATGTTTGGCAGCTTAATTTTTCATGCTCCAGTGTTTCTTTACTCACTTTGTTTCTTAATATTTCTTTATTAAGTTTGTTATCCATAATCAACCTCCATAAAAATATTATTTCATTGCCTGTTTTTAATCCACTCACTACAAAATTTCTTAAATTCTCCAAGGGTTATATCGCCATATGAAGCGATACCATGCCCCATTTTTCCGGGTTTATCGTCTGGACATCTTAATATTTTATAACCATCTTCTAGTGTTTCAATAAAGTACCCATTTCCCGCTGATATTTTCGCCATTGTTTATACTTCCTTTCAATCACAACAATATTTTTTATATTCTTCTAAAAAATTAGTGTGTAAAATCCGTCTTTGATCTGTTATTACTTAATATAAAATTCTGATTTCTCTCTAAGAATTACTTCGCCTAAAGGATGATTCACACATAAAACAATTCTAGTTGCTGAATATGTATGCCCCATGTCATTGTAGCTTTTTGTTTCTTGTTTGTGAACAACATTGTACTCATTACCGTTTTTATCACAGACAACTTGAATTTCTTTTGGATTAATTTTTGTATTACCAACATAGTATTCATAGTCTTCCCAATTATTTTTTATAATCACTTTTTTCATAGTAGCCCTACTTTCAATTATTTTATAAAATCTGTGTTTTACTCGTTTCTAATATACTTAATTGGTTCTTTTAATTTTGAATCAATGTCCTGCCAATATTTTTTGCAATACGGCTCTCCTGTTAACCAATTAAATATTATTGTTAGTTCTTTACTAAAAGTATACTGTAAATATGTTGTCTTATCATTGATATTAACATGTTGCACTTTTTTGTTGTTTACTTTGCATTCCTGTTTTAAAATATTGTTTATTGACTGTATTAATATATAATTGCCGTATATCCTCAACCTAAGTTTATAATATTTTTTCTGGTTTTTTCTACCATAATTACTGTATGCCGTACAATAATCTAAACAAGAATGTATTTCAAAATATACTCTTAAGAAGTCTTTATAATCATCTAATATAGGAATATTGCGCTGTTCCGAATTCCGTTCTGTCCATCCCTCAAAATCACTTGGAGTAAAGGAAGTAGTTTTTAAAACATACTGTATATCTGTTCTCCCCTGTTGCACATAAATATTATTATTACAATACTTTTGAATTTGTTCAAGAAAATATTTATTTCTATGCCGAAATATAAATCTATTATCTTGAAAACTTCCGATACTCCAAATGATCCCCAAGGTATAATTATCCATTAAATTCACCTATACCACCATAGTATATACTGTTATATTGATCAATAAAAGCAAACACTGTTTCAGGTTCATCATAGATTTTCCCTCTTATGTCTTCTATTTCTTTCGGCAATTCATCTTCTCCTAGAATATAAACTTCACCAACATTGCTGCGAATTTCTGAAAGTAGATCATCTTTGTCTTCCCACTGATCGCCATTATATTCTCCGGTCTGATACAGACCAAAACCAGAATGATGAGAATTTATAACTGTTTCCATGTAATACTTTTTCATAATAAAACCACCTTTCTTGTGATTAATGAAATATGTACTTATTTACCGTTTTTAACCAGAACGGTAAAACTGTTATTTACTTATTTAATATTAAACGCTTCAACAATTGCTTAAATTTTTGGATTAATATACAAAACATAATTAATTAGGCAGAATTTAAAAGTATTCTGCCTGATCTTTATATATTTTTATTCTACATTCTCAAATTGATTTAAAAATTTCTGTTCTTTATCTGTAAGTGATTGTATTTTACTAACCATGTTTTGTATAAACTCTGGCAACACTTCACAAAGATTTAAAACTGCGCTTCTACTCATATATTCAGTAAGATAATTAAAATCATTATGATAATAAAAATTCGAACCTATATTACTAGTTTTGCCTGGAAGTATTGTAACATCTTCACCGTATTCCCCACCATCAATATTACAAAAATGAATCCATTCTCCATGCCGTGAACCTTTTAACCTAAAACCAAAACCTTTAAAATCAAACCTTTTTAAATTGTCTTCCATGTCGTGATCTTTAATGATTGTAATTAAATTCCCTGTAACAATTTCCAACTTTTCAAGTAATGCTCCAGTTATCCTCTTTTGTTCCCCTGAAATTTTCTCAAGTGCAGCAATCATACCTTTAAATTCTTTATTATCCATAATCAACCTTCCTTTCATTCCTGTAAACATTTATATTCGCTTTTACAGTAGCGATTATATTTTTTATTATATTACAAAATTTTAACAAGTTCAAGATTAAAATGTGTGTAAAAGCGTTCTTTTATCTTCTTTTTAAAACAATAGAAGGGAAATGATTCCCTTCTATTAAATATTTACTGCAAATTGTCTTCCACTGTCTGCAAAAAATACTTCATTCCATCCATAGGTAATGTTGCATTCCCTCCAGACCTGATCCCAGTCTATATAATCAATTAAATTACCAGGTATTTCACCAAGAAATGAAATATATTCTTCTTCATAGAGTTTATAAGCAATGTCTGATCCATCCATATATTGTACTTTTTCTGTAACCTCCAATAATGAATAGTCACCGCCAATAATTATCTGTGCTGTCTCTTTCCAATCTCCACAAGTAGAAGACTTAAAAAGTGCTGATAGTTCTTCAGGATCAAACTCCAATTCCTGTAATTCTACAATTTTATTATTCAATTCTTTTAGATTTTCATATTCTGAAATTTCAAAAGGTAGTTCATAATCAGTAATTAAATACTCTTCATCTGTGCCTAAAACTCTTTTAATTGCTGTCTGTAATTGTTCCTCAGACATCGGAAGGGTTAGCCATTCACCTTTTAGAATTCCTCTTGTATATGCTGCAAGGTTCGATATATATACTTTAAACATAATATTTATACCTCCAATATATAATATTTGATTTGTTTAGGTAAAAGAAAGGGAATAAAAATCTTATTCCCTTTAGTCTTCTGTATACTCTATTTTACAAACTTTATTTCCGTTTATGTCTCTTGCTGTCTCCGGTCTTGATCCTGATTCTATTCTGTCGGCTAACTCTCTTAATATTCTTGCTGTTTCATAACCCAAATCATCCTCAAACGCTGCATTATCAGTCTTAATTTTAATAACTATCATCTTTCATACCTCCATATTTTTATTTTGATTATAGCATATTTTGACTATTCATTTATACCCATCTTACATTTATTCCGTTTAACTCTTCAACCTTATTAAAAATCTCTTCGATCTCTTGCATAATTAATTTACCATTAAAAGGATCATGAGATTTATTATAATTTCTTATTAGTTCTACCAATTCAGGAGAATGCACAGGCACAGCAAAAGCACAAGAAAAATTATAAATCATCCCTTTTTTATACTCTTTCAATATCGGCTCATTATCAATATTTTTCCTTTGTTCATCATAGTAGTTGATATTACCTAAAAAACATTTACCATATTGATTTTTTAGTGTTCTGATTTTATTTCTACTTATTGTATTTTGCTTATGATCGAATTCAGTTACATTCCAATAACCACCGCAATTTTTAATAAATTGATTTTCTATTGTGTTTAATTCTTCAAGTGTTTTCATGTTTTAAACCCCCATTTTTTCTTTTAATAGTTTAATATGATCATCATGAATTAAATTTGCTTCAATATCCTGTTCCAATTCATCATGCATTTTTGAAAAGAATTTATCTAATACATTGATAATTTTTTCTGCATTGCCTTTTGTTTTTCTGAAAGATATTCCTTTTCTACCATATGCCATATATGAAATATTAGGCTTTAATAAATAACTGTTTTGATTTGATTCAAGTTTTAAATTTTCCGGCAATTCTGAATTTTCTGTTATATCTCTATTAAATTGTCCTTTGTCCGTATCAATTGAAAATCTAATACTAAACATATCATTATCCCAATAACCACCGGACAATTCTTCTTTATTGCTTGCTAAAAAACAAGTAATATCAATATTGCAATAAAGATTTTTAGATAACTTTACATAGCATTTACTTACTGGAAAATACTTATAATATGTTTTCTCAACATTTTGTAAAAATTCATTTACTAACATAGTATTATCCCCTTTCATTCTTTCAAATTTAGCCTGTAAAGGCTTTTTAATATGCTATAATATATTTTATCTGTCGGCATACTATAGCACATTAAAAAGGCTTTAAAAGCCTTTTAGATTAGTGTAAACATCCTACTTTGACATGCCCATTTCTTGTAATAAAAATGCGAAAATTAACATAAAATTCTTGCGTATAGTCATAATCATATACATGCCATTTTTCGCCATCTGACAATTTATATTTATTTTTGTTTAAAGCATCTGCAATTTTTTGTGCGTTTGCACTTGCAAAAAAGGCATTGGTTTTACTATGACAATATTCTTTTCCCTCTTGCGTCTTTGCAATTAACTTTTTCATGATAAAAAACCTCCTATTTTTTTGCATAAAATTGTAATTTGATGAGTATTTTATATTTCTACTAATTCAAAATAATGACCGCTATACCCTTTTGATAAAATATTAATTGGATATAATTTTCCTGCTTTACATATAGGCAATGAATTATTGGGATATTGCATGTAATTATTTGCCGGAAAATATGCGTTATTGTCTTGTGTAGCTTTTAACATTACCCTTTTACCGTTATTGTTTTCATATTGATAAACTACCTTAGAATTTTTAACATATGCTGTCTCAAATACTTCAAAAGGTTTATTACCCATGCCCAAGTAAATAATTTTTTTCATAGTTTAAATCCCCTTTCATACTTATAATATTTTATTTATTCTTAATAGTATGGTATAAAAGTATCATTATCCCTTTTTTGCCGTTTGACATAGTAACCAGTCTAAAATTTAAGCTATTTTCTTCTAGCCATTTGATTAATTTTTGCATTATAAAAGCCTCCTAAAATAATGTATTATATTATTTTTTTTGCAAATATGCCTTAAAACCTTCCGGGTCATATTGATCTATAATACTTGCGATAATTTGTATATCGTACATGGTAATGTTGTCTGGATTATAAATACTGTATAAGTCTTTATAATAAGGTCTACAGTCATGGATAATAATATGTTGGTCAAGGTTTGGTTGTTTTGTAGTGTAGATTTTTTGTTGTGTTTTATCCCATACAATAGCGGATTTTTGTTCTTGTGCTAATTTTACGTCAATTTCCAATTCAGTATAAAGTTGTAGTGATCGTCTAAATATATTAAACATAATAACCTCCTATTTTTGCCTTTTATGGATAAGGCATAACCATAATTGGAATAGGATTTTTTTATACAGGATATCCTTTAAAACCTGCTAATTATTGTTAAATAGATTTTTTTTGCAATAAAAGAGACACAAAACATTGATACAACGGCTTATGTCTCTTATGTCTCTTATGTTACAAAAAGTTTAGATCATAAATATTAACTATCTTTTTTAATGTATTCTTGTAATAATTCCTCCTCTCTTATATTGCCTTGTAATAAGTCTACCATGCCGTTTAATGCGGTTTTTTCATCCGGGTATATGTTTAATACTTTTACCAATGCATAGCATTTTTTTGACCTTTTAACCACTGTATAAACTTCTTTTTTATCCTGTCTCTTTATAATTGTCATTGTAACCTCCTATAAATTTTAAATGTTTCCCTCCTCTCATATTATGATATTTATATAGTCTATACAATAGCCAATGCATTATTAATAGCAAGCGAAACACCTTCTTGCTTCATAGATTTTTTAACGTATTCAGCAAGTGAGATAAAAAAGTTAATATCTGTTATTGACAATTTATCCATATGAGTATTAAGCAGAATAATATTATCATAAACTACTGTTTGTAAGTCTTCTGAAAACCAACTACCTATAGCTTTTTCAATAAATGGAATAGTTTTATAGCGTGATTGAATTTTTAGTGCACAATTGGAAATTACTTCACCAATTAATTTTTGGCTTGCTTTTTCTGATATATTATAAGTGTCTGGAATAAATAATGATATAGTATTTTTAATGGGATCGACTTCAATAAAATCATTTTTAGCAACGTTAGAATACATTTCTTCAGTAAATAAATTATGGGTACTACCACCATATTGCAAAGCTGCATTTTCAAGGTTATTGACTGATTTTTTATCAGATAGAAAAAAGGAAAAATTGAATAGTTTTGAATTAATTTTCATAGGTTTATACCTCCTAAAATATTGATAAAATATGTATTTGATTCAATTTAAAAGATCAACGTATTTACAATATGCATATCTCATATTTTCCATTTCTTGCATATCATATTCGCCATTGAGATATAAACATTGATAGTTTAGGATATATGCAGCTTGCTCCTTTGTGGCAATACGTTTAGTTTTGTCCACTTATTATCCTCCTAAAATTTGTAATTAAAATTAATAATTAAACTACTGATGCAAAATAATTGATTATATCATAATTCCCGGATAAAATTAATTCTCGATTTTTACAAATATGATATTTGGGCGATGTAGGATTATCAAAATTATAATGTTTGCTGAAAACGTAAAAGTTGTTGCCAAGTACAAAACTAAAACCAGTATAGATTTTTTTTAATCGTTCAATGCCTCCGATATCGGTTAAATTTTTAATAATTCCGAAATTTATTATCATTTTTACAACCTCCTATTTTTTACATTTCATAATGTATATTATTTCCAGCTTACTGTACTTTGTCATTTTACCATCATTTCCCATTTTAGATATGAAGGAAATAATTGTAAAATTAGAATTGAATAGAATTGAATAGATTGAATAGAATAGAATTGAATTGAATAGATGTGAATTTCGCCTGCTACAATTGATCCTGCTATCGTTTCCATAGCGTATCACCCATGCATAGCTTTTATACCATATTTTGTAAAATGGTGCTTGCTACAGGATGTTATAACTTGCAGGCTGTTATGACATTATATACAGCTGTTTTACTGTCTGTATTTTGTAGCTGCTACCTGTCACGTATCGTTTATTAGCATTAGATATCTAATACTAATATATTGTTGGCTTTTCAAATAGACCACAAAAAAAGATGTAAAATACTGTATATATGTGTTTGTCAATGTGCAAAATTGATTATTGCATTATATTGATATCCACCTATGTTTATATACGGCTATACTACTCACTGGCAACTTGCCTACTTTATTTGTTTTCCCTTTGCGGATATCCACATCGGGCAAGTATTTCAGATCACTAGTTTTCAAACTGATTCGGCTATTTCATAGGTACTTTTCAATGTCTGCAATATTCAATTTTCAAGGTACGTGTAAAACTGTGTTTTAAACTGTAAAACTAACTTACAATGCAATTATATATTATTTTGCGTTTGTTGTAAACGGCGAATTTAGACTGATTAGAGCGTTTAGGATTGACTAGGTGCGTTTAGCTACTGTTTACTCCTGTTTTCGTACAAATGCAATATTATATATAGATGTTTTAATAGATAGATAGATAGAGGGTTATTATACTATCGGGCAAAAAAGGCGTTTAGGGCGTGTTGGTGGTGATGGTGGCTAAAATGCCTTTTTTGCTGATGCTGATGCTGGTGGTGATGGTAGCTGGTGGTGATGGTAGCTGGTGGTGATGGTAGCTGGTGGTGATGGTAGCTGGTG
>ENA-UOOH01001873-UOOH01001873.1-fermentation-metagenome-genome-assembly--contig:-NODE-1873-length-19409-cov-5.570838_pt1 | contig 19409 bp, 19 predicted proteins | sample MGYA00245778_ERZ724025 | MGnify/ENA primary metagenome ERZ724025 (study PRJEB28704, sample SAMN03018313) | fermentation metagenome | biome: anthropogenic terrestrial biome; feature: soil; material... | reverse complement strand
CCATCGAGGACATGCGGTTGGTAAGGAAACGGGACGATATCTTCGTGTACGAGACATGAGGGGGCGCCCGGACAAATTATCACAGGCCCCAAAGGGCGTTTGTCCTTATAGAGATCGAACCGTCGAACCGATGACTCATGATAGATGGTCCTCTGAACCCTCGGCTACATCATAGCGGACGATGCATGGCACATCATATAGGTGCTGTTGCTTGACGGCCTCGGCCACGGCCTGAAAATCCTTCGAGAGGATCTTCGGAAGCGAAACGAACTCGGAATTATACACAACATCTCCCTCCCATCGATATATCGAGCCGATGGCGAAGATGTTGGGGCAGGCTGCAAGGCGTCGCTCCATCGTGGACCTGTAAATCGTATGGGCAGTTCCCTCATCGAAGTAGGTCACAAAAGCCACGGACATCTCGCTTATCCATATTGTCCATTAGGTTTTTTTTATAAAATGAATACGGCATCATCTATGAGGGACTGCCTGCCTGGATAGAAGAGAAGTGCTCCCGCCGGGATTTGAACCCGGGTGTCGGACTCGAAAGGCCCGAATGATTGGCCGGACTACACTACGGGAGCGTGTGGCAGGTTCGATAAAGAATCAAGTACTTAACCCTTGGCTACTGCCGCGAGAGTAGGGCCAGGCGGCCCCATTTGAGTCTCACGGATAGAGAGAGAGGGGCCAGTTCGATGAGCGTAGGGGTCAGCCGCAATGCCCCCGCCTAGGTCCGGCCGACATGAATTATTAGAACGGACGTGCATCAAGACGCCATGACCCTGAAGGACACCGTGACGATGGTCGGCAGCCTCATGGAGCTCGCGGCCAGGACCGCGCCCAAGGCAGTAGGGCAGGACTATATCGAGGCCATGGTCCTCACCGACGAGCAGAAGACGGCGGTAGGGAATGAACTGTTCAAGATCGCCAATGAACGCGGCCAGCCGAACTGGGAGCGCGATGCGCAGAACGTCCTGGACGCTGACGCGGTCGTTCTGATCGGCCTGCTGCCGCACAAGGGAGCGGGGCTGAACTGCGGCGCCTGCGGATATCCTACCTGCGAAGAGTTCAACAAGCATCATACATCGTACGTGTTCGACGGCCCCAACTGTTCCATACGCTGCCTCGATCTCGGCATCGCCCTGGGTTCCGCAGCGAAGGTCGCCTCGGAATTGAACGTGGACAACCGCATCATGTACCGCATCGGCGTGGCCACCAAGCGTCTTGGCATCGGCAAGGCGGCGCTAAGCCACGGCATCCCGCTGTCTGCAACCGGCAAGAACATCTTCTTCGACCGGCAGCCGAAGAAGTGATCCAGCGATATCGTCGGGAATTGGATCTGGTCGAATATCGATGGTTTATTCAGACATCGTACACCAAGAGCGTCCACGGATGTAATCCGCCTCATTATATAAGTTGAGGAATATTACATCCGTGTGTTCTCCCTGACCACTAATGAGCTTAAGGCCATCCAGGCTTTGATCGCCGGAGGTCTGACTCAAGGAGCTAGGGGAACTTGTCGGCGTTTCCCGGAGGGCCTCGTCGAACATCATACACACCCTCCGGGATAAGGGAATCGCCGATTACCCCGGCACCCGGAGCTCAAAAGTGAGTTTGAGCGGCCGGCTTCACGCCCATGCCCTCCGTCAGTTCATTATAGAGGGAACGAGGCCGATCGAGGTGCTGGCCGGAGGGAAGCTGCTAATACTTCTGTCGATCCACCGGCATGCCAAGACAGTTGAAAGGATATCCTTGGAAACGGACCTCAAGGTCTCCACGGTGGAACGCTTCCTACGCGAGCTGTCCAAGTACGGTCTTGTCCTTATCCAGGACAGACGGTATCGCGTCCCACTGTCTGACCCCCTATGCCCGGTCCTGGCATCCTATGCAAGAGGCTCGTGCCAGGTGCAGATGGAGCACATCTCCTCAGGGGGCGTCATCACCTGGTACGATGGGCTGGAGTTCTTGTTCACTGCGGATGCCATATCCGACTACCATCATGCCCACGTCACCGGGCTATCGGCCATGAGCGGCTACGGCCTGAAGTTCTTCACACCCAGGAACGAGTACCATTACCGTCGATGGGATGGAGAGCTGAATCCGATCACAGTGGCATTGGATATCCTGCTCGCGAAGCCTGCTAGTAAAGAGAGCGTTCGATACTCATTGCTCCTTTTAATGAAAGAGCATGCAGACATGTCCGTTTTCAAGGACGATGCCCGGAACTACGGTCTGGACCGAGAGGCACAGGCCATATCCGATTACCTATCCGGTCGGACCATCAGTGAGGAATGGTTCCCCAGCGAGCTCGATGTCCACCAGTTGCTAGAACTGTATGGAGTGGGATGATGGCCGAGGCGGCGCGCGAGGAAATGATAGACATGCTGAGAGCGATCGGCCTGTCCTGTCGGAAGCCGGTCACGGTGTACATCATCGGCGGCGGGGCGTTAATGATGCGCGGGTTGAAAGCATCGACGAAGGACCTCGACATCGCAATGGCAGTGAGCACATATGCCATCGACCTCGTTGAGGCCCTCGGCAGCCTGGGGTTCCGGGTCAACTTCAGGGGAACCGAGCACACTGTTTCCTCACCTCTTGGTCGGTACCGAGGATTCCTGGTAGACCTGTTCGTCGGGAGGATATGCGACGGTCTGATGCTGACCGACAGCATGATAGGACGGGCGGAGGATGTGCTGACAGCAGGGCCAGTAAGTTCATGATGCTGTCCAAGGAGGATATCTTCCTCCTGAAGTCCATCACCGAACGTGATCGTGACCTGCAGGAGATGGCCGACCTGCTAAGAAGCGGACTGAACGGCCGAACGATACTCGATGAATGCGCGATACAGGATAGCCTGGAGGCCCTACCCACCCCTCGGTCATGGATGAACCACCTAGCGGTCCGACTCGAGGAACTAGAAGAGACTATGGGTGCAGTGATCCCCTGGAGGAAGGAGGCCATCAGGTCCGCTGAGCTGAGGACAGGGTCGTGGATGGCACTCTTCAAGGTCCATGAAGGCCATGTAACGGTAGGAGCGATCGGCGCCGCCCTTGGCATCGACCAGAGGCATGTCCGCCAATATCTGGCATTGCTGGAAAAGGAGGGCAGGGTCGCCGCCGACAGGGGCGGAAGGCCGGTCCGATATCGAGCGAGCGGTTCCGTTGATGCCGCAGGCCCGGTCGAACCTGGCTGTGCCGGAGGGCAGACCTGAGCATCAAGCCGGCCTAGGAGTTCTCCACCTCCTTGCCACGTAGTACACGATGAGGCCGACGCAGAACAGCGCCACCAGCGCGATGTCGTATTGGTCCAGCAGTTCGACCGCGGACTCCCACGCCGGCCCGGCCAGCATTCCGGCCGCGGCGAGGAAGCCGCAGAACGGCAACGAGCCAAGGAAGGAGTACAGAGCGTACTGCCGAACGTCCATCCTCGCCACCCCGGCCGGGAACGGGATCAGGTCGCGGACCACCGGGAATAGCTGACTGACCAGCACCGCCCGCCCGCCGTAGCGCTCGAACCATACTTCAGCTCGTGACAGTCTATCATCCTTCAGTCCGAGATAGCGGCCGTAGCGGTCGAGGAACGGGCGGCCTCCCCACCGCGTCAGCGCATACATGAGCATGGAGCCCGCAGTGCTTCCGGCCGCTCCCACCAGCGTCACGGCGATGATGTTCATCTCACCGGTGTAGCAGGCGTAGCCGGCGAACCCCATCACCGCCGCGCTGGGCACCGGCAGGATGGTGGCATCGAGCGCCATGAGCATCGCCAGTCCGGGATAGCCGATGGCTGCGATGAACTGCTCGATGAGCTCCACGCCCGGCTCCACGAAGGACATCCTCATCCTCTTGGGCAGGATGCCATGATAACCGTTTCTCCATCCGGCGGCTGCGTGTCTATGCCGACGTCACTCGCGGAATGCGCCGGCATCATGGTCAGCGGGCGAAGGGTCGCGCTTGTTGCGGGCAAATGATAAGTAAAACACGCTGACACCCGGCATCTCCGAGGGAACATATGACTGCATTCAGACCATTCGACGAGAAGGGCACTCCCATCGAGGAGCAGGCCATGAGCTGGAAGGAGCTGGTCACCAAGCCGTATGACAAGGTCTCGGTGGACCCCCACACCCGGACCAGGATCATCCTGATGAACGGCATCGAGAACAATGCCACCCTTACCAAGCACGCGCTGGCTCGGTTGAGCCCCGACCCCAGCATCAGGACCGCATTGGCCAACACGCGGCGGGTGGAATCGATGCAGCAGCAGGCCATCAACTGGTTCAACCCCGCCCAGCAGACCATAGTGGAGACCACGCTGGGATTCGAGCAGGTGGCCGTAGACCTAACAGCAAACCTGGCCCAGAACGAGGAGGACCCGTACCAGAAGGCCACCCTGGACTTCGCCCTGCTGGAGGACTTCGATCACCTGTACCGCTACGCGCTGCTGTACCGCCAGATGGAGGGCGGCGACGCCAGGGAGTTCGTCAAAGATACGGTGGAGGTCAAGCCGGCGAGGCCTACCAGGGTCCATCACCGGCACCCGTCGGACGAGATGCGAAAGTCCTGGAACAAGAACACCGCATCGCCCAAGACGAAGATGAACTATTTCACCATCGTCTCCGCCGAGCAGCAGACCATGCTGTTCTACAAGGAGCACGGCAACATGTACCCCGATGAGCTGGCACGGGGACTGTACACCGAGATCGCCGACGTGGAGGAGCAGCACGTCACCCAGTACGAGGCCCTCGGGGATGGCGGCATGACCCCTCTGGAGATGAACTTCCTGATGGAGGTGAACGAGGCGTACAACTACTGGTCGTGCGCTCAGACCGAGAGCGATGCCAGGTTCAAGCAGTTCTGGGAAGCGATGATGAGGGACGAGATCGGCCACATGCACATGGCCATGGAGCTGCTGCAGAGGTTCGAGGACAAGGACCCGGTGAAGGTCCTCGGAGGAGATCGCATCGAGACGCCCATCGTGTTCGAGGAAACGAAAGGGTACGTGAACAAGGTGCTCGAGGAGCAGAGGGACTTCCAGCCGTACAACATGGAGTACATGCCCGAGCAGCAGGTCCCCCGGGAATGGCGGTCCTTCGCTTACCGCGATCGGCTGAACGGGGATTGGACGCCCTCGGAGGTGGTGGTCGGCAGATCGAAGGAAAGCAAGGGAAAGGAGAAGGTGACGGTCAGGGCGGGGTCGAGGTAGGCCCCGCCAGCCCTCCCTGCCAGGCAGCACGGTGGAGCGGGCGCCGAAGAAGCGGAAGGCACCCCGTCGACTGGGGTTCACTTAGATTCTTATATATGGTGGGTTTATGTCAAGCCCATCCTTTGCCCGATGGTTCAGTTCCACTCAGGCATCTCACGGAGGCTTACATTGACCCAATATGGACCCGAAGAACAAAGCGAGGAGATCACGCGGTGCCCGTTCCCGAACCACAAGGAAGGTGAGATATTCGGGGTAGCGGACCAGCTCCTCGGAGCATCACGCATAAAGGTGATGTGTGAGGACGGCGTGTCCAGGATGGGGCGCATACCCGGAAAGATCCGCAAGCGTATGTGGATCAGGGAAGGGGACCTCCTCATCGTCAAGCCTTGGGAGTTCGAGCCCACCAAGGCCGACATCATGTACCGCTACACCAAGACCCAGGCGAGCTATCTGCACCGCAGAAGGGCCATCCCCAAGAATCTCGACATATTCTGAGGTGATGACATTGCCTCGGGAAGAGGCCTATGATGCCCTCGAGCATAGGGTCATGGCCCTACGTCAGAACAGCCGCACAGGTGACGAGCGCCAGACCATGTCAGAGGTGTTCGACAAGGACACCATGTTGGGCATCTACAAGCTCATGAAGGAGGGGATCATCGACACCGTCGAATATCCCGTCTCGACCGGCAAGGAAGGGAACGTGTTCGCCGCCCGGGATTCCAAGGGCAAGATGGTGGCGCTGAAGATCTACCGGACGTCTAATGCCACGTTCAACCGCATATCCGCGTACATCGAAGGAGACAAGAGGTTCAGGGGCCTGGCCGGCTCCAAGCGGAAGATCATCATGGCATGGGCCATGAAGGAGTACCGCAACCTCCAGCGCATGCACGACGCGGGAGTGAGCGTTCCCAAACCGATCCGGTTCCACCGCAACATGCTGGTGATGAGATACATCGGCACGCAGAAGGCCCCCGCGCCCCTGCTCAAGGACGTTGCGCTGGACAACGCGGAGGAAGTGTACGAGTTCCTGCTGGAGCAGATGAGGCTGATGTACCAGGAAGCGGGACTGGTGCATGCTGACCTCAGCGAGTACAACATACTGTACTATCGCCGTCAGGCGATCATAATCGATGTCGGCCAGGCGACCCTGGTCGAGCACATCAACGCCAAGGACTTCCTGTACCGGGACATCGACAACATCAACCGGTTCTTCCGGTCCAGGGATGTCAAGGTTAAGGACCGCGAGGACATATTCAAGGAGATAACAGAGGTGGAAGAATGAGACTGGTGCGCATTCCAAAGGACCGCGTCGGTGCGCTTATCGGCGAGGGAGGAGAGACAAAGCAGCTTATCGAGAGGCGCGCCAGGGTCAAATTGGACATCGACACCGAGGGGGAGGTCAACATCCGCGACAACCCCGATGACCCCCTGGCCTCGCTGAAGGTCATGGACCTCGTCAAGGCGATCGGGAGAGGTTTCGCCCCTCATCGCGCCATGCGCCTGCTGGACGAGGACGAGTACCTCGAGATCGTGGAGATCGGCGACTTCGTGGGCAAGAAGTCCGACAAGCTCAGCCGCATGCGCTCGCGGCTGATCGGCACGAACGGCAAGACCCGTCGGATCATCGAGGACCTTACCGGAGCGAACATGTCCATCTACGGTTCGACGGTGGCGCTCATCGGCAATTCGGTCCAGCTGCCCATCGCCAAGAAGGCGGTGGAGATGATACTCCGCGGTTCAGAGCATGCCACCGTGTACCGGTACCTGGAGAGGTCGAGGGCGACGCTGCGCATCTCCGAGATGGGCTTCTCCTGAGAAGTGCTTCGCCCCGTCGTTCGTCGCCGCCCGTCAAGGGAAGGAGTATATATCCAGGCACCTTTGGGGGGCCTGGGCGAGGACGGCGGACGACCGCATCGCCATTAGGTGACATTCATGAACACCATCATTGCTAGGGCCGATCAGGCGCTGCATCACGATCTCTGCGACCATTGCCTGGGGCGGCTGTTCGCCCAGGTCGAGAGCGGCACCACGAACAAGGAAAGAGGACGCAACATGCGCATCGCGGTGGCGCTGGAGCGCGGCGCCAGGGGCGAGGAGATCTCTCCGCACGAATCGTGCTGGCTGTGCGAGGACGTGTTCGAGCAGCTGCCCCGCTTCGCCGAGGCCGCCGCCTCGAAGCTGTCGGAGATCGAGCATGATACGTTCCTCATCGGCACCAGGGTCGACCCGGCCCTGCAGGACCGCGAGGAGCAGCTGTGGTCCGAGGTAGGAGGAGAGACCGCCGAGCCGATCAAGGCTGAACTGAACAGGGAGATCGGCAAGCTGGTCGAGGCTCAGATACACAAGGAGGTCGATTTCACCTCTCCCGACGTGGTGGCGCTGGTGGACACCCGCTTCGGCCACGTGACCTTGAACATCGCCCCCTTGTTCATCTACGGCCGCTACCGCAAGTACTCGAGAGAGATACCGCAGACCAGGTGGCCGTGCCGCGTGTGCCGCGGAAAGGGATGCGAACGTTGCGGCGGCATCGGCAAGATGTACGAGAACAGCGTGCAGGAGATCATCGGCGATCCATTGATGCGCGTGGCGGAGGGAAGGGACCACTTCTTCCACGGAATGGGCCGGGAGGACATCGACGCCCGCATGCTCGGCACCGGCCGCCCGTTCGTCCTGGAGATCGCCGAGCCCCGGAAGAGGCACCTCGACCTTGATGAGATGACTAGGCTCGCCAACGAGAACGAAGAGGGGCTCGCGGACTTCTCGCAGCTCCGATGGAGCAAGCGCGAGGAGGTGCGCCAGATCAAGGCGGCCACGCCCGATAAGGAGTATCGCGCGGAGGTTTCCATTCAAGGTAAAGTTAATAAGGAGAGGATTGATGAGGTAGTCAAGTCGCTGATCCAGGCGCGTATCACTCAGCAGACGCCAACGAGGGTCGCCCATCGTCGGGCCGATCTTGCCAGGGAACGGACCATCCGGGACCTGGCCATAGAGTCGCTGGAGGAGGACAGGCTGGTCCTCAGGCTGAGAACGGAATCCGGGACCTATGTCAAGGAGTTCGTAAGCGGTGACGGAGGGAGGACGGTGCCATCATTGGCCGGTTCGCTCGGAGTCCCCTGCCAGGTAACCGCGCTGGACGTGATACAGATCATCGATAACGCTAACGAGGGATGAAAAATGGTTAAGACATCCAGAGGAACCAGGCGCAAGACGCGCCAGATCTTTAGGAAGACTCCCCGCCTGAGGGGAATGACCCCTATTACTCATGAGTTCCGCACTTTCGAGAATGGCGAGAAGGTCAGCGTGGTCATCGACCCCGCCGTCCACTACGGCCTGCCTCACTCCCGCTTCCAGGGGAAGACCGGCGTCGTCACTGGCCAGCAGGGCCGTGCGTTCGTCGTGGAGCTCTACGACGGCAACAAGCTCAAGACGGTCATCACCAGGCCTGAACACCTAAAGAAGGCGCTCTGAGGTCACCACATGTCCGAGGAGCGCTACGTGACCCTGTCAGAGGTCAAGGAGCTATTGGAAGGATCGGCGGACCAGCGCGAGCTCGCCCCGGACCAGAAGCTGGCTCTTGACCATGCACAGAAGGTAGCAAAGCTCCCGGCCGAGAAGGCGAGGGAGCTGCAGGCCGAACTGGCCAAGCTGGGATTCGTCAGCGAGGCTCTCTGCGCCAAGATCGCCGACCTCCTGCCGACCCATACCGACGATATTCGTGTACTGTTCTCCAAGGAGAGAACGGTATTGGAGAAGAAGGATATCGAACAGATATTATCTACCGTGCAAAGCTATCGGTAGAAGCCGGGTTGATCACATGGAGGATTACGCGCTCGTATTAGACTACTTACCGCAGGGCTTGCCTACTGACAAGAGTTTTAAGAAGGAGCCGCTGGTTCTCGCGGTCGGAGACTCCGAGTTCAAGCTCTTCGAGCTGGTTCCCAAGTCTGACGCCATCATCACGATCGGCGACAGAGTGTACATCGGTAAGGACCCGGAACTGCGCGATAAGATCATCCATGTGAAGAGGCGCATCGGCTATGAGGAGCTCACCGCGGCCGCCCAGGCCGAGCTGCCGTTCATACTCCTTGACATCGTCAACGCGGAGGAGGAGCGGTTCGTCAAGTTCTTCAACGAGGCCCAGTCCATCACCACTAGGTTCCACATGTTGGAACTGATTCCCGGTCTTGGAAAGAAGACCATGTGGGCCATCGTCGAGGAGAGGAAGAAGGGGCCGTTCCTCAACTATGCTGACATCTCCAAGCGCGTGACCACGGTGAAGCAGCCGCAGAAGCTCATCGCCAAGCGCATCGAGGACGAGCTTGCTGATCCCAATCAGAAGTACCGCATATTCGTCTCGAGATGAACCCCTCAGAGATAGCGCGAGTCCTCGCCGAGATGGGAGCAGCGCCTGCCAAGAGCAGGGGCCAGAACTTTCTCGTCGACGATCGGGTCGCTGATCGCCAGATCGAGTACGCAGAGCTGTCGCAGCAGGATACCGTGCTGGAGGTCGGTCCCGGACTTGGCATGCTGACCGGCCGGCTGGCAGCAAGCGCCGGCAGGGTCATCGCCATCGAGACCGACGCCAAGCTGGCGTCCTACTTGAGAGGGCGCCTGCCGGAGAACGTGGAGCTTATAGAGGGTGACGCGCTCGAGGTGCCGTTCCCTCGCTTCGACCGCTTCGTGTCGAACCTTCCGTACTCGATCTCCTCGCCGATCATATTCAAACTGCTTGAACATAATTTTGAGAAGGGCGTGGTGATGCTCCAGAAGGAGTTCGCCGACCGCATGGTCGCCAAACCGAACACCGACGACTACTCCCGCCTCACCGTCAACGTGTTCTACCGGGCGGAATGCCGCATCCTGGAAACAGTGCCTCGGTCACGGTTCTGGCCCTCGCCCAAGGTGGACTCGGCCATCGTAGAGCTGGTGCCGAGGCCGTCGCCCTTCGCCGTCAACGATGAGAAGCTGTTCTTCCGGCTGGTGGAGATGCTGTTCCAGAACCGCCGCAAGAAGATCGGTACGGTGCTGAAGATGCGGTCCCTCGTCACGTCGGAGCAGAAGGCGCTGCTGCCGTACGTCGACCTTCGGGTCGAGGCGCTCTCGCCGGAGCAGATCGGAGAGCTGACGGACCGGGTGTGGGAGCTAAGCGCAGGACGACGATAAGGAACGCCCGGGACGAAGGTGGAAATAGGCCGGGCGGGGATGTCCCATCGAGGCGAGACATGCTTACGATCAAGGAGATCGGAGAGCGGTTCGAGCGCTTCGCCCATCTGGAGCGCCGGCCGCTGTTCGTGCTGGGAGCCGACGAGATGCCCGGGGACGCCGTCCCCATGCCCAAGGTCGACCGGTGCGTTGCCAAGGCCCTCCTGATGGCCGCCACCGACCGCACCGTGCCCCCGATGGCCATCGGCGAGGAGGTCCGGGCGGGCTGCTGCCCAGGAGGATTGACATGGCTCGGGCTGGCGCCCATCGCCCCCAAGCTCCACTTCTTCATCTCCACCGGCACGCCGGACTTCCGCCACGGGGAGGCGGAGTATCTCAAGCATTCTCCCGAGGCCGCGGAGAGGTTCCTCCATGCTCCCGGGACCATGACCCCGCCGGGGCGGTACATCGTCATCGAGGCAGCGGACCAGGTGAAGGACGATGGCGCCGTCCGCTCCATCCTCGTCCTCGGCACCGCCGAGCAGGTGCGCAACCTCGGCGGACTGGTTCATTACCGTCAGGAGGACATCTTCCGCTCGGTGCTGATGCCCGGCGGCTCCGCCTGCGGCTCCATGGTCTCGTATGCTGCGGGCATGACGTCCAACGCGCCTGCCGGCGCCGCCTTCGTAGGTCCTGTCGATCCTACTGGCAATGCATGGTTCCCGCCGGATGCCATGAGCTTCGCCGCGCCGATCGAGCTCGCGAGGCAGATGGCCGAGGACATGCCCAGGTCGTTCCTGGGCCAGAGGCCAGACGTGGCCTTTCCCCGCCGGCCGGCATGACGCGAAGCACCGTCCCTGATGCGGCCGAGCGCCGAACGGATGGCGTACCAGCCGCCGCGCCTTACCGCTCTTAGGGTGTCGTCAACCGTGCCCTGACCGATGACCATGGATGGAAGAGGCCATCATGTCTGCAGTGCAATCCTATTTCTATAGCGGGGGCGTTCTGAAAGCGGATCGTAATGCAGATCGGCATCGTCGGTAAGCCCAACGTGGGCAAGTCCACATTCTTCTGCTCCGCCACGCTGGCGACCGTGGAGATCGCTTCCTATCCGTTCACCACCATCAAGGCCAACCGGGGCGTCGCCTACGTGCGGGGCAAGTGCCCTCACGTCGAACTGGGAACGCAGTGCGTGCCCCGCAACGCCGCATGCGAGAACGGCACCCGCCTGATACCGGTGGAGCTGCTGGACGTGGCCGGCCTGGTGCCGGATGCCTGCCAGGGCCGCGGTCTGGGAAACCAGTTCCTGGACGATCTGAGGCAGGCCGACGCTCTCATCCATGTGGTCGACGCATCCGGCTCCACGGACCTCGAAGGGAACGCCGTCCCGCCCGGCACCCATGACCCGGTCGAGGACATAGCGTTCCTGGAGCGGGAGATCGCCATGTGGATAAGGGGCATACTGGACCGCGGATGGGAGAGGAGCGCCCGCCAGTCCCACATGGAGGGGAAGGGCATCGAGCTGCTCATCCACGAACGGCTGACCGGTCTCGGCGTCACGCCGGCACACATCAACGCCGCCCTGCGCGAGGTCCAGCCGCCCGAGAACCCTCAGGCCTGGGACCCGGACACCATGTACCGCGTCTCCGATGCCATCAGGCGGCACGCGAAGCCGATGATGATCGCGCTGAACAAGGCGGACCGGGCGGACGATGAGACCCTCAAGAGGCTGGCCGAAGCCACCGGCTCCATCGCGATCCCGACGTGCGCGGAGACGGAGCTGGCTCTCAAGAGAGCAGCCAAATCGAAGCTCATCGAGTACCTGCCCGGCGACGTCTCGTTCACGGTGCCGGACTCGTCAAGGCTGAACGCCGCGCAGACCAAAGCGATCGATCAGCTGAGGTCCAACGTGGAGCGGTTCGCGGGCACCGGCGTGCAGCAGTGCCTCGAGGCCGCGGCGTACCGGCTCCTGGACCAGATCGTCGTATACCCGGTGGAGGACGAGACCCGCATGACCGACCACGACGGGAGGGTGCTGCCGGACGCGTTCCTGGTGCCGAGGGGCACCACCGCGAAGGAGCTGGCATATAGGGTCCACACCGAACTGGGGGAAAATTTCATAAGGGCCATCAACGTGAGAACGCACCGGGTCGTGGGCAACGATTACGTGCTCCAGAACGACGACGTGATCACCATAGTGTCAAGGAAGTGAGCCGAGTGGGAGAATGGAACGTCAGGCTGTTGAGCGCAACATACCGCCGATTGGACGGCGATCAGTTGTCCGTCGAGCTGTACGGCTCGACGGACGACGGCCGCTCCCTGGTGGCGAGATACGTCGGCTTCGAGCCGTACTTCCATGTGGTGGAGCCTGACGACGATACGGTGGAGACGCTTCGAAAGGACCCGGACGTGAGAAGGGTCGAAGCGATCGAGCTGTTCCATCGCGGCCGGCTGCTCAAGGCCGCCAAGGTCGTGGTCCGCTTCCCCTGGCTGGTCCCGGACTTCCGGACCCGCCTGCGCCGCCAGTACGAGGTGCTGGCCGCCGACATTCCGTTCCATCACCGGTTCATCTACGACAACGACCTGAACGCGTGCGTCCAGATCGTCGGGGAGGAGACGAAGGGCAACTACCGCACCGACCTGGTGGTGGACATCGCCAGCAAGGACGGCCGCCCGGACATCTCCAACCTGGAGCCGTTCAACCCGGACCTCAAGGTGCTGTCGTTCGACATCGAGAACAGCATCCGCGACGGGAACATCCTCACCATCTGCTACGTCATAAGGGAGAACGGCGCCCTCCGCGAGGGAGCGCCCCTCCATGGATCGGAGAAGGAGATCATTGATGCCTTCACCGCGGTCATACAGGACGAGGACCCCGACGTCATCACCGGGTACAACATAGACAACTATGACATACCGACGGTGCTGGACCGGGCCAAGGTATGCGGCGCCGACCGGCCGCTGTGGGGAAGGGACCTCAGCGAGCCGCGGCGCACCGGCCAGCGTGGATGGAAGATCACCGGCCGGCTGGTGGTGGACGCCTGGTGGGCCGCCAAGATGGCCCTCCGGCCCAAGCAGGAGACCCTCAACCACGTGGCCAAGCTGGCCCTGGGAGAGGAGAAGCTGGACGTCGACCCATCCAAGATGGACGAGGAGTGGGAGCGCGATTCCGGCAAGGTGATGAAGTACTGCATCAAGGACGCCGAGCTGGCGCTCAGGATCCTGGAGCACGTGGATTCGCTTCGCCGCACCATGGACCTGGCGGCGGTGTCCAAGCTGCCAATGGAGGACGTGCAGACCTCCGGCAACTCCACGCTCATCGACTCCATCCTGATACGCAAGGCGGACCGCGTCCCGGCGCCGTTCGGCCCGGTGGGAGTGCCGTTGACCTCCCGCCAGGATGACGAAGAGGAAGAGGCCATCGAGGGCGGGTATGTGCATACCATCGAGCCGGGGCTGTACCACTGGGTCATCGTGCTGGACTTCAAGTCGATGTACCCGTCGCTCATCATCAGCAAGAACATCTGCTTCACCACGCTGAGCGAGGACGGCGAGATCGTCTCTCCGAGCGGCGCGAGGTTCCTGAGCAAGGAGCGGCGGACCGGCCTGCTGCCCGGCATCCTGAGCGACCTGATGGCGCAGAGGGACGACATCAAGAAGAGGATGAAAGCCTCCGATAACGCTGATGAACGGCGGTACCTCAACGGTCTGCAGGAGGCGGTCAAGATCCTCATGAACGCCTTCTATGGCGTGTTCGCCTCATCGTTCTACCGGTTCACGGACCATAACATAGGCTCCGCCATCACCTCCTTTGCCAGAGAGACGGTCAAGACGCTGATCAAGCGGCTAGAGGAGAACGACGTGAGCGTCATCTACAGCGACACAGACAGTTTGTTCCTGCAGTCCCCGCACAATGATCTGGAAGCGACCGTGGCGTTCGGCAAGGAGATCGCCGATCGGTTCACACGAGAGATCTCCCAGATGGAGTTCGAGAAGGTCTTCGAATCATTGTTCTCGCATGCTAAGAAGCGCTACGTGGGACGCTCCATATGGCCGACGCAGGGGATGATCGTCCGAGGCTACGAGATCAGGCGGACCGACTCCTTCGATTTGCAGAGCGAGCTGCTGACCGAGGTGTTCGAGATGATCCTGGACGGCAATCCGGAGGAGGGCGTCAGGGTAGCGAGGGAGACCGTGTCAAGAGCGCTCGACTGCAAGGTGCCCGTCGAAGAGCTGGTGATCTCCCGCACGTGCAAGCCGTTCAGCGCCTACAAGGACCCGGACTCGCAGGCCAACGTGCAGACGGCCAAGAAGCTCATGGCCATGGGCTACGACTTCGTTCCTGGGATGAAGGTCTCGTGGATCGTGACCGATTCGAGGAAGACCCCGCAGGAGGTGGAGCCGTACGTGTCGGGGCGGCCGTTCGAGCACCGGCCAGACTGCCGCTACTATGCGGAGCGGATCGCGCAGACGGCGGCGCGCGCCACCGAGGTGTTCGGCTGGGGGGAGAAGGACCTCATGACCGGCTCCCAGCAGGCGACGCTGTTCGACAGCACGTTCGCCTCCCCCGAGGCGCCGAAGCCCAAGAAGAAGCAGGGGAAGAATCCGGGGCGGAAGCTCGACCTGCGCGATTTCATGTGACGCGAAACCTTCTTATCAACTTCCAAAGCCACATGGTTAGCTTTAATTGCCCGCCGGGACGTGCTAATCATGGTGTCGGATCTGACAGGAAGACTGCAACTTATAGGGGAGTGGGCCGACGGCACGCTCGCGCTGAATGAGGAACGCCGCATGCTCGACATGAACATGCTCAACGAGATCATCCGCAGGAAGGTCAACGGGATCGACCTCCAACTGCTGCTGGTCGGCATGGTGGCCATCCTGGGCATCTTCCGGGAGGACGAGGACATGATGTATGCCCTGGAGGTCTGCGTGCCCCTGTCCGCCGGCGATGGGGAGGAATGCGACCTCGACATGCTGGAACGAAAGACCTCAGCTCTGAAGGAGCTGAGGAACATGGGATTCTATCTGGTGGGGGAGAAGGGCGGCCTCGTTAAATGTTACAAAGAGGGAACGTTCGACTCGCTGGAGGCCGACCTCTCATCGATCGAGTCGGCCCTGGCGCGGTGAGCCGGGACCGATGAGGCCGTGCTGTAAATTTTATATACGGTAGCGGCTTCTCATCAACTCCTAGTCACGAGAGCGTCTCTCGTCGGAGATGTGCCCGCCCTGGTGGTGGGTGAATCCATAAACGCCGCAAGGACGGCAAGGTGAACACACATGGCGAACGAAGTCGAGAACATTCCCGAGGAAGAGCAGAAGAAGCCCGTCAGCGGGAAGGACATGTACCACTACATATCGGAGGCGTGGAACACCCCCTCCGAGAGCTACGTAAAGCAGCTGCAGTGGGAGCGCCTCATACAGTGGCGCAAGGATGAGAATTACATAAGGGTCGAACACCCCACCCGCCTGGACCGTGCGAGGAAGCTTGGCTACAAGGCCAAGCAGGGCTTCGTCGTGGTCCGCGGCAGGGTCCGCAAGGGCTCGCTGCGCAAGAGGCAGATACGCAAGGGCCGCCGCGCCAAGCGCCGCGGTATCACTAAGCTCACCACCGGCAAGAGCCTGCAGAGGATTGCCGAGGAGAGGTGCGCCAAGCGGTATCCCAACCTTGAGGTCCTGAACTCCTACTGGGTAGGACAGGACGGGCTCCAGGAGTGGTTCGAGATCATACTGGTCGACCCCCATCACCCCGTGATCAAGGCGGACAAGAACATCAACTGGATCTGCGCGAAGCAGCACAAGAACCGTGCCTTCCGCGGACTCACTGCCGCCGGCAAGGCCGGCCGCGGGCTGAAGTGGAAGGGCAAGGGTGCCGAGAAGGTCCGCCCCTCCATCAACGCCCACCACCGCCAGGGAAAGTAAACCCCTTCCTAAATTCCCCTTTTTTACTTTTTTATTCACTTTCTTCTGATGAGCACGAGCGCCGCAGCGATCACAGCGATGACGGCGACGGCGGCAAACATCAGGGGCGCATCATCCTGTGGCGGCACGGCCTCGGACGTCTGGACGATGAATGAGAACGAACGGTCGACCGCATTGCCGGCCGCATCCTCGGCGTGAACAGAGATGCTGTGCTCGATGCCCTCGGCCATCGGAACGGCGGGGATGATCACCATCACGCCATGGTCCCAGACGACCGAATGATCAACGCCGAGGGAGCATGTGGCAGTATCGCGATCGACGTCCTCCGAGAACGTCAACCGAATGGTTCCGTTCACCTGTTCCATCGTCACCGCCGGAGGCTTCGTATCGATCGTCACCGAGACGGATCGCTCGGCCGTCCGCCCGCTGGCGTCCCACGCCCGCGCCTCGATCAGGTGAGCGCCGTCATCGAGGCCCATGAACACGTGGTGAGGCGCTGCCGAGATGTTATGCCATTCTCCTCCGTCGATGCGTACCTCAGCCCATGTCTCTTCCGGCCCGTCGAAGGAGCAGGTCACGTTGATGCTTGCCGAGGACAGCGTCCCGGCGGACGGAGCGATTATCTGTATGTCGGGGGCCGCGGCGGCCACGGTGAACTTGACCGTGCTAAGCGCTGAATTGCCCACGGCGTCCCTTGCCGTCACCCTAAGCTCGTACGTGCCGTCGTCCAGGTCGACGGGGAACGATATGCCCCCCGTGCCCTTGTAGGGGCCGTACGTCACACCGTTCAGGCGGACCGTGGTGCTGAGGCCTCCTGAGCCGATGTCGGATACCTTGATCGATATATCGACCATGGATGAGCCGAGAACGCCGGGGGCCGGGGAGATCACATTGATCGTTGGTCTTGTCAGGTCGATATTGAAGGACGATGATGCCTCGGCCTTGTTCCCCGCGGCGTCATACGCTCTGACCGCCACGACATGCGTGCCGCCGCTCAGGCCGATGAACGTTCTTTCCGTGGCCGGGCCGACGTTCTCGAAGGCACCGCTGTCCAGGCTGACCTCGTAACGGTCGATGCCCGACCCGCGGTCCTCACCGGCCCAGGCGACCTTGGCCGTTGAGGAACCGGTCCAGGCGCCCTTCGACGGAGAAGTGATGGACAGCTCAGGCGGAGTGGCGTCCGGGATGAACACCTCGATCGGCGCGCTCCACGATCCGTTGCCGAGTTTGCACACCGCCCTGACGCGATACTCGTATGTCGCCGACTCCGACAGGCCGCTGTCGGTGAGGGCGCTCTGCCCCGAAGCGACGATGAAGTACGTCACCCCACCCGGCCCGGAGCGCTCCACCTCGTATCCGATCACTTCGATTACGGCATGTTCCGGCCGGCCCCAATCAAGGACCGCGGTGCTGCCGGAGATCTCGCACGAGAAAGAGGTGGGGGCGGAGGCCGGCGCGGCGTAGGGATATGCGTCGACAGCATCGCCGAGATCGTATTCCGAGTCGGAGAACCCATCCCCATTCATGTCAACGGTCCAGTCGGACCAGTGATTGCCCTGTCCATCCTTGCTCCAAAATGAGCCGCCTAGGTCGCTGGCCTGAGAACGGGCACCATCGTTGCTGCCGGCGATGCCATTGTTCCTGAAGAACGCGTTGAGGTATATGGACCAGCCGGATGAGCGCGCCACCACGGCGTGGCCTCCGTTGCGGTCAAAGATGTTCCCGGTTACGGTCCCGCTGCCATCGATGTCGATGCCTATGCCATTGCCGGTGAACTCATTGCCTTCGATCGCAACTTTGGAGGAGCGTTCGACCAGGATGCCGATCCCGTTGCCTGTAAAGGCATTGCCGCCGACCTGCACGTTCGTTGCGTTGAACAGATGCAATGCTGTTCCCTCCGCCCCACCGAGAGCGTTGTCGGCCAACCGGACGTGGAAGGTGGTGTTCCCAATGTACACAGGCCCTGAGCCGGACATGGCGAGCGACAGATCCGTTATCTGGAACGGCGAGCTGGCGGTGCCGGAGCCGGACCATTCGAACCGCTCGGCCATATCGCGCAGCTCCTCGTCGTTGTTGATGCGCAGGGCGGAGTCCCTCCAAGAAAGAGCGTCCACCAGGCCGCTCCCGCCGCCGGCGCCTGAGCGTTGGTATGTCCAGCATACCTCGTGATTCCCTGCCGGGACCATGATGCTGTTCGATGACCATGAGGTGGTCCCGCTGATGGATTCGGACACGACGCCATCTATCGTTAACGACAGCGTGTCAGCGTATCCCATCGCATCGATCCTCCAGTTGAATGTCATAAGCCCGGGGCCGAATACGGACATCGACATCCACGACGTGCCTGACGCTATGTCCCCACTCTGCGCTGCGGTCGCGCCGACGGCCGATCCGATCGAGGCTGCCGACCAGGCGGCTTTTCCTCCCGTGGCCAGGAACGCTCCCGGACGGTCCATGGCGACGTCCAGAGGCACCGCCTCGTACGGCGCCAGCGTCACCGACGCCGTCGCGGGACGGGCGGCGGACGAGCATGTGGCCGGAACGTTCGGGGACATGCCGGACACCCTGGACGGACGGCCGGGCATGTACTCATCGTAATGCTCCAGTCGAAGCGAGGATATGGTGCACGGGCCTCCGACGGAAAGCTGGAACGGCTGCCCCAGGTATGCCTCCAGGTCGGTGACGTCCAGCAGCATGAAGGGCGGCATGAGGACATTGTCGGCGCTTTTGTACCTCGGCGATATGGCGGTCCCGGCGCTGACCTTGATGATGTCGTTCTGGAGAGGTGCCACGTCGAAGTGCCACACTATCAGCGCGGACGGCTCATAATCCTCCCGGTCAAGGACATAGGTCAGGTAAAGACCGTTCGCAGCACCGATCTCCTTGATGGCACCGTAGGTGAGCCAATAGAAACCGTTGTCCCCAAAGTCGGTGCCCCACGAGTTGACCACCTTGAACGCGCCGTTCTCGCCATCCTCCACTACGGAGTCATCGTACCCCACCAGAGTCTGGGCGTGGTCCGCGAGACCGGTCGAGTACTCCCGGCTGGACAGGACGAAGTTGTCGCCGAAGGAGCCAATGTTCGACGAGGCCATGGAGAACGTCACCGGCACGCCGGATGCGATGAGCTCCTTCAGTCTGACGAT
>ENA-UOOH01001868-UOOH01001868.1-fermentation-metagenome-genome-assembly--contig:-NODE-1868-length-19455-cov-3.628402_pt1 | contig 19455 bp, 24 predicted proteins | sample MGYA00245778_ERZ724025 | MGnify/ENA primary metagenome ERZ724025 (study PRJEB28704, sample SAMN03018313) | fermentation metagenome | biome: anthropogenic terrestrial biome; feature: soil; material... | reverse complement strand
AAACTGAATCCCTAGCAAACGGCCCTTGGCCAGCAAAGCACCCTTTTGCTTGATATGAAAACGGAAGTCTTCCTTCAAACTGTCGGTACAGATCACCAGGGCTTCTCCAATTAATGCGCCGTTCTTGGTTCCCCCAATATAAAAGGCGTCTACTAAGGTAGAAATCTCCCTAAGGGTGAGATCGTTCTTGGACGAGGTCAAGGCCGAGCCGAGCCTGGCACCATCCATGAACAGAAGAAGTTTGTGCTCACGGCACACCTCACTTAGGGCCTTAAGCTCGGCCTTGGTGTAGATAGAGCCTAGTTCGGTGGCGTTTGAGATATAAACGAGTCTTGGTTTTACCATATGCTCATCTGTATGGGCCCCGACCGCTTCCTTAACGTCAGAGGGACTGAGTTTTCCCTCAGTTCCTACCATCGTGATAATCTTATGTCCAGTAGCCTCGATAGCTCCCGTTTCGTGGACCTCAACATGTCCTGTCAGAGGGGCGATGACTGCCTCATGGGGCCTGAGAAAGGCGGAAATAGCGATGAGGTTGGTCTGTGTTCCCCCTGGTATGAGGTGGATGTCCACATCTTCGCGGCCTAGTTTCTTTTTAATCAGATCCGCTGCTTCTAGGGAAAACTTGTCCTCTCCGTAGCCAATCGTCTGCTCTAGATTGGTTTCCACAAGAGCTTTAAGAATTTGGGGGTGTGCTCCTTCACTGTAATCGTTCGTAAACCTATACATATAACAGCCTCCACTCGAAAGTAATGGTCTACCTTGGATTTTCGCCACAGGATGAAGAAGACCTTTTTGTCCATGGCTTGTGATTTAAGCCAATCCTCATTTCGTCAAATTGTGTGAGGGATTGTCCCTCAAATGGGCTCTCAAATGAGAATCAACTCTTCTTGACGACCATCGATGAAGTCTGCGGTTCCGTCTTTGCAGATCACTTCTTCCAAGTACATGTAGACAAGCTGTTCGTCCCAGGCTTTGATTTTACCTGAGACATTGAGTTCCAGGGCATAGCAGGTCTGATCGTGGATAGGACGCTCCCCGGTTATGGGAATAAAAGCCTGCTGGTCATACTTTCCAATGGTTGGACCAGCCCCGTGGCCGAATGTTCCTAGAGGATGGGTGTACACCATGGCTTGGATACCCTCGGCTTTCGCCATCTCCAACGATTCAAAGAAGGCATCATTACCCGTTGAAGACCTTCCAATCCTCTCCCTTACTATATCCTGTAGCCTCTTACCCTGGACGAAAAGGGCCGATAATTCTTGGTGTTCCTTGGTTTCCCTACTTTTCAGTATATAGGCCATCCACTGCATATCGGTATGGAGCTGAATGTACGTCCCCTTCAGACCTATGTCGCAATGGATTAGATCACCGGGAAGGATCACTTCGTTCACCATCATGGGGTTACCACTACCCTGACGCTGAAGATTAACATCGGGTCCGAACCAATAGTGAAATCCCAAACGATTGATGACATCCCTCATAAACCACTCCACGTCCGTTGTTGTGGTTTCTCCTACGCGAATGAACTGTTTGGAGAAGGAGTACTTGATAATATCATGGGTCATACTTGCCAGAATCTTCATGGTCTGTTTTTCCAGGGGAGATACTCTTTGGAGCCAAAGAAGGGAAAGAGCATCACCATCTTGAACCTTTGAAGTATTTTCTCCCAGGGCCACTTGCAGATGTTCGTACATCGTCGATGAGAGTCCGTCACAAAAACCATCTTCATTACTTCTGTTGATGGCGATCCGGTCTGGATTACACTCCCTTACAACTCTCCCGATGGCTTCCCAAATGTCTTCATCGGGGTTTTGTGCCTGCTCGTAGATACTCTTCATCACTGGAGAGCTGCGCCCGATGACCATTTTGCGAATGATCCCCGTTTTTTTATCCCTGTGGAAGGCTAAGATCCCCGTTCTTCTCACGTCAATCATGTCCCAAGGATAGAGGGTTTTCAGTACGGGATCCATGCAATTTTCCCGGGCCGCTATGATCCAAAAGTCAAATCCCGACTCTTCCATAGCCCAAGGAAGAACAACCTCGAGCCTTTCTTTGAGAATCCTGGTGCTTAGCTCTGCCTGCTTTCTCAAGGGCAAAAGACCCTCTGTGATAAGTTTTTCTTCAATCTGCTTGACTAGATCTTCGTGCATGTGGCACCTCATTTCCAATCACACAATTGTCGCCAATGGTCACCCCCGGGCAGACAACCATATTGGCACCAAGCCAACAGTCATTGCCAATCGTCACTGGCTTAGCATAACACATATGCTTGATTTTCCCGTCCTTATCCATGATTCCGCGGCGTTCGTCTGGAAGCATGGGATGAACTGGAGTTACAATAGTCACATTGGTCCAAAGCTGCAGTGGTCGCCAATCTGGACTCTCGCGTCATCTTGGATGGTCAAATTGAAGTTCCCAAAAAAGTTTCTACCGATTGTGGTATGAATTCCATAATGGATGAAAATCGGCCCTTGAATGAAGCCGCCCGCGCCGAAGGAGGCAAAAATCTCCCCAATTAGCTTGGCCCTTCGTTCCACTTCATCTTCGAAGGTGAGATTGTACTCAGAACACAAATTATGTGTCTTAAGCTTGATCTCCCTCAAACTTGTATCTCCGGGCGCAAATAAGACGCCCGCGAAAATCTTTTTCTCTTCACGCATTCTTCTTCCTCCTTGATCCCCTGTACGTTTTCATCACATCAACACGCAGGAAAAACCTGGTTATTGACGAAAGAGCAACACATATCTATTGGGAAAGACTCTACCACAAAAGAATCTATTGGAAAGAAGGGATACTGTGCTGAAAATTGCCATGCTCGGTGCCTGGCATGTCCATGCTCCCGATTATGCCGCGGAAGTCAGAGCTCACCCAGAGACGGAGATCGCTCTTGTCTGGGATAATCATGCCCCGAGGGGTGAAAAGTTCGCCAAGAGTCTCGGGGTTCCGTTCGAAGCTGACTTAACGAAGGTTCTCGAGGATCCAGACATTCATGGTGTTGTCATTAATACGCCTACAAACCTCCACCGCGATGTGATCATCGAGGCAGCTCGGGCCGGCAAGCATGTTTTCACCGAAAAGGTCTTAACTTCAACTCTAGCCGAAGCCATGGAAGTGGCAAGCGCCATTCGGGGAGCCGACATCAAGTTTACGATCTCTTTTCCCCATCGCACGATGCCCCACAATCTCTTTGCCAAAAAGGCGGTGGAAAAAGGTTGGCTGGGTGAGATTTCTCTCTTGCGCATCCGAAATGCCCATAATGGAACAGTGGCAAATTGGTTGCCAGAACACTTTTATGACCGCAACGAATGTGGCGGCGGGGCCATGATCGACCTCGGTGCCCACGGAATGTACCTCAGTACCTGGTTACTCGGGAAACCAAAGCGCATTTCCTCTATGTTTAGTCATGTAACGGGCAAGGATGTAGAAGATAACGCTGTTGCTGTCATTGAGTTTGAAACAGGAGCAACTGCGATCAACGAAACCTCATTTCTGTCTTCCCATAGTCCATTTTCATTGGAACTCTATGGGACGGAGGGGAGTCTTTACATCGGTGGACCTGAAGGAAAGGTGCGCCTCAACTCACCTTTAGTACAAGGGGAAATTGAGGGCTGGATTCAGCCCAGCCAGCTTCCCAAAGCCCTTCCCACGCCTCTTGAGCAGTGGGTTGGAGCCATTCTTCGTGATGAACCGAATTACTTTAGTATCGATAGTGCCGTCGCCCTTACAGAGTTGATGGATGGGGCCTACCGTTCCCATAATCTCCGACGTCAGATCATGTTCCCCCTGACCTAAAAATACCATCGCATTATCTAGAGGAGTTGTCAACCATGCCAGATATGTTAGTCAAACTCTATGAGTTACCTAGGCTTGACCCGATCATGCAGGTGATGGAGGAGCGGGGTATTACAATTCGCCTGGGGCTGCCACCAGAAAAGCGCATAGTCGTGGATTGGATTCGGGAGCATTTTGGCGAACAATGGGCTAGCGAAGCGGATGTGGCCTTTACCAGTAAACCCAGTTCCATCTATTTAGCGGTAGACAACAAACCGGGACAGCTGGCGGGATTTGGTTGTTATGAAACGACCTGTAAGTCTTTCTTTGGCCCCACCGGAGTCCATCCCGATTACCGGGGAAGAGGAATCGGGAAAGCTTTGCTCTTAGCCTGCTTACATGGTTTGGCTCATCTGGGATACGCCTATGCTGTGATAGGTGGCGCTGGCCCCATGGAGTTTTATAGGAAGAGTGTGGGGGCCATAGAAATCCCTGACTCGGTACCCGGGGTTTACAAAGGTATGTTGCGATAATGAGGGGCAGTCCCCTAATTAGGGAGGAATTCTGCTTAGTTTATAGAATTAGTAAAATATAACAAACACATAACAATATACTCCACTAGAACATCGAAGCCACGTTTGCAGAAATATGGCTTATTTTGCGTATCTGCGAAGATTTGCTGCTACTACTGTTGTCAGAATAGGCGAAAAAAAGCGAGCGGAGGTGATCCGAAAAGACGAAAAAACGGTGGGTTTGAAAGGCGGAACAACAAGAAGATGGAGGGATAGACGTGAAAACGCTTAAATGGCTCAAAGCTGCTACTGTCTGTGCAGCGCTCATTTTGACACTAGGTACAATTGCCAGTGCCGCCATAGGCGGAGAGCTCGAAATCTTCTCTTGGTGGGCTGGAGATGAAGGCCCTGGAAGCTCTAATCGAGCTATACGAATCCAAGTATCCGGAAGTCACAGTGATCAATGCAACTGTAACAGGCGGATCGGGAGTGAATGCCAAAGCTGTACTGAAGACGAGAATGCTGGGCGGAGATCCGCCAGATGCGTTCCAAGTCCACGCTGGTCAGGAACTGATCGGCACCTGGGTTGTGGCACAAAGAATGGAAGACCTAACCTGGCTTTTTGAAGAAGAGGGCTGGTTTGAAGTGTTTCCAGACGACTTATTTGATTTGCTCAGCACAGAAGAGGGAATCTGGTCAGTCCCTGTTAATATCCACCGCTCCAACGTTCTCTATTTCATACCAGAGAACCTTGAAAGATGGGGTGTGGAAGCTCCGGGCACATGGGATGAGTTTCTGGAAATTGCACCAAAACTTATGAACCAGGGAGTCATCCCCATGTCTCTTGGTGAGAACTGGACAGCAACTCACCTTTGGGAAAGTGTGGCTTTGAGTGAGCTTGGTCCCGATAAATATGGCGATTTGTGGAATGGTGAACTTTCCTGGACAAGTCCCGAGGTAGTTGGAGTATGGGAACTGTTTGGGGAAATCTTGGAGTACACCAATCCCGATGCTCCTTCCCTGTCGTGGCAGCAGGCCACCGATATGATCGTTGAAGGCCAGGCCGCCTTCAATATCATGGGAGACTGGGCCTCTGGTTATCTGTCCGTTACGCTCAATGTTCAGCCAGTAACCGGATATGGATGGGCAGCATCGCCAGGTACAGAAGGTATGTTCATGGCTTTATCCGACTCTTTCGGCTTGCCTATGGGTAGCCCTAATCGGGACAATACCATAGCATGGCTGAAGACCATTGGCGGCCTTGATGGCCAAGATAGCTTTAATCCGCTCAAGGGTTCTATCAGCGCTAGAATTGACTCCGATCTAACCAAATACGATCTCTATCTGCAAAGTGCAGCCAGCGATTATCAAACCGGTCAGATTGTAGGGTCCTTAGCGCATGGAGTTGTCGCTAACGAAAGATTCATGAACGACTTTGCTACGGTAATGGACATATTCCTGGCAAACAAAGACGCCAGGGCAGCTGCCAACGCTGCACATATTGTGGCAATCCAAAGTGGAATGACGAAGTAAGCGAGAGGAACAAGGAGACAGCCCGTCACCCCTCGGTGGCGGGCTTATCGTGACGCCACACTTGGCGACAGTTACCCTTCAATCTACGAGAAAGGACTGAAAGGATATGCGGTCACGCCGGGAACAGTTAATGGCGGCTCTCACCATCTTGCCATCCATTGCGTTATTAGGAATCTTTGTCTACGGGTTTATTGGGAACTCCATCCACATGTCAACAACCGATTGGGGTCAAGAAGCTGCCATGTCGCTGACCCCCAACATACAAAGCGTAGGGATGGACAATTACCGCGACCTCTTCACTGGCTTTTTAAACGTTCGCTTTAGGCAAGACCTCGTAAACATGTTTTTCTTCACACTACTTTTCGTTGGCCTTTCCCTATTAATAGGGCTGTTTCTAGCCACCCTCATTGACCAGCTCATCTGGGGTGAGACATTTTTCCGCACAGTCTTTTTGTATCCCATGTCTCTTTCTATGGTAGTCACCGGAACCATTTGGCGCTGGATATTGCAACCCAGAGGAGGTATAAACATTTTGCCTACCTTAATTGGGCTTCCGCCAGGCGAGTTTCTGTGGCTATCCAGCAGAACCCAAACTTTGGTCTTTGACTGGTCTCATATTTTTCATTATATCTGTCTGATACTGCTAATCGCGGTTGCTGTGAGCACCTATGGCCAATGGCGCCGACGAGAAAACAAGAACCTCGCCCGTAAGCTGGTTCTCTGTGCTGTACTCATGGGCATTTTCCTCAGCGGTATCTTAACTCGTATCGGGCTTCTTAATTTCCCAGAGGCCCATGGCTTCAACGAAGCTCTGTGGGGCGTGGTGCTCGCCGCCGTCTGGCAGATGTCAGGTTATACTATGGCTCTGTACCTCGCGGGGCTACGTACCATACCCCATGAACTTCGCGAGGCTGCTAGGGTTGACGGAGGTAGCGAGTTTCAGATTTACAGGTATGTGGACCTGCCACTACTCAAGCCCATTACGGCTAGCGCCATCGTGATCTTAGGACATATTGCGCTCAAAATCTTTGACCTTATCTTTGCGATCGCCGGACCTGATCACTATCCCACTTCAATGCCTGCCATAACTATGTTTCTAAAAACATTTCGCGGTAACGAACTCGCAGTTGGGTCTGGCATAGGAGTTATCTTATTCTTGATAGTCTCGCTTTTGATCGTCCCTTACTTAGTTGTTTCCTTCAGGGAGGAGTGACGTCATGAAATCTAGAGGAATCCTTGGTGTATCAGCACAAATCCTAGCAACTCTCCTGGCTATTGTTTATTTAGTCCCTATCTACATGACGGTTGTTACGAGCCTCAAGGCACCTGGAGAGATCAGCTTGGTAAGTGCCTGGGAGCTACCATCCTCCATAAACTGGGCAGGCTACGTAGTAGCTTGGGAGAGATTTGCCCCCAACCTAAGAAATAGTTTTGTGTTAGCAATTGGTGCCACGCTCATTTCCGCGATCATGGGCTCTTTAAACGGCTATGTGCTCAGTAAATATCGCTTTCCGGGCGCAAAGATTGTTATGCCACTCATTGTATTTGGCATGTTCATTCCCTACCAAAGTGTCTTGGTGCCCCTTTTCCGGTTTATGCAAAAAACGGGATTGTATGGGGGGCTACCGGGGCTGATCCTTGTCCACGTAGTCTATGGCCTACCCATAACCACCCTACTATTTAGAAGTTTTTATCACGAAATACCCAATGAGCTCTTGGATGCCAGCAGTATAGATGGGGCTGGCTTCTTTGGGATATTCCGGTACTTGATTCTGCCCCTTTCTGGCCCACCCTTTCTAGTAGTCTGCATTTGGCAGTTCACCCAGATCTGGAATGAATTCCTCTTTGCTGTCACGCTAACTCGGCCCAGTTCACAACCGATAACAGTGGCCCTGGCCAATCTCGCTGGCGGCCAAGCGGTCTCCTGGAATCTACCCATGGCCGGTTCGGTTCTGGCAGCTTTACCAACGACAATCATCTACGTACTCTTGGGCCGTTACTTCGTGCGCGGCCTCTTGGCGGGGGCCTTAAAAGGCTAGAGAAATCTTAAGGGGACTGTTCTTCAAACACTGGCTTTAAGTTGTGCCTGAAGTCTTTCAAAGAACTCCATTTGGAAGGTAATCCGATCTTTCCACAGTTGGGTTCCAGTCTTCGTTGCAAACTCCATGTCCTTATTCTTGTTCAACCTATCTAGAACATTGCCCACATATTCCGCCTGTTCTTCGTAGGGTAAGTCTGTAAATAACTTGTTCTTCAAAGTCTCATGAATTCTATAAACATCGAATCGGTCAATATTGTCGCAGTCGCCTATGCTCAAAGCCAAAGGCGAACGTTCACCAGGAAAATCGGCTTGGTCATCCACATGAATGGCGATCCCATAACAGATCGCATCGATTTGATCCTGGCGTAGATTCAAAGTTTCTAAGAAAGGCCTTGCCATCTTAGCAGCAGTCCTCCCATGGTTCAACCAGTCATCCTCAGAGTCGAAGGTATCCACATAACTTAGATCGTGCAAAAGGCAACCTATAATCAAGGTTTCCTCTTCAAAACCCTCGCCCCTAGCAATCTCCTTGCCAATATTGGTGACCCTCATGGTATGTTCCAACCTGTATTTCTTATCCATGGGGTTTGCCGACATATACACACTTTGGTCGAATTGATGTTTAAGGAAGTCCAATGTACGCCTGATATTCTGTTCCATGGTGATGATTTTCCTCCTTGTAGTGCCTTACCAATCAATCTCCTCAGGATAATCTATGTCAAGCTCAACAAAACTCGGCGAGCAATTATGAGCCTGTGCAGCCTCGTTTACCACTTCCCGATACTCCTGATACTCATCGCCCTTCTCTACGAGTCGTTTCACCATGATAGAGATATTCTTCACCCGTTTTTCCTTATCCAGGTCAAGAAATCTGGTATTAAGGACATCCAAGTACTGTGTCGTATAGTGTTCAAAGGAAACGTAGTATCCAAACATCATGTTTGTAATGCGACCTAGAACCGTTGGAGACACGGTTTGTTCAATGCACTTATACACTTCGGCCTGAAATAATCTCACCTGAGCCAAAGCTGAATCCCAGGCCACATTTTTGTGCGTGAATGGAGCATAGTGGCTCTTAGAGAGTTTCTTGGCCCGAAGTTTGACAAAGCCATTGAGAACCATAGTGTAGAATAGCAACTCGGGCCATAGGACATTGGTACTTACGTAGACATTCTTATCAGGCGCGACAATGCCTAGCCAACGCCTACTGCATTCAGTAGTATTCGTTAGAAAGCAAGGGAATCCTGCCTTTGCGAAATTCGTCAAGTTGATTGGGGACTGTCCTGCGATCACCGCGATCAGAAAAAAGCGCAAGAACGGACAAATGACTCCCCTTCCAGTGTATTATGATTGATTCAGAAAGGAGGAGTTATGGTGGATACAGTTGAAATAATACGGTCCAGACGTAGCATCCGTCGCTTTAAATCCGACAAAATCGGGCGGGACGTCATTGAAAAGCTCTTGGATCTGGCGACTCAAGCGCCGAGTGCCAAGAACGATCAGCCCTGGAAATTTGTGGTGGCCACGGGCAGAGCCAAAACATCCTTAGTGAACGTTCTTATGGAAGGCATGGAAAGGGCCGAGGCCCAAGGACTATCAACTGGGAGTATGCGGGTGAGTATTCGGGCTATGTCCGAGGCTCCTGTGGTTATCTTGGTCTTTAACCGTTTCGGACGTGAAAACCTCCCACAAGAGTACCAATACGCCAAATGCCTTGTAGATACTCAATCAATCGGAGCGGCTATTCAAACCTTCTTATTAGCAGCATGGGATGCGGGATTAGGAACACTTTGGATCTGCGATGTTCTTTACGCAAGAGACCAAGTCCAAGCCTTTGTCTCAACCAAGGAAGAACTGGTCGCGGCCATCGCTCTGGGAGTTCCCTCAGAGTCACCGGGGAAGCGCCCAAGGGAAGACTTAAACGAACTTACCACATGGATGGACTAAGCGGTAACAAAAGGGGGAAAAGGTCTTGAGCTACCTGAACCAAATTCAACACAGCTTAGACTATGTGGAAGGGCATCGTACCGAGCCCCTAACTGTCGAGGATCTGGCAAGTCAAATCGGCTTTTCCCCGTATCACTATTATCGTATCTTTGGAGCCTATGTAGGAATACCCGTCATGGAGTATGTCCGTCGTCGGCGAAAGATACCGTATCCATGCCAACGGCCATCCACCAAGACCTATCAAATTGACTAGGTTTAAAAAATACAAGTTCATGGGAGGTATCGTCATGGAACCGAAAATCATGGAAAGACCAGCCTTTAAGGTGGCAGGATATGCCCTGAGAACCACCTCTGAAAACGGCCAAAACCTTAGGGATATACCAAAATTCTGGGAAGAGTATCTAAGACTCGAGAAGGGCAAACACCTTCATTCCCAGCCCAATGTGGTGAGCGATGCCGAGTATGGAATTTGCTTTGATATGAGTATGGAAACAAACAGTTTCAACTACTATATCGGAGTAGAGGTTTCTGATTTTTCAGGTCTAGACCCCCAGTTCCAGACAACAGAAATACCGGCCGCAACATACGCCGTCTTTACCACACCACCAACAGAGCGTTCCAAACTCAGCGATCAAATTCAGAGTACCTGGGCTTATATCTACAACGAATGGTTTCCTAATTCTGCCTATGAATTTGCGCAAGGTTGTGCTGACTTTGAGCTCTATGATGAACGCTGCCTAAGGGACACCGGTTGTGTGATGGAAATTTGGATCCCCATAGGATAGGGGACTGTCGGGGAATGTCCCGCGATTAACTTGCTCCATTCCATTCGTATCAACAAAGGCAAGAGCAGAAGCCATAAATGGCTCCAGCTCTTGCCTTTGAACATAGGGGACTATCCCCTAAGAAGCTAGAGGTTGGAATAATACTCTTCTGGACGCTGCAGCAGCTGGAGAATCCTCCACAACAGGGTCTTGTGCCCCTCTTCCTCCCGCTCAAGCATGAGAAAGACGTCCCTCTCCTGCTGGGATGTGGCTTTCCTAGCGAGTTCTCCAAACAAATCGATGGCCTTCTCCTCAAACTCTAGAGCCTGCTGGTAGATGGCGATGTAACTAGAGCTGTTCACAGGGGCATCAAAAATAGTCTCCACGCGATCGGTAACCCTACTTTCCTTAAAGTCATACACTCCAGAGTCTCTGATCTGTTTGAGGAGCTGGTAGTGCTTCTCTTCATCCTTCGCCAATCCTTCGAAAATCTCTCGGAATGCCGAATCTTCCGTGACACTCGCCTGTTTTAGATAGAACTCCTTGCCTTGTAGTTCAACCTCCATTGCATAATCTAACGGATGCAAGACTTCCACCTCACTTTGGGTTTTTGATTTCTAGTACTTCAGCATATTCGGCTGGGTCGACCCGAAAAGGAGCTCCATAACCCTCATAAAAACCATGACTGGCTATGAGATGGATGTTTAAATCCGACCATACCACCGTTTTCCCCGACTCCATGTTGGTCACCCGCGTAATGGACTTGGATGCTTGGACATTATCGGCAAACGGGCAGAGAATCCTGCCTTTATGTTCTTCTCGCTCAACTCTAAACTTATGGTCCACATTTTTTGGCCCAGGATTATCTGCTAGTTTGTCCGTAAAGTAGCGCATTCTGTCTGAAATATCTTGATTGGTCAAGCCTAATGGTTCCAGAAGAAGCTGATCATGGAGGATAACATCTGCAAGAGTACGGGTATCTGTCCCTAGAAACTGGTGGGCAGCCAATGGGCCCGAACGCATATTATCCTCAATACGCTTAAAGTTTGGCCCTTGTTTCATTTTTCATCCCCCTTTAGAATTCGTCGTAGAAAATGGCCTCTTTACCAAAGCCAATCTTGGTCAATACGTTGACACAGGCATTGATCATTCCCGGACTTCCGCACAGATAGGCTTGCCTACCTACGGCATCAGGCACATGGCGAGCAACAACATCTGTGATCAGTCCTTCTTCTCCATCCCATTTATCTTCAGGAGTCGCTCCAGATAGGGCAGGTATGTACGTGAAGTTATCGTATTTTTCTTCTAGTTCACGGAAGAATTCCACATAGTAGAGATCCCTTGGTCGGACTGCACCGAAAAAGAATTTCATCTTTTTATCTAGCTTCTTCTCGAGAATATCCAAGACTAAAGAGCGAATGGGTGCTAGCCCTGATCCTCCCGCAATGAAGATGAGTTCGTCCCCGCCCTCATGCAAATAGAACTGACCAAAGGGGCCCGCAAAGGTGATCTCATCGCCTTCCTTGACATGATTATGCATAAATGTGGTACAAATACCTCCCGGAACGAGTCGGATAATCAGCTCAATTATGTTTTTTTCCGATGGGACAGAGGAAACGGAATAGGCACGGCTCACCGCTTCAGTGACTTGGTCATAGGGCTTGCTATCGATTTGGACATATTGTCCCGCCTTGAAATCAATGGTCTGGGGCTCAATGAGTCTAAAACGAAACTGTTTGATATCATGGGTGAGCTGCGTAATCTCCTCTACCCTGGAACGATACTGTTTTACATTAAAGAATTCCTCTGGAATCATGATCCTTAGGTCATGTTTCACCTTCAGTTGGCAAGCCAGGCGAACCCCACCTTCAATCTCTGCATCCGATAAGTAAGGTTCTTCCGTAGGAAGTACGGGACCTGCGCTCTCCGCTAGCGTCACCTTACACAGACCACAGGTCGCCTTTCCCCCACATGCAGAGGGAATAAAGACTCTGTGGCTTGCTAGACTGGATAGGAGGCTCGACCCTCCGTTGATCTCTAGACGTTTAGTGCCATCATTGATGTCAATGGTACAAACGCCATAGTTATTGAGTTTATAATCTGCCAGGACTACCAGGCCTGCGAGGACTGTTGCTAGGACAGATAAGCTTAGAACTGTTAGCACAACTGACATAGACCTCACTCCATTTCTATTCAGCAAGTTGCAGACATCGGAAACACCCTACATCACCACAAAAATCCCAGAAAAGCCCACAAATGCCAGAGCCATGATCCCTGTGATTATAAAGGTGATGGCCGGTCCGTCCAAGCCACGAGGAAGTTGATTTCCAGCCATTTTCTCGCGAATGGCGGCTAGAGCAGCAATCGCTAACCACCAGCCCAGTCCGCTTCCTAGGCCGAAGAGCAAGGTTTGCAAAAATCCATAGCTTCGAATTACCATGAATAGACTGATACCCAAGATCGCACAATTCACAGTAATCAGAGGCAGGAAGATACCAAGTTTCATGTGTAAATCAGGTAAATAGCGATCCATCACCATCTCGATGATCTGTACCGTGGCGGCAATGACTATAATGAAGATCAGGTAACGCAAGTAATCGAGTCCTAAGGGAATCATGATGAAGTGGTAAATGAGCCAGTTGAGTGTGGTGGTGAACACCATAACCAGGGCCACAGCTTTTCCCAGACCAGATGCTGTTTTATATTCGGTGGATACAGAGATAAACGAGCACATCCCCAAGAAATTCGCCAGAACCATGTTGCTGGTAAAGATCGATGCAAGGAAAATCACTAAGGGGCTTATGGCTGGTGCATTACCCATTCTTACCACCTCCAACGGCTTGTTTACGAGCAACAATGTTATTCACAATCCAAATCATAACCCCCACAAGGAAAAACGCAGCCGGGGGCATTACCATGATTGTCCAGGTTTCCAGTCCGAGGAAATTGACATCATACCCGAAAATGGTTCCGAAACCCATGAGTTCCCGGATGAAGGCGATAATGACCAAAACGATGGTATAACCTAGTCCTGCAAAGACTCCGTCTAGAAAGGATTCAATTGGTGGGTTCATCTGGGCAAAAGCTTCGGCCCTTCCCATAATAATACAGTTGGTGATGATCAAGCCTATATAGGGACCGAGGGCCCGGCTGACATCGGGAAGGGTAGCCTTGATAATGATATCAAAGAGGATTACCCAAGAAGCAATGATCAAGGTCTGGACAATCATCCGTACTCTATGGGGAATATAGTTCCTCAAAAGTGAGATCGTCAGACTGGAGAGAGCGACCGAAAAGATCAAGCCTGCACCCATCACCAGAGAATTGGAGAGTACGTTGGTGACAGCCAAGAGAGAGCAAATTCCGAGAATCTGACGTAAGACTTGGTTTTCATCCCATACATTACGCCTGAAAAGGGCCTTAAGCTCACCTTTTTTCATCATCTCGCCAGCACCTCCTTGAGTGGCATGAGTTCAGAAATTGTGTTATTGAGAATATTAAGGACAGCATTGGAACTACTCGTGGCTCCAGTAATGGCGTCAATTCCGCTTCCGTAGACCAGGTTTTCCCCTGGTATCAGTGGTACTCCTGCGAATTGCTCCTTGAACCAAGGTTCATCAATCCTACCTCCTAGACCAGGAGTTTCGTTTTGCTCAACAAACTCCATTCCAAGGAGACGATCAAAGGTGGCTGAAACACCAATATAACCTCGAATGGAACCCCATAGGCCTTGCCCATCGAGGGGAAATGCATAGCTTATGGGACTACCATCTTCATCATACACCGCAAAGGTTGACGACGTTCCAGCCGTAACCGGTGTCACTTGCCCTTCAAATGTAGTTACCAGATCGAATTTCGAGGTAATGCCGAGTACTTTTAGAATCGCTTGCCGCTCTACATTTGCCTCGTTTTCCGTAATCGTCGGGAGGTAGTAGGCTTGCGTCACGGACAGTACAGTGGCAAAGACAGCCGTTAAAACAAATGTGAATATTATGGTGTAGAGGTAGCTATCCTTTTTCATGGGCCATCCTCCTTTGAGCCGCAAATTCTTTGACCCTCATTTCAATTAAGGGTCCGAATGTATTCGCCAGGAGAATCGCGAACATCGCTCCCTCGCGAAATACGGAAAAAGTACGAATGGTCAGGGCCAAAAGTCCAACCAAAGCGCCAAAGAAGATCTGGGCTACCTTATTTCTTGGAGCTGAGATGGGGTCTGTGGCCATAAACACAATCGCAAAGAGAAAACCCCCGGTTAGTAAGGATTCCAGTGGTGTTGATGGAAAGGCTCCAACTGCAGATAAAATGGTCCCCAAACCAAGAAAGGCTACGACGCCGGAGAGCATAATACGTATGGATGCCGTCTTGGTGTAGACCAGGTATACTGCTGCTAGTAGGATCAAAAGGGCGCTGATTTCACCGCTTGACCCGGGAATCTGCCCTAAAAATAAGCGTGACAAATCTGTTCCTGTTTGGACAAGTGGAGTAGCCGCTGAGATGGCATCTACTCCTTGGCTATAGCGGAGTAGACCTCCTGGGAACCCGTTGAAGGGCGTAGCCCACGTTACTGTCATAGAGCTCGGAAAAGAGATGAACACAAAACACCGCCCCACCAAGGCTGGGTTAAAAATGTTCTTGCCGAAACCTCCAAAAACTCCTTTCCCAAATAGAACTCCAAAGGCAATGCCCACTACCGCCACCCACAAAGGAACGGTTGAGGGTAAAATCAGGGTAAATAAGACGCAGGTGACAAAAATCGCTTCGGGAATCTTGAAGTCGGTACCACCCTTCATGAACCTCAAGATCAGATACTCCGTCAAGACACCGGCCGCTGTTACCACAGCTAAGATAAGTAGGACACGTAATCCAAATGAGTAGACTGCCCAGAGCAGGATGGGTACCAGGCTAATTAATACCCTCCTCATGATTGATTGTCGCATAAACAGTGCTCCCAGTTGCATACATCCTCCTCCTCGAAAACTCGATGAATTCTCACTAAAATGTATCTCCAACCTTACAGAAGTAGAACACAAAAACGGGCTTACCACCGCCTCTCCATGCATTTTCTGTCCTACTGATATATGAGTAGTTGAATTCGACGTAATGCTAAGAAATCCTTTCTTTTTCGACGGTCAATTAACTCCTTTTCGTAAAGCGATATGTCTTTTAGAACGCATTCACCTTTCCCGAGCGGGGGATCGTCCCTCGATCAGAACAAAAAAAGCACCTCCATTGGAGATGCTTTTTGTTTTACTTAAGAATTATATGCGAGTTACGTTAGCTGCTTGAGGTCCGCGATCACCCTGGGTGATGTCGAATTCTACTTCTTGACCCTCATCCAAAGATTTGAAACCGTCTCCCTGAATTGCTGAGAAGTGAACAAAAACATCGTCGCCACCCTCACGCTCGATGAAACCGAATCCCTTGTCATTGTTAAACCATTTTACTCTTCCAACCATATAATTTATGGCCTCCTTTAAAACAAAATCACAGATGTCACAAACAACTCATTTCCAATTAAGGCCATAAATAGTTCGTTCTTTCGCGTGTAAGTCTTACTATATCAAATCCATCGCACAAATGCAACCTTTTCTTTTTTTCCACAGTTTTTTGTGGTATAATGTTCTTGGTGATGTCCCTCTAATCTATGTCGAGGCCGAGGGTTCATCACCCTTTTGATTTTGGGCATAACTATTCTGAAGGACGAGCTTGCCTGTGATCATGAATACGTAGAGAAGAGGAATCACTATGTCTGCATTTGAACAACTGGGGCTGAGCTCAGCTACGCTACAAGCCATCTACAGGCTGGGCTTTGAAGAACCCACTCCCATTCAGAAAAAGGCCATCCCCATAGCCCTTGATGGTAGAGATGTAATCGGACAGGCGCCTACTGGGACCGGAAAGACTGCTGCCTTTGGATTACCGATCATTGAAAGAATCCTGGTGGACAGCGACACCATTCAAGGTCTGGTGGTGGTTCCCACACGGGAGCTGGCCATTCAGGTGGCGGAGGAATTGAATAAGATCGGTGAGTACAAGAGAGTTCGCACACTACCCATCTATGGTGGACAAGACATGATGCGGCAGATTAAGCTTCTCAAAAAACGGCCTCAAATTGTTGTAGGTACTCCAGGACGATTGATGGACCATATGCGCCGCCGGACAATTCGTCTACATAATATTTCCATCGTGGTCTTAGATGAGGCCGATGAAAAGCTCAATATGGGCTTTATTGACGATATAGAGTACATCCTTGGAGATATCCCTGAAGATAGGCAGACCCTTCTCTTTTCCGCTTCCATCACCAAGGCTGTAGAAACCATATCCAATCAATTCATGCGCGATCCTGCCCTGATTAAGGCTACACCACGGAATATTACCGTTCCTAGTACAGAGCAACACTACATAGAGCTTCCAGAAGGAAAGAAATTTGATGTCCTGTGTAATCTCCTCGATCTCCACTCACCGGAAGCAGCCATCATCTTTGGGCGCACCAAAAAAAGGGTCGATGAGATCAATCAAGCCCTTGCCCGACGAGGTTATTCTTCAGGTGCTATCCATGGGGATCTCAACCAAAGTCAACGGAACACAGTAATGAACCAATTCCGCACAGGATCCATCGAGATCTTAGTGGCAACAGATGTGGCTGCTAGGGGACTCGACATCGAAGGAGTGAGCCATGTCTACAACTTTGATATTCCACAGGACCCTGAAAGCTATGTTCATCGCATTGGACGCACAGGACGTGCAGGGCGCAAAGGAGCCGCCTTCACTTTCATCACACATCGAGAGCTTGATCACCTGAAAATTATCGAGCGGCTTACGCAGCGCAAGATCATCCGCCACCCCATTCCTACACTTACAGATGCGCTGGCGGGACAACAGCAAGTCACGGTGGAGAAGGTTCTGAAGGCCGCCGAAGAACCTGTACTTGCGGCCTACAAAAACATGGCCGAAGACCTGCTTGAGCACCATGATTCTGTCACCCTCTTGGCTGCAACTCTGAAGCTTCTTACTAAAGAGCCAGACACTACACCTGTGCACTTCACTGAGGAGGCGCCCCCACGAGAAAGGAAGTCGCGTACATCCGGATCCCAGCGTCACATCCGGGGTCCTCGCAGATCTAGAAAAAAATGAGGAAATAAGCAAGGAAGTGTTGCCCAACTACTGACCGTAGCGAGCAACACTTCTTTTATTATCTTTACTGACCTAGACAGTCCAGAAGAAAGACTTGAATATCATCCATCAAGTCTCGATTGAGATCTTGGGCTAGTTCTCGATCTATCGTTGAGTAAAAGTCCTGTCTCACCTCATAGGGGATCTTTTGTTCATAGAGGTCATAGAGTTCTCGATATAGAACGTTGACTTCAGAATTTCGCAAACAAGTTGACATAGTTCGTCAAAGTGCGCGCGGGACAGTCCCCTCAAACAGCGGATGATAACACAGCACTCTTCTTGTCCCGAGTTCCCTCATCTCTGGCCTAGTTCGACGGCATTCTTCCGTTGAATAGGGACAACGAGGTGCAAACTTGCAGTAGGTGATGGCATACTCCTTCTCCTCCAAATCCGGCATGACCAATTCCTGATCCCACTTTTCTCCTACCCTGGGAACAGCACTCACCAGAAGTTCTGTATAGGGGTGGGCCGGATTATCCATAATTTCCTTCGCCACTCCATATTCAATCAAACTTCCACGGTACAATGTGGCCATATAATCCGAGACATAGTAAGCGGTGGACAGATCATGGGTTACATAGATAAAGGACACATTGTACTCATCTTTTAGTTCCTTAAAAAGATTAACAATGTTCATCTTCATGGAGGCGTCAACCGCCGATACTGGCTCGTCGGCAATAATCAGTTTAGGACGTGTAATAAGGGCACGGGCAATAGACACCCTCTGGAGCTCTCCTCCGGAAAACCGAGTCGGATACTTATCCTTCACAACCGAAAGCGACATCCCCACACTCTTTAGAGTCTCATCGACAAGCTCATCCGCCTCCTTGCGATTCGTAGCAATTCCCAGACGCAGAGCTGTATTATAAAGATAGGTGTCCACCTTCTTGCGGGCCGAGAACGCTTCATAAGGATTTTGGAAGATAGGCTGAACATCCAGGCGAAAGCGAGTCGGGTCATAGTCTTTTTTATCGCCATAGGAGTTCCCCGAAAGTACAATATCCCCCATATCCGGCTTGTGGATCCTCAAAAGCATCCGGCAAAGAGTAGACTTCCCACATCCAGATTCCCCCACAATGGAGAGAATCACAGGCTTTTCCGCATCAATACCAAAGGATATATCGTCCACGGCCACTAGCTTCTTGCCCCTGATAAGACCCCCGATTCGGAATATCTTAGTAACATGATTAACTTCCAGAAGCTTTTGTGTCATCACTCATCACCTTCTCAGAGAAATGGCAGGCAACAAAACGCCCTGGCCTCACCTCTCGAAATTCGGGAACATCGCGGCCACAAATCTCACCTGGATGGGGACAGCGGGGTGCAAAGCGGCATCCCGGTGGAGGATCGGTCAAGGACGGAGGACGTCCAGGAATCCCCACCTTCTGACTCTTATCTCCCACCCGGGGAAGGGCACCGATCAGCATTTTAGTATAGGGATGAATGGGGTCGTCGAAAATATCATCTGTCGTACCGAGTTCAGCAAAACTTCCGGAGTACATAATTCCCATACGCTTGGTCACTTGGTAATGAACCCCCATATCATGGCTCACTACAACCAAAGTATTCTGCAACTCCCTTTGAAGACGCATCAGCATCATCAAAATGCCCCTTTGAACTACCACATCAAGGGCGGTAGTCGGTTCGTCCGCCAAGACTACATTGGGAGACATAAATGTAGCCAGGGCAATAATCACCCTCTGCCTCATGC
>ENA-UOOH01001867-UOOH01001867.1-fermentation-metagenome-genome-assembly--contig:-NODE-1867-length-19462-cov-11.650796_pt1 | contig 19462 bp, 16 predicted proteins | sample MGYA00245778_ERZ724025 | MGnify/ENA primary metagenome ERZ724025 (study PRJEB28704, sample SAMN03018313) | fermentation metagenome | biome: anthropogenic terrestrial biome; feature: soil... | reverse complement strand
CTTTTCAATAACTTTGATGGGCAATAACGGCAAATAAAACACTAAGATGTTACCAGCAAGCGTAAAAGACGACACGACAACAATAAACAGAAGACTAAAAACTGAAATAAAGTAAACCATTTTGACAGGTGAACACGGACATAGAAAAGATATAGCAATTAGACAGCGAGTAAGCCGACACTCATTGCCTACCCTTCTGTGTTTTAATTTTTTTCCCACCGCACAAAATATTTTGAAATTCTATGCCAGCCCGCAAATGGCACATTTGGTTTTGCCCGACACACAAGCCGACCCTTTAGCAAAACCAAAAGAGCCATTTTTTGCCACCGCACCAAAGACAGTTTTGCGACTTATAATTGTAATTTAGAAACCTGATAATAAACGAAAAGATAAATACGAAATGAGCTTAAATACACAATCACTGCAACCCGTTATTAACTTCCTTTGGACAGTTGCGGATGATGTTTTGGTAAATACCTACCAAAAAGGGAAATACAAAGATGTTATCCTGCCAATGGTAGTTATTCGCAGACTGGACTTGCTATTAGAACCAACGAAAGAGCAGGTTTTAAAGACTTTCAACGAATACAAATCGAAACTTCAAAACTTGGATAGCTTGCTGACCAACAGCAAACACGGTTCGGGTTTAGCGTTTTACAATACTTCAAAGTTTACCTTAAAAAAACTGCTTGACGACCCGAAAAACCTAAGAAGCAATTTTGAGAATTACCTGAACGGCTTTTCGGAAAATGTGCAGGACATCATCAAACAATTCAAATTCAGAAATGAAATTGAAACATTGGACGAAGCAGACATTCTGTTTTCATTGATTGAAAAATTCTGTTCTCCAAAAGTGGAATTACATCCCGACAAGTTGCCACCCTTGGCAATGGGCTATGTGTATGAAGATTTGGTAAGGCGATTTAACGAAGAAAACAACGAAGAAGCCGGAGAACACTTTACACCAAGGGAAATCATTGATTTAATGACACACCTTGTTTTCTTGCCGGTGAAAGACAAAATCAAGCAAGGCACTTATTTGATTTACGACCCCTGTGTGGGTAGCGGTGGGATGCTCACCATTGCCAAAAACTTTTTGCTCAATCCTGATGGTCTGATTAAAAGCAATGCCACCGTACATTTATACGGACAGGAAAGCACGCCTTTCATTTATGCGACTTGCAAAAGCGATATGCTGATAAAAGGTGAAGACCCCGACAAAATTGCTTATGGCAGCACCTTGAGTGCTTATGGTTTTGACAAGGATTTGAAGTTTGACTTCATGCTTACCAATCCGCCTTATGGAAAGACCTGGGCACCCGATAAAAAAGCATTGGGTGTTGGTCCTAAAGGAACCATCATTGACAAGCGTTTTATTCTTGAAAACAGTTATAAACCCGAAGCTGTTACCAGTCGTGTGAATGACGGGCAGTTGATGTTTGTGTTACACATGCTAAGTAAAATGAAAGATACCGAACTCGGCAGTCGTATTGCTTCGGTTCACAATGGTTCGGCTTTGTTTACAGGTGATGCAGGACAAGGCGAAAGCGAAATTCGCAAATACATTATTGAAAACGATTTATTGGAAGCCATTGTAGCATTGCCCAACGATATGTTTTACAACACAGGCATACCGACTTACATTTTCCTTTTCACCAACCGAAAAGCGAAAAACCGTAAAGGCAAAGTGCAATTGATAAATGCTACTTCCGAAAACTTCTATAACAGGATGCGAAAGTCATTAGGTAAAAAAAGAGTGGAGTTTTTACCCGAACACATTGCTTCAATTGAGAAAATGTTCCTGAATTTTGAAGAAAACGAATACAGTAAAATATTTGACAATGAAGACTTCGGTTATGCTCAAATAACCGTGAACCGACCATTGAAAGACGAGAAAGGCAAAATTGTAACCGACAGCAAGGGCAAACCCAAGCCCGACCCAAAACTGAAAGACACCGAAAACATTCCGTTGAAAGAAGATATACAGGAATTTTTTGAACGTGAAGTGTTGCCTTTTGCTCCTGATGCTTGGTGGGATAAAAAAGACACCAAAATTGGCTATGAAATAAATTTTGCTAAATACTTCTACAAACACCAACCGCCAAGGGCATTGACTGAAATTGCCAAAGACATTTTTGCCATTGAGCAGGAAACAGACGGTTTACTAAAAGAGATAATTGAAGCATGATAGCAACGGCAGTAGAAAATACAAAAACCGCTTGGTTGGGTGAGTTTCCTGCTCATTGGGAGGTGCTTCGCATTAAAAATCTGTTTCAGGAAATGGACAGCCGAAGCGAAACAGGCAGCGAAGAACTGCTTTCGGTTTCGCATTACACAGGCGTAACGCTGAAACGGGAAAGTTTAGAAAACGAAGACGACCACCTGACCAATGCCGAAAGTTTGGTTGGATACAAATTGGTGCAGCAAGGCGATTTGGTTATCAATATCATGTTGGCTTGGAATGGCAGTTTGGGCATTTCGCCATATAACGGAATTACAAGCCCTGCTTATTGTGTTTACCGCATTAAAGGCGACAACAATCCTGAATATTTTGGATACTTGTTTACCACCAATTTATTTAAAGCCGAGTTTCGCAGGCACAGCACAGGCATTATTGACAGCCGTTTGCGTTTATACTCCGATAAGTTTTTCAGCATTTTTACCGTAGTGCCACCCAAAAACGAGCAAGACGAAATTGTGCAATACATCAAAGCACAGGAAGAAAAGATAAACCTGTTTATACAGAAGAAGCAACGGTTTATTGAGTTGTTGAAGGAGCAGAGGTTAAGCATTGTAAATAATTATGTTACAACTGAAAATAAAAATTGGGTTTGGCTAAGGTTAAAAGATATAGTAACTGTCAATGACGAAGCATTAACAGAAAAAACTGAAGATGAATTTTTGATAAAGTATATTGATATTGGAAATGTAAATTCATACGGTGACATTGCTGAAATCCAAGAATATAAGTTTAAAGATGCCCCTTCACGGGCAAGAAGAATCGTTAGAAAAGGTGATGTTATAATTTCAACTGTTAGAACTTATTTAAAGGCAATTACTCTAATTGAAAGCGATGAAGAAAATCTAATTGCTTCAACAGGTTTTGCTGTTCTTAGACCAAAAGAAAATGTTCTTTCTGAATATCTGAATTTTGCTTTACGAGCCGAATACTTTATTGGTTCAGTTATTCAGAATTCCTATGGAGTAAGTTACCCAGCAATAAACTCATCTACTTTGAGTTCACTCAAAATTGTAATTCCTAAGTCAACAACAGAACAACAAGAAACAATAAACAAGATAAAAACTGAAACCGCCACCATAGATACAGCCATAGCCAAAGCCGAAAGGGAAATAGAACTTATTCGGGAGTATAAAGAGGCCATGATAGCAGAGGCGGTGATGGGGAAAATAAAATAAATTGATGCCAATGGAGAAAAATAAAATACCTGCCGTTTTTAAAGAGGACTTACAAAAGTTACTCCAGTCAATCAATGAAATGGAACCAATTGAAAAAGGAGAAAGACTTTGCAAAGTATGTTCAAAGGTTATTTCATTGGAAAATATTCAGCTAATTATACCAAGACAAGCAGACAAATTCGATTTCATCTGTGACAGCCCTGTTTGTGTGGAAGAGTATAACCGCAAAAAAGAAATGAATAAATGAATAAATTAGTTGAATTCATACTCATTTATATTCCTCTTTCAGTTTTACTGGTTTTAGCAGGAATATTTTTAGGCGGGGAAGTTTGGGCAAAAGGCAAAGTCGTTTTAGGTGATATTCTCAAGTTCTTCGGCTGGGCTGGCAGTAGCGTAAGAAAGCTGAGTGTAAAAAGTGAATATGAGGGAACTATCAATTCGATAATTCAAGACTATAATAAAAACTTTGAGAACCCAATTCTACCAAATTGTAAAATAGAATGGGTTACACCAGAAAATCAGAGAAATATTCTGAAAGAAGGCGAAGCAATCATTTGTTTGAGCTTTGATAAAAAAGACCACAATCTCAACTTTTATAATGCCACTTTAAATTTTGTTCAAACTGGTTTAATAGCAAAAGCAAAGGACTATTTGAATAAGTCGTCATCAAAGGCAATTGACTTGCTGACAACTCACATTATTTTAAGAAACAACCGTAAAGAAGTCCTTACAACATTTCGTAAAAAACTAACTGAGTTTGATGATGAAACGAAAAAGGAATTTGAAACACTTGCTCCAACAAACGACAAAGGACTTTTCCTAAATATTCTTTTACCCGAATTTCATTTTTACGGTGAACTCATAGATACTTTACCGCCAAGTTCAGAATACAATACCGAAGCAAACGGATTGTTTCATTGGTTCAAAGAATTGGCAACAAGAGAGTTTGACGAAAGAACCAATCTCAAATACATTTCAAAAAATTTGAAGGTTGGCGTAATACTCGTTGGGAAAGATGAAACTTGGGAAAGTCAAGGTGCAGCAGCATACACAAAATGGGCCGATTATTACGCAACAGAAAATTACAATTCGGTTTATGTTTTAGCAAGAGGCAGCAATGGTTATGAAAGAGCAACAACAGTTACTAAAATCCTAACCCAATCCAAAGGCTTTGACCAGATAAACAAGAACCCGAAAATAAAATGTGTATCAGCAGAAGGTCAGGAATACATCGTTACTTGTTATTCTCTTAGACCGAATAAAGTAACAATAGCATATTTAGCTTGGGAAAATTTCAAAGACTATAATGCAAACGGAAGTTTAGTTCCTGCCATCGTTGATAGCGTTCAAAAAGAAACGGTAGTTGTAAACGCATTTGGATTGAAGTTTGAACTTCCGAACAATTTACTTTCTGATATTGAAATTTCAGATGCACGTAAAGTTTTTAAAGTTGAAGATGAGCTTTATTTGACCATTGCAGAGTTTGATAGCGACAGACAACACATAGTTCTATCAAACAAAGGAACCGTTTCCGACCCTAAACATTTTATTGAAGCCGTATTAAATGAAGACAAAGTTTATGCTTGTAAAGTTGAAAGAGTTCAGGTTGATAAACAGGGATTGCAAAGCGGATTGAAAGTTTCAACACCTGAACTAAAGCATTGGATATATGTTCCGAAATTTAAAGCGACACCGAGTAGATTTCTTGACCTTACAACCAAGTTTCCAGCAGGAGCAGAAGTAAATGTAATCATTGATAACTACTCTTCCTTTTCTTCCAATTTTGTAGGTTATTTAGAACAACTCTCTGACCCATGGGAAAGCAATACCTTTAAGAAACTACAGCCACATGATATTTTAAATGTGACTGTCAAGCAGATTAATGAATTTTCTGTAATCTGTGAGATTGAAGAAGGCCTTGAATGTGGCTTTTCTAAGCAAGAAATTTCATGGAAACCTGAAGAATGTAATACTTCAAAATTTAAAGTTGACGATAAAATTGAAGTAATAGTTGTTGCAATTGATACAGACAAAAAGCGTATTGATGTTTCAATAAAACGACTTTCAAAAACTCCTGAATTGGAATACTTTGATGCCAATTCAAACAAGGTTGTTGAAGTTGAAATTGCCAAAGTTGTTCCTGAAAAAGGTATTGCAGTAAAATATCCAGGAAGCACAAATACTGGCTTTATTCATTGGTTTGAAATTGGGTATGGTTCAGTCGGTAGGTTTGAAAATATCTTTAAGCAAGGAGATAAAATAAAAGCCGTAGTATCAGAATTCGATGCTGAAAAGAATAGTTTAAAATTCAGTATCAAAAGACAATTCACTCACCAGTTTGACGAATGGGCTGCTGCAATTGATGATAACGCCCCATTAAAAGGAAAAATAATTGGCTACTTTGAAAATGCAGCACAGATTGAATTAACTCAAAACGGCTTTACCGTTCAGGCGTTTATTTTAAGAAAATCAGTTTCAAATTTTGCCTTTGTTGAAAGTGAAGATTTACCTTTTTACTTACCCATTGGCGAAACTTATCATTTCTACATTTTTGAAATAAATGAAGACCGCAAAACAATTTCATTGACAAGAACTGAATATTTGGAACAATCAGAAGAACCCAATTATGGAGAAAAAATCAAGGTGAAATATGTAAAAGAAAACCACTCAAAAGGTTACTTCTATTCTGATGAATTGGAGGGCTGGACAAGTATTCCTGAAAAAGATATTAAGTTGGGTTCAGCAATAGAAGTAATACCAGTTTCACATTCAACAGGAGAATATGTAATTGTTTAATTGAATTTAGATGAAAACAGACATAACAGAAAAAGGATTAGAAGCCCATATAACGCAGCACTTGTGTTTGGTGAATGCTTTTGAAGAAAGGCATTTCAGCAATTACAATCGTGTGAATTGTGTAGATGAAGATTTGCTTTTCAATTTTCTGCAAGCCACACAGGAAAAGGAAGTAATGAAATTGCAAACCATTCACGGCAGCAATTACCGAAGCAAGGTATTATATCGCTTAAACAATCAAATCAAAACCTTTGGCATTATTGAGGTTTTACGCAAAGGCATTACCGACAATAACATCAAACTCAAACTGTTTTTTGATAAACCCGTTTCTAACCTGAATGAAAAAGATTTAGCCCTTTACAATCAAAACATTTTCTCCGTAATAAGGCAAGTGCATTACAGCACACAAAATGAAAACTCTTTGGATTTAGTGGTTTTTATCAATGGTTTACCCATCATCACGTTTGAACTAAAAAACGAACTCACCAAGCAAACAGTAAAAGATGCCATTAAGCAATATAAAACCAGTCGTGACCCAAGAGAAGAACTGTTTCGCTTAGGTCGTTGTATGGTTCACTTTGCAGTGGATAGCGAGCAAATTTGGATGGCAACCCATTTGAAAGGCGAAAACACTTACTTTTTACCATTCAACAAAGGTTACAACAACGGAGCAGGAAATCCGCCTAATCCAAACGGCATCAAAACCGATTACCTCTGGAAAGACATTTTAACCAAAGACCGTTTAACCAACATCATTCAGAACTATGTTCAGTTGTTTGAAGAAGAAACGGAAAAGATTTTGCCTGATGGAAAAGTAAAAAAGGAGAGAGTAAAGAAATTGATTTTTCCACGCTACCATCAAATTGATGCCGTTGATAAACTCCTAAGCAATGCTAAAGAAAACGGAGCAGGAAAACGCTATTTAATTCAACATTCGGCAGGTTCAGGAAAATCAAATTCCATTTCTTGGTTGGCTCATCAATTGGTTGGTTTGTTTGACAAGAACAACGAGAACACCGTTTTTGATACTGTAATTGTGGTAACCGACCGTAAAGTTTTGGATGCTCAAATCCGTAACAATATCAAACAGTTTGAGCAAGTAAAAGGAGTTGTGGAAGCCATTACCGAAGGCAGTAAACAACTGAAAACGGCTTTAGAAGAAGGAAAGAAAATTATCATTACCACCATTCAGAAATTCCCTTACATCGTAAACGAAATAGGAGAACTGCCCGGTAATAAGTTTGCCATTATTATTGACGAAGCTCACAGCAGCCAAAGCGGAAACACCGCAGGAAAACTTAATGAAACTTTAGCCAAAGACTTTGAAAAAGTGCAGGTGGATGATGATGAATTTGTGTTTGTGGACAAAGACCAAAATGACGAATTGACTTCGGAAGATTTGGTAGTAGATATTGTGAAAGGCAGAAAGATGCTGACCAATGCCAGTTACTTTGCTTTCACAGCAACACCCAAGAACAAAACGCTTGAACTTTTCGGAGAGAAATACAACGACAACGGAAAAGAGAAATTCAGGGCATTTCATCTTTATTCCATGAAACAAGCCATTGAGGAAAATTTCATTTTGGATGTATTGCAGAATTACACCACTTACCAAAGCTATTACGCTTTGCTAAAGAAAATTGAAGACGACCCTGCTTATGATAAAAATAAGGCACAGAAAAAACTTAAAATATTTGTTGAGAGCCATACTCATGCTATTGCCAAGAAAACAGCTTTAATAATTGACCACTTTATGGATAATGTAATCCGTAAAGCGAAAATCAACGGTTTGGCAAAGGCAATGGTAGTTACAAGTAGTCGTAGAAATGCCGTGAAATACAAAAAGGCATTTGACCAATATTTAGCAGACACAGGAAACCCATACAAAGCAATCGTAGCATTTTCAGGAGAAATAGACGGACAAACCGAAGCTGCATTAAATCATTTTTCAAGTGCTGCCATTCCAGACGAGTTTAAGAAATCGGAATACCGTTTTTTGATTGTGGCGAACAAATACCAAACAGGTTTTGACCAACCGCTTTTACATACCATGTATGTTGACAAGAAATTGGGAGGCGTAAATGCCGTTCAAACCCTTTCAAGACTGAATAGAACAACCGCAGGAAAGAAAGACACATTTGTTTTGGACTTTGCCAATGATGCAGACGAAATCAAGAAATCGTTTGACCCATTTTTTGAAACCACCATTTTAGGAGAAGCAACAGACCCGAATAAACTTTTTGACTTGCAAAGTTCATTAGATGCTTTTCAGGTTTATACACCAGAACAAGTGCAGGAGTTTTCGCAAAAGATGGTTACAAATGTTCCAGTTGACCAACTGCACAGCATTTTAGATGCAGCAGCAGAAGTATTCAGAACTTCATTAACAGAAGAACAGCAAGACGACTTTAGAGCAAAATGTAAGACTTATGTTCGCTTATATGTATTCCTTGCTCAAATCGTTCCGTTTGTAAATCCTTATTTGGAAAGACTGTATTTGTTCTTAAATCACCTGCAAAACAAATTGGGCAAACAACGTGACGAAGATTTGGCACAAGGCATTTTGGACAATATTGACATGGACAGTTACCGACTGCAAAAGGAAGGAGAATTTAATATTCAGTTGCAACAAGGTGATGAGTTAAAGCCAATTCCAACAGACATGAGAGGCGGAGCAGCCGAGCCTGAAATGGAATATTTATCCAACATTGTAAAAGCATTTAATGACCGCTTCGGGACACAGTTCACTAACGAAGACAAGGTTAAAAAAATGACTGAGGACTTAATGGCGGACGTTGCACAAGACGCAGAATTTGCAAACGCTTTCCGACATTCGGACGAACAGAACGCCAAAATCACTTTTGAAGAAGTATTAAAACGTAAACTTATTGACCACATTGAAACCAACTTTGAAGTATTTAAAGAATTCAACGACAATAAAGAATTTCGTGACTTCTTTGCAGGGACAATGTTTAAACTAATGCAAAAGGACTATTTAAGATTTAATGCAAACAAATAATGCCAACGCTACAGTCACACACATACCGCATTCGCACAATGCCACCCGCAGACCAAAAATGCGGTAAGAGTGTGCCTGTTCCAACGCAGGAAGAATTTCAAAATATTTTTTCCTCCCCTTCTAAAAAAATTAAAACACCCGACACCCAAACCAGCCCGACAAAGACAGTGAAACGTAGTATTGACAATGGTTTACAAGGACGGTGGACAGAAGGCCAGCTGGTAACAGCGTGTTGCCTCAATTGGCGGTGACGTGCAAAATTGAAGCTGAGTGCTCCTATCAAACTTTTGTGCAGGTTGACAGTTTTGTGCTCCGAAATCGCCAACTGCGGCAACACGCAAACCGTTAGGGGCAAGTTTAATAAAACTGAAAAATCATGATTAAAGCATAAAAATGACAACGAATAATGACACAGAATCAAAAAGTTTCTTTTCTGAAAGAACTGGGAAAATACTTGCAATTTCAGGTTTAAGTGCGATTATAATCGGAATAATTGTTTACGTTGTCTTTGGAAGTTGGAATTTTTCGACAACACTTGACGAAGCAAAAATTGGACAATTTGGAGACTTTATAGGCGGGGTTGTTGGTAGTATTTTGGCACTTGCGGGTATTGTTCTATATTATGTTGCCCTTAAAGAACAAAGAAAAGAGATTGGACTAAGTCAGGATGCATTAAATTGCCAGTTAGAAGCACTAAATCACCAAGTTGATGAGTTTCGGGAGCAAAAGATAGAGATGCAAGAAACTCGTAAAATTTATGATGAGCAAACTAAAGAATTCAAAAGACAAACTGATATTTCAAAACAACTTCAATTTGATTCCAGTTTTTATTCGCTACTGGAAGTTTTTATTAACCTGAGGAAAGAATTAAACAGTACCGTTGAAGACAAAAAATATTTTAATAGAATATACGAGAAATTAAAATCATTTGATATTAGTATTATACCAACTACTGAAATTTATAATTCTATAAATAAGAAATATTTAGAGATCTATTTCGAGAACTATTCAGAACTATCGCATTACTATAAAACTACCTATCGTCTGATAAAATTAATTGAAAGTAGTTTGATTCAACAGTCTGAAAAGGACATGTATTTTAAGGTATTTCGCTCACAAATAACAAGTTGTGAACTTCTTTTACTTTACTACAACTACCATTCTGATTTAGCCACAAAAGTTAGGCCTTTGGCAATTAAATATAATATGTTTAAAGACCTATCTATCTTGGATAGAATTGAGTTTGACTTCAAGGGCAATAGTTATCAGAAAACTTTTTTCTCCACCTATCTTAATTCATTAATAAAACTAATCATTACAAATTTTGGGAAATATAATGACATTGAAACTATATCAGATATATGTATTAGCGAAGCAATAAATTTGTTTGAAATTCCAACTTCTTTATCGATTGAAATAACTGATAAATTCATTCTAACCATTACAATTAGCAAAGCGGAGTTAGAACAACAATCATTTATTACAAAAGAGGTTTTAAAGAAGTATATTTCGTTAAGTATTTACGATGCGTTGTTCTTTTCAAAATTCAAGTTACCAAAAGAAAATATTATTGAATTTGAATATATAGATAAAGAGCAAAGCAATTGTTTTGACTATAAATTTATTATTAAAAACATTGACAACATATAAGTATGAGCACCACTTTAGAACAAGATTTTATTGACGTCTTTAAAGGCGCATTAAAGATTAATACTCGGTCAATTTCGGTTAAGACTTTACTAAGTGATAGAAATTTAAGAAGGATTAATTATAAACCTTATTATCAAAGAAATTATGTTTGGGATATTGAGAAAAGGACTTTTTTTATTGAAAGTGTGATATTGGGAACCGAAATACCGCCAATAATTCTATTTAAGACAGCTACAGAAACAGAAGTAATTGATGGTCGTCAGAGATTTGAAACTTTGCGAAAATTTAAAGAGAATGACTTTACTCTATCAGCCAAAGGATTAATGTCTTTACCAGCATTAGCAAAGAGCAATTTTAATAAGCTAGATGAATACGCAAAAGATATATTTTGGAATTCTAACATTCGAATCTTTGAATTTGAAATAATTACAGAAGTTAGTCAACAAATAGAAGATAAGATTAAAAAGGAAATTTTCAGACGATATAATACTGGTATTACTCCACTAACTTTGGAGGAAGTTGATAACGCTAAATATGATGATGATGAGCTTTCAGATAAATTTAAGGAAGAACTTATTGAAAATAAACCTTTTTCAAATTGTATAAAAAACTGCTTCTTCCCAAATGAAAACGAAGACGCAAGCTTAGTTGGAAAAATGGTTAATTATCTTCGAAGACTATACATCCTTAACAAATTTCCTATTTCAAAATATGCCAGAAGTTCGGGGCGAAATGAGATTATTGACTTATTGTATGAAACAACTGTAAATGATATTGAAAGTTTAGAAGTTGAGTTCAAATTACTATCAGACCAAATCAAAGAACTTAGTAAAGTCTATGAAAGCTTTAAAGATGAAGAACTTCTCATTAAGAATAAGCTAGTTTTTGAAACTGTTTTTTGGGCAATAAGGATTTTATCTGAAGACAAATATTCTTTTTGGTTAAATGAAGAATTAATTAAAAAGCTTAAGAGACATTACTTAAATAACTTGAGTGTATATTCTGAAGACAATTCGTTCTATTATAAAAACATACTTGAAAGATTTCAAGATACTGCAAATGTTTTTTCTCAGTTTTATGATGAAAACTTCGATATATATATTCGCAATAATGATTTTAATAAAGAAATTAAAGAGTTAAAACAAAGCGACAGCCAAGCTAAAAGTGTAATGGAGCAGCTTGAAGGTTTGAGAATAAATAAGCCAAATCCTTTATCAAAACCTGTTGAAGAAATACTTTCGGATGTTATCTCAACAAAATATTTACTCAGACCTTCCTACCAAAGGCAGGAAAAAGTAACAATATTAAAAGCATCATCAATTATTGAAAGTATTTTACTAGGAGTCTATCTTCCTCCGATTTTTGTGTTTAAACGTACAAATGGGATCAAAGAGATAATTGACGGACAGCAAAGGTTATTGTCAATAATCGGATTTACAGGAAAACAATACAGAAACGAGAACAATAAATTGGTTTACTCAAAAAATAATAGTTTTAAACTTAAAGGATTAAAAATTCTAACTTCATTAAATGGTAAAAACTATAATTCTTTGACTACTAACGAGCAAGATAAGATTTTAGATTTTGATATTGATGAGATAATTATTGAACAATCACTTAATCAAGAATTTGAACCTACAGACTTATTCATTAGGCTAAATCAAAAGCCATATCCAATTAAACAGAATACTTTCGAGATGTGGAATTCAACTGTTGACAGGGAGGTGATTGAATCAATTAAAAATTTAACAATTAAATACAATGATTGGTTCTTTTTTAAAGAGTATCCAGATATCGAAAATAGAAATGATAGAATGGAAAATGAAGAGTTAATTACCATACTCGCATATGTTTCATACAGCCTGGTAAACTCAAACATAGAAAAGGTTCTTGGTCTTTTTAAGAGAATTGATAGAGTGACATGTCGCTTAAAAAATAAAACTGCACTTACCGAGTTTTTGAACAAATTTGAAGATAATGTAAATCTGAAGAATGATTTTCTTAATTATCTGAATAAAACAGACCAACTAATTTCTTTGTTTGGGAAAATGATATCTCCTAATCTCGATAAAAATTCTCTCACTGACTTTTTCAATCTGAAAGAATCAAAAGGATTCAGAAAGTCATTTCAAGATTTCTACATTTTATGGTTAGTACTCAATACAATCGAAATTGAAAATCTTGATATTGAGAATCAAAAAGATGGAATTATTGAAAGTGTCCATGAGTTATTGGGTGATTTGAGAAATATAGATAACAACGAAATGGACACAAAATACTTCAATAAATTTATTGATAAACTAAACTTGAAATGCTCCACAGAATTTGAAAAAATTTAAATGACAAAGTAAAAACCAGCCCCTAACATTTTGCAAATTGCATTGCGGGTGCAGTGGTGTGCGTTGTCTCTGCTCCTTTCTTGACCGTCTTCGTCCTTCGACACTGGCGCTCTTCGAAATCCACAACGACAACTTGCAAGTGACCGTTATAGGCTATTTTATGAAAAGACATAATAATATATTGCTGATTTTTTTGCTGCTGACAATTACTTTACCGGCACAAGTTGTGTATGATACAATTCCAGAGGTTGTATCTGAGATTGGTGGACATTGGTGGGAAGAACTTCTTATATTCAGGGATTTTGAAGATCAGGCATTATCGTATTTTGATAAGGTAGATTTTAAAAATCTTGATTGCTATGGGGAAAAAGTGATTGTTTCAATGATCTTTGGTAAAAATGGGGTATTAAGAGACACTAAGATAGTGAAATCAGCCAGCCCGATTTGTGACTCTATTGCCTTTAACTTTGTAAATGAACTTAAAGGCTGGTTGCCCGGATTGGCAAGAGGCAACTTTGTTAATATACCTTTCGTTTTTCCAATTATATTAGATAGCGTGAAAATTAAGAATTGGCACTCGAAATTTCATGTTTTATTTAATGCGACAGAAAAAAAATATAGCAAAAGAAAGAGGTATTTCGACTTTTTTTATTCTGAGAATTATGAAGAAGAAATCATAAATGATTTTGAATTCTTTAAAAACTACATCGCTGAAACTTTAAGAGACAGCAATTATGTATATATCATCTCTGATTATGGATTAAAAAGAAAAGAAAGCATCGTTCTCAAATTTAATATTAAAAAAAACAAATCCGCTCACCTATTAGTAAGAGATCATCAAAAAGACTGGGTACTTTATGAATATAATAGTCTCGAGGAAGGAAAAGTTCGAGTCCCGAAAGATAAAAACTTGCTCCTGATTTTTTATGAGGAAGGAACTGAGCCAAAGCTTCAGACGGTGATAATTAATTCAGAAAAGGATATGACCATAGAGTTAGAATTGGAGACGTATACTAAAGGAAGATTACTGAACGAGATAAAAAAATACAGCCCATAACAAACATATTGCTGTCAGGCGGGTAAAATGCTATCGTTTGAAATTTATTCCTAAATTTCAACATTATCGTTCGTTTGGAATTTTATGCTGAGAATCCCACCCGAACAGCAATATGCAAAACGTTAGTGGTCAGCTAAAGGCGACAAGAGACAATAAACAAACAGACAACTAAATGAGAAGTTACGGATACGGAATTACAATTAACTCTTTCAGCGAAATCAGAAGTTTTGATTTTACAAGGCAGCTGAGTGACAAAATCAAAAGTGAAATTGAGGGTAAAGGAAAAGAATATATTCTTGGCGTTGACGAAGAAGAATTTAAAGCATTCTTAATTGACTACTACTCTTTAGAACCACTGAACATTGACTATAACAGCGAAACAGTTGACGAACCAACAGTTTCAAAAGAATGGGTTGAGGACAGATTTTACAGAGAAAAATACCAAACAGAAGTTTTCAGTTTCACTATCAGATACAAGTTCACTGGCTCGAGTATTCTATTTAGAGTTCAGCCGAGTACTTGGACAATGACTTCTGCTGAAATCTATGTTAATAATCAGAACAGCACAGTTTCATTTAGCTTTAAGCTATCCAAAAAAGACCCCGAAGAATTTAAAAGAACTAAGAGTGACTTTCAAAGAAGAGCATTTACTAATTTAGAGAATACTAATCAAGTTGCGACAAGTTGGATGCAATCTTTGCCTGGAATAGTGAACTCTTTATTTCAGCAGCAAAAAAAAAAATACTTACAAGAGAACGATTTCTTTACAGCTATTAATGTAAAAGTCAACAAGGACACAACTTCTGTTTTTACTGCGCCGACAATTAAAAAGAAAGTAATTCCACAACCAGTGATTTCCAAACACAAGGAGTTTTCCTCTGAGCCAATGATGGCAAAAGAAATGTATGACGACATTCTTAAAGTTATCTACGACTTAGGGAAAAGTATGGAAAAGAAGCCATCAACCTACAAAGACAAAGACGAAGAAGGAATTAGAGACCAATTTCTATTGGTTCTAGAAACTCGCTACGACAGCACAACAGCAACTGGTGAGACTTTTAACAGAGGTGGCAAAACTGACATTATTCTTAAGTATGCAAAAGACAGTAGTAACTTGTTTGTTGCTGAATGTAAATTTTGGCAGGGTACATCTGAATTTCATAAAGCAATTTCACAGCTATTTGACAGGTATCTAACTTGGCGTGACTCTAAAACTGCACTTATACTATTTGTAACAAACAAGGACTTTACAAGCGTTATTGACACTATCAAAAAAGAGACACCAAATCATCCTTATTTTTTGAAATCAACAGGGACAAGGGGCGAAACATCTTTTAGTTTTCACTTTCATTTACCGCAGGACAAAGACAAAATAGTATTTTTAGAAATAATAGCATTCCACTATGACAAGTAGCGATAAAAGAGAAAGCCGAACCGCTAACAAGGTATTGCCAATGGACGACCGTCAACAAAATGAAAATATGACATTACACGAAGCAATAGAAAAACTTTTACGCCAAACTGGACGACCAATGACTACTCAGCAAATTGCTGACGAGTTGAATAAAAATGGTTATTATAAGAAAAAAGACGGTTCAGCAATTCAAGCGTTTCAAATTCACGGTAGGACAAGAAACTATGCAAATATTTTTGAACGTGACGGCTCGACTGTTTCTTTAATCGGACAAACAATAACAAAATCAAAACCTACGACAGCAGCGAAACCAATAACTTTAAAACAAACAGGAAATCCGACTTCGGCAAGTACCAAACCTTCGTTTGACCCAATTTCCAATTCTGAAACAACAATTTTGATTTTAGGAACTATTCCGGGTGAAAAATCTCTCGAACTTGGCGAGTATTACGGACATTCAAGAAATAGATTTTGGAAAATCATTTCGACAATTACAAACAACTCTTTGCCTTTAACCTATGCAGACAAAAAGGAACTTTTAATGAAATCAAAAATTGGAGTTTGGGACGTTGCCCACAAAGCAAATAGAAAAGGCAGTCTTGACAGTTCAATTGAAGATGAAGAACCAAACGACTTGGACGGCTTTATCGCAAGACATAAGAATTTGAAAGTTATTGGTTTTAACGGGGCAAAATCTGAAGCACTTTTCGACAAGTATTTTGACAGAAAAAGCGACTTAAAGTATATTTCATTACCAAGCACAAGCCCTGCAAACACGGGAATTGACTTTGAAAATATTTGCAAAATATGGCGACAAATTTTGACCAAGTAATTGACGGACGACCAAGAACCACTGGCTATAACAGGCGTTTGGCTCAATGGCGAGTGACGTGGTTAATTGAAAATTCTACCTCGCATCAAATTTTGTGGTGCATTGACAGTTTTGAGCTCCGAAATCCGCCACAGCCTCAAGCGCCAAAACGTTACCGCCATGTGTAAAAAGACAGAAAACAAGTGGACAATTTGCTACTAAAAGACAAAGAAAAATAAACCAAATAATGAACAGCCCACGCACAAAACAGCACATTTGCAAACCCCTCAATCCGTCGCATAACCAAAGTTTGCAAAAGAGCTATTTTTTGCCGACGCACTAATAATTTGATTATGGCAAACAAAACATTTAAAATTCTTACAATTGATGGAGGTGGAATAAAAGGCTTGTATTCCTCGAAAATAATTGAGCATTTAGAAGAACAATTTAATTGCCAAATTTCTGACTATTTTGACATGATTTGTGGGACTTCAACCGGAGGAATATTAGCCTTGGGATTGTCTCTTAAACTAAAAGCAAGTGTTATAAGTAACTTATACGAACAAAAAGGGATATCAATTTTTCCAAAACAAAATTCCAAAGTTGCCTTATTTAAACAATTATTGGGTGGCGGCAAATATGATGATAAAAATCTCAGAAAAGCTTTGATTGAAACATTTGGAAATAAAAAGATTGCCGATTGTAATAATCTCTTATGTATTCCGAGTTACTCCTATACAGACGCCAGACCTTGGGTTTTTAAAAAAGACCATAAAGAAAATAAACTCACAAGGGACAATAAAGCTTATTGTGTTGATGTTGCCCTTGCAACTGCTGCTGCTCCGACATATTTTCCACTTGCAGAAATTAATTATTATGATTCTAAACAATTTGTCGATGGAGGTATCTGGGCAAACAATCCAAGTTTAGTCGGTTTTATTGAAGCAATTACATATTTTGTTGGTGAAGGCAAAGAATTTGATAGTTTAAAAATATTATCAATTAGTAGTCTTTCTTCTTCCAGTGGAAAAAAAACGGGGTTAGAACGTTATCGTTCATTCAAACATTGGAAAAGTGATTTATTTGAAATAATGATGACAGGGCAAGCTAAATTTAATGAGTATTTTATGTCGCAGATACATAACTTCAATAATGTTCCTATCACTTTCGTTCGAGTTCCAAGTGAAATTCTCTCACCCGAGCAACAAAGTATAATTCAAATGGATAATGCAGAGTTAGAAGCAATTAATCTTCTCAAAGGCAAAGGAAATGATATGGGTGTAATTTGGCGCAAGAAACAAGATATTGCACAATTTTTTGAAAAAGAAAAAACCTATAAATTCTAACAATATGGCAAACAGTCACAGTTTATTTCAGATTTATAATTCATCTATCAAATTACCTGAAAGCGATAGAGAGAAGTTAAAGCTTGCACGAAACTCATTACGATATAGAATGAAACAAGCATATCTAAACTTACCAGAAAATGATAAAAAAACGCACTCTATCGAATTTCAAAGTCAAGGTTCATTTGTAATGGACACAATTATCCGTCCCCATAAATCGGATTTTGATTTAGATGATGGAGTTTATTTTCAGGGCAGTTTAACTGAAGAACAACGCAATAATACTCAAATATTTCATGATTTGATTATACGAGCCATTGATAAAAACAATGGAATTGAAGAGATTATTGACAAACCGACCTGTGTTAGAGTAAAATATGATAGTAAATTTGAGAACAGGAATCTTGGATTCCATATCGATTTACCAATTTACTATGCTGAAAATTATGAAACACCTGAATTGGCACATACGGAAGAAGGCTGGGTTGAAAGTAGTCCAGTTGAATTTATCGCATGGTTCGAAGAGAAAACTAAATCTGGTTTCCAGAAAGCTTACCTATATGAATCTTTAAGATATGCTGAACCTTATGAAAGATGGTTATCTGATATTAGAAAAAAAGATTGTCAACTAAGAAGGATTGTCAGATATTTGAAATCCTGGGCAGATTTAAAACGCCAAGAAATGCCTTGCGGAATTATAATGTCAATCTTAGCTGCCAATAATTATATTGAAAATGAGCGTGATGATATTGCATTACGAGACACTCTTGTTTCGATAAATAGTGATTTAGAATCTAATAACTTCACTTGTTACAGACCTACCCCAAAAAAAGGTGAAGACTTATTTGCTAAAACGCCAAAAACTGATAAGGATTATTTTAAAAAGGCACTAGAAAGTTTTATCGTCTCTGCAAACCAAGCACTTAATAATCCAAATTCCAAAGAATCTTGTTTAAAATGGCAAAAACATTTAGGTAATAGATTTCCTTGCCATTTAGCAAAAGATGAAATTGAAGGGGCGAAAACATATGTTGCAGCACCAATTAAAAATGATAATTCAAGGAGTGCGAAAAAATGATTGATGGAGCAAAATCAAGGCAAATAGCGTATGATTATGTTTCAACAATTGATAACGTAAAAATTTTAGATTACAGACAAAAGGAATCTATTGGTTTTAAAACAGAGTTAGAGATTTGGGAGGTAGCTACTGAGATTTCATACGAGAACTCATTCATTCCAATTGTGTTACATGTAGCATTCACAACACAATTCCCTTTAGAATTTCCCAAAATTTTCCTTTCTCCGGAAACCTTTGATGGGACTAAATATATTCCCCATGTCGATAATAATAGATTAGTATGCACATTCGATTCAGAAATTGCATCAACTAATCCTGATGAACCTGCAGGAATTGTTGTAGAATGTTTGCGAAAAGCTAAAAATATCATCTTAGATGGGCTTACGGGAGATAATCATTCTGATTTCACAGATGAATTTAAAGCATATTGGGAGGAAAAATATGGCAAAGAGAAATATCTTCCACTTAATGTTTTATCTCTAATTAGGGTCTGCTGAATAATAGATATTTATGCTGAAAACCAGCAAATTAATCG
>ENA-UOOH01001865-UOOH01001865.1-fermentation-metagenome-genome-assembly--contig:-NODE-1865-length-19466-cov-54.810262_pt1 | contig 19466 bp, 19 predicted proteins | sample MGYA00245778_ERZ724025 | MGnify/ENA primary metagenome ERZ724025 (study PRJEB28704, sample SAMN03018313) | fermentation metagenome | biome: anthropogenic terrestrial biome; feature: soil... | reverse complement strand
TGAGCATAGATACTTTTTATGCGGTTGATTGTGTTTATAGTTTTCTGCACAACGGCGGGGCACGATTCATCCCCTCCCCTGAAGGAGAGGGGTCTTCTCTGCCCTTACACCCCGACGTTATAAACCTCTTTGCCTGGACCATCATTTCTTTTAACCTGGAAAATAAGAATTAGTACGATGGATCTGGAGACAAAAGCCCTTCTTCTCTCCCGGGGAACGGTTCAGCTCTCCCAGCCTGGTCGCGAGGGCAAGATGTCCACCGCCGGTCCAGGTGCGGGGGAAAGCTCGATCTTCTTTCAGTCCGGCTCGCGTATGGTGCGCCTATCGGTAGTGGATAGCACTGCTATTCAGCTGGAGATGGATGGGGATGAGGCAACAATCTCGCTGGAGGGCAGGGTAATTGCCAGGGGCAGAGTAGTCGAGCCCCTCCTGCACTGTCCTGATCAGGCCTACATCACCATTTCCGAGCGCTGCATCTACGACTGCAAGTTCTGCGCCGTCCCCAGGCTGATGGGAAAGGTGAAGTCTCACGAGAGGGTGATGGAGATGGCGAAAGAGGCGATGGCCACGGGGAGGCTGGAGTCCATCTCTCTGACCAGCGGCACTGAGGTCTCCCCCCAGCATGAGGCGGAGAGGGTGGCGGCTCTAGTTCGTGATCTGTTGCCATTTGGTCTGCCCATCGGCGTCTCTGTCAACCCCTTTCCTGGAGTCAATCGGATTCTTTTGGATGCGGGCGCTGATGAGGTCAAGTACAATCTGGAGACGGTCGATCGCGATATATTCGCCCAAGTCTGCCCGGGATTGTCCTATCAAGAGATAATGGATGCTCTGGAGGAGGCCGTGGAGCTGTTCGGCCCTAACCACGTCTTCTCCAATGTGATCATTGGCTTGGGGGAGTCGGACCAGTCCCTCCGCCAGGGAATAGATGAGCTCATTGATATGGGTGTTCTTCCCATCCTGAGGGCAGCCTATCCTCATCCCCTGCGCCGGGGGGAGGTGGATATCGTCCGGCCTTCAGCAGAGCGATTGCTCAGGCTATCTCGATATCTGAGGATGAAGCTGGATGAAAAAGGTCTGGACGGCAGCCTGGCTCTCACCGGCTGCTACCGGTGCACTGGTTGCGATCTCGCTCCTGGAAGGGATCTATAGCGCTCAGAACTCAATATCCTCATCATCGATCAGACAGGCCGTATCATCATTGCGCCTTATAAATCAGCCAATGAATGCACAACTGTATATAAGCAAATGATGGCAGAATATTCTTCAGCATATTGAGAGAGATGGCATCAGATTCGCATGTTTTGGTTCGGCATCATCATAAATCATAATTGGTATCATTAACAGATTTCAGCCTTCGAAGCTATTTAGAATCTCTATCAAATCTTTCTTCCATAGGCCTTCAATTGTCATTGGAACCCGTTGCATCTTTTCTAGATACTCTGGGTGCTCTTGCCATCGCTCAAGATCCTTGGATCTGATGAAAACATAATCCCATTTCTGTGTCTGGTTAAATAGGCAAACTGCGAGGATATCAAAGTGGTCTACTCGATAACGTCTCGTCTCCAGGCCCTGCTTTGAATCCCTGGTCCTTTGGATTTCCACCATGTAGCTTGGAGGCCGTTTATAGATCTTATTTCTTAGGTTCTTGCACTCCATTAAATATTTCTTGCCATTATATAAAAATTCGAAGTCGGGTCTTCCATCTGTATCTCTCCACTCTACTTCCTCGATAATATGTTCTGCTTCCAGATGTTTTATATATCTGTAGGCATAAAACTCAGATAATTTCCCTTTCACATCGATCTGGGCTCTGAATCCTTTTAAGATAGCGTCCATTATGTCATTAGCCGGTGCTTTTAGGATCTCTTCTAATTTATGTGGCATCTCCAACCTAACCGAGCAACGTAATGGGGGAAAAACTAATATAATACCAGCCTATTTCACCTGTGTAATGAGTGTGTCATTTCAGCGGCTGGGAGGTGCCCAATGAATAAACGGGTTCAGGTAGTATTTACCCCTGAACAATGGGCCCTCATTGAGAACTTTCGAGGCGAACTGGGAAATGGGGATGCTGAGATTGTAAGGAATATCGTTCTCGCTTGGCTCGCTGAAAAGTCGATCATATCAACCAACGCAAAGAATAAGCTGAATAAAAACCAAAGGTAGTCCAATGACATCTTACAACTCTGTGCTCCCACTGGATATGGGTGTAGAGAACCCCTTTAGAAGTATAATACCCTACAAGCCCTATTACTTCACCGAGCACGGATCAGCCTATTTGGCCGATTCTCTAGAAGTCATGAAAAATATGCCTGAATCATCGGTTAACTTAATCGTCACTTCTCCGCCTTATGCCCTTGTTTACAAGAAAGAATACGGTAACGTAGATGCTAATGCTTATGTAAAATGGTTTATGGATTTTGCCGATCAATTCCTTAGAGTACTAACCGAGGATGGCAGCCTTGTGATCAACATAGGCGGATCATGGAATAGAGGCAAGCCCACTAGATCGACCTATCAATTTGAACTTATTATAGAATTAGCCAAAAAGTTTCATTTAGCACAGGAGTTTTATTGGTACAATCCTGCAAAATTACCTGCTCCTGCCGAGTGGGTTACTGTCAGAAGGATCAGAGTGAAGGACTCTGTTGAACTAGTGCTCTGGCTGTCTAAATCTCCTTTCCCTAAAGCTGATAATAGGAAGATTCTTCAGCCATATAGCAAGGATATGCAGCGATTGATTGAGAGAGGATATGTAGCTAAGAAGAGACCTTCAGGGCACAATATTACCTCAAAGTTCCAGAGGGATAATAAGGGAGCCATCCCGCCAAATCTACTTCAGGTTGGAAATAATGATGCCAATAGCCCCTATCTCCAAAAATGCAAAGAATCTAATATGAAGCCTCATCCAGCTCGATTCCCTAAAGAATTGCCACAGCTCTTCATCGATTTCTTAACAGACCAAGGAGATGTTGTTATGGATCCATTCTGCGGAAGCAATATGACAGGTATTGTGGCTGAGACCAGAAAGCGTAGATGGATCGGAATTGAATCTATCGAAGACTATCTTAAGGCATCTGAGTTTAGATTTCCGCACATCTATAGATAGGGCATCAGCTTTGCCTTCATGCCAGTCCAGGAAGTCAAAGGATTCAGGAGGAAGACGGCATATCCCATAATAATAATAATGGAATTGACCGGCAGAGATACGAAAGGCTGAGAAGGCAGGCAATGATAAGGTTTGGTCTGGCCGCAATTGTCATTCCCATCATTATCTATCTTCTGGCCGGCACCTTTCGTTACTGGCAGGGGTGGCTTTATTGGGCGGTTCTCGTCTTGCCGATGCTGGTTGCAGTATGCTATTTTCTGAAGCATGAGCCGGAGATGCTGGAGCGGAGGATGAATCTGCAGGAAAGAGAAAAAGAGCAAATTGCGATCGTTAATGCAATCTCTCTGATCATCATCGCTGGATTTGTAGCCATTGCCATTGACCTGCGCCTTCATGGACTGAATGCCATCCCTGTCCACCTGGTACTCTTTGCAGACGCTGCTGTATTTTTCGGCTATATTCTGGTCTTGTGGGTGTTCAAGGAGAACAGCTATGCATCTCGCATCATCCAGATCTCTGAGGGCCAAAGGGTCATCAGCACAGGCCCCTATGCCATTATCCGCCATCCCATGTACCTGGGAGTGCTGGCCATGTATCTGGCAACGCCGATAGCCTTAGGCTCCTGGTGGGCTCTTCCCATCTTCGCCCTAAGTGTTCCCTTCATCTGCTGGAGGATTATCGCTGAGGAGAGGCTGCTTTTGCGTGACCTGCCCGGATATCTGGAATACTGCCAGGAGAGACGATACCGCCTCCTGCCGCATGTCTGGTAGCATCTGTTAAAAATCAATATCAGGCTGAAAGGGCCAGATCCATCAGTACTGCAGGGCTTGGATAGGATGAATAGACGGAAAGAAAGATCGCCTGCAGCAATAATGTGCTCGATCCTTCTGAAGAGCGTCAATAGGATCTGGTTAGGGGAGAAGAGGTGAGTCCAGAGCCCAACAGATCCCATTGGTGCTCCCCCGCCCAGCGTCGACCGAGAGGGCAGCCCACCACCGAGGCTAGCTCGCCATTTCGAGTACGCCTCATTCGATTCAACAAAAAGTTAATATGGCCAGGGCAAACCATGCCAATAATAAGCGGGGCTGTAGTAGTTTACAGGATAGACGGTAATTCCGCTTCGATAATAATACGATGGCCAATACCAACTATCAAGGTACGGTCTGGCAACGGATCTATACCAGGGATCAGAGACCGAATAGTCGATATATCCGTAATTGAAGACTGACGGGCTCCATTTTAAGGCAGCAGGAGCATTGTAGCCAGTAACGACATATCCGCCAGATAACCAGTCACCCACTTCTACTCCACCAGCTACGCCTGATGCGGTAAATGCTAGAATTATACAGGCGAAAACAACTGCGAACATCATCCTCATTTCTTATCCCTCATTCACTCTTCTTTTAGCTGTATTCTCTTCTGCCCAAAATAAATGAGTAACCATTATATGAGATTCATATGATGGCATGAGGAGATGTCGAACGGCGACGAGGACCAGAGAGTTGGAGAAGGCGCCGGTGGCGGGAGGACAAAGAGGGGGGAAAAGCTCTCTATCCCAATCCAGTTGTCCATGCCCAGTTGAGCGGACCGCCGTGGCAGATGAAGGTATGGCCCGTCAAATTCACCGGCGTGCTGGAGCTGGACCTCAAGCTGCTCATTTCTTTGCCGGGAGGCGGTCTATAAGCAGGCAGAAAAGGCGGATTCATCCCGCCGCTGGAGAATGCATTGGGAAGGGAGAGGGGTTTGTTGTCGGATGCGCTACCGGGAGTCGAAACCTCTATTGGATATCTATACTGGGAAATGATCCTTCCGGCTATATCCTCTAAAGTGGCAGTATCGCCCATCTCGCTCCAAAAGAGCGCGCTATTGTATAGATCGGAGGAGGAATTGCTGCCCTCTTTGGAGTGAACTCGGGCTGTTGAGCCGGCCTTCAGGGTGAAGTTTGCAGGAAACGCATAGCTTTGATTTTCCCGGTTTTTGAGCGACCAGCCGTCCAGATTCATCAAACCAGATCCCATGTTGGCGATCTCAACCCACTGATCGGCATCCTGGTAGCTTACGCTTATGATCTTGACGATATCCGCCCCAACGCCCGCTGGAGCGGCTGCTGCCCCTCCCAGCGAGAGAGCAAAAAGTATCAATAAAATAGCCAATATGATCAAGCATCCACCCGCGCTTTTCATTAACATACCTCATACCTCCACGAACCTTCTCGCCTGCAAACAAGGACTTGCTCAAAAGAGGCTCATCAGCTCCTCGGCTATTATCCTGTAGCCCGCCTCATTGGGGTGGTCCAAGCCTGGCAAGATCAGAGAATCTAGAGGCATACCAGCTTGCACCCGCTTCATCCAGGCGCCGTAGACGTCCACAAAGCCCACATTCATCTCTTTTGCCACCCTCTCCACCGTCTGATAGTAGTCCAATACCCTCTGGTCATAGGGAGGGCTCTCCAGGGGCTGGGAGGATAAGAGCAAGATCTCCGAGTCCGGGCCTGCCCGGATGCGGCGCACCATCTCCACCAGGTTCATCTCGAACTCCTCCAGGCTCAGCCCTAAAACACAGTCGTTGATGCCGAAGTTTATGGTGACCAGATCCGGCTCATAAGATAGCACTGCCCAGTCCAGCCGGCTCAGGCCGTCCTGGCTGGTATCTCCGGAGATGCCAGAGTTGATCATCTCTATCTTTGAATCGGGGAACCTCTGACGGAGCGACTCCAGCAAAAAGGAGGGAAACCCTCGCCGCACTGCATAGCCAGCGGTGATGGAGTCACCAAAGCATACGATAGTGGCATCCGCCCCGGACTCAATGTCCCGGCGCGTCCTTTCCACATACTTCCTTAGCTCTTCATTCATCGGTATTCCTCAGGTCATTCGTCTTTCATGGCAATGCAATAGTCCCAGCTATTGCAGCCTTGCTCTCCCCGCAGCTTTTACCGCCTTTTTCATCTCCCCAACCAATGCCTCCAGCTCATCGATCCTGCCCCTGGCGATCAGGTCCACGCAGGCCGATCCCACTATGGCGGCATCGGCACCCGCCCGGATGACCTCAGCCGCCTGGTCAGGGGTGGAGATGCCGAATCCCACCGCCTTTGGCTTTTTTCCCGGCACCCGAGCGATGAGGTCTCTTGTATCCTGCAAGACCTCGCTTCTCGCCCCGGTGACGCCGGTCCTGGCCACCAGATAGAGAAAGCCGCCCGTCTCTTCAGCGATCAGATCGATCCGTGCAGGGGGCGTATTGGGCGCCACCAGGTAGATCAGGTCTACGCCGTGCTTGCCACAGGCCTCTTTCAGGGGCGCGGCCTCCTCCGGGGGCAGGTCGGGGACGATCATGCCGGTGATGCCTGAATCATGGCAATCCCGGGCAAACCTCTCCAGGCCCCGGGCATAGACCATATTGTAGTAACCCATGAATACCTTGGGGACGGGCACATCAGCCTCTTCTGCCACCTGGAAGTATACATCGGTGTTCATCCCCGCAGCGATAGCCCTTTGCGCTGCCGCCTGGATGGTCGGACCGTCCGCTATAGGGTCTGAATGGGGGAGCCCCAGCTCGATGATATCCGCTCCCGCCCTCACAAGCCGGCGCACCAGCTCGGGGGTGGCACCGGGCGACGGGTCTCCTGAGCAGAGATAGACGATCAGCAGGGGCCCTTTCTCGAAGGCCTCAGATAGTCTCATAGTCCATCACCGTAGCCAGGTCCTTATCCCCGCGGCCGGAGACATTGATGATCGAAAGATCGCCCAGTGACTCCGGCTCTGCTAATGCATAGCCGATGGCATGAGCCGACTCCAGTGCGGGGATGATCCCCTCCAGCCGGGATAGGGCGCGGAATCCCTCTAGAGCGGTCCTGTCGTCCGCCAGCCTGGGAAGGACGCGCCCCTTCTCCGCCAGGAATGCCAGCTCCGGACCCACTCCGGGATAGTCAAGGCCTGCTGCCACTGAGTAGGATTCCAGTATCTGGCCGTATGGGTCCTGGAGGATCTTGGTGAGGGCGCCATGCAGTATTCCGTCTGTGCCGTAGCCCAAAGATGCGCCATTGTCCGCCATCTTGTCGTTCATCCCCGGGCCTCGACCTCCAGCCTCCACTGCGATCAGCCTCACATCGTCCTTCAGGAATGGAGCGAAGATGCCCATGGCATTGCTCCCTCCACCCACGCAGGCCACAATGCTATCCGGCAGACGACCTTCCGCCTCCAGGATCTGCTCCCGGGCCTCCTGGCCGATCACGCTCTGAAAGTCCCTGACCATCGAGGGGAAGGGATGGGCGCCGGCGGCGGTTCCCAGCAGATAGTGGGTGTGCTCGAAGCTGGAGGCCCAGTCCCTCAAGGCCTCGTTTATGGCGTCCTTCAAGGTCCTGGAGCCGGAGCGGACCGGTATAACCTCTGCTCCCATCAGCTCCATCCGGTAGACGTTCATCTTCTGCCTCTCGATGTCCACCTCTCCCATGTAGACCTGGGTCTCAAAGCCCAGTTTTGCCCCCACGATGGCCGTGGCCACGCCATGCTGGCCGGCACCGGTCTCGGCGATCAGGCGGGTCTTGCCCATCTTCTTAGCCACCAGAGCCTGGCCAAGGGTATTGTTGAGTTTATGAGCTCCACCGTGCACCAGGTCCTCCCTCTTTAGATACACCCGGCAGCCCAGCTTCCGGCTGAGGTTGGGGGCGAGATAGAGCGATGTGGGCCGGCCGGCGAAGTCCTTTTGGAGAGCTTTCAGCTCATCTTGAAATTGGGGGCTCTTCTTAAGCCGGTCATAGGCAATAGAGAGGTCGGCCAAGGGAGCCACCAGGGTCTCGGGGACGAAGAGGCCGCCATACCTCCCGAACTTGACTGCGAAATTATCGATCATCATACTACTCAACGAATCACCAGCTAAATGGTTTAATGCACGAATTAATACTATGATGTATAAAAAAGTACATCCTAGATCTTATTTAAGCTTTGCCTCAGAGCAGATCGGAGGGCAGCTCGCCGGTCAAGCACTCGATCCTCCTCTGGGCACTATCCAGTCGAAGGTTGCACACCCGGACCAGCCTCATGCCTCGTTCATATAGCTCCAGGCTCTTCTCCAGGCTCATCTTCCCCTCCTCCAGCTCCGAGACTATTCTCTCCAGTTCCTCCAGTGCATCCTCCAGCCCCACTTCCTCTATGCTCATCCATCCATCTCCTTCTCGTCGATGCATTCCAAAATCCGGCATCTCAACGCACCCCGACCCAAGATCAACTCAACCTCCTCTCCGGGGAGGACATCATCCCAGGCCACGACCAGCCCCTTCTCCGAGCGGACCAGGGCATAGCCTCGCTGCAATGTGGCGCGCGGTCCCACCGCTGCCAGCTTGCCCATGGCCGCGTCCAGCCTGGTCCTTCGCGCCTTCAGCATCTCAGCCTGGGCCAGATCCAGCCCATCGCTCAGGTGGTCCAAACGCTGCCTGAGATCTCCGGTTATGGAGTACATCCTCGAAGGGGCGAGGCTGCGCTGGATATACTCCAGACGCTCCTCCTTTCTCTCCAGGCTTGTCCAAAGGGCGCGCATAATCCGGACCCGGCTCTGCTCCAGCCTGATCTTCAGATCCGCCACATCCGGCACTGCAATCTTCGCGGCAGCGGTTGGGGTTGCCGCCCGCATATCGGCCGCGAAGTCTGTGATGGTCACATCCGTCTCATGGCCCACAGCGGAGATCACCGGACTGTCGCATGCGAAGACTGCTCTTGCTACCACCTCCGAGTTGAAGCACCACAGGTCCTCGGCTGAGCCGCCTCCGCGACAGACGATGATCAGGTCCGTCCTGCCCTGCAGGGCGAGAAGAGCAGAGACGATGCTCTCCTCAGCCTTCTCTCCCTGGACCCTGGCCGGAGAGATTATGATCCTTGCTGGATAGGGGCCGATGGTGCGCACCACGTCCCTCAGCGCAGCACCCTGCAGAGAGGTGACAATCCCTATCCTCTCCGGATAGAGGGGAAGAGGGCGCTTCTGCTCCTGATCGAAGAGCCCCTCCTCCCCTAGCTTCTTTTTCAGGGCCTCGAACTGCAAGAACCGAAAGCCAAGACCGGCATCTCTCTTAATGGCCCTGGCCACCAGCTGCACTCTCCCCTGAGGACGGTAGACCGCCACATCCCCAAACAAGAGGACATTCATGCCATTTCTCAATTCCGTCTCCACCTGGCCAATGTTCCCTTTGAAGAGGACGCAGGAGATCTGGGAATCCCGGTCCTTCAGGGTGAAGTACATATGGCCGGAGCGGTGATGGACGAAGTTGGATACCTCTCCTTGCGCCCAGAGATCATGCAGGCGGGGATCGTTCTCCAGACGCTCTCGAATTCTCTCATTGAGGTTGGTGACAGTGAATATCTGGGTCAATGATCTCCTTTTATAGAGCGGATTATTTAAGAGCATTTCTCAATTTATTAAATTAATCTGGTCATAACGCAAAGAAAGTTTATATGCTAGAATATCCCTGCTGCACACGGGTGTTGTGATGCATATAATGGAAGGCTTTCTTCCCCATCCCTGGTGGGAGATCTGGCTCATTATCTCTTTGCCGGTGGTGGCCTGGGGCGTTTATAAGATGAACAAGATGGTCAAGGAAAACCGGGAGATATTGCCCCTGCTCGCTGTATCTGGGGCCTTCGTCTTCGTTCTCTCATCCCTTAAGATGCCCTCAGTCACTGGGAGCTGCTCACACCCCACGGGGACGGGCATGGGAGCGATCCTCTTTGGACCATGGATAACCGCAGTCCTTTCGGCAATCGTGCTGATCTATCAGGCCCTATTCCTCGCTCATGGCGGCTTGACTACTCTTGGGGCCAACATCTTCTCCATGGGCATCGCTGGTCCTCTGATCGGATATCTGGTCTTCGTTCTTGCCAAGAGGTCTGGGCTTAATATGTACCTCTCTGTCTTCCTGGCGGCCATGCTAGCCGACTGGACCACATATGTGGTGACCTCAATGCAGCTCGCCCTGGCTTTTCCCGCCGCCTCGGGTGGGGTTGTGGCCTCCTTCCAGGCTTTCATGGCCATATTCGCCATCACCCAGGTTCCATTAGCCGTAGTGGAGGGAGCGGTGACTGCGCTGATGTTCAAATATCTTGTCCGGCTCAGGGGCGACATCCTGGTGAAGCTCAATGTGGCCAGTGCCTCCGCCATCAAATTGCTCCGGGAGGCTGCTACATGAAGCTGGAGATAATCGTCCTGGTGGTTGTTGCCCTTTTTGCTGCCATTTTCGTCTACCAGAGTACCAGCGGAGAGCACGAGTGGGCAGGGGCGGACGATCAATCTGAGAAGGTCATCGATGAATTGACCGGAGGGGCTTACGAGCCCTGGTCAAGTCCCCTATGGGAGCCGCCGAGCGGCGAGATCGAGAGCCTTCTCTTCGCCCTCCAGGCGGCCATAGGGAGCTTGGTCATCGGCTATTTCCTGGGATACTACAGAGGTTTGATGAGAAAGAAAGGCGAGCAGAGAGACGGGGACTGGGAAGCAAGATCTGATGCATGATCTCCTGGATGACTGGGCCCAGTGCAATGCCCTGAGAGAGACCAGCGCCCATCTTAAGCTATTCCTTGGCCTGGGAGCGATCATAATCTGCGTCTCCTCGGTCACGCCATCCGCGCCCTTATTCGTCGCCGCGAGCATGAGCCTCATCATCCTGATCCTGGCTAAAATACCCATTCGCATCTACTCCCGGCTCCTCCTTCTCCCCCTCTCCTTCGCTCTGCTCAGCTCAACGGTGGTGGCCCTGATGCATGGCTCTGGAGAGATGCTCTATTCCATGCAGCTCTTCGGCCTGGAGATAGGGATCCGAGAGGATGGGGCAGCTTTGGCCCTGCTTCTTATCGCCCGGACCTTCGGCGGCATGTGCTCATTGTTCTTCATCGCCCTCACCACCCCCATGATCGAGATATTCGCCGTCCTCAAGTCGCTTCGGATTCCCGAATCGGTGATAGAGCTCTCTATGATGATCTACCGATACATATTTGTCTTTCTCGATCAGGCAGCGATGATACACAGCGCCCAGGTGATGCGACTGGGGAACCTGGGCACCAGGAGTGCCCTCAGCTCCTTCTCCATGCTCGCAAGCGTTCTATTTCTGAGATCCTGGGAGCAGGGAGAGAGGCTGATCGTGGCCATGGACGCCCGCTGCTACGACGGCCGGCTCGATCTCATGGAAGTGAGAAAAGGAGCGGGAGCATTAGAGATAGCAGCCACTGCGGCCTTTTTGGCCTTGGCCCTGGCGATCAGCCTTATGACTGGAGAAGAAGGGATTCTAAGGATGGGAGGGTGAGAATGGCCACGATCCTGGAGACCAGGGGGATAGAATACGCCTATGCCGACGGCACCCGGGCCCTTAGCAATGTCAGCCTCACAATAGAGGAGGGCAGAAAGATTGCTCTGGTGGGCCCCAATGGAGCGGGAAAGTCCACCCTGATGCTGATGTTCAATGGGATCTTAAGGCCGGATGCAGGTGAGGTTCTATTCCGGAATGAGAGGCTGGATTATGACTCCCGATCATTGCGAAAGGTAAGGCAAAGGGTGGGAATGGTCTTCCAGAACTCCGATGATCAGCTCTTTGCCCCAACCGTCTACCAGGATGTGGCCTTCGGGCCGGTGAACTTGAGGTTCCCTCCTGAGAAGGTGAAAAGGTATGTGGGCTATGCCCTGCAGTATGTCGGCCTATCTGGATACGAGCGCCGCCCTCCCCATCACCTGAGCGGCGGGGAGAAGAAGAGGGCGGCTATTGCGGGAATTCTGGCTATGGAGCCGGAGGTGATGATCCTGGACGAGCCCACCTCAAACCTCGATCCCGCCACATCAGAGGAGATCATGGAGATGCTCGATGAGCTTAACCTGGGGGGAAAGACATTGATCATCTCCACCCACGATGTGGACCTGGCCTATCGCTGGGCGGATGAGGTGGTGCTGATGAAGGACGGTGGAGTGCTCCGCCGGGGCTCGGCTGAGGAGGTGTTCGGCGATTTGGAGCTGATCCGTGATGCCAGGCTGAAGCCCCCAATGGTGGTGGATCTATATCAGGAGCTTGTGAACAGAGGGCTGGCAGAGGGCAAGAAGCCTCCAAAGAGCATTCTTGAGCTATGCGACTCTCTGGAGGGGGGCGAGAGGAGGTGTGCTGTCCAAGGGGCGAAGAGGGGCACGATCTACGTCTGCAATGCCGATGAGCTTCTTTTAGAGAATGCAAATGAGCTGGTAGTGAAAGTGGATGCAGATTATACCGGGGCTATGGGGACCAGGGCCAAGCTGATGGCAGAAGAGGCCAAAATCCGGGTGGACTTCACCTACGGGGTGATAGACAAATGCATCCTCAAGGCGCTTGCAGGCAAGAGCTGCCTGGTCTTGACCTCTCAGGGAATGATGGGCCAGGTTCAAAAGAGGATAGAGGCCTATTCTCAGCAGTCCGGAGAAGAGATAAATTCAGTCGATCTATCCTCAGGCAGCAACGGGCGCTCTTTGCCAATAGATCGCGATTTTGTCGGGACCAAAAGCCTTAAGTAAAATTAATTTGCATAAAGTAAAGTGTAATGGAATAGCGTACGAAGGAATAGTCTGCTATTCCGTGCGTCCATTCAGCACCAAGGCGGAGCATCCCTGCAAGGCAGACTCCGCCCTGGATCTCCCCAACGTGCCATGTTTCTAATTATATTATACTTATACTTTGCAGTAGCGGCGGTAATAGCTAGAGCGGGTAGGGGAGTGGGGGTTAGTAAAAAAGATGAGTATACCCGCTCAAGGCAAACGAGCCTTTTTATGGTATAAATACCTTCCTAGAAATAATTTAAGACTGTCTCTCTTTATGAGCTTTTTGTCTGGCGATCTTGGCGGCATATGCTCCCGCCACAAAGCCCGCATCCACATTTACCACCGTCAGGACGGAGCAGGACTGGAGCATCGAATAGAGGGCAGCCTTTCCCCCACCGCCAATCCCGTATCCAGTGGAGACGGGAAGGCCGATGACCGGAGCGTTCACCAGTCCCGCTACCACCGCGGGAAGGGTGCCCTCTCGACCAGCCGCCACGACAAATGCATCCGCATCCGCCATCCTCTCTAGACACGGAAAGAGGCGGTGGATGCCTGCCACCCCCACATCATACTCTCTGAGCACCTGGCAGCCCATCTCCTCCGCTACCACCCTCGCCTCCTCAGCCACGGGGATGTCTGCAGTTCCTGCCGCCAGGATGGCCACCCTGCCCGCTTGCGCCGGCCGATCAGCAGAGCGGATGACCACCGTCCTGGCGCGAGGATTGTGCTCAAAGACGCTCTTAGGGGGAAGCTTGGCCGATCTCAATACCACCAGCTGCTCGGAGGACACACGGGTGATGATCACGCTCCCCGTCTCCTCCAGATGGGCAAGGGATATGGCCAGAAGATCGGACTTGTCCTTTCCCTCGGCGAGGATCGCCTCCGGTATGCCAATGCGATTTGATCGGCAGATATCCAGCTTTGCCACCTCGCCCACGGTGCGATAATCCCTGACCCGAATCTGCTTTAGGGCCTCCTCCAGGGAAATCTCTCCTCGGCGGTAGCTCTCCAGGATCTCTCTGTTGCTCTCCATTTTCTCATCCGGTAATGGAGCCATGAGCATAAAGGGTTTATCCCTCTCCGAGAAGATCTTCCTCAGGAGTTGGGAAGATGCTAGTCAATCTCGATCTGCACATTCATTCCCGCTATTCGATGGCTGTATCCGGCGACATGGAGCTGGGGCAGATCGCAAAGGGGGCGGCGCATAAAGGGGTGAAGATAGTGGGCACTGGAGACTGCCTGCACCCTCTGTGGCTCGAATCCATCAAAAAGCTGCCGGAGGACGATGGGCTGAGGAGGCAGGGGGATACTCTCTTTCTCCTGAGCGTGGAGGTGGAGGATTCAAGGAGGGTCCATCATCTTATTCTCCTGCCTGACACCGGCAAAGCGGAGGAGCTGGCGGAGGGATTTTCACCCCATTCGGGCAACCTGCATCAGGACGGCAGGCCGCGGTTGCATATGAGCGGGGCCCAGATCGCCGACCTGGTGTTTGAAGCGGAGGGCCTCATTGGGCCCGCCCATGCCTTCACCCCATGGACGGGGATGTATGCTTACCATCGGTCCCTATCTGAATGCTACCAGGAGAAGGCGGACCGGATTCGATTCATTGAGCTTGGACTGAGCGCGGACAGCGATTATGCGGACAGGATTGCGGAGCTCTCGGACAAGACCTTTCTCTCCAACTCCGATGCCCATTCACCTCGCACCAATAAGCTGGCCAGAGAGTTCAATCAGATGGAGGTGGAGGGGTGCAGCTACCGGGAGATAGCTTTGGCCATATGCAGGGAGAAGGGAAGAGGACCGACGCTCAATGCCGGTTTTTTCCCGGGAGAGGGAAAGTACAACCGCACTGCCTGCACCCGCTGCTTTCATCACTTCAGCGCAAAAGAGATGAATGATCTCATGGGACGCTGCTCTCATTGCCAGGGGCAGATCAAGCTGGGGGTGGCTGACCGGATCGATCTATTGGCCGACTACGAAGGGCCCCAGCATCCCTCTCATCGGCCCCCTTACTTGCACCTCATTCCTCTGGCAGAGATCATCGCCCTCGCCCTGGGCTACAAGAGCCCGATGACGGTGGGGGTGCAGAGGCTGTACGCGGCCATGACAGAGGATAAGACGGAGATTGAGGTATTGCTGAACGAGCATCTCGAGGAGCTGGAGGCGGCAGAGGTCGAGCCGAAGGTGATCGGTGCCATTGAGGCCTTCCGCAACGGCGGAGTGGAGGTTCTGCCCGGCGGAGGAGGAAAATACGGAGAGATCCGGCTTTTAGCTTCGAAGAAAGCCGGGGGAGAAAGAGAACCGCAGAGGTCCCTTTTTGATTTTTAATAAGATTGAGACGGATCGCGTCTGTATTGTAATCGCCTCATTGCTCTTATCGGTCTTGATCCTATCCGCTAATGCCGAGAGGATAACCACCACCGTGGGAACCAATAACACCGACTGGTCCATTGCCCGGCAGAGCGATAGCATCAAATTCGATTACTCGCAGTACGTCCAGGGAAGCATATCTCCGGTTGAGTACCGCGGGCGATCACTTGAGCCCTATCATTCCAGCTATGAGGAGGTGGATGTAAATGATCTTCGCTTGCGTGCCAGGACCTCTGCCCGAAAGGGCGATTACGCCTCAGAAGGGCTGATTCTCCTTCGAGCTGACTCTGCTAATTCCAGCGAATTCGTCCTTTCAATTGAAAACGGCACCTTTATAGGCGAATTTGTCGAGGAATGGCCGGCTATTCTCCGATCCAGCAAGTCCTTGAGGTACTCCGGCCAGGGAATCAACAGCCGAGAGTATGCAGGGAACAATCTTGATTATGCCGGATCCAGCCTGCTTTACAATAATGAGCTCTCCAAGGATTCAGATATCGATATGCTGCTCACCAGGATGAATGCCACCGTGCGGGGCATTTCTCTTTCTCCCAATGATACCGTTCTCTCCGCCCAGTTCATGCCCACAAAGGAGACATATTATAGCATTACGACGTCCTCCACTGGCATCGCCGACTTCAAATATGGCTTCTTTAGCCCCAATGCTGGGTTGAAGAAATCGATCTATCCTATGGCCAGCGAGGGGGAGGAGAGGTACTACGGAGATTACAATATCTCCAGGAGCATCCATATGAAGTCGGACTTCCCGCGGTATGAAGAGGAGGATGATTGGATATCGTGCTGCTCTGCAGGCTAATCTATATCAAGATCAGTTATCGCCAAGATACAAATGGCAGGATGTCGTAGCTGTCGAGGGGAAGATTGGGATTGTAGTAGGGATCGCCCCCTTTTATATATTCTTGCCATCTTTCTATGAAGCGCTTTGTGTCATTGGGGTGAGGATCGAATGAAAACGATCGTCCCCTGGTAGCAGATTCGTAATGGAGCAGTTCTGCATAGGGAGTAAATAGGTTTTCATATCCCAACTCCCTCACCCGGAGGCAAAGATCGACGTCTCCAAAGCCAATCTCAAACCTTTCGTCAAATCCGCCTACCTCATTAAAAATCGATTTTCGAAGCATCATGCAGGCTGCGGTGACTGCACTATAATTTCTGATGGATACAAAATGGCCCATATAGCCAATGTCATTTGAATGCAACCACTTATATATATGCTCTGCCCGTCCACCCCAGCCGACAACCACTCCCACATGCTGTATTTTTCTATCTGGATAAAGCAGCTTGGCCCCCACACAACCGATCTCGTCTCTCTGCGATTGTTCAAGCATCGCTTCCAGCCAATCGGAGTTTAATACTTCTATATCGTTATTCAAAAAGAGCAGATGCTCTCCACGGGCAAATTCAGCGGCATAATTATTCAACTTAGAGTAATTAAATTTCTCATTGAACTTTATAATCCTATATGATTTCCCTAGACCATCCAGATATGCGGCGGTTTCCTCCTCCTGGCTCATGTTATCTACTATTATAATTTCATAATTATCATAAGACGATCTGTTTTGGATGCTTTCAATGCATCTCCTTAAAAGGTCAATGCGATCTTTGGTCGGAATTATGATGCTGATCTTGGGGCGATCGAGGATATCTCTCTTCAGCCTGAAAAAATTAAAGTTCTTTGTGCCCCAGACCACTCCCTTGATTCCCTCTCTGTCTGCGAAGTCCTGGAGAGCTCTTCTGCTGGACTCCATCACTCTTTCCTTGAGCAGATGCCCGGTGCTCGATTCGTACTGACGCCATCTGTACAGGATTTTGGGTATGTGCAGGACATTTCTGGTCTGGGAGAGGACCCTTAAAAATAAATCGTAGTCCTGGGATACTGTAAACTCGGCTCTGAATCCACCGATCTTTTTCAAAATGCTCGCCCTTATGACAACAAAATGAACGATATAGCAATGAGACAGCATATAATCAAGAGAGAAATCTGGCCTGAAATAAGCAAATACTGGCTTTCCTCGCTTGGAAATAAGGATCTCATCGCTATATATAAAATCGGCTCTGGCATTCCGGTTCAGCATCAGAACAACCTCATATAAGGCATTTGGAAGGAGCTGATCATCATGATCCAGAAATCCGATGAATTCCCCGCTGGCCATAGCGAGGGCCTCGTTTGAAGCTCCAGAGACGCCCTGGTTCTCATTCAGATACTTGACCTTGATTCGGGCGTCCTTTTGCTGATAGCAATTTAGAGTCTCTTTTATATGCGGTTGATCTGATCCATCATCCGCAATACAAAGCTCCCAGTTATCATATACCTGATGCAAAACAGAGTCTATTGCACTTTTAAGCCATTCTTCTCTGGTGTTTAATACCGGAACTATTATGCTGATCTTAGGCCGGTACTCAAAGCTCGCACATTGGATGCGCATATCCTCCAGTTCTTTTCCAGACGGCTCTTTGGGCGGATTCTTTTTTTGAGATAATTTTCTGCGCATATATATTTGGGACCTTTCCGCAAAGCTTTGCATGCCGTCTTCGGCGATGATATGACTGGACCTAACCACCAACTCGTATACGCCCCTTCGCCCTGTGCCCGGTGCGAAAAGCAGGTCGACCAAGTATTCATGGCACCTGGCTATTATTTTTCCCGCTCCTATGTCCTTTAATGCCATCTAACACCTTGTCCTATGAATATGACCATCGGCCTTGAGAGGGAACATCCAGTTATTGATATAATCATGAAGCTTGCCAGGTTGCCTGGATTCATCTCGACCATTCTTGGTATTGCTGTGCTCGTGTGGTTGATGCTCAATTCACATTTTTCTATGAATATATACAAAATAAATAGTTGACGCCATTTTTCTTCACTCGAATAATAGGCACGTTAATGCGACCTCTCTTGACGATGAGTATTAATAACCGTATGACTGCATAATTAATTCAAATCCTTTAGAGGGTATGGGCGATGACCAAAGTACTCCAGGAATTCACAGGCCAAAAATTATGGATTTGCTTTCTTTTAGCGAGCACTCTTGCAGCACCTGCTGGGGGAATCTCAGTGAGCTGCTCCTCTGCGGCTGCGGGGGTACAGGCCGTTTCCACGGAGAGCTTCGCCCTGGACGGCTCCACATCACTGCACGAGAGCCTGGCCCTTGGCTCAGGAAGCATCTCTATCGATCGCCAGGCAGAGGGGGGAGGAAATAACAGTCTCAAGCAATCTCTTAAAGGATCGGATTATGTGCTGCAAAATAATATAGAGAGCCAGGGGGAATTTTCCGCTTCCACCGCTTCAGCCGCCACCGGCCAGTCGGCTGCCATCCTCCAGAACTCGGCCGGCACAGGCAGCATGATTCTCGAGCAGCGTGCGAGCAATGGACTCAAGGATGCCGGACAGGAGGCGAGTGTGAGCGGCGGCACCCTGAGGAGCGCCCAGAGCCTCTCTGCTGGGGGGCAATTATCAGCCAGCCAGAGCACTGAGATCGCCGGGCAGGAGGGACGGGTGCTCTCCGGAGCCCTGGGTGAAGAGAACGTCCTCCTTGCAGAGGTTGGCTTTTCCGGGATGGGGACTCTTTCCGCCCGCCTGACCTCCAGAGCGGATGAGACTGCTCACTCCGAGGGGTATGCAGCTATTGATGATACTGTTCTATTGAATGACGGCTCCTTCGAGGCGGTCTCAAGAGAGGGGGGGAGCAGGATAATGGGGATGGCAGGGACAAGGCTGACGGAGGGTGCCGGAAAGAGCATAGGAAGCTTTGAGTTGCAGGTGATGAACTTAGATCGAGAGGCGGATATACAGGATAGGGCAGAGCAGGCCGGCACGGCAGCGGCATTGTCATCTGGAGGATCCTACAGCTCATATGCCCTGACCGGGTATCGCTGGAACCAGAGAAATCCTCAGCTGCAGCTCTACCTGAATCCGACCGACACCCCATCCGGCTTGGGCACAGAATCTACACGAAATGCCATTGCTCAGGCTGCCAATACCTGGGATGATGCTGTGGGCGAGAACCTGTTCGCCGATGGCAGCACGGTGATCGTCGACTACACCAAGGTGGTGGATAATCCCTTCCCGCCCCAGGGCCAGGAGGTCGCCGATGGCTACTCTGTCAGCGGCTGGAAGGGCCTGGGGGGTAGCTATCTGGGAATGCAGCGCTGGTGGAGCAATGGGCAGCTGGTGGATGGATACCGTTCCATTGTGGAAACAGACAGCTGGTACAACCGCGATTTCGCCTGGACGACCGATCTCGCCACCGCACAGAGCACAGGGCGGATCGATCTGCAGAGCGTTGCCCTGCATGAGCTGGGCCACGGGATAGGAATGGGCGACCTGTATACATTGCCGGACAACGATCCGCGCCAAAGCGACCTCCAGCAGGTGATGAACCTGTACGATGGTCCGCAAAGAGAGCTGGGGAACGGGGATCGGACGGGGGTGAAGAGGCTTTAT
>ENA-UOOH01001864-UOOH01001864.1-fermentation-metagenome-genome-assembly--contig:-NODE-1864-length-19474-cov-5.549565_pt1 | contig 19474 bp, 23 predicted proteins | sample MGYA00245778_ERZ724025 | MGnify/ENA primary metagenome ERZ724025 (study PRJEB28704, sample SAMN03018313) | fermentation metagenome | biome: anthropogenic terrestrial biome; feature: soil; material... | reverse complement strand
AATCATACCCATCGGGTGCATGCAGCCTGACCGGCATTTCACTGCGGCAAAGCAGTGTATCGGCTCCCAGGGCAGGGGCTTTAATTCCGGAAATGGCTACTACACTTACATCATCAATATTATAATCAATTCTTGTAGGCCCTTTCCCGCTTTACATTATATGTGGAGTTTATAAATGAAATCAGACTTTCCCGCTCTTTTCAGGTTCTGGAATATCCGGGTCATCCTCCATTTCATCCATCACCGTATCTGACCATTTGGGGATGTTTAGCAAGTGTGCCACCCGGCTGATGGAGTGAGAGGCAACGGGAGCCGTAAGAAAAATAAAAACCACTACCATCAGGCTGATGGCGATGGCGTAAAGCGAGGCAAAATATAAAGCGGCAGCCATTTGCAGCAGCAAAATGCCAAAAGCCGGAGCTTTGGTTGCGGCATGCATGCGGGTATATACATCGGGAAACCGGATTACGCCTACTGCGGCAAGCAGTGAAAAGAGCCCCCCGCCCAGCATAAACGCAGAAATGAGTATCGTGGAAATCATAGGTATTTTTTTTTAAGATAAGTAGCGTAAGCAACCGTGCCGATAAATGCCACCAGGGCAACAATGGCTGCTATATCAAGGTAGCGTACCTCACTGCTTGATATTGCATACGCAATGGCAAAACACATACACAATGCCGCGATTAAATCAAGAGCTACGATGCGGTCGGGCAGGGTAGGGCCTTTCATCAGTCTGAACAAAGCCAGTAAGATGGCCAAAGCCAGCATTGCCAGAGTACTGATGCTAACCCATTCAGGAATAAGTGCGTAACTGTTCATTTAAAAACCTCCATCATCTGTTTTTCAATGCCTTCAGTAATCTGTTTTTCAAAATCATCGTGATTCTTAACGTGCAAACCATGCACATAAAAACTTTTAAGGTCTTTGCTCACATCCAGACAAAAGCTGCCGGGTGTCATGGTGATGAGGTTGAAAAGCAGAAGGGTTTGTGTATCACTTTTGGTGTGGATGTGTACCTTAACAATACCTGGTTGAATGCGCAGGCGTGGGCTAAGAATATCACGGGCAAGTTGCCCGTTTGCTTTCACCATTTCCTTGAGGTAATAAAGCAGTAAAACAATTGAGCGATAAATTCTTCTGAGTATGATAATCATGATTTGTCTTTTTAAGGATTTAGTTGGCCGGTTCCCAGCACTGCTGAGATGTAGGCCGAAGGATCAATCAACTGGGCAGCAGCCACCATGGCAAAATCAAGTATGGGTTTAACGGCAAATCCCATGGTAAGGGTGAGCAACCCAAGGAAAGCGACCGGTATGACCATGGAAACCGGCAGTTTATCTTTTTCACCATCAAAAACTTTCCCGTCAACCGGCTTTGGTTTCCAAAAGGCTTCATTCCAGATTTTTACCATCGAAAACAGCGTAAACAATCCAACGGCCAGGGCGATAAATGAAATGACATATTCTCCGGCATTAAAACCGGCTGTAATCAGAATCAGTTTTCCAAAAAATCCTGAAAGGGGCGGTATGCCTGCCAGTCCGAAAGTGGGAATGATAAACAGAATGGCCAGCCAGGGCCTTGATTTATAAAGCCCGCCAATGATTTTAAGATGGTAACTTCCGGTAACACGGTTGATAAGCCCGGCCACGAGAAAAGTATTGGTTTTGGCGATGATGTTGTGGGCCATGAAGAAAATAGCCCCGGCAATCCCGGCCACGGTAAAAATGCCCAGTCCCATAATCATATAGCCAATCTGGCTGATGATGTGAAAAGAGAGAATTTTACGGATATCAAATTGTGATGCCGCGGTGAGTACTCCTACCACCATTGTAAAGCCGCCAATCCATAGGAAAAGTGGGTGCCAGAAGAATTTATCCTGCACAAAAAACAGGGTATAGAAGCGGATCATGGAATAAACGCCCACTTTGGTAAGCAGTCCGGCAAACAGTGCTGTAATGGCAATGGGTGGGGTGTGATAAGAGGCCGGAAGCCAGAAAAAAAACGGGAAAACGGCTGCTTTAATGGAAAAAGCCACAAAAAAGAGTACAGCCGAGGTGTTTAGCAGGATGTTTTGTTCGTCCATGGATAATTTCAGCGCGAGGTCAGCCATGTTGAGCGTGCCCATTTTACCATAGAGCAAACCAATCCCCGCAAGGAAGAAAAGCGAAGCAACCAGATTGAGGGTTACATATTTAATGGCTCCGTTGAGTTGCTTCTTTTCGCCACCCAGCGTTATTAAAACAAAAGAAGCGGTGAGCATTACCTCAAACCACACATAAAGATTGAAGATGTCGCCGGTAATAAAGGCGCCATTCACCCCCATGAGCAGTCCATGAACCATCGGAAAGTAAAAATACGACTGTCGCTTTCGGTCTACCGCATCAATGGAATAGAGGCTGATGCTTACCCCGATGATACCAGAAAGCACCAACATAATGGCACTGAAGCCGTCAATTACCAGCGTAATGCCAACGGGCGCCTGCCAATTGCCGGTGTGTAGCACCATAATGCCGTGGTTGTTTACCTCAATGCCAATAATTATGGCTACAATAAGCTGCAGCAGTCCCCCGCTGAGGCCAATCCAGGGTTGCCACTGCTGTTTTCTAAAGCCAATCAGCAGAAAGACTAAGGTAAGTAGCGGGACAAGTATAGGCAGGGAGGGAAGGATCATTGGTTCTCTCCTTCCGTTATATCGTCAAGGTCTTCGGTGCCGGTAGTCTGATAAAAACGGTACATCAGAGCCAGAAAAAAGGCCGTAATTCCAAAACCGATGACTATGGCCGTGAGAATCAGTGCCTGAGGCAGCGGATCGGTGGGATTGGCAACTGCTTCAATGCCACCGGAAGTAAATTGAGGCCGGCCTTTGTGTAATCCGCCAACCACAAAAATAAGCAGGTTGGTGGCATGGCTAAAGAACATAATTCCCAGAATGAGTTTTACAATACTTCGCCGAAGCAAGAGGTAAACCCCTGCTGCATAGAGCAATCCGATAACAATAGCGAGCAGTATTTCCATGGGTTATTCTTCCATAATGTTAAAAATAATCATAAGCATAATGCCCCAGACCGTAAGATACACACCGAGGTCAAACAGCAGGGGCGTACCAAGCTTAAGCGTTCCCGCGAAGGCCAGGTTTATTGAAATCCATTCTCCGGTAAAAAATGGATTGCCTGCGAAAAGTGCCGGAATCGTACTGGTGACGGCGGTGACTAATCCCAACACCATTAAGGTTAACGGATTGAGTTTTAGCTTTTTTCGGGCTTCCTGCGTATCAAAGGCCATGGCGTAGAAGATAAATCCGGCGGAAGCCATTAGTCCACCAATAAATCCTCCGCCCGGCTCGTTGTGCCCGCGGTAAAAAACCAGCAGTGAAAGTATAAGGGTGACGGGCAATAACCGGGAAGCAGCCAGTTGAATGATGTAGGATTTCATGTTGCGCTTCCTTTCCTTGTTTTAAGTTTGAGCAGCGCCACCACCCCAATGGCGGCAATGGCCAGCACGGTAATTTCACCCAGGGTGTCCAATGCCCTGAAGTCAACCAGAATAACATTCACCACATTCTTTCCATAGGCTAAACCAAGGGCATTTTCAGTGTAGAATTCCGAAATTTTCAGACTTAGATCAAGTTGCAGGGATTTGATCACCAGGCCGGTCATAAAACCCCCAACCAGCAGAGCAATAATTGCATCGCGAAAGCGTGAGGCTTTTGATGATAGATTGGAAAACTTTGGCAGATGATACACAACGACCATAAAAAGCACCAGTACCAGGGTTTCAGCCAGCAGCATGGTGATGGCCAGATCAATGGCGCCATAAATGATGAAAATCAGCGCTATGCTGTAGCCTGCCACCCCCAGCGAAAGTATGGCTGCAAGCCTTGATTTAACCGTAACTGCGAATAGGGTGGCTGATACGAGGATCATCACTAAGATGACTTCCAGCATGCCCGGCCTCACAAAAGTGCCCCAGCCCTGCCAGGTATAAATAAGCTGATACCATGCCAGCCCGGCAGTCATTAAAAATATGGCCATCAGATAATATCGCTGGTATCCACTTTGAATGAAGGAAGTTTTCTTTTTGGTTAGTTTTATAAAAAGATCAAGTCCACGATTGAAAGCACTTACAAATTTGAATTGGAGTACATTGCTGTTAAAGCGGGTAAGTGCAGCGTTGATTTTCCGGTAAAGCAGATAAAAGGCTATGCCGGCAACTACCGTAATGATACTTACCAGCAAAACTTCATTGAAACCATGCCACAGTGCCAGTTTTAGCATATCAATGGATGGATGAATGGCTATAATGGCCGGTTTTAGCAGAAGTTGGGCTACCTGAGCGGGAAATAGCCCAAAAATAAGACTGAGCGCGGCCAGAAGCAATGGACCTATACGAAGTGCAAGAGGAGGTGGCTTGGGTTTTTCACCGGGGTATTTCAAAGGTCCCAGAAAAAGACTGAAAATCAGTGCAAGAGATATGGCAACCATAAACACATTGGTAATCACGCCTGCAACAAGCAGGATGTTGCCAATATCGGGCATGGCGAATTTGGCTTCATAAATAAGTTCTTTGCCAATGAAACCAATCATGGGCGGTAGCCCGGCCATGCTGAGCAGTGAAATGATGGCAGCAATGGCTGTTTTGGGCATCACCTTGTACAGTCCGCCAAGTTTCCTGAGATCGCGTGATCCCACCGACTTGTCAATCAGCCCGGCTACCATGAACAGCGCACCTTTGTAGAGCGCATGAACCAGCAGGAAAATGATGGCGGCTTTTACCGATATGTCGGTATCAATGCCGAGCATCAGCACCAGCGTACCTAAGGCGCTGATGGTGGTGTAAGCCAATACTTTTTTGAAATCGGTTTGTGAATAGGCAAAATAGGCACCCAGAAGCATGGTAATGGCGCCGGTGATGGTAAGGATGTAGCGCCATTCGGGTGTGCCACCCATCACCGGACTGAGCCTGGCAATCAGGTAAATACCTGCTTTTACCATGGTGGCCGAATGTAAAAAGGCGCTTACCGGCGATGGGGCTTGCATGGCTCCGGGCAGCCAGAAGTGGAAAGGGAATTGCGCCGATTTGGTAAACGCTCCGGCCATAATGAGCAGCAATGCCGGCAGATAATGCGGATGACTGCGGATAAGGTAACCGGATTGCAGCAACTGATTTATTTCGAGGGTTCCGGCCATCTGCCCCAGCATAATAAAGCCGGCCATCATGGCCAAACCACCCGCAAATGTAATGAGCAGGGCCTGAAGTGCGGCATTGCGGGCTTCGGGTTTTTCGTGGTTGAAACCAATCAACAGAAAGGAACTTACACTGGTGAGTTCCCAAAAGATGAACATGGTGAAAAGATTTCCCGACAACACCAGTGCCAGCATGGCAAATTCGAACAGCAGCATGAGAAAGAAAAACCGGTGTTTCAGCGGGTAAGGTTCCATATATTTGCCCGAGAAAACCAGTACCAGCGCGCCCATGCCGGTTACCAGCAAACCAAAAAATAACGACAGCCCGTCAAGGTAAAGGGTAAAGTTAAGGTAGAGTTCAGGCAGCCATTCTATGGTGTAATTGAGGGTGTTGCCCGCTGCAATGAATTTCGCGTAACTCAACAGGTAACCAAAGCCTCCGGCAGATACCAGCCCAAGCAGCCAGGGCGCAGCTTTACCACCCTTTTTAATGAGGTAAGGCGAAAAAAAAGCAGCGGCAAGCAGCAGAATAAGGTAATTGAGCAATCCACTCATCGCGAAAAGAGATTCATTTGGAATAGTGTTCTTTCAAATATCAGGTTACGAATTTAGATAAAATTTCTCTTTCTGATAGGTGACTATAGTAATTAAAGAGAGAGTCAGGCGTGCCATGGAGTGAGAAGGCTGGGAATCACCCTGACTTTTATGCTTCATATTTTTTTAGTGACCAATTAAAACTCTTCTTCATTGCAAAGATTCATCACTTCACTGCGTTTCGTTCTGAATGACCGCCATATAGCTTTTAGTGATAAGGGGGATCGGGGTGTGAGGCTTCCTCCCTCCACCAATCCCTTAAAAGTAGTGTATGAGTTTGTCATTCAGAGCGAAGCGATGAATCTTTTTAATTTATCCGGTCACTTTTGATTTTTTTTATCAAAGGGAATAAAATTCAGGGCCATTAAAAAGTTTTTTATATGGGGAAACTGTCTAAATTTGTGAAAGTATACTATAGTTGAATTTTTTCATGATACACATCGCTTAATATTTATACAACAACCTCATAATTATGGAACATCGTTTTTTCTTTCTGATTAATTTTTTCGTTTCTTTGTTATTATTCGTTTATTGTCTGGTAATTATACCCGACACCAGAGCATTTTATTTTTCAATGTTCTATTTACTAAATGTCATAGGTGCTTTTATCGGATTCAGATTAAATACTCAACCTGCAAAATTCCGAACTGTAAACCTGATCACAGGAATTGCTTTTCCACTTATAATTGCAGCAATTGTAATAAATTTATCGCGTCTATCAGTTCAAACTTTGTTTGCGCAACTGGTTATTTTTACTACGCTTACTATAATAGGGTTAGGAATTAGTATTTACCTGTATCATAACTTCAGGCGAAAAAGGAACAGTTAAATTTTTTTAGAAGGTAGCTGGAAGTTGGAGGTTAGAAGTTAGAGGTTGGAAGTTAGAGCTTAGAAGCTGGAAGTTAGAGCTTGGAAGTTAGAGGTTAGAAGCTGGAAGTGAGAAGTTAGAAGTTGGAATTTAGAGGTTAGTTCTGAAGTTTCGGGAGAAATTACTCACTTTTTCTCTCTTTTACTCTCTCACTCCCTCACACCGTCCCATTGGCCCCCAAGAAGACAAGGAGACGGGGAGACAAGGGGACATGGGGACAAGGGTAAATGGAGATTGTGAATGCATTTCCAATGGCTAATTTCTAAAATCAAAAGACCAAAAGGGACATAAGAAATTCCTTTCCCTTTCACTCATCCAGCGTACTCACATCTCCCACATCCTGGCCCAACGCTTTGGCTTTCAGTACGCGCCGCATAATTTTACCACTACGGGTTTTGGGCAGTGAATCGGCAAACACTACAAAAGCCGGTTTCGCAATGGGTCCAATTTCATGCTCCACATGGCTTTTGATCTCTTCGGCAAGTTTATCGCTGGCTTCCACACCCTGACGCAGAATTACCGTGGCATGTATCACATTGCCGCGTAGTTCATCGGGCAGGGCAATTGCCGCCGCTTCAACCACCACCGGGTAGCTTACGATGGCACTTTCTATTTCGGCCGAACCCAGCCGGTAACCGCTTACTTTGATTACATCATCAATGCGGCCAATGATCCAGTAATAACCATCTTCATCCTTGCGGGCTGAATCACCGGCAAGGTACCATTTCTGTTTGCTGTATTTTTCCCAGTATTTCTCTACATAGCGATCGGGGTCGCCAAGGATGGTGCGCGCCATTCCCGGCCAGGGCGTTTTCAATACCAGGTTGCCTTCTTCTCCGGTTTTTACCTCTTTGCCCTTGTCGTCAACTATGCCGACCTCAAGACCAAAGAACGGTTTGGCAGCTGAACCGGGTTTTAGCGGCATGGAAGGAAGTGGCGTAATGGCATGTCCCCCGGTTTCGGTTTGCCACCAGGTGTCAACAATGGGACAACGACCCTTGCCGATGACTTCGTAATACCATTTCCAGGCTTCCGGGTTGATGGGCTCACCCACCGAACCAAGCAATCGCAGTGAACTGAGATTATGCCTGTCGGCCCAGGAAGATCCAAAACGCATCAATCCGCGAATGGCAGTAGGGGAGGTGTACAATATATTGATGCCGTATTTCTCAATCATCTGCCACCAGCGGTTTGGATAGGGATGATTGGGTGCGCCTTCGTACATCATTACGGTGGCACCATTGATGAGCGGGCCGTAAATCATGTAGCTGTGGCCGGTTACCCAGCCGGGGTCAGCAGCGCACCAGAAACGGTCTTCGGGTTTAATGTCGAACACATATTTAAAGGTGGTTGCCGTGAACACTGCGTATCCGCCATGCGTATGTACCAATCCCTTTGGTTTGCCGGTGGTGCCGGAAGTATATAAAATGTAGAGCGGGTCTTCGGCATCCATCTCCTCGGTAGCACAATCGGTGCAGGCCAGGGGCATACTCATCAGATCATGGTACCAGAAATCACGGTCATTTTCCATGTAACACTCCTCACCGGTACGCTTCACTGTGATGCATACTTCGATGGTGGGAGAGCGTTTCATGGCTTCGTTGGCCAGATTTTTAAGGCCGGTAGGCTTACCGCGACGAAAACCGCCATCGGCAGTAACCAGAATGCGGCTGTTGGCATCCTCAATGCGTTCGGCCAGGGCCTCCACGCTGAAGCCGCCGTAAACTACGCTATGTATTGCACCAATTTTGGCACAGGCCAGCATGGCAATCACCGTTTCGGGGATTTGTGGCATGTAAATCGTAATCACTTCGCCCGACTTAGCGCCCATAGAGCGCAGCACATTGGCAAATCTGGAAACTTCGCGGTTCAGGGCATGATACGAAAATGTGCGCAAATCACCCGGTTCTCCTTCCCAGATGATGGCCAGCTTGTTGCGGGTAGCATTTTTTTGATGACGATCGAGGGCATTGTGCACTATGTTGATTTTTCCGCCCACGAACCACTCGTAAAATGGATGGTTGGAGGCATCCAGCACCTTGTCCCATGTTTTGTACCATTCCAGATTTTTGGCTTCCGCGGCCCAAAAGGCCTCCGGATTGGCAATGGATTCAGCGTAAAGCGATTCGTAATCTTTAATAATCGCTTGTTCTGTAACCTCCTTCGAAGGCTCATATACTTTTTTCAGATTGTTGACCGGCTTTTCCATACGTTTCGGGTTTTCAATTATTAACGTATAAAATAGGTAGTTGTTTGATGACTTCGCAGTTCAGTTTTGCCGGATGCCACTATGTGTAAAGACACTTCAATTTTGCCAGGCTGTAAAATATTTGAAGAATTACACTTTGGCATCCGGGGCATGCGCAACCCCTTCTTTGGGCAGAACATCAGGCAAATCGAAACGGGCTGCACCAATGCGGCTGTCGGCCATGCCGTAGTAAATATCGAAGCGCTGTGGCTGATCGGGGTCATTGCGTTGATCAATGCCCGTTGGAAACACGACATTGGCAACGGTTCCGGTACGCTCTTCTTTTAATTCGGGGGTTAAAACCGGTTTTTCTGAACGATATTCGATGTGCTGGGGATGTTCCTTTGAAAGTATCATCACCCCGGCAGAATAACATAAAAAATCTTCCTTTTTTCTGCGGTCTTTAATTTCATCTACACCGTGGTAAAAGATCAGCCAGCCATGCTTTGTAAGCAGAGGTGGCGTGCCACCCCCGATCTTCAGCCGCTCCCAGCGCGACACAGGTGTTGCAAGGCGGTGGTGTGAATTAAATGCTCCCAGATGGTCGGGGTCAGGATTATTTTCAGGTATCGGACAATAAGAAATCCATATGCTTTCGTGATCAAGGTCTACTATCCTCGATTTGGATTGAAAAAAGGTTTCTTCCGGGCGGGTACCCTGAAAAAGTGGCCGGTGTAAAATGGCCATCTGCATTTTCCCGTTATGATTGGGAATGGCCACCGGAAAAAGTATAGCATCTTTATTGTCCACATTTGCAAAATCAATGCCTATAAATGATTCGAAAGTGGCCAGTCCGAGCCGTTTCCATTGGAATAAATTCTTTGATATGGCCAGAGCTATTCGTGGCCCTTTGGGCGAAAGAGCGGTATAGGTCATGATGTAACGCTTCAGAGGCTCAAAAAAAGTAACCCGTGCATCCTCGCAACCTCCACTTCCGTCAGAGCGCAGCTCATATTCAGCTTCAGGTTCCAGAGCTATGCCAAGTCTTTCAACACCAACAGGATCGCCCGCCTGATTGAACTGAACTTTAGCAATACCAATGCGTGAATAATTGTTTTTTGCCACTAATCTGGGGAAAAGATAGAGGTTTCCATCCGGGCCACGAGCCGCAGCCGGGTTCAATACACCTTCAACCTCCATTAGATTACCCGCTTCAGGTTTCATGATCTGCCCCAAACGCTGTAATTTTAAGCTGCTCATTGCCTCTGATTTTTGGATTTATTTTTATCTGATAAGCCATGCTGACAAGCGATAATGGTTTCAATTATCCGCTTCGATTCATTTGGATCGCGCACTTTTATGGACAATACGCCGGCCTCTTTTGCAGGATAATCGTTCCCTCCGGGAAACAGAGCATCACCAATAAAAATCATTTCATCTGTTGAAATTCCGAGTATATCCCTGAGTTTATGGATCCCGTATGCTTTATCGACGCCTGGTTTGGTAATATCAACAGAGGTGGTTCCTCCCAGGTTAACTGAAAATTCAGGAATATATTTATCGAGAATGGCTTTGATTTGTTTTCGCTTTTCGAAATCCGGGTCCCACTTTTTCTTTTCTTCTATTGGAGCCTGTTGGCCCAAAGCGGAAAATGTAATCTGGCTTCCCCGGTCTTCAATGGTTTCACCCCATACCTTTTTCTCTTTATAACCTGTTTTATCAATAGCACTTTTCAGTGAACTGATGATCTTTTCTTTCTCCTCTGCTTTAAAATCTTCGGAATATAGCTTATTCCATTTGGTTTGATACTGGTAAAACTTAGTTCCGCAGGTAGGAAGCAGGAAAAGATTTTTCAGACTTTTATCGCTGGGAAGATTGGAGAGCAATTGCTTTTCGAACTGAGGCCAGTCGCCACCTGAAATAACCGAGACTTTAACTATTTGGGTCAGATTATGCAGCAATTCAGCCATTTCAGCATCGAGTGATGACTTGCTTTCTGCCAGTGTACCGTCCAAATCAAAAACAATTAATCGTTTCATTTTTTTTTATTTGTCAATGATTGATTTATTCCGGTATGGCAATTTCGAGCATGTTGACAGTGTCTTCCGGATGAAAAGTGCATTTTCCGGCTACAGCAGGCAACATAAATACATCGCCCTTTTTTACCATGTGCAGATTTTCTTTGTATTGCAGTGCGCCCTTACCATCAATACAAACCAATATGCTTGGTTCATGGGTGGCTCCGGTCAGATAAGGTATTTTCCCCTTGCTGCGCCATAAGCGGAAATATCTGGAATTAAAAAGCTGCTCCCGTTTCACCGGTGATGATACGATTTCCTCCGGGACAACCGGGCCGGCTGCACCCTGTGCATAATTGATGCATTCAAGCGCCTGATCAACCTGAAGAGCCCGCGGCTGACCGGTTTTCGCATCCACATGATTCCAGTCGAACAAACGAAAGGTTACATCGCTGTTTCGCTGCACCTCAAATACCACCACGGCACCTCCCAGCGTGTGGACGGTTCCCGCCGGAATAAAAACAGCATCACCGGTTTCAGGAACAAAAGAGGAAAGATGGTTCTCCACCGTACCGTCCGATAGGGATTCCTTAAGGTTTGTTGCGGTAGTTCCCGGTTTCAGGCCTGTATATATCCGGCTTTCATCTCCGGCCTTTAACACCACCCAGGCTTCGGTTTTACCAGTTTCACCCGGAGGTAACAACTTCTTATAGTCGTCGGAAGGATGAACCTGAACGGAAAGCATTTTCTGTGCATCGAGAAATTTGAGCAAGAGAGGAAATTTGTTGTATCGTCCATTTAGCTTCCCCATAAGTTGGCCGGGATACTTATCCATCAGTTTTCTGAGTGTCCAACCTTCAAGAGGTCCATTCATAACCCTGCTTTGATAATCATCCCTGTCGCTGAGCAACCAGGCTTCTCCAATAGGGTCTTTACCGGGTAAAGGTCTGTTGAAAACTTCTGTCAGATTTCTTCCGCCCCAGAGTCGATATTGAAATATCGGTTCGAATTGCAGCGGATAAAGAGGTAATTTATCCATAGCCTTTCTTTTTAGTGCAGTATTTTATTTTTTTTCCATTGGTGCGCTGTATTGTCCGTTTCGCGCAGCACGGTTGCAGTTTGCATGATGCAAAAGCGCCTGCTGTGCTTCTGAAACATTTTCTTGCTTGCCGCGCCAGAGTTCCAGTGCCGGCTGCTGAATGGCCCGGGCAAATGAAAATGACAACGCCCAGGGCAATTGTCCTTCAAATCGGTTATTCATCGCATTTAAGCGGGCTGAGGCCAATTCAGCAGGTTGTCCGCCCGACAGAAATGCAACTCCCGGAACAGCAGCAGGCACTGTCCGCAGCAGACACTTAACGGTGGCATCTGCAACTTCTTCCACCGATTCCTGTATGGGGCAGCTTAGTCCTGGCACCACCATATTGGGTTTCAGAATGATACCTTCGGGCGCAACATCCTGAATGTAAAGCTGCTCAAAAAGGGTTCGCAATACATTTTCGGTTACTTCAAAACAATTCTGCATGGAATGATTGCCATCCATCAGTACTTCCGGTTCCACCACAGGAACCAGTCCAGCTTCCTGGCACTCGGCCGCATAACGAGCCAGTGCATGAGTATTGGCATCAATACAGGCTTTTGAAGGAATCCCGTCACCAATGATGATTACGGCGCGCCATTTGGCAAAACCAAGGCCCATTTTTGCATATTGATCGAGGCGATCACGAAGTCCATCCAGGCCTTCAGTGATTTTTTCGCCGGGATGCAAAGCCAGGGGGCTGGTGCCGGCATCTACTTTAATACCCGGAATCATTCCGGCATCAGTGGCAGCTTTAATGAAAGGAGTTCCATCAGTAAGCTTTTGGTGAATTGTTTCATCATAAAGAATCACACCACCAATACTTTTACTGAGGCCCGGCGTGGTAATAATCATTTCACGATAGGCTCGCCGGAACTCTGCTGTTTGAGGAATCCCAACGGCTGCAAACCTTTTGTTACACGTTGGGTTGCTCTCATCCATAGCCAGCAGACCCTTATCGGCTACAAGCATCGCTTTGGCTGTCTTTTGGAGTTTATCAGTATTCATCTTCAACCATTTTTGTCATATTTCACATCCTACTGCTTTTAACAAACCGTGTTTTGTGCGAAACAGCAGTATTTTTTACCTTTATCTGCGACCCGTATTTTCTTCCAGGTCTTCGTGGTTGTCACCTCCCAGGCTGTAATAATTGTTCTCTTCGTCCTCACTGCCAATCTCTTCCATGTCATCGTCCAGTTCTGAACCTGGAACATCAAGACCTTTACCGATATTTTCTTCATCCAGATCTTCTATTTCTAATGCGTTGGTGTTGTTTTTGGGTTTCATTTTAGAGGTATCTTCCGGACTAATGTCCTTTTCTTCCTGAAACTTTTCATAAATATCTTCGCTGTCAGGATAATGGGGATAGCCTGCCGGATGATCGTTTTTTTTATCTGCGGCAGTACGGTCTGTTGAATGGGGTTTGTTTGCTTTATTTTTCATTGTCTTTAGCTTTTGGGTAGGCCATTGTTTGCTGTATAGCACAAACGGAAAAAAGAGATGTTTTCCAGACTTTTGGCTTTACAGTCCGGCCAGATTTATATTCATCAGATTTAACTTTTTATATTCGGCTTGCTTCCATAACTGAGTTTCTGCAAGAGAACAACAGTAAGAAATCAAGTTTTAATTTGTCAACTTCAACCGCTATCGCACAGGCTTTACGCTCTTTCGGTTTTGGTTTTATTGGGGTGTGTATTTTGTTGAAAGAAGCCTATCTTTATAAATAACTAACATCTTTATTTGGAAAATGATTGAAATACAGGCTTAATAAATGTTAAAAAATATATATGTAATATGCATGTAATCAGGCTGGTTCAATGGAGGTGCTCTGTCAGGAAGATATTTGTGGTGATAACTTCTAAAAAAATAACCGCGACATTACCACTTCCGCCCGAGGCGGACAGGCAACAAATCAACGTGCTTTTACTTCCCAACAGCCTCAGTTTTGGTTATTTTATCCACGGCCAAAGCTATGGCGCCGTCACCTGTCACGTTACAGGCAGTGCCAAAGCTATCCATGGCAATGTAAAGCGCTATCATTAATCCAATCATCTCCTCGTTAAAACCCAGCATAGACTGCAGTATGCCAATGGCTGCCATAATTGCACCCCCCGGAACCCCCGGGGCGGCGATCATGGCAATGGATAAGGTAAATATAAGTCCTGTAAAAAGTATAAAATTAAAAGGCAATCCTTGCAATATCATCAGGGCCAGAGCACATGCCGTAATTTTCATAATACTTCCGGATAAATGAATGGTAGCGCACAATGGAATCACAAAACCTGCAACTTTTTCAGAAACACCATTTTTGAGGGTTTGTTTAAGGGTTACCGGAATAGTGGCTGCAGAAGATTGTGTGCCCAAAGCCGTAAAATAAGCAGGCATCATAACCGATAACAAACGGAAGGGGTTCTTTTTGACAAACATGCCAACAATTCCATATTGCAAAAGTAATAACAGTATGTGCAGAGCAAAAATTACGCCTATAATATTTAGAAAAACAGAGAGAATAGCATATACCCTTCCTGAAAAGGACATGCTTGTGAAAATTCCCAATATGAATAGAGGCAAAAGGGGCACAATTACTTTTTCTATCAACTGAATTATGATGATTTGAAAATCTTTGACGACCAGTTTCAGGGTGGATTTTTCCTGAAACGACAGTCCAAGACCAATGATAAAAGCAAGAACCAGAGCCGACATTACATCTATGACAGGAGGAATGGAAATACTGAAATAGGGCAACAGTTCATTTTCCGCATCAGCTATCTGAGCGGTGGTGTTAATGTGTGACTCTAACAGTCCGGGAAAGATGCCTGAGGCGGCAAAATAAGTCATAAAACCCGAAAAAAGCGTGGATGCATAGGCAATGCCTGCCGTAAGCAAAAGCAATTTACCCGCACCTTTGCCGATATCTGAAATGGCAGGCATTATCAATCCCATAATAATCAAAGGGATGGCAAAATTTAAAAACTGACCGAAGAAGGCGTTAAAGGTGGTGAAGATTCGGTTTATGGATTCGGGTAAATAAAGGCCGGAAAAAATCCCCAGTACAATAGCCAGGAATACTTTGAAAAGCAGGTGTGAAAATAAACGCTTCATTCTTGTGCAGGCTCAGTAGAATAATAGTTTTCTTAATACTCATGACTTTATAAGCCCGCAAATATACACGGAATGGCTTTAAAAGTGGGCTTAATTTACATCTTCCTATTCAAAAACAGACAATATCTTTGCAGGAACCATTTAAATCACTGCTACAGTATCCGGCTCAAACCTGTTGCTTGCCTGCCAAGCCCCCGAGGTGTAATCGCTAAAAGAAGCATTGGTTAGCCGCGAAAGCTGATCGTAACGGTAAACATAGGCTTTTCTACCGGTGGTTACAGGGGTAGTGTGCCCGGTGGTCTGCACGGTTTGCCACTCCGTGGCTGTGATGTTTCCACTAAACATGGGTTGGTTGTTTAATCTATATCCATCCATTTAATTTAGATTTTCTATAATAGAAGGGACTATATAATCCCATTAGAAAAAAAAGAAGAAAAAAATGCCCAATTCTCTTGTCGTGCTTAGCCCATATTATTAAACTACTTATCCATAATTTTAAAACAGGAATTGACAACAAGGTTCTGATGTAAATAAACTTTTGATTAAAAAAAGAAAATTCTAAAAATGCATCATAACTTAAAAAAGCTGCCATAATAATAAATACTACATGAATTAACATAAAAATATTAATGTAGTAACATATATTAAGTAGAGGTTTTAGTTTTTTTGATTTCATTTTAATATCTGTTTTTAACTTCTTTTTCAACAGGAAGGGATTTTGTATTGACTTTATCATTATTACCATCCCCATTAGATTCAGAACCTTTCATATAAGTTAAAGAACCCTCCGCTTCAACGCCTATGATTCCAGCATTAACTTCAGCCTTCATACTTAGTTTTGAGGTTGCCGTTCCGTTTTCTTCAGTAGTTTGGATAGGTCCGAAGCCTCCACTTTCTTTTTTTTCAATTTTTTTATCCTCTGTTTTAATACTGCCATCTTTCGAACTTAATTCCCTTTTTGTCTCCTTTTCCTTGCTTACTTCCCCTATAATTGGGCTAACTTCTAAAGACCACGCTTCTTCAGTTTGTTTCTGAGTATAAGAAATTCCAATATTAGAAGGAAGCCCTGTTTTGGTATCAATTTCTAAAAACATTTCAATAGACTGTGAAACACCTCCATTAGTGTATGACCCTCCAACTCCTATCAAATTAGAAACATTTCCTTTAATTCCCCATTTACCTGAGGTCAAAGCAATATTACCTGCAATTCTTAATCATTGCAAGCCCCATAAATCAATTGATCCAACAGGCTCATTTTCAGCATAATTATACGGAGTAACATGATAAAATGACTCTGAAATCGGATCAGAGCTAGGGAAACGGCCAATAATAGGGTCATACATCCTCCCCCATAATCCAACCACTTACCCGGCATTTCCTGTTCCTCCTTGCCATTGTATTTGTGCTTGTTACTACCACTACCACTTTTGGTGAGGTATGGCAGCCTGCTTTCAAAGCTCATACCAAAGGTGAAATAGTCGTTGGCCTGCTCCACCTGTGGCTTGCCGTCTGCATCGGGAGTGATAACAGATCGTACATTGCCCAAATGATCTGTAAGGTAATAATAGAATGTAGCATCCCCATTTTCATCCAAACTCACATAGCCATCCGCATGGCTGATGCGGCTGGGCTGGCGGTGGCTGAGCATGAGCTCATCAAAGTAGCTTTCGTTGAGGGTTATTTTAGCGGTGGCTTGCATAGATTTCATCTTTGCGAAGGTAATGATTTTCCGGTTTTGCTGTTCACTTGGTAAAAGATGCCAAATATTGAAATGCTTACCCCCGAAGATAAAAGCCATGTGTACGCTATGCTTGATGCGTTCTTTGCCAAAAGTAAATTACAAAGCTTGATGATATAAAAAAACCCGGCAAGTCCGGGCTTTTTTCTTAATGTATAATTGTACTATTTTGGTAATACAAAGAATGTAAAAGGGAAGTCAAATTTCTCACTATCCAAATATGCTTTTTCACTTACACAACAAAGACCTCTCTTCTTAAAGGTGTCGTATAGCTCTTTCTCATAAAAGGCTAAAATCCCACTCTCTTCAACTGATAAGTTTTCTGTTATTAAATATCGGTAATCCAACACTTTACCACCACTCCTTATTTTAATTATTGATAAAAACAGTATTTGTCCTGATTTGATTTTAATTTTATTACACTTTTTGTTTTGCAAGCTTAATCTTATTACACCTTTCCCTTTTAAGGTATCCTGTAGCTCTGAGTTATAAAGATAAATCTTACTTGTATCACATATTGTCACATAACCTACTTGCTGAAATTTCTCATCATATTTCTTGGTTGATTGAGCCGCACAACTCATCAAAATAAGTAAAAAAATTAGGTTAATAATCAATTTCTGTTTCATACCTATTTAATTAATGGGTAAAATCTGCTAAGCATAGATTTAGTTTGATTTGACCTTCTAAGTGGATAGCTATTATATCCACCAGATGTATTTTTTGCAGCTCCTTGTTTAAAGTTTTTAACTGCAGATACAAAAGCGTCTTTTGGAAAAGTTGTATTGTATGTTAACTTCTGAAATGAATTTTGATATGTTTGACTAGCAGAAGTATTATCTTTTCCTAATGGGGTCGAGGAGCCTCCCCCCATTGTCATATTATCAAATGAATACTGTGTTTCAACAGAAACACTAAAAACCATAGCTTCAACTTCATTAAATATTGAAGCTCCGCCCTGTCCATTTTCATGTTGGTAACCATGAAAAAATTCATGAGCTGTACTTTCAAGTTTAGCACCTTCAGCTATATTTTCATTTAATAATTCCCCTGCATGTATTTGACCTCCTCCTTCATCAGAACCAGCAAAAGCCAGTGCTCCTTTAACGTCATTTCCATTTTTATCTTTTGCAAAGGTATTGGTCATATTGAAAGTGTTTTCAGATTCTATTAATGACCCAAGTACTTTACCTCCATTCTCTGTACTAGCCATTTGGTTTAAATATTTAACTGATGCTCCAACAAATTCATTTCCTCCTTTGTATTCCTTGCCTGATGTATATTGCATCTGCTGTTTGTTTCCATCATTGTCTGTATAATAAATCCATACTTCTTCCCCATTAGGGTCAATGAATAGCATCGGATTATTTGCAACATAATTGTATGGAGACATAGAGCTATAACGCTCTGCTTGGGGGTCGATGGTGTGGAATCGTGCTAAAGCTGGGTCGTAGTACCTCGCCCCGTAATCCAACCAATCCAACCCTAACTCATCCTGAAACATTTTGCCGTTGTACAAATATTCGTTGGCAGGATGCCGCATATCAGCTATTTTGCTACGGGTAGTCAGCCCTTTAATGTTCATACCAAAGGGGTAGAAGGAGTTTACTTGTTTTACCACCAGTGCATTGATAATTCGGGCATAAACCACACGGGTGTTGCCCAAATGATCATGCAGGTGGTTTTCGGTAAAAGCCACCGAGTTGTCTTCCAACAATATCCTTCCTTCGTCAAAGTTTAACCATGCCGGTTCGTTGTCAATCATTACAAAGTTACCGATAAAATCGGTACGCTTTTGTAAAATTCTTGATTGAATTACATCCTGTCGCAATTTGTTGCCGTTAACGTCGTAAAGGTACACCAGTTTGTTGTCATTTAAAAACTCAATAGCAGTGGGCAGATTATTCTGGTCGTATGAAATACCAATGATACCTTTGTTTGCATCCCGGGTAATATTGCCGTTGGCATCATAGGTAAATTCGGGATAATCTACGTTATAATAGCTGCCATTGTCATAGAAATCGTAACCGTTATCACTCATTACCTGGTCATCAACACCTACCAGTTGATTGCCCTTGTAATAATAAAAAAGGTTGTCAATGGTGCCCGTGGTCCAATTGCTGAAACTGCCTTTGCGCTCAAGGCGTTTAATGTTACCGTTGAGGTCGTAAGCGCTTATTTTTTCGTTAAACCTGTTGCTTGCCTGCCAAGCCCCCGAAGTGTAATCGCTAAAAGAAGCATTGGTTAGCCGCGAAAGCTGATCGTAACGGTAAACATAGGCTTTTCTACCGGTGGTTACAGGGGTAGTGTGCCCGGTGGTCTGCACGGTTTGCCACTCTGCAGCTGATATGTTGCCGCTAAACATGGGTTGGTTGTTTAGTCCGTCAGCCTCTGTATTGTAATGCAGGTTCATTGCAAATAAATCGCCGTTAATGCTTACCTGTGAAGGGTTATTGATGGAGGTGAGCCAGCCCCGTATGTTGTATGTGTAATCTATTGTTTGAAGTATAGTATTGCCTTCGCTTATTTTTTTCTGTTTAAGTTGGCCAAAGGGAGTGTAGGTGTTTACCTGATATCACCTCACCCTGCCCTCTCCTCAAGGAGAGGGTGAAGCATGGGTTAAGGGAGGTATTTTGAGTCATGGAAATAGTTTAACCAAGTACAAATCTACAAAATTAGTAGGATTTAGCTCCCTGATATCACCT
>ENA-UOOH01001861-UOOH01001861.1-fermentation-metagenome-genome-assembly--contig:-NODE-1861-length-19504-cov-15.799835_pt1 | contig 19504 bp, 12 predicted proteins | sample MGYA00245778_ERZ724025 | MGnify/ENA primary metagenome ERZ724025 (study PRJEB28704, sample SAMN03018313) | fermentation metagenome | biome: anthropogenic terrestrial biome; feature: soil... | reverse complement strand
CCGGAGCCGCAGGGGCATGGGTCATTTCTTCCTGTTTTTTCACCCTTTACAACTGTTTTGGAACGATTGTATTCCTTTTTTATTTGTTTCCTTTTTTCTTCATCAAAGATGTTTTCCCATTCCTTCATTCCGTAAAGCCATTCAGCTTTTGCATCATGCATATGCCATAACAGCTTTTCAAAGTCAAATTCAGCTTTTATTTCAGAATCCTCGGTTAAATCGTCCAAAACTATTGCTTCTTTGAAACTTGTGTTTGCACCATCTAAGAAACCTATGTATTGTAATGCAGACATATTGTTTTCTTCTGATAACTCTTGTATTTTTCCTTCAATTACAGGAGACTTGTTTTCAAGAATTTTTCTATAGCATTCTGTTTCTTTACCCATATATTCATTAAAAAATTCGTTGTATTCTCCCTGGGTTTTAATTGCTTCCAAATTTTCTGTCCATAGTTTATATAAACTCATAATTACCTCCATTATTAATTTATGGGTTAATTTTATCATGAAAATTCAAAAATTCAATGTTAAATTTAAATGCATTAAAAATGCACCCTCCCTAGAGTGCATCTTTTAGCTCTGCAATATGATTATTTTTCTTTCAACAAATCCCTTATTTCTGTCAGCAGCTCCTCCTGTGTAGGCCCTGCGGGAGCTTCAGGTTCAGGAGCAGATTCTTCTTGTTTCTTAAGCCTTTCTTTTGATTTGTTTATTAATCGGATAAACAGAAAAATAGATAATGCTACTATAAAGAAGTCTACAACATTTTGAATAAAGTTACCATATAAAATTGCTGCTTCAGGTCTAATTACGGTTTCGCCTTCCATAATTGCCTCGCTCATTACATATTTCATTTCTTTGAAGTCCATTCCTGCCATTAGATATCCTAATACAGGCATAATTAAATCATTTACTACAGATGTCACAATTTTACCAAAAGCACCGCCCATTATAACGCCAATTGCTAAATCCAAAACATTGCCTTTGAATGCAAACTTTTTAAACTCGTCCCACATAATTTTCCTCCGAATATATAATATTAACCAGCGGCAGGGGGCACACCCATGTCCCCGTTCTTAAATATTATACCCAATTTTGTGTAATATCAACACAAAATTGAAATAATTGGGGACATTCCTCTCGCCCGCAAAGACTTACCCTATAGAGAGGTGTGTCCCCATACCGTATTAATTTTTATATGATATTTTTCCTTCTGACATGCCTATTTCAAAGCTGTCGTCATAAGTGATATATCTTACATTATTTTCAATAACCGTATTTTCACTTTCTCCGGTAAATACTACAAAGACATCATTTTTTAGTGCTGCTTTTTCAAGAATTTCCTTCAAAATTCTTACTTCCCTTTCATCATGTATATTGTTAATATGACCATTCAAGGATAATACCAATACCTTATCTTCAAGCTCCATAAAAGACTTTATGTTGCTCCACATTGTGACATCAGATGCACTCATGGTTCCGTTTGAAATTATACCTTCGCAATGTATGATGTCATTAGTATCTTCATAGTTGTATTTACCCTTCGATATTGTTAATTTTTCATTATAATTTGTAATTGCTTGTTTTTTCATTATATCTTCAAATACGGTTTCAGCCCTGAGACCAAGCTCTTTGTCCTTTGGCTCATACATTATTCTTAAATTATCAATATATATTGTTCCCGAATCTTTTCTTGTTTCATTAATTTCCGCCAAGTAAATATTCTTAAGTGTAATCGGGTAAGCAATTCCTTCAGGTATTTTTGCTTCAACCCATTTCCATCCTGTCCAGTTTACTTCTTCTTCAAAATCAATTTTCACTTGAGTACCGTAAGCATCAGTTATTCTTGTTCTAAGCCAATGTGCTTTATTGTCGCCGTAAACCCACATACCGATTGCCAATGGCTTATCTTCCAACTTAATTCCTTCGCCGTCTTTACCAAATTCTACAAAGGCAATACTTTGATCTGTCATTTTTGTAAAGTCGTAATCCAATCGAAGTGCGTTTTCCCCTTCCTTTACAAAGTCCTTTGTAATGGATATATCACCGGAGGAACCCTCAGGGTATAAGGTTAATTTCAAATTATCAAGGCTTTCAAAACGATTTAATGTTTTATATCTGTAGCCTACTTTAACCTGTATATGCTTTATAGCATCCCCGAAGGTTAATGTTACTGCGCCGGTATTTGAAATATCGCTTGATGTGAATACACCATCTTCAACTTTTCCCACTCTGTTTCTATAGGAAAAATTAATGTACCTCCATGGTATGTATGCAGAATTGCCAACTTTGTCTATTCCAAGAACCGTTCCTAATTCATATTTGTCATTGAATCCTAAGGTCAATGAATCCGTATCCAATTTCAATGCGACAGGCTTGTCTAAGACATCTATTTCTATATGCCCTTCTGCATCTCCTGCATGAGCAGTAATTATTGCCTTTCCCGGTTTTTCAGGCATGAATACATTGTTTACAACCTTACCGGCACCAACAGGGGAAACAGTAAAATCTACATTTTTTAAATTAAGCTCTACAGGAGTATAATACTCATTGAAAAATCTTAAGTCCAACTTTGCTTCTGTTTTATTGAAAACTGCATTTTGCGAAGCTTCGATTTCAATTATATCTACTTTATCGCTGTCAGGGTAATTGTTAAATACACCAACTCCAGATGCAATTCTTCTTTCCCTGCCGTCTGAGGGCATATTAACTACCGTAACATTTGCATTTTTTAAAAAGTCAACACCCATGGTTGTGGAGCCTCCTCCATCCATATTAACAGCATTGTAAGCACCTTGTTCTATCATTATTTTCGCAAGTTCTGTCTGTCTTGCGCCCACATAATCTCTATGCCTGCCGTCAATAGTAACCATGATTATTTCCGTATTATCTTTGTTAAAACCTATTGCCGTCCTTGGGTTTACTCCTAAAACCTGAGAACTTATCTCGTTCTCCTTGCCGTCTTTAACCAAGTAATTTAGAGCACCAAAGGACCAATCAACATCTTCAGGGTTAAAATCCAATTCAATATTCAAAGATACAGGATTTCCTTCCCTGAATGAATTTTGCATTTGCTCCATTGCAGCAGTATTTGAGCTTGCAATGATGTACCCGTTTTCAGGAATGATTACTGAAGGTTGATTTTTTCTTACCTCAGTTACAGTGTTATCAACTACAACAACTTCGACGATATCGTTTGTTGTATATCCGGGGGATGTTTTATTCCAGTCAGATGTAAGAATGGTGGGTCCCCATTCTATCGAGGAAGTTTTATTCAGCACAGTCACATTAAATTCCGTAGAATCCGAGCCGTAAAGGGTGATTTTGGGATTCCATACGGAAATATTAACAGTTCCATCTATCAGTTTTGAAACTGTGGGATATCCGTCATTAAACGGAAGAGGAGAAGTTATTAATTTATTATCTCTGATTAAGGGACCATATGTATATGTGGGGTCCCCCATGTAAAAAAAGTCTCCGTTAACTGCAGCAACCGCCCCTGATGATCTAATCATGGAGCTTAAAACTGCTCTGTTGGAAATACCGTTTTCGTTGTTTACAGGTTTTATTTCTGTATGCTCATCAGTTAAATCTGCTCGGATAACATTTATATTCATCCACCCTGATGATGTGTATTTTTCAATTCTTTCATATGTAATACTCTTTGAGAGTTTTATTTCTTCAGATAAATCGTATACAGTATACAGGCTGCTTCCGTAAGCTGAAGATGATAATAACAGTATTGCTGCAGCAGAAATGGCCGCTATTTTTTTTAGTATCATGTTGCTCATCCTTTCTTTTTTCAAATTATATCAGAATTCAGCCGAGATTTCCATTAATTTAAGAATATTACAGTAGTAAATTATAGCAAATCAGGGTTTTATTCTTAGATTCCTCACCACCTTCGGAATGACATAAATACTATTTGAGTTATAACCATTCTATTAAATAGACGAAATAATATTAATATAGTTCCATGAAATAAAAGAATACTTACTTATAGAAATTTATAGAAATATATTGAAATTTATGGTATAATAAAAAACGTACATGATACTAGGGCATTAAGCCTAAGGTATTTAAAAACCGGTGTTAAACCTTCTGATTATCAGAAATTGTCAATTCGAAAAGAAACGAGGGATAATTTATGAAAGATCAAGTTGATGATACACAAAAAAACCAAGTTAAATCATTCCAGTCCCTATTTAAAGAAAAGGAACTGCTTGCTAAGGTAATTGAGTACTTCCCCTATCCGATTCAGGTTTACTCTCCGGATGGAACATCGGTGCTGGTGAATCAGGCTCTTATAGCCGAATACGGTGTCAGTGCGGATGCGATTGTAGGGAAATACAATATATTCTATGATCCTTACATTGTTGCCTCGGGTCAGCTTCCTGTGTTAAAGAAGGCTTTTCAGGGAAAAACTGTCTTTTTTTCGGATATCAGAGTACCCTTGGAAGATATTGCAGAACGATATGGCATAAAGGATTTCGATTTGGAGGCTGTGTATCAGGATATTACGATTTTCCCTATTTTGGATGACCAAAAACGGGTGAGCTATGTTGCGGCATTTTTAATCAACAGGAGAGTTTATCGCTGCAAGAATGAAATAGAAAAGGCAAAAGAATATATAGAAAACCACTGGAAGGAAAGGTTTGACTTGAATGAAACGGCAAGAGCAGTCTGCTTCAGCAAAGCCCATTTCACAAAGCTGTTCAAGAAGCATACAGGCATAACTCCTCATGAGTATTATTCTAATTATAAGCTCAGTAAATTGAAGGAAAAGCTCCTGGATACAAACCTTTCTATCTCTCAGGCTTTTGCCGCCTGCAATATGAACTATAACGGGTATTATGCCCGAGTATTTAAAGAAAAAATCGGTGTTACACCTTCTGATTATCGGAAATTGTCGATTAGAAAAGAAACGAGGGATAATTTATGAAAAATCAGGTTGATGATTTACATAAAAACTTAGTTGAATCATTTCAGTCCCTTATTAAGGAACAGGAGCTGCTTGCGAAAGTGATCGAGTTCTTCCCTTATCCGATTCAAATTTTCTATCTTGACGGGACAGCGAGGATGATTAACAAAGCAACGCTAAATATGATAGGCATAAAAAGCGTGGAATCCCATGTGGGCAAATACAATTGCTTTAATGACCCCATCATACGTGAGAATGGCGTTATTGATAAGCTCAAGCGGGTTTTGAAAGGCGAAACCGTATATATAACCGATTTTAATGCATCTTATCAAGACATGATTCGGTATTTTAATGTAGCAGACAAGGATATACAGACCATAAGCTCAGACATAACTTGTTTCCCTTTGGTTAACGCTAATGGTACGGTGGAATGCTTTGGTGCCGTATTTATTATTAGAAAGATATACCAAGGGAAAGAAGAAATCGGATGGGCTAAACAATACATAGAAGCCCATTGGCAGGAACCTTTTAATTTAAGCGAAACGGCAAGGGCGGCATGCCTCAGCAAGGCACATTTCATAAAACTGTTCAAGAACCATACCGGCATAACACCTCATGAGTATTATTCCAATTATAAGATTAGTAAATTAAAGGAAAAGCTGCTGGATACAAACCTTTCTATCTCCCAAGCTTTTGCGGCTTGTAATATGGATTATAACGGTCATTTTGCTCGAGTATTCAAAGAAAAAACCGGGCTTTCCCCTTCTGCCTACAGGAAAATGTCAGCAAAAAATAAAAAGTCATAAAAAAATTATAAAAGAAAGCCAAGGCATGGTGCGTGTATGAAAGCAATGGGCTTTTTTTTATGTATATCAAATTCCCGCAAAGATAACATTTTTCTTACTAATTATAAGCATATTCAACCTATATTAACAGCCGGACATTTAATAATATATTGACAGCAATATTAATATCAGAATTTAGCCGGAAAGGAGATTGTTATGGGCGAAAAATCCAAAGAACAACTGTTTAAGGAACTTTCAGAGCTCTTCGATTTTTTCCCTTATCCCATTGCCATATTCACGCCGCAATATACACTTGCTATGGTAAACAAAGCATTTACGGCGGAAACAAAAATACGGTTTACGAATTTGGAAAAGGAAAATGCCCGCATTCTTCAATACAAGATCGATGATGGGCGGTTGACTGCAGCTGTTTTGAAGGTTTTTAACGGGGATACCTTCTTTTTAGAGGATGTAAAGAAACCATTTTCCATGTTTTCAGGAATTTCAAAGCAAGACACACTGCATCCTGAACGTTTCAAACGGGTTGTTGTTTTTCCTGTTCCGGCTGATGATGATGAAATCACTCACGGTGTAATTGTGTTTATGCCGTAAGTAAGACACACGACACGCATTTTGAAGTAAATAAAAAATAAGGAGGATTTATTATGATGAAGAAAGTAATCATTCTGCTGCTCTGCCTGATAATTGTTATGCCTACGGCAGTCTTGGCAGAGGATGGGGATCTGCCCGTTTTGGCAAAACCGGATAGTTTTACAGTACGTACCGGTGAAGTCAATGAACTATTATTTCGCTTGACTCAACCCCAAAGCATAATGGACCAGATGGAGGATATTTTTATACTTTATGAGCTTGATTTCAAGATTAACGATGGTCCCTGGAAATTCAATAAAAACTGGGCAGGAGGCATCGGTTCGGAAGGCGTCATAGGCTACTACGAGAATATATATGACATAATGAATGTTGCAGGCTACCTGAACAATATTGGCCATGATGAAAGGAATGCAATAGAATTATGGTTATTCCCCAGCAATTTAGAGCTTGATGCATTTGACCTGCAAAACAATACCTATTCTTTCCGCTGTCGCTATATCTATGAGTATGAAACATTTAATCATGTTAGCGAAGAATGGGGGTATACGGTTATTATGTCACCCTATTCCGAGACAGCAACAATCGGCAAGGCACAGGACAGTGCAATTCCTGACAGCTTAGAAGCTCCTTCCAATTTAAAAGGAGAATTGAAAACCGAGGAGGATGGTCAGCCTTATTTTCATTTTGATTTGGCTATACCACAAAGCATAGAGGCTGCCAATAAAGCCACTGCCGTATGGACTAAATTAGACTGGAAAATTGGCAACGGCAATTGGGCGACTACACTAGCGGGAGTGGAACCTTTTGAAAAAGCAGGCAATATGCTTTCAGATGATGTGGATGTGAATCCCATTGACGAAGGCGGCTGGGGAGAAGTGAACATCAAAGAAAACACTTACTATTTCCGAGCGTTTTTTTCAATGAAAAAACCTGATGGCTCCATAGTAAACTCACCCTTTTCAAATGTGGTGGAAATAGGTTCACCGGCTTTTTATTCAGGGGCTTCCGACTGGGCTAAGACGGAGCTTCAAAAAGCCAATGACTTAGGACTTATTCCGGATATATTGAAGGGTGCCGACATGACAAAACCGATTACCCGCGAGGAATTTGCCGAGCTTGCGGTAGTGCTGTATGAAAAGGTTACAGGTATAAAAAGCGAACCATTTTCACCAAATCCTTTTACGGATACTATAAATCCGCAAATACTGAAGGCTAAAAACCTTGGTATCACCGAAGGAACCTCCGGAACTACTTTTTCACCGAAAGTTCTTATTAACCGGGAGCAGTGTGCAACCATGCTGTTTAGAGCAATTAAGGGTATTCACCCTCAAGGAAATTACAGTATAGAGGGCGTTAAGGATTTTCCTGACCAGAAACATATTTCAAGCTGGGCAGTCGAAGCAACAAAATATATGAATAAAGTCGGCATTATTACCGGCGATGCCCAGGGCAATTTCATGCCAAAGGCATCAACACCGGCTCATGAGGCTGCCGGATACGGCATGGCAACGAGAGAACAGGCAATCGCCTTATCGCTCAGAACCTATAATAAAGCTCCGGAAATTAAAGAGTCTATCAGCACACAGTAACTGATGGAAGCTCTGCTTGAATGCAAGAAAGCAAAAGTCCGCCCTCGAAATAAGGTGGACTTTTGCCTTTTTTCAATAAATGTTTTATAATGATTGACAATAAAAAATGTATATGGTAATATAAAAAAAACTCCTTATCAAGAGTGGTGGAGGGACGAGGCCCGATGAAACCCGGCAGCCTGATTAAATCAAGGTGCTAATTCCCGCGGATATCCGAAAGATGAGGCAATAGGAAACAATATGACCTCTTCTTTTGGAAGAGGTTTATTTATGACATATTCTAATTTTCAGGGTGAACAAATTGATGATGGAGCCTGCGATTTTAAGATTTAAACAAGAAAGGATAAAATAATGAAAAAATGGTTATTTACATCTGAATCGGTTACAGAAGGTCATCCTGATAAAATGTGCGATCAGATATCAGATGGCATCTTAGATGCAATTATGGAAAAGGATCCAAATGGAAGAGTTGCCTGTGAAGCAATTACCAAGACAGGATTTGTACTTTTAGCAGGGGAAATAAGCACAAACTGTTATATTGATATTCCGCATATAGTAAGAGAAACTATAAAAAATGTAGGCTATGACAATGCAGAATACGGCTTTGATTACAAAACATGCGCTGTATTCACATCAATCGAAGAACAGTCTCAGGACATAGCATTAGGTGTTAATGAAGCAGATGAATATAAAAAGAATAATAACGATGCAAATGATATGATTGGAGCAGGAGACCAGGGTATGATGTTTGGCTTTGCCTGCAATGAAACACCTGAGCTGATGCCCATGCCAATATCCTTGGCACATAAGCTTGCAAAGAAGCTTGCAGAGGTTAGGAAAAACAATATAGTGGATTACTTAAGACCTGACGGTAAAACCCAGGTTACTGTTGAATATCATGATAATAAACCTGTCAGAATTGACACAATAGTTATATCCACCCAGCATAATCCTGAAGTTGACATAAAAACATTAAGGGAGGACTTAATTGAAATAGTAGTTAAACCAATTGTTCCTAACGAATTGTTAGACGAAAACACCAAGTATTTTGTAAATCCTACAGGAAGATTTGTTATAGGCGGACCTCAGGGGGACTCAGGATTAACAGGAAGAAAGATAATCGTAGACACCTACGGCGGTTACGCAAGACACGGAGGCGGAGCATTTTCAGGAAAGGACCCCACAAAGGTTGACCGCTCGGCGACATATGCAGCAAGATATATAGCTAAAAACATAGTTGCAGCAGGATTAGCAGACAAATGTGAAGTTGAGCTTGCATATGCAATCGGAGTTGCAAAACCGGTTTCGATAATGGTAGAAACATTCGGTACAAACAAGGTTGCCGATGAAATAATAGAAAAAGCTATTGCTGAGAATTTTGATTTAAGGCCTGCTGTAATTATTGAAAAATTTAATTTAAGAAGACCTATATATCAGCAGCTTGCAGCATATGGTCACTTTGGAAGAGAAGACCTTGACCTTCCATGGGAAAAGACAGATAAAAAAGATGTGTTAGCAAAATACCTGTAGGTCATTTGAACGCAGTGAAAGGTTACATTTGGGGACATTCCTTAGCAGAGGTTATCTATATAGAAGGGTCGTGTCCCCCATACCTTTAATAAATAGGGTTAGGGCATCTTTCGTTTTACTCAGTATGACGAAACAAGAATTAAACAGTCTTCACTATCTATATTGAAAATATTATTTTCTATATTATTTGTATATTCAATAATATTTTCTTTTAATTTTAAAGTAATTCCTTTTTGTGATAAATTTACTGCAATAATAATCTTTTCATTTTCATCATATCTTTCAAATACAAAGACACCTTTATCATGTATTAAACATTTATATTTGCCTGCAGCTAAGACATTTTTTTGCCTTCGAAATCTTGTAATAAACATATAATAGTCAATTATATCTTTGTTTTCGTTTCCCCAAGGGTAGCATCTCCTGTTCAAAGGATCCTCCCATCCCTCCATGCCTGCTTCATCGCCATAATAAATGCAGGGGATACCGGGAAGAGTCATTTGCAGCAAGACTGCAATTTTTAACAATTTACTTCCTTGTTTTAATTCCTCGTATGAAAGTTTACTTTTTGCCATTTCACTTCTGCTTGAAGGTACGCTTTCGCTTCCCAATATTGTCAGTATTCTTTCCGTATCATGAGTTCCCAATACATTCATGAGGCAGTTTACAGTTTGGGAAGGATATGTTTCCATAATTTTATTCATTATATGATGCAGATAAGTGCAGTCTTTATTTTTTACATATTCTATTATCCCGTTTCTTAGGGGATAATTTGTTACAGAATCCAATTGCTTTCCGCAAAGGTACTTTTTGAGCTTGTTGTAGGAATATTTATTTGAAGCATCTTCCCATACTTCACCGATTATCAGTGAATCATTGTTACTTTTTATTGAATTTCGAAGAGCGATAATAAATTCCTCCGGAAGTTCGTCAGCAACATCCAAACGCCATCCCATAACCCCCACTTTTTGCCAATGGTGGACAACACCGTTTTTTCCTGCTATGAAGTTTACATAGGAATCATTATTTTCATTTACTTCAGGCAAAGTTTTTATACCCCACCAGCTTACATATTCATCATTCCAATTATTGAATGTATACCAATCATAATAAGGAGAATCCTTGCTTTCATAAGCACCTATGGAGTCGTATCTGCCATATTTGTTGAAATAAATGCTGTCATCACCTGTGTGGCTGAAAACACCGTCAAGAATAACATATATACCATATTTTTTTGCTTCTCGTATGAGTTTTTTCAAGGAGTTTTCAGTTCCGAACATAGGGTCTATCTTAAGATAATTTCCGGTATCATATTTGTGGTTTGAATATGCTTCAAAAATTGGAGATAAATAGATTATACTCACGCCTAAGCTTGCAATGTATGACAGTTTTTCTCTAATACCGTCTAAATTTCCTCCAAAAAAATCGTTATTTAAAATCTCACCTTTTTTGTCAGGAAGATAGTATGGAGTTTCACCCCAATTTCTTATTATTGCTCCCTTTTTTTTGATTATTTTAGTTCTGAAAAACCTGTCTACAAATATATGATATATAATTCCTCCCTTAGCCCAATCAGGAGTTGAATAGTTTTCATCATATATGAGAAGCTCATAGTCTTTGGAGCTTTCTTCATCAAAAATAAAGGAATAATAGTAATGACCATATTCCTCAATTAAAAGCATAACTTGGTAGATATCATAGTTTTTTTCTTGCGATATCCAATGCATTTTTACCTTATGGTGAAAAGCTCTATCATAGTTGTGTCTTTTTTCAATAAGCAGCTCAGGTGTACAAGAGTTTCGCTTTAATAGTATTTTAAATGTAATTATTTCGTTTGATTTAATTCCGCCCTGAGGATGTCTGTAAAATTCAGACTGAGAATCAAATATAAACATAATACCTCCCTGTTGTCATTAATTTGGGGACATTCCTCTTACTCCAAAGACTATCCCCATTATAGAGGTGTGTCCCCATACCTCTAAACCGGCATAATCCCCCATATGTTATTTGCATATTCACTTATTGTTCTGTCGGAAGAAAAAACGCCTGCAGATGCAATATTTATTAATGACATTTGATTCCACTTCCTCTTATCATTGTAGTAAAGTAAAGATGCTTTTTTATGAACATCCATATAGCTGTCAAAGTCGGCAAAACACATGTAAGGGTCACCCACCACAGGTCCTCCTATCAAGTATTTAGATATGGATTCAAAGGGTTTTCCTGCAATTCCTTTGTTTAAAAAGTCAATAATTTTCCTGAGTTTCTCATTTTTTTGATAATATACTACTGATGAATATCCGCTTTTCCACAATTCTTCAACTTCATAGTCCTTCATTCCGAACAAGAAGAAGTTTTCTTCTCCCACTTCATTAATTATTTCCACATTGGCACCGTCGTAAGTTCCTATGGTTATTGCTCCGTTAAGCATGAATTTCATATTTCCTGTTCCGCTTGCTTCCTTTCCTGCCAAAGATATCTGCTCGCTTAATTCACCGGCAGGAATAATTATTTCAGCTAAGCTTACAGAATAATTTTCTAAGAAAACTACATTAATGTATTTTTTGATAAAAGTGTTTTTATTTATATATTCGCTTAATGCATGAATAAGCTGAATTATTTCCTTTGCCCTGTGGTAGCCGGGAGCAGCTTTTGCAGCAAAAATAAATGTTTCGGGCACTATATGCGAAGTGTTGCCTTCATCTATATCAATTATGATGCTAATAATCCTAAGAGCATTGAGAAGCTGTCTTTTATATTCATGAAGTCTTTTTGCCTGTATGTCAAAAATCGAATCAATATCAAGCTCAATATGATTATTTGCTCTTACATACTCAGCAAGTCTTTTTTTATTGGTGTATTTGATTTCATCCAATCTGTTTAATACGCTGTCATCATCCTTGAAATTCTTAAATATATTAAGTCTTTCGGGAGCTGTTCTATATCCCGGTCCCACAAGGTCATCAAGCAGTGCTGCAAGTGATGGATTTGCCTGATTAAGCCATCGCCTGTGGGTTATACCGTTTGTAACGTTCATGAACTTATCAGGAGTGTATTCATAAAAGTGTTTAAAAACAGTTCTTTTCAATATTTCCGAATGCAGTCTTGCAACTCCGTTTACATTATGACTGCCGATTATGCACAAATTAGCCATATTTACTTTACCATAGCCGAATATGGACATATTCAAGGCTTTGTCACGGTTATTGTATTTGGCTGATGCTTCTTCTATGAATCGTCTGTTTATTTCCTTTATTATCATATACATCCTTGGAAGCTTTGTTTGTATGATACTTTTGTCGAATGTTTCCAGTGCTTCCTTCAAAACAGTGTGATTTGTGTAGGATACTGTATTAACAACAATATTCCATGCTTTTTCCCATGGCAATTCGTATTCATCCATAAAAATACGCATTAACTCAGGAATTATCAATGAGGGGTGTGTATCGTTTATATGAATTGCATTTTTTTCGCTGAAGTTATCCAATGTATTGTATTTTTTCATATGGTACTTAACAATATTTTGTGCTGATGCAGAAACCAAAAAATATTGCTGCTTAAGTCTTAATATTTTACCTTCATTATGGTCGTCGGCAGGATACAATACCTTTGATATTGCTTCTGCCATTGAATCTTCGGATAAGGCTCTTATATAGTCTCCCTGCGAAAACAAATTCATATCAATACTGTTTATGCTTCGGGATTCCCATAGTCTCAAAAGGCTGACACCCTTGCTGTTATAACCGGATATCATCACATCATAAGGTATTGCTTCTACTTCCGTAGGGCAATCATTGTATATCTTCAGTCCTTCACGGGTCCATTCTTCTCTGATTGTACCGCCAAACTTAACAATGACTCTTTCGTCTGTCCTGGGCATAAGCCATACATCTGAAGTAGTCAGCCAGTCATCGGGCAGCTCTGTCTGCCATCCGTCAATTAACTTTTGTTTAAAAAGTCCGAATTCATATTTTATTGAAAATCCCACTGCCGGATAGCCTTGTGTTGCAAGAGAATCCATGAAACAGGCAGCAAGCCTTCCGAGTCCTCCGTTGCCTAAACCCGGGTCTCTTTCTATTGTATATAATTCTTCAGGTGTAATATTATACTTCTTCAGTGATTCTTCCGCTTCATCTTCAATACCCAAATTAAACAGGTTGTTCCTTAGAGATTTGCCTATAAGAAATTCCATGCATATATAGAAAACTTGTTTATCTTCATTTTGCATTTTCTTGAATTTATTTCTTTTTATCAAAAGCAAATCCCTTATTACAATTGAAAATGCTCTGTAAATTTGATTTAAACTGGCCTTTTCAGGCTCTGTATTCCAATACCTGATAATTTCTTCATCTATTAAACGGTTAATGAGTGCTGCATCGATTTTAGGGTCATTCATTATTATTCTCCTCAATATTTGCTAAGCTGCTATACATATCAAAGTATTTTTCAGCGGATTTTCTCCAGCTGAAATCTATTTTCATAACTGTTTCAACCAGTTTTCTCCAATCCTCTTTATTTTCATAAACCTTCAGAGCCCTTTTAACAGCTTCACACAAGGCTTGAGGGGTTTGCTCGCTGAATGTAAAACCATTGCCTTTTCCAAGGCTTGCATCCTTTATTGAATCCTTAAGTCCTCCGGTCTCTCTAATAATCGGAACAGTTCCGTAACGGGAAGAAATCATCTGGGCAATACCGCAGGGCTCGCTTATTGAAGGCATCAGAAATAAATCTGCACCTGAATAAATCTTTTTTGCAAAATCGGAATCAAAACCGATTCTTACGAATATTTTATCATGATAACTTTCCTGCAGATATTTAAAGTATAATTCATACCCTCTGTCTCCCTTGCCAAGAATAATAAACTGAACCTTTTCCTTTAGTATTTCTTCGATGGAGCTTTTTATTAAGTCAAATCCCTTATGTTTAACTAATCGTGATATTATTCCTATTACAGGCACATTTTCGTCCTGTGGAAGACCGGATAAGGACTGTAAATTTTTTTTATTTAAATTTTTCTTTTGAATACTTTCCGCACTGTAATTTTCAAATATTTCAGCATCGTCTTCAGGATTGTATTTTTCAGTATCTATCCCGTTTAGTATTCCCCTTATCTTGGATGAATTTTTTTGTATAATTTCAGCCAGCCCGTGAGCATAATAATCATCAAAAATTTCTTTTGAATAGCTTTCGCTGACAGTACTGATAATATGAGCGGTTTCCATGGCACCTTTCAAAAGATTAATTGCTCCTTTAAATTCAATTATATCTTTTTCTTTTCCATGCAAATCAAATACATCCTCAGAAATAGCTAAATCAAACACTCCTTGATATTCAATGTTGTGAATGGTTATTATTGAGCTAATATCTCTGTAACCTTCATAACTTGAATACTTTGCAGACAGATAAATCGGAACCAATGATGTCTGCCAGTCATTTGCATGAATAATGTCAGGCATAAAATTTATCATAGGCAGTATATACAATACCGCTTTAGAGAAAAACGCAAATCTTTCCGCATCATCAAAATGACCGTAGCATTCACTTCGTTTAAAATAATATTCATTGTCTACGAAATAATATGTAACATCATCTAATATGGTTTTATAAACGCCGCAATATTGCTGCCTCCAGGCAAGAGGAACAGATGTTTTCCCTATAAACTCAAATTCACTTCTATCCACAATTCCTTGGTATAAGGGAAGAACTATTCTTATATCTATTTTGTTCTTATATTTCTCGGCCAATGCTTTCGGCAATGACCCCGCAACTTCTCCAAGTCCGCCGGTTGTAATAAATGGAGCGGCTTCGGATGCAGCATATAATAATTTTAATTTTCTCATATTATCACTCCTATACAACTGAGTTTTTCTTTATAAAGAAGGGACAGTTAGAATATCCCAACAAAACCCTGTCCTTGTTCACAAAAGCGTATGTATCGGTTATTATGGAATTTATATTGGCATTATCACTTATTCTTCCATGCTGCATAATAATTGAATTTTTAACAACTGCATTCTTGCCTACTTTCACATCTCTGAAAAGTATAGAATTTTCTACGGTTCCTTCAATGATACAGCCGTTGGCAATCAATGAATTTTTAATAATTGCATCCTTACAGTATTTAGTAGGAGCTGAATCCTTTGTTTTTGTATATATGGGACCGGTATTTGAATAGAAAATACTTTTTAATGTATCCATGTTTAAAAGCTTCATGCTGTTTTCATAATAGCTTTGCAGGGAGTCAATATGGGCAAAAAATCCGCTATATTCATAACCGTAAATTCTTAAAGAATGAACCCTTGCAGATAAAACATCAAAGCTGAAGTCCTTGTAATTTCTTGCAATAGCATCATAAATAAGCGACTCCAAAAATTCCTTGTTCATAACCCATGTATTTAAACCTATATTGTAATTCCCGTTTGTAACCGGATAAACTAATATATCATCAGCTCTTCCATCTTCATCAAATTCATATAATATTTTGTGGATGGAATCAGATTTATTTATGTCTGTCTTAATGTAGACTGCAGTAATATCCGAATTTTTTTCTTCATGGTATTTTATTACTTTATTATAATTAATATCATAAATCATATCAGAGTCTGATAAAACAACATAGCTTTCTTTTGAAGATTTAATATAATCCAAAACTCTTTTCAAAGCATCTAATCTTCCCTGATAAAGTCCGTGATTTTCTCCTGCAGAATAAGGGGGAATCGTAAGTATGCCCCCGTTCTTTCTTGATAAGTCCCAATCCTTACCGGAACCCACATGCTCCATTAATGAGCGGTAGTTGCTGCTTGTTATTAAGTATACTTTATTGATGCCTGAATTAACCATGTTTGAGAGCGGGAAATCTATAAGCCTGTACCTGCCCCCAAAAGGTATTGCTGCAACAGAACGGTGAGATGCTAATTCTGTCATGCTCCAATCCCGCATATCTGAAAAAATGATTCCTAAAGCATTCATATTATCCCCCCCATATTATTTATAACACTTTCGCGCGGTATTACTGTAATTTCAGAGTCTTCTCCCATTGGTCTGCCAATTTTTAAGTTGGCTCCGATTTTTACCATTTCGTCTATTATGGAATAATTAATAACGCAATTTTTATTTATTTCTACATCCGCCATTATTACGGAGTCTCTTACAACTGCATTTTCTCCTATAATAACTCCGGAAAATATTATTGAATTTTCTACCGCTCCCAAAATTACTGCGCCTTCTGAAACAATTGAATTATTAATAACTGCATCCTTTCCGACATAGTGAGGGGGCTTTTCCGCATGCCTTGAGTATATTATCCAATCATCAGATAATTCGAAGCTGTTCTCGCCTAAAAGGTCCATATTTGCCTGCCATAGCGAATCTATAGTACCGACGTCTTTCCAATATCCGTTAAATTTGTATGCATACATCTTTTCATTTGCTCTAAGCATAAGAGGAATAACATCCTTACCGAAGTCACTAGATGAGCCGGGAGTTTTATCATCTATTTCAAGATACTTTTTAAGTTTGCTCCATTTAAATACATATATACCCATAGATGCTTGAGTGCTTTTTGGCTTTTTTGGTTTTTCTTCAAAATCGATTATTTTTCCGCTGTCATCCGAACTTAAGATTCCAAAACGGGAAGCTTCCTTTATTGGAACATCTATTACCGATATGGTGCAGTCAGCGTCTATTTCCTTATGAAAGTCTATCATTATGGAATAATTCATCTTATAAATATGGTCACCGGATAAAATAAGCACATATTCAGGGGCGTACTGGTCTATGAAATTTATGTTTTGATAAATTGAATTTGCTGTGCCCAAGTACCACTCTGAATCTGCAACTCTCTGATATGGAGGCAGTATTTGAATACCTCCGTACATTCTGTCCAAGTCCCATGATTTACCGTCTCCAATATATGAATTTAGTGTTAATGGTTGATATTGGGTCAAAACACCTATGGTATCAAGGCCTGAGTTGACACAATTAGATAAGGCAAAATCAATTATTCTGTATTTGCCTCCGAATGGTACAGAAGGTTTTGCAATTTTAGTCGTCAGTGCACCCAATCTGCTGCCTTGCCCTCCTGCAAGGAGCATGACAACACATTCTTTTTTAGCCAATTTCATAAATTCTACCTCCCTTTTTATTAATATTATATTTATTTTCTTTTTTTATAAAGATTATTGAAAGAGGCGGCACAATCAATGATAAAAAAGATGTATATCCGTGTACAGAGCCTAGAGATGATATTAATCTATCCTTGTTGCCGGTGCCTGTCCCTCCAAATTCCTCATCATTTGAATTAAATACTTCAGTATAGATACCCTCGTCTGCACCAATTAAATAGTCGTGTCTTTCTGTTGGAGAAAAATTAACCACCGCAATTAATTCATCACCATTCTTATTTATTCGCTTAAATGCTATAATATTTTGTTCAAAATCATCATTGGAAATCCATTTAAACCCGTTCCATGAATAATCCACTTCCCAAAGCTGCGAATATTTCAGATAAAACTCATTCAATTCTTTAATATATGTATTTAATTTTCTATGGTATTCATAGTCAGTCATAAACCATTCAATTTGATTGTTAAAATCCCATTCCGTAAATTGTCCAATTTCATAACCCATAAAGTTGAGTTTTTTCCCCGGATGAGCCATCATGTAGCCTAAAAGGACTCTTACATTTGCAAACTTTTCCTCATAAGGTCCCGGCATTTTATTGAGCATGGACCTCTTGCCATGCACAACCTCATCATGAGACAAAGGGAGTATATAATTTTCACTAAAAGCATAATGAAGTGAAAAGGTTATGTTTTTATGCTTGTATTTTCTAAAAAACGGGTCAGTTTCCATATATTCAATCATATCGTTCATCCAGCCCATGTTCCATTTAAAATTAAAGCCTAATCCCCCTAAATATGTGGGTTTTGTAACCATTGGCCAGGCTGTGGATTCTTCTGCTATCATCATGGTATTATGGTAATTTTTAAATATGGCTTCATTAAGCTTTTTCAAAAAAGCAATTGCTTCAAGATTTTCATTACCTCCATATATATTCGGAGTCCATTCACCTTCTTTTTTATCATAATCCAAGTATAGCATTGAGCTTACCGCATCAACTCTTAAGCCGTCGGCATGATAAACATCTAACCAGAATACAGCGTTCGATATCAAAAATGATTGAACTTCAGTTTTTCCAAAATCAAATTTATGAGTCCCCCAGCTTTCAATTTCTCTTTTTTCACTATCCTTGTACTCATAAAGGTAATCTCCGTCAAATTTATATAATCCGTGTTCATCTTTTGGAAAATGAGCAGGTACCCAGTCAAGAATAACCCCGATTCCATTTTGATGGCATTGGTCAATTAAGTATTTCAGCTCATCCGGCTCACCAAGGCGCTTGGTTGGAGCATAGTAGCCTGAAACCTGATAACCCCAGGAGCCGTCAAAGGGGTATTCCATAATGGGCATAAGCTCAATATGCGTGTAGTAATGTTTTTTAACATGCTCTATCAACATCGGAGCTATTTCTCTGTATGTGTAAAAATCCCCATTTTCTTTACGCTTCCAAGAGGATAAATTAACTTCGTAAATATTTATGGGAATTTCATATAAGTTAATTCTTTTTTTATAATCAAGCCAATTTGTATCATGCCATTTGTATTTGTTTATATTGTAAACAATTGATGCCGTTTCCATCTTGGTTTGCGAAGAAAATGCAAAGGGGTCTGCCTTATATATAGCTGCATTATCCTCAGAAGTAATTATATATTTATACAATTGACCTTCAATTATATCAGTAACAAACAATTCCCATATGCCGCTATCTGGAAGTCTTTTCATTTCAAACTCCGAACTTTTTTGCCAATTACAAAAATTGCCTGCAAGATGCACCTTTTTTGCATTAGGTGCCCATACTCTGAAAACAGTACCAATATTTTCTATGATATGTGAGCCTAAAAAATTATATGAATAATAATTTGTACCTTGATGGAATAAATAAACCGGCAATGAGTCATTAGTGTTCATAAACTACTCCGCACTAAAATATTTTATCGTACCAAATAT